>Ga0194112_10010008_pt1 | contig 11970 bp, 14 predicted proteins | sample TA2MahC400mmetaG_FD_146191 | JGI IMG/M metagenome (GOLD analysis project Ga0194112, IMG submission 146191) | Freshwater microbial communities from Lake Tanganyika, Tanzania - TA2015016 Mahale Deep Cast 400m | ecosystem: Environmental > Aquatic > Freshwater > Lake | place: Tanzania: Lake...
AGGCCTCCATTGACGGACGGGCATTTTCTCGATGACGACATTGGCCTTTTAAATTGCACTCCCGGCAAAGCCGACAAGGCCCGGCGCCCATACCCAATGCCTTGTGATATCCGGCCAGAAACGCCGCTTTCTCTATTTTTAGCACCACATCGGAAATATCCGCGTGCGAGCGGCCTTGACAATGGATAAGAATTGCTTTTTTAAAATAATCCAGGATTTTTTGCGTCTCATCCGGCGTAGGCGAATACGGCGGGCAGCTGAAAGTTTCCCCGAATCCGTCGCAGCCAAATTCGCATTTGTATCTGACCCAGGCGGCAGTCTTGACGGTTTTGACATCAATGATTTTGCTGTCCTGGGCGCCCAGTTTAACTGCCTTGTCTTTTAATTGTCTAATAGTTTTTCGGTACACGGAATTATTTTTTAAAAATTTTTAATCTTTATCCAAATAATCTTTGAATTTCACCATTAGCTTCTCGGCCACGGTTAAATGCTCACTGGTTATCTTGGTGGCAAAACTTTTTTCCAGGAAATCCGAGAAGCCGGAAAGCCTGGGCTGGTCTATTTTATTCAGATTCAAGAATGCCATGGTCCAGTCCTGGAAACTGCGCTTCTCTATCGGCTGGTCAAAGACTAAAATCACGCTGGCATGCCGCTGGTCGGCCTTAATCGTAAAGTAAAGCTTAAAGACATCTTCCTTTTCGCCTTCCAAGATCTGGAGAAAATGCCTTTTATAATAAATCAGGATGCCGGTAATGCCTAATGCGGTATTTTTCTGCCGGCTTTTTTGCAGCAATTCCTCGATATCCTGCTCGCTTAACTCATGCGTCTCCACGCTGACATAGAATAATTGGTGCAACATTTTCCCTCACTTAACTAGTTTAGCGGGGACGTTGCCCTGATTTTAGCAATTGGCAACGTCCCGGATTTATTAGTCGGTTCTCTATTCTAAAGGCAAAGGCTTATATCCGCAATCCAAATTAGACAAAAAATATAAAGAGAAATTTCTAAAAAATACGGCAAAGGGCAGGCGGACACTTGCCAACAAAATAATCGCAACTGCCACAAAAGGAATTCCGAAGATTACCGAAAGAACCATAAACAAAAGCTTCGCCTTCAAAAGCAAAACTACCAACAAATACAGCAAACCCCCTAATAAAAGGCCCAAAAGCATTATCGCTAACATAATAATAAGACTGATTAACCCCGTGGCGATAATAGCGCCGAGGCCTAAGGCAATAAGCATTAAGAGAAACAGGAAAAAATCTTTCGTATTCTGTCTGGCTATATCGCAAAATTTACGCCAGGCAGGCATAAAGCTACAATGATCCATCGCCATAATCGTCACCACAAAATGATCAAGATATACGTAAAAGATAGACATGACAATAATCCAGATTACCAATACAATAAAAGGCAGGCCAAAAATCTTTATCGCTTTTGAAACTTGGGCAAGATCCCATTGCTGTTGGCTGGCAAAAATACCCGATGATGTCCCCAAAGAATAAACCCAGAATCCCAGCAACCCCAATAATACAGTCGAGATCAAAGACAATATTATAAAAAGTTTGAACAAAGAATGCCCCTGGTTTTTATATTCCAAAAACGGCCTGGCAATCGAGGCCTCATTCTTAAGGATTGCATTAAGCCAGACAAATTTAAATCGCGCAACAATCCAGGTTAGTAAAACAAAGAAAGCTAATAAAATAAACGCTCCCGCACCTAAAAGCAGATAAACAATGGTCCTGCTCTTAAAATGAAATTTCTCTAAAATCAAATCAACAAATCCTGCAATCAAATTGGTCTTTTTCTCAGCTTTGATTAAACTTTCCTGTTTAAGCGCCTGCTCTGCGGATGCCGTATCGCCTACCTGCACAGATTGTTGCTCTGCAGCTTCGGCTTTTTTCGCCCGACTTCTGCTGCTGCCACCGCCGCCGCTTCCGCTGCCAATAGCGCCGGCTAAAAAAGCAATAAATAAAAGAAGCAGCCACTTCTTCCAGGAAAAAGGCTTAAATAAGATAAGTATGGTCCGATTAAAACTCTTGCCAATAATCTCTCCCATAGTGAGCTTAGCCATATCGCTCCTTTCTTATTTTATAAAAATCTTAAAAATTACCGCCGGCTAAAATTGTTTACAATCTTTTTCAGTGATAACGCCGTCCTCTGCGATCCAAAAGATCCTTTTTCCGGAAGTCCCGCACCTGGTCGGCGCTGCAATAAAATTATAACCGTCGGATTGAAAGTCCAGCTTGAATTCATATCCGTGGATTGGCTGATTAGCGTAAGACTTTGTTAAATAAGGCGGCTGGCTATTTGTTAAATCGTATTCACCCATGGGATATTTTCCGTTGTTTACTTCTCTGTAAGTCTTAGCTGCGCTAGATATGCTAATTAGCGTTGCTTTTGCAAAAGCCTCATTGGCGGTAATCCGGGCCCGAAGCGCATTCGGTACAGCAATTGCTACCATAAGAGCCAAAATCGGAACGATTACTAACCCGATCAAGCCAAGCACAATACCGGTAATCGCCAGGCCCTTGCCTTTAAGCGTATCTTTGTTGTTAGAGATCTTTACTAAAGCGATTATTCCTAAAATAAGCGCTGCCAGGCTAAGTAGCATGCCCAAAAGCGGGATAATGAAAAACAAACCGCAGATTAAACTGGCCACTGCCAGGCCCAAGGTCTTTTTGCCAACCTCAGTCATTTTTTACCTCCCATCTTTCTGGGGACGTTGCCGCGAGGTTTAAAATAATCCGGGCAACGTCCCTAGCTAACTAGTTAATCGGTCACAGTTAATTCTTTCACATCTATAAATACATCCGCAACAAATCTCTCTAATCGATGTCGACTGATACCGAGATATTTTTTCATTACGGTTATCGCAGCCTCCCACTCGGCGATTGTTTTCGGCCCATCAACGCTTGTATCATCAAGAAAATATAAAAATACAAGGTATGCCGGGATTTTGTTTAAAATCCTCAAAAAATATAAATGGGCTAGGCGGTTGGTATATTGATAAAACTGTTTTGCCCAATCGATATCATTTCTGATTTTAAGATAATTTTTGGTATCCAGTAAAGCTTTTCGGATTTTTGCCAATGATTTTTCCGACGCCCCTGTCGGCGGGCTTACCATTTCAGGGATATTTGCTTTTGCTTCTACCAAAAATACCTCTTTATTTTTGCCTTTTCCTAATGCATCCCATTGAGACCCTCTTGCAGGCCAAAAGGAATTAAGAGGAATTTTAGCAGGCTTAATACCAAGCCTTTCTAGAAACGCCTCATCCCTGTATTCGGAAAAATCGTCATCTTCTAAGGGCGAAACCCAATCAATTTTATCAGAACGAATATTTGTTAACTTCTCTTTGATTTTTTTATTTAAAAGAACAGGATCTTGATTAACTAATATCTGAATATCTCTAAGGCTTCCGTATGAATCAGAAGGTTGTGGGAATCTGCTCATAGATTAATATTTTTAAAGGGACAGCCTAATGCTTAACTTGGGGGCTGTCCCCGGACTTCGCTCTATAAATTCTCTTGAATTCGAGTATTTGTTCGTCTGTCTTTGATTACCCACACTGCAATGTCAAAAACGTATATGCCCTGCCTTAAATACTGAAGCAACTCTCCCAGGCCCTAAGAATAATGCCGCAGCCATAGCCATGCGCTTTGCCGCTTTTTTTATCCCAGATGTCTCATTTATCGTCCCTGACCAGAAATGATTATGCGGGTCAAAGGGGATTTTGCTACCACTGCGGCTGACCATCCTCGACCACTTATACAGTGTCCACAAGGAATTTTCCACCGTGTAACGGGGAACAGTATCATATCTCAACCAGTCTTTATCGTTTATATATCCATCTCTCCTTAAATATTCATATAACAATGTGCCCGGGAGGATATACAGAATCGAAGTACTCGGACAATCCGTTATAGGTATGGTATTTAAAAAATTAACGGTATCTTGTATCGTTCCAGGCGTCTCCCCGCGATTGCCGACCATGGCAAAGGCGCCTGTCGATATAACATGGCTGAACTTTTTCGACAATTCAAACGCCTCTCTAATCTGGGACAAGGTGATCTTTTTGTTTATCTTCTTCAAAATCTCTTCAGAACCAGATTCTATCCCCCAGCAGATATGGCGGCAACCCGCTTCTGCCATAGCAGCTATCATTTCTTCTGAAACAGGCGTTACTCTGCACGAACAGGCCCAATCAATCTTGATCCCCCTATCCATGATCTCTTTGCAGAGCGCCTTCACCCTGGAAATTCCTAAATTGAATGTATCATCATGAAAGAAGATCTTTTTGATCTTGTAGCGGGATATCAGCATCTCCATTTCATCAACAACCCTTGGAACAGAATTCATACGTACCTGCTGTCCCCAAAAGCTGCTTGTAGAGCAGAATGTACACCTTACGGGGCATCCCCTGGAAGTGATAAGAAAACCCATATGCGAACTCTCCATATACGGACGGGCGTACGAATAATCTGGCATCGCTAGATCATCAAGATTACCGACATTCTCTCGTGGAGGGGTAAGTTTAACTTTGCCGTTTTCCTTATACGCGATACCTTTTACCGATTCCAACGATGCATCCTTTTCCAGCACGCCGCAAAGTTCCCTCATTTTCTGTTCGCCTTCTCCTATGACAACAACATCTGCCCCATAGTATTCAAGGATCTGATTATAACAAAAAGAGGCATGGACTCCGCCTACAATTACTTTAATATTCCGGTCGATACCCTTTATGATACCTATCATCTCCCTGACAGACCCTCTGTTGAAAGTACTGCATGTCAATCCCACTGCCTCAGGCTTGAATAGGCGGATTTTCTTATAGATATCTCCCCTTGCCTGGCGCATCGACTGATAATGATAAGCTTCCACTTCATTAGACGGTTTCAATGATCCGACAAGATAACCTATGCCTAATGGAAATAGGTTTTCAAAATTTTTTTCAAGCTCCGCAGCCGGTAAGGATAATAACATAACCTTCATGTAACACCTCTAAACAATCGACCAACCAAAACTACGAATGAAAATTTTCTTTGTCATAATTATTTTCTCACAAAATGTTACAACTATTTCTGAATCTTACAAAGTCGGTGCCAAAAAGTGTAAAGCTGCAATATTGTTTTATGTCTATTTCTTGTGGATTAAACCGTTACAAAAAAGTGAAACTCCGCGGGCAAGCCCGTGGAATTCTGCCCTTAATTGAAGTCTCTGCTTGTTTGATATCTACTCCTGGTTTAATCTCCCGGGACGTTGCCGCTAACTTTAATTTTCTGCGGCAACGTCCCCGGCTACTTAATTATAATTATCAATTATTTCCTCACCGCAGAACATATGGCTGAATCCTCTGATTCCCCGTGGCTGTTGTATGCTTTGATGCGATAATAAGATAACCCCCAAACCGCGCAACCCGACGGTATAAGGGCTTTTTCATTCCTCTTGGCTCTGCCGATTTCGGTAAATACTCCCTCGCCTTCTCGTTTGCGTTCAACTATAAATCCGTCTTCATTATTGGAAGTGTCATACCACTGTATCAGAACATGAGGGCCCTTACATTCATCATTGGTCACGCCCTCGATAATCTGAGCGCTGGCGTTATTCGGTGCCGATGGTAATAACTGAGGCGGGGTAGTAGCTTGGATTTCCTCGCTAGCTTCAGAGTAGCCATCGCGATTAAATGCGCGCGCACGGTAGAAATACGTTGTATTCGGATATACCCGAAAATCTTCGTAGCTCAGATCCAAACCGGCAGCAACGACTTTATACTCGCCTTCTGTTTCTGCCCGCCTCTCCAGCAGGAACCCATCCTGGGTTGACCGGCTATAGCCAAATGTAAGATGGATCTGTTTACAGCTTCGTATGGTCGCGCGCAAATTAAAAGGCGCTGCCGGCACGCCGGGATGTTCTTGCTTCTGTTGGATAGCGCTTACAACGCTGCTTTGCATCATCTTTTGTTTTGATGACGTCGAACTTGGCCCTTTTCCCGGCATCTCCGCAAGCACTTGAGCGGCTGCAAAAATCAACAAAACAGAAATAATACAGACTATTTTTTTCATCTCCCACTCCTTTAAATGAGGGCACAACTTATGGAGTGTTAACGAACATAAGTTGTATGCCCGAATTTATCCCGAGTGCCTCGCTACTTACATTCAATCCTCTGGTAGCTCGGCACGAGGGATCTTCTGGGGACGTTGCCCTGATTTTAACAATCGGCAACGTCCCAGATTATTCCCTCAAACCTTCTTTAGCCTCAATTATTTATTGGGACCCGGTCGTGGATTTGTCCTTGGTTATGAATTACTCTGGAATCGTATGCATACCATATTCTAACTTCATTTTATTTATGAAATTTCGCTTTAATTCCGAATCGTTATTTCTAAGATTTTTTATATAATTATTAAATATCTCCCTCATCTTACGTAAAAACTCTTTAGGATTAATATTAATTTCTTTTTTTTCTTTTTGCCAATCAATTATTTTTATAATCTCATTTGGATAAAGCGTATTAATTCTGCCATACTCTAAAATTCTTCCTGAATGAACAATCCCACATCTAAAACAATGATAAAACCCTTCAGAAATATCATTAATTCTTTCTTTGACCCATTTTTTCTTTTTGTCGTAATAGCAGCTTTCAATTGGAGGTTGAATAGAATGATTATATTCATTAAGATGATCTTTAAAGAATTTTTTAAAGCACTTCTTACTAGAAGAAGGAACGCCATAAATATATTGGCTTAATAAATCTAGAATAATACAACAAACCGCAGTTACAATAAAGTTAGAATCTGTATTTTCGCTCAAAGATTCAGCTACATCAAAATACCATTTAGAGATTCTGCTCTCGAATATTCCAACAAGTTCAAGATATGATTTGTTATATAAATCTCGATGAAGCGTTTGGGGAGCAAAAGCCCTCTCGGGATTACCGCCTTTTCTTATATTAAAAACATCATTTATGGTTAAAGACTTTTTAGTCATACTTAAGTCTCTTTTCTCTAGTTCTCTAGCGACGTTCCCCGATTTGTTAATGAGTCAGCCATCGAATCATTAGTGGACGAATTAACCCCGAGCTTATCGAGGATTCGGAAACCTCTCCTTAAAAAATTTTCCTTATCAAGTACAGAACAGAAAAGTTTTAAGTTTATCTAAATCGCCAATTATACTTTTGCCCAATTCTTTGATTCCGGGCAATCTGTCTATTTGTTTTTTTATTTCTCCATCGGCATATTCTACAAACTGACCTTTATTCTTCATCCCCAACAAAGCAAAAACAACGGAATCAAATATCATCATTGTATCAAAGTAATCAGTTATATCTTTACGTAATTTTATTGTTTTAATCCTTATAATAAAATCTTTATTTTTATCGTAGTTTAAACGGGCACTTCGTAACTGCATTAGTTGTTCAATATAAACGGTTTTCAGCTTACTGTGGATAAGCTCAATGCTATCTATTACTGTATTCATCTGGGAAATAGCATCCGATAATAGCACCTTTAACATTGCAAGCATTCGCGAATCTTGCCATTTAAGAATAATAACTTGTGTAAAAAAACCGCTAAATAATGCTATGACAGCACCCAACACAATATATCCTACTGGTTGAGCTTGTGGCATATTGATTTCCTCTCAGAATATTTCTTATTTAATTTATTTATTTAATTTCGGGAGACACGTACCTAATTAAATCTTCTTTTGCCACAGTTTTATTTTTTCAGCTAGCTTCTAGCAATCCTATGAGTCTTGCGTTTTATTATCCTTAACTAATTCTACTACTTCGCTCCTTGCGATATCTCCCGGCGATGTAATATCTGCTTCATCTACTTGCGGGACAATATCAAGTCCACCGCCAAAATCAAAAGCTGCATAACAAAGCTCAGAACAAAAATAATCTCTATCTTTTTGCCATTTGTTAGCCTTTTCTTTAAGTGGAAGTCCAATTTTTGCAAGGAGTTTTAATAATCCCAGAAAAATTACGCCTTTAAGATCATACTTATTATTCAATTTGTCAACTAGGAATGAAATTGTTCCATTAAGATCAAAAGCATAATCCGGCTTTATTCTATATATATCGTAATCCTGCGGAATCTTGCGTATGTCCCTTGCTCTTACACCACCTTTAGTTATTGCCTCTATCGCAAGATTCATTTCTGGTGATACGCAAACAGCAACATGAGAATACTTACTATTTGTTCCCCAAGCAATAAGCTTAGAAATAAAGTCCCTTTCTGCTTTAAACAATAATATATCGCCGGATAGCATTCTTTCTCCTTAAATCTCATCAAAAATTCGAAGCTGGGACGCTATTTCAATTCCAATCAAAATAATGCCTAATAGTTGTCTCATAAAGCTCTGTATAAAATAATTCTTCTTTTATATTCTTAGATTGCTTAGCGCGGATGATCTTGCTTAATTGAACTTGAGCAAAAAGTAATAATTCTCTGCGTGATACTATTTCTTTTGGGTAGGGAGTCTCAACTTGGGGCCTTTTATAAATCTCACTTTTAATTACCTTAAATTCTTTATCAATCTGTTTTAGCGTCATATTGCTATCATTAATTCCTCTTATAATGTTCAATCCTTTCCTTAATCCAATCCCAATCAGGGACACTGTCATTAAAGAATGATTGAAAATTATCCTTAAGCCATTCGTAATAATCGTCTTCGGTATATCTACAGAAGGTTTCGGTGAGAGTCTTTTTAAAAATACCTTTAGGAACTCTTATTCCTCGTTCTTTCAATTCCTCTTTTAATAAATCCTCTACAACATCTCTATCAAGCATTAGAACCTCCTCACAAAATAAAAAGCAACACTATCTTTTAAGAAGATACTTCAGAATTTTAAACTATGCTGGAGAATACTAAAGTTATCAGCTTTTAAATCTCTTCTTGATTCTTTCAAATAGTTAGAAATAAACAACTCTTTACCAATTTGATTTGAATTTGAGGTGACATTGCGCATGCCATAAGTCAAATCCCAACTTATTATATTGGCAAAAGAGAAAATCTTTCTGATGAATTTGGAATCATCATATGTAATTAACCATTTATGGCTACAATTATGCATCACATCTGCAAAATGTTCATGATTGAATGATTTATGTAAATTTCCATTCTTTCCATATAAAGCCGATTTTGAAGTTGAATAATAAGGTGGGTCAAGAAATATGAAAACATTATCTCCCTTTGTTTTAACAACTTCTTCATAATCAAAGTTAGTTATTATTGTTCCAGGTAAGATTTCTTCAAGTTTCTTTAATCGCTCAATGCTAGATAAAGTAAATCTATTTCTGAAAGCTTGTTCTGAGTATCCTCCTGAATCGCTTGTTCCGGAAAATGTTATTCGATTTAAAATAAAGAAAGCACTTGCTTTTTCTATATCATTAAATTGGGAATAATTTTCAGTTAGATATCTGTGAAGGCTTTTGCCTTCTGAAAATTGCTTTCTCCATTTTGAAATTTGTGCAATAACCTCATTCAATTGTTTCTGACATATGCTCCAAAATTTAAAAAGAGGTTCATACAGATCGTTAATCCAAAATCTTTTGTGGGGATATATTTGTTTAAGATAGATAAAAAGAGAACCACCGCCAACAAAAGGCTCCCGAAACTCTCCAAATTCTGGAACTAATTTAGAAATTAAACTAATTGCTCTACTCTTTCCACCAGGATATCTTAATGGGCTCTTTATCATTTTTTTGTTTTCAAACAGTTATATGCTCATCATTAATTAAAATTTTGAATCTATTAATTTTGGCTTCATGCTTCAAAAGTTTTAAAACTTCTTTTTGACTTTTATTCAATGTTTCTGCTTTAAATGTTCCTTTCATCGTAAGTTTGAGGATCGGAACAGGCACATAATTAATTCCATCTATCTCTACCTCTTTCAGATTAATAAATAGGATCATTTTTATTAATCCATCTTTTATGTCATCCAAGGCTGGAAGCTTATCGTATTTTGTATGTTTGCCTTCAATTAAGTAAATATTTGATTTTTTGATATTGACTTCATCGGAAGTAAAGCAATAATATCCACCTAAATAGTTTTTAATAGTTAGGGTTGCCTTCGTACCATCTAATTTTTCCTTTGGTTGTATTGTAGTGCATTCTCTACTTTGTGCTCTCTTAGCAAGTTTTCTCGATAAATCCATAAATACTGTTTTTTCTTTTTTTAGCTCATTAATTCTTTTTTGTGCCGAACTTTTGGAATGCATTGCCACATTGAGCTTTTTAGAAATTCTATCATAAGCCTCTATCGCCATTTGTCCTATCTCGCCAACTTTATCTATCTGAGATAAATTCCAATGCAAAGGATCGGATTGATATGATAATAGGTCTTTAATATTATCTTTGATATGTGCTATATCAAACCGTTGCATTGTTATTTTATTTTCATATCTCGAACTGACTTTAGCATCGTTATAATAAGAGACAATTACATATATTCCCAATAAACTCATTAAAGAGATGGTATCCCACTGAAGAAAATCCCTATCGCCTTCTTTACCTTCGTCTTTTACAATGGGTATTATTGTTACTTTTTTACCTGTAAAGCTCAATGAGTCATAAACTCTTGCGTAGGGGTATGAACGAGTTCTTTTCGCAGATACCCACCAACTTACAGCAATCTTATTCTTTTTGTTAACATCTAAAATAAAAGTCGCCTCTTTTGATAATGCCTTTTCAAAATCCTTTAGATTAAAAGTATGTAATTTTCTACATAAAAATGGGGTATATTTTATGCCTGTTATTTTAGCTGATATATCCATATCTTCCTCGCCATCTTGTTATTGTTTCAAAAACATCTTTATTATCAGGAATCTTTTGTCCATCAAGACCAATTTTTCTCTTGATAATCGGTATGAGAGACTTTTTAATTTCAATTCCTATGCTATTCCTTCCTAGCGCTCTAGCCACTTTCATTGTGGTTCCACTACCTACAAAAGGATCTAGCACGGTTTCGCCTTTATACGAGAATAACTTTATCGCCCTATAGACAAGTTCTTCTGGAAAAGCTGCAATATTTTTCTCTAGAACAGAACCAGGCATAACATTATTCATTTCCCAAATAGTCATGTACCATTTATTTTCTTTAAATTCTTTTGTATCTATTTCTGATTGTATTCTTATTTCCTTCGGAATGGATCGATAATCGAATCTGCCTTTCTGAAATATAATTATACTTTCTAAGAGATTATCAGGATAAAAATACATAGGAAAAGGATTCTGCAAAATAACACCACTACGTCTACTAATTCTTAAATAACCATTGGGTTTTTTCCAAATGATTCTATCTCTGTATCTAAATCCTGCTTCTTGGAAGATCTTTGTAGCATCTGCGACAATGGGAAATTTCTCACCATCAACAAGCATGTCATCTATGTTCAATACTGCTATTCTCCCATCTTGAAGTACTCTATACACTTCTTTTGCAACATTCTTCAAAACTCCTAAATATTGACCATAGCTACTAAATAATCCCTTATAATCAAAAGGCGAATTAAAATAAGGCGGGGATGTTACCATAAGATGCACACTTTTGTCTTTTATTTCAGACATATCCATGCAATTACCGACTATTAATTTATGTTGTGTTGTTATCGTATTAACTGCCTTCATTAACATAAAAACCTCCAGTCGTTTCCTCCTGAAGGTTTTACTTTTTTCCCGCCACAACACGTTGGCGGGTCCGCTAATCTTTTTGGCGGATTGTGCAGGTGTCCCCCTTCGAACACAGCACTGGCTAGATTTTCTGTATTCATATTATAACTCATTGGCTGGTTTGTCAATGAATTATTGTATATCTAAATCTTGATTTTGGCAAAAGATATTTGTGTGGGTCATTTTGGGAAATTGGGGGCAGGCCGCTGGATGTTTACTTTTTGGCGGCCTGCCCCTACCTTTACGTCTTATTCTATAGAAAATGCGGCAGTCACCACCGCCATAACCTTCTTCAAG
>Ga0194112_10010009_pt1 | contig 11968 bp, 9 predicted proteins | sample TA2MahC400mmetaG_FD_146191 | JGI IMG/M metagenome (GOLD analysis project Ga0194112, IMG submission 146191) | Freshwater microbial communities from Lake Tanganyika, Tanzania - TA2015016 Mahale Deep Cast 400m | ecosystem: Environmental > Aquatic > Freshwater > Lake | place: Tanzania: Lake...
CGGCCTATGACGCCACCTGCGGCCCTACTTGGCCGATTAGATTGGCCACAATCGATAAGCTGCAACTGTTTTCCGGTCAACACGTTCTGGATGTGGGTTGTGGCACGGGCTTGAGTTTGGCACTGCTGCGCCGTGCAGTGGGAGATATGGGCCTGGTTTCAGGTGTGGAGCAGAGCCCGCAGATGATGGCGCAGGCATACCAGAAAGTTCAGGCGGCGGGCTGGCGCAATGTGATGTTATATGAGACCGCTGCACAAGAATTAAGTCTAGATACACCGATCGATGCATTCCTATTTCACTACACCCATGATATTTTAAGATCGTCATCTGCCCTCGATGCGCTTCTAAGGTGTGCAAAACCTGGCGCGCGTATTGCAATTGCGGGTATTAAATATTTTCCGTGGTGGATGGCGCCATTCAATCTCTGGGTCTATTTCAAGAACGTTGGATATAACGGGGCTCCGGGTGAACTGAGCACGCCATGGGATAAAATCGCGCCGCGCATGTCCGGCTGGCAAATGTCTTCCACCCAGTGGGGTATGGGCTATATCGCCTGGGGTCGCCTGGCGAAATGATCAACGGGATCAAGGCGCTTGTTGCCCTGTTTCTTTTGAACGGGCTGCTGAGTTTTAGCACCTGGTGGCCCACGCCGGCCGTTTTGCCTGACGCCAGGATCGCCCCCGAATTTATTCTCTGGTGGTCCCTGGTTCTGATCGTCTTTGCAGCTCGCAGATCCATCAGCACAATAACACTCAATTTAATGGCGGTGTTTTATCTGATATTGGTGTTGGGCCGTTATCTGGATGTCACCGCACCGAGTCTTTTCGGTCGGGCGGTCAATCTCTACTGGGATATCCCGCAGATACCGCGTTTTATGTGGGTGACTGCGGCAGAGAGTCCCTGGTGGTTGAGCACGCTGGTGGGCGTGATAATCGCGCTTTCCCTCTGGGGCTTATTTCGTTTGATTCGCGGGACCATGGCTATGGTGGTGGCCCATGCCTTACCGTTCGCAGCGGTCCGCCGATCGGTCTGGGTGCTGACTGCAGCAGCAGTTCTGCTGGTCTCCGCCAATTACGCTGGTGTGCGCGCCACCTGGCCGTATGTTTCTAAACCAGTTGTGCCCGTTTATTGGAATCAGCTGGTTTTTCTATGGCAGGCCTATTCTTCTAAGGATCTTGACCGCGCGCTCCCCGCCCAGACGGTGATTGAAGATGCACTTCAAGATGCGAAGTCGCTATCCGCACTGCAGAGTAAGGATGTTTATATAATTTTTCTAGAATCTTTTGGGGCTGTTTTATATGACAACTCCGAGGCTAAGGCCCGCACCGATCGGGGCCGTGCAGCGTTACTGCAATCCATCCAGAAGACACAACGACATGTGGTCTCTGCATTTTTCTCGTCCCCCACGATTGGGGGTGCATCGGATTTGGCACATATGTCATTGCTTGCCGGCGTAGATTTATCCGATCCGCGGCGCCACGATCTTTTACTCACCACCGATAGGCCCACGCTAATCAGCCTTTTTCGCAAGGCGGGTTATCAGACTTTTGGTCTTTATCATGCTGTGTCTTGGGCTTGGCCGGAAAAAGCCTACTATAACTTTGATGTTTATCTGGATGGTCCGGCATTAAATTACCGCGGCCCATCCATCGGGTTTTGGCATATTCCCGATCAGTTTGCGATCGCGCGTTTTGAGCAGATGTATCCGCGGCGCGAGAATCAACCGCCGCGCTTTTTATTTTTCCCCACCATTAGCTCCCACTTCCCCTTTAGCCCTGTACCGCCGTATCAGCCGGATTGGCAGAAGATTTTGAGTGACCAGCCCTTTGGTACGCAGGAGATGAATCGGGTACGGGCTGAAAAGGTGAACTGGTTAAATATGGCGGAAGATTATCTGCGTGCGATTAATTACACTTTTGACTGGCTCACTGGGTATCTCGCGCAGCCTGAACCCCGAGACACCGTCATCATTCTGATTGGAGATCATCAGCCTTCTGCCAATGTGATGGGCGATGGCCAGCCCTGGCATGTACCGGTCTCTGTCATTACAAAGGATCGTGCCATTTTGGCGCGCTTTGAGGCACAGGGATTTGAAAAGGGCTTATCACCGGATCGCACCGTGCGCGGGGGTATGCATGATTTAACCCAGGTGGTGTTGAAAGCGTTTGGGAACTAGACCGGCCGTCGCGGTGAGCAGCAGCAGTGCGGTGAGCAGCCAGGCTTGGATGTTATGTGGCCCTTCCACAACCATGATCAGCGGCGTGCATGACGCCAGACCGGCGCTAAGATATCTTTGTGAACGCGGTAGAGGATCGCTCATGAGCGAAAGACCTAAGAGCAGCACCGCGGGGCCTAGCACTGTGGCCCAGGGCAGTGGGCGATAGCGGCCATCAATCAGAAGTGCCAGTACCATTTCTAGCAGCACGCAGAGCCATGCGAAATGCAGTACAGAAAAGAGTGCAGAGTGATGAATAAATTCTGATCGAGTCTGCAGCCCAAGCGCGGCGGTTAGGCTAAGCCCAAGGCCCAAGGCCATAATCGCGCCAGCGCTCGCCCATTCACCAAGGGTTTGATTCCACAACAATAAAGCCTGTAACTGCAGCACCAGCAGCATTCCGATCAGGCTCCAGGCCATTATCGCTACGCTATGAGTTACCGCACCAATTGCAGCACCAGATGCGGTATCGGATAGGCCATCTCCTGCTGTCATTACACCCAATTTACGACGCCGCAAGCCCGATACCACCAGAGGAATGCATCCGAATATCAAGCCACAAGCAAGCGCCCACCCTGCCGATAAGTCTTCCACCACCGAGCCTTCGAACTGGATGCGCTGCGTCCTCTCTGAAGAAAAAAAGCCCCAGGCACCTCCCATCGCGCCTTCCAGGCGCCGTTTCCAAGGCTGATCGAAGCCTTCAATGAGATTAAAGGGCAGCGAAATCTTTCCTTCTGCGCCCGATATAAGCGATGGGAAGGCCCAATGGCTTTGCACCCGGCCCGGGTAGGGCGCGCTGAGTAGGTCGCGAACGAATCGGTTCTGGTTGACGGTGCTGGGCACAGCAGGGCCGCGGGGGCGGCCGGCCGCAGGCCAGCCGGTCTCCGCAACGAGCACGGGCATTGGGCCCAATTGCGCCTCCATCTTAGAATAAATCTGATGAACATGGGCGACCGCATTTTTGATGTGCACGGGGTCATCTTCCCAATAGGGCAGAATATGGACTGCAACTATATCGACATGCGCCTGAAGAATTGGTGCATGGCGTAACCAGAATTCCCAGACATCCGCGTACGTGATCGGAACCAAAGATTTTTGTTTAACCTCGCTCAGAAGATTGGCCAGTTGCGCTGCCGACAGTTCCTGGCGCAAGAGAACCTCGTTGCCAATCACCATCAGCGTAATCACGTCCGCATGGCTGCGAGAAAGATCGATTGCCTTCTCAATCTGTATCTGATTGGCAACAGGATCACGACTAATCCAGGCACCCAGAATGACACGCATGCCCAGCTCGCGCGCAACATCGGGTACGGCATCCAAACCATGATCCAGGCCATAGGTTCGAACACAGTCAGTGATTTTCGCAAGTTGTTGCATATCGCTGCGAATCGATTCTCTGCTGATGATGAGTTTTGGATCAAAGGGCGAGTGGGAAGAGTCGCGAAAAGGCGCGTAAGATACACATGCAAGACGGGTTTGGGTCGCAGCGACGACCTGGGTGGGGGTGATGCGATCCAGCAGCCAGATCAGCAGGCCCAACAGAGTCAGTATCAACAGCATCCGAGCGATGTACGCGCCTGCGCTGGACTGACGATTCTTCATAATTTCAATTAACTGGGACACGTGATGGTTGCGGTGAGAAATGACTGAGTCTTTTTCGAAGGGGGCGGTCTTCTGGCAGCGGCCCATCGCCACCTGGGCGATCGCAGCCCTGATTGTTACATTGAATTTTTCCGTCTGGCGTTTTTTTAATCCATCCCATCTCGCACCCGATGTATCGGTGCGCGTTCAGGGTCTGGCCTACAACGCGTTTCAACGCTGGGATAGCCCGCTTGCGCAGCGGTTTCCAAAGCAAGATGCACTTATCAGCGATCTGGAATTGCTTGCGCAGTACACACAGCGCCTACGAACTTACAGTGCCATTGAGTTTCCTGACCTGCCGCAGGCCGCAATCCATCTGGGTCTGAAGATCACGCTAGGGGCCTGGATTGATGAACGGTGGGCGAATAATCAGCGCGAGATCTCTGCAGCAATCAAGACTTCACGGCGCCATGAGTCAATTGAGCGCCTAGTGATTGGCAATGAGACCCAGCTCCATCAGAAGATTAGCGCCAAGAAGCTCTACAGTTATCTGGATCAGGTGCGCGCGAAAGTGGATGTACCGGTCTCGACGGCGGAGCCTTGGCATGTCTGGCTTGCCCAGCCCGAACTTGTGAACCATGTGGATTTTATCACCGTGCACTTATTGCCTTATTGGGAAAAGGTGCCGGTCACTGCTGCAGTCGATGAGGCCTTGCATCGATTAGAACAGGTGCGCGCGCGATTTCCGCGCAAACCCATTGTGATTGGCGAGATTGGCTGGCCTTCTGGCGGTTACAGTCTGGGTGACGCAAAGGCAACACCTGGCGCACAGGCCTTCTTTATTCGAGAGTTTTTATCTCGGGCCCGGCATATGAATCTGGATTACTTTCTGATGGAAGCGATCGATCAGCCTTGGAAGGTCGCGACCGAAGGTGTGGTGGGCGCGCATTGGGGTCTGTGGGATGCTGCCCGCCAACAGAAGTTTTTGTTCGAGGGTCCGATTGGAGACGATCCCTATTGGAAAAAAAAGGCAATGGTCTCTTCGGTGCTGGGGCTGATGGCGGTATTGCCTTTCCTTTTCGTTTTTCGCCGAATGCGTCTGGCTGGCCGAATCGCATTCTCCGTGACGACTCAGGCAGTAGCATCCTGCGCCGTGCTGTTGTTAACACTGCCACTGGTTAATTATCTGAGCTTGGTAGAGACTGTGGTCTGGCTTGGCATGATTCCCGCTTTAGTGATTATGGCCGCGATCCTGCTGACACAGGCGTTTGAGTTTTCTGAGCTCTATTGGCCTGGAAGTCTAAGCAAGCGCACGCCACCAAAATCGTTGCTGACAGATGCGCACAAGCCCTTGATAAGTATTCATCTGGCCTGCAGTAATGAACCACCAGCCATGGTGATTCTAACTATCGAAAGTCTCCTGAAGCTGGATTGGCCGGCCTATGAGATCCTGGTAGTGGATAACAATACGCGGGACCCCGCACTCTGGCAGCCGGTTAGGGACTTTATTCAGAATATCAATGCGTCTTTATCGGACGTTGGTTCAACGGAAACGTCCTCACCCCGGCTGCGATTTATTCATCTGCCGCAATGGCCAGGGTTTAAAGCGGGTGCTTTAAATGTTGCCTTAGCGCAGACAGATCCGCGTGCAGAGTGGATCGCGTTGCTTGACGCAGATTATTTGGTCAGGCCTGATTGGTTCTCTGAAATTAGCGGTTATTTCTCGCAACCCGATGTGGGTCTGGTGCAGGCACCGCAGGCTCATCGTGATTTTTCATCGTCAGTGCTCTCCCGCATGATGAACTGGGAGTATGAGGGATTCTTCCGTGTCGGTATGCATCACCGACATGAGCGAAATGCAATTGTGCAGCATGGCACCATGACCGTGATTCGCGCTGAAGTGATGCGCGATTTGGGCGGTTGGAATATCCGTTGTATCTGCGAAGATACGGAATTGGGGCTGCGGATTCTAAAGCTAGGTTTTCGTGCTGTTTATGTCGATCAAGTACTGGGGGTTGGACTCGTGCCGGCAGACTTTTCCGCCTATCGGCGTCAGCGTCGGCGTTGGGCGCAAGGCGCGGTGCAGATTCTGCGTACTCATTGGCGCGCCTTGATAGGGCGCTCGCTATTGACTTGGGGCCAGCGATACCATTTTCTAGCGGGTTGGCTTCCCTGGTTAGGGGACGCCTTGCATTTACTCTTTACCTTTGCGGCGATCGGCTGGACCTTAGCTATTCTGATTGCACCGGACGTATTTGGTTTTCCGATTGCATTATTTATCTTTCCTTTGACGATCTTTTTTTCGAGCCGGCTGCTTTTGGGCCCTTTGCTGTATTCGCGGCATGTGCGTTGTGGTGGGGTCGATACGGTGGGCGCAGCGCTCGCGGGTATGGGCTTATCACATGTGATCGCCCGCGGTGTTTTTGCAGGCCTTTTGGGACAAAGGGCTATCTTTGAAATTACGCGTAAACGCATGGTGGTCTGCGGGGTTCATTCGGCAGAGGATTCAAAATCGGTGCGGTCTTTTTCGACCAGATTTGAATCCGTTATGCCGCAACTGCAAGCAGTACGAGAAGAGCTTTTATTATTAATGGGCCTGATGGCCTGCGCATTTGCACTGCTGCTCAGTCGTCCGGCGGTCGCAGCTGCGGGCTTGGATGCACTCTGGATGTGGATTGTCGTATTGATGATGCAGGCCTTACCGTATGCCGCCGCAGTGGGCTGCGCCTGGATATCCTTTAACAGGCTGCCCAGACCGCATCGGACGCTTCCTGCGTCAGTGGTGCCAAAGCATAAGGCGCATTAGGCCAGCCCAAGAGGGTTGAGGCGAGGGCCGACTGGGCCTCGATATCATCGGCGTCTTGCCCGCCCAGATTTACCACGCCATAACGATGACTCCCTAGCCACTTCAATTCGCGTTTAAGCGCGTGACCTGATTTTGTAAATACGAACAGACGCGCGTCGGGTAACGCCTGCGCAAAGGACTGGCGTGCGAGCGAGCTGGGCGCAGGCGGAACCTCATGCTCTGAAAAAGTGCGCCAAACTAGACTGGCTGCGATGCGTGCGGTGGGTTCGGTACGCGGTACCTGTAGGGGATCCCGGCCTGTTGCCAGTGCCATGGCCATCGCATGCGGATTAAGGCCGTAGACCCTCTGATAAAGATCGCTGAATTGGGATGACAGGCGTGGATTAAATTCGATAACGCTTAGGCGATTCGTTATCTTATCGTAAAAGAATTCGAGACTAAAAAAACCATGGGTGAACCCCACTTCTGCAAGAAAAGATTTTGCAACATCGGCTGCACGCCTTACCACCGACGTGGGCAGATGGCTCGGTAGTTCCCAACGTTGAAAGGCTTGGGTGCCCGGATGCATTACAGCATCCACCACCCCCAGCACATGAAGCCCACGATGATCAACAAAGCCGTCTAGATTGTATTGTGGGCCGTTCAGAGGTTCTTCAATTATCAGCTGATGCGCGCTACCTGCGTGTGGTAGCCGTTCCCGAATTATGCGATCGAAGGGATTGATTAACTGCTTCATGATCCAGCGTTCGCGCCAAGAAAAATCCATGTAGCGACGAAGTTCCTCTGAGTTGTCGATGCGTCGGGCCAGTACGGAGAAGGTGGCCCGAATCGGTTTGACATAACAGGGATAGATGAGGCCTTCAAGTACGGGTTGGCCCTGATGCCAGCAAAGTGTTTGATGGTACAGATTTTCCGCTGGGCATATTTTTTCCAACACGCGCCGAGCATAGAGTTTGTGCTGGCAGGCCAGAACCGATTCGGGCGTCGTTCCGGGCAGGCCAATGATTTCTGCGGTTAGTGCAGCCGATAGAGCGCCATAGAGCTCGTTGTGGGAGAGTACCCCCTGCCAACGCAACTTGCGTGCACGTTTGGCCTGCTGCCCAGCAAATCGACTGAAATCAAAACTCATCATCCCAAATTTGCTGGGGTAGCGAAAGAGATCGAAGCCGGCCCGATCAAACTCTATGCCGGCGTTCTCGATCTGTCGGTGGGCGACTGCATCATAGTCAATATCAAAGAGAAGCCCAATGCGCATGATGAAGGATTTAATCGGTTCTAAAAATGTTATGAAGCAAGAAGCCTCGATTGTACTAGTCAACGCCAATAACATCAGAGTTCTGACAGAAAACCCCACGGAATCGGAGGATCGAGTGAAACCTTTACGAGACTATCGCTCTGAACTAACGTGCCCAGGCTAGTGCAAAATAATTGTCGGAATCTGTCCAGACACGAATCTGCGTGAAGCCTGCTTTACAGAGAAGGCCGTTTAGGGATTTAAGGGTATACTTGTAAGAGTTCTCGGTATGTATACGATCCCCAGTCCTGAGCACGAGTCTGCCCGAGGGCCATTGAACGCAGAGATTACGCACGGCCTGCAGGTGCATTTCAATTCGGCTCTCTGCAGGATTGAAAAATGCCTTGTGCTCGAAGTCGTGAATCGAAAAATCGGCGCTGATCAGTCGGTTGACATTTAGTAGGATATTTCTGTTAAAAGCTGCGGTAATACCCAAGCTATCGTTGTAAGCGGCATTGAGCACCCTCGCCTCCTTCACCATATCCAAACCAACCAGCAGACTGCCGCCTCGCAGCTGCTTTCGAATCTGGATGAGAAAACCTATTGCTTGCTCTGGCGAGAAATTGCCAAGGCTTGAGCCCAGATAAAACGCCAGGCGCGGGCCTTTAACGAGATCTTTCGGTAGGGTAAGTTGACTGGAAAAATCACAGACATAGCCCAGCATCGTAAGGTCAGGGAACTCTCTCTGCAGAGCGTTTATGCTCTGTTGGAGATGCTCGGCTGAGATATCAATTCCAACATAGGCCGCCGGCCTTAAATGTGTGAACAGATTCGCTACCTTGCGGCCATCTCCCGCGCCGATATCAATCAACACGCAGCCCTGCCCCGCAAGCCGCGCAATCTCTGGTATTGCATTAGCTATGATTTGGGCTTCAACCGCAGGGATATAGTATTCGGGGACAGCGGTAATTGCGGAAAAAAGATATGAGCCGAGACGGTCATAGAAAAACTTTGGCGAAATGAATGGCTGCTTTGAAAGCAGGCCTTTTGTAATCTCTTGTGCGGTGTGATTAACATGGATCATAATGAAATTATGCACGCTAAACTGCGTCTGATGAAAATCGAGCAGCTATCTCAGGCGCTGCAGGCTGCGCGCGCAGTCACGCGGCGTCTGATGCAGGCTTTGGAATCGGAACGGCAGGGACGTAACTGGCTCGCACGAGACCCCGCACATGCTGAGATCAATCCATACCTATGGGAGCTGGGTCATATAGCCTGGTTTCAGGAATATTGGACTACCCGAAATCCCCAACGTGGCAAAGGAATTGGCTATTCAATCGATGCAGCTCATAGCGAGTCGGTTTTTCCAAATGCTGATGTGGTATTTAACTCTGCGGTTATCTCGCAGTCAGCACGCTCGCAGGTGAGCGTTGAGATGCAGGACCGGGTGCGGCGCTATCTGGATAAAAGTCTTGCGGATTGCCTAGAGACACTACAGCGTGACTCTCCACAAGACCGTACAGGTCTTTATTTTTTCAGGCTCGCGCTTGCACATGAGCTCATGCATATCGAATCATTGCGAATTATGGGCCAGGTGCTAGGCATTGCCATCCCCGGGGACCTAATTGGCGGAGCCTTGGTGGGGGATTGCTGCGAACTTCCTGTAGATCATGTGGCGTCGGTTTCAGGCGGGCAGTTTAGCGTCGATTTCTCCCCGGATGAGTTTGCTTTCGACAATGAGCTGCCAGAGCAGGCATGGTCAGTCAAGGCATTCGAAATTGACCAGCATCCGGTTAGCCACGAGCGATTCGCAGTTTTCATTGAAGATGGTGGCTATACCCGTGAATCGCTCTGGAGCCCGAGAGCCTGGGCATGGCGTAAAGAAAAAGCCTTAGAAGGGCCGCGGTGGTTTCGAATCGAGAACGGTGTAATTCAACGTTACCGCTATGGCCAGTGGCAGGTCGTCAACGCGAACAGTCCGATGGTCCACGTAAGCCTTTATGAGGCGCAGGCTTTTTGCCAATGGGCCAATCGCAGACTGCCGACCGAAGCGCAGTGGCTGGCGGGACATTTTGCAAATATATGCTGGGGTACAGTCTGGGAGTGGACAGCTGATGCGTTTGCGCCATTTATTAGCTTTGTGCCACACCCTTATCGTGAGTACTCTGAGCCGTGGTTTATGACTCATCAACTCGTAAAGGGTGCAAGCACAATGACACCCATAGCTTTACAGGATTTTCGGTACCGAAATTTTTATCGCGCTCAGCGCAATGATATTGCGATTGGTTTTCGCACCGTGAGGGATTGGTAGGCCCTATTGGCCGAGGTGAATCATTATAGGCCCGCGTTCAACAGACCCGAGAGATCAGCCTGCGAGGCGGCCTTCAGAAGCGCGTCGTCAGGTTGATCCACCCTTCAGGTAAAACATTCACCAGTTTTGCCTCTAGCCACTTGTCGCCGCCGGTCAAGATTGCAACTCCAAGCAACAAAACAAAAAGACCGAATCCTTTCTTCACATTCTCCATGTGGGTTAGCACCCAGCCACGTACTTTTCCAAATCCTTTGCGGGAGGCATACGCCGCAGCGACAAGTATCGAGGCTGCTCCGAGTCCAAACATGCCCAGTATCAGAGTACCGCGTGCAGCACCTCCTTCAGTCGCAACCATGGTGAGCGCACTCGCAAGCATGGGCCCCGAGCAGGGGCTCCAGACCATTCCCAATAGACTGCCGGTTGCAAAGGCTCCTACTAAGGAACCACTGTCGACTCGGGTAGTGGCCGAGTATGCCCCGCTGGCTAATGGCGATATCAGTCGGGTGAAACCTGCATTCAGTATGGGGACAAGCATCACCAAGCCGAAACCAATCAGCAGCCAGGCCCCCACAAGGCGAATGACGTCGGTATCGATGCCGAGCGCCTCTCCCGCCACGCCAACCAGAAGGCCAAGCATCGCAAACATGGCTACCATGCCGGCACCCATGGCAACTGGCGCCCACCGGTTGGCCTGCAGCGCACCACCAAGAACCACTGGGAGTAGCGGGAAAACGCATGGGTTGAGCGTGGTGAGGCTGCCCGCCACCCATGCGAGGCCAAGTTCAGTAGGGCTAGGCATGCGACTAGAGGGATGCCTTGGGTTTGGTCAGCTGGGTGATGAGCGTACGCACATCCTCCCAGCCGAGGTAGGCGCGAACGGCAGACATCAAGAAGATAAGACTAGCTGCTACCAGCATGCCCCACTCGGAATGGATCACGTGCGTTCCAATCGCCCCAATCATCATAAGTGCCAGCGCCGCGCCAGCAGCAGCGGAGAAGCGCTGAATGATCAGACCAATGCCGCCAACCACCTCAACGGCTCCAATCAAATACATAAACCAGATCGGGTAACCCCATCTTTCAAAGGCCACAAGCTCAAACTCCAAGCTCGCCAGCTTTGCGAGGCCGGAAGCCAGAAAGACGAGGGCCAGCAGTATCGACAGTGCTTTGGTTTTCGTGCGTAACTCCTTGTTTGCGACAGCGACTTTGCTCAGAGTGCCTTGAGAAATGCGGCTTTGATGTCAGCTGCCTGGGTCTGCCCAGCCAGACGGGTGACCTCCTGAGGGCCTTTGAAGACCACCATGACCGACTGCGAGCGAATCTTCATGGTCTTGCGGAGTTCCTTTTCCTTGTCGTAATCGGCAATCAGAACGGTCACGGACTTCAGTTGAGGGTCTGCCTTCAATGCCTCAAGTGATTTTGCCTGGGCGACACAGGTTGAGCACCAATCAGCATGGAAGTGCACGACCACCGGCCTGCCTTGTTGCTGAACTGCGCTTAGCTCCGATTGGCTAAAAGGCTTTAGTTCTATGGCGTTTGCCCATGTGCTTATGGCAAGCAGGCCAGCCGCGAGCGCAGTCTTGATACCGGAATTAAAATTGAGCTGATTCATGTCGTTCTCCACGTGAGGGTTCAGAGGGGGGTGGCATTTGCCTACCGGTTGTAAGTTCGCTGTGACCCACGTTTTGGTTACAGGGGAATCGACATTTTTTAATTTCGGCTAGCGTGTAACCAAATGGCTCTTCCAAGCGAACTAACCCAAGAGAGCGGGCCCCACGGCACCGAAACTCGGCTCAAGCCCCTTTGGCTTGCAGCGCAGTC
>Ga0194112_10010014_pt1 | contig 11964 bp, 11 predicted proteins | sample TA2MahC400mmetaG_FD_146191 | JGI IMG/M metagenome (GOLD analysis project Ga0194112, IMG submission 146191) | Freshwater microbial communities from Lake Tanganyika, Tanzania - TA2015016 Mahale Deep Cast 400m | ecosystem: Environmental > Aquatic > Freshwater > Lake | place: Tanzania: Lake...
CGAGACTCGAATGGCATCAGCGTTGCCCATGTACGGCCGGAGCGTGAATATCCAGGAGCGATTGGTGTCGCTGGCGCCATGCGTGGTCACAGGCAGCCAGCCCGCATGGTCATCGGCATACAGGAGCAGCGCAATGCCCAGCTGCCTCATGTTCGACGCGCACACCGTTTGTCGAGCGCGCGCTTTAGCGGCGCTGAGAGCTGGAAGCAGCAACGAGGCGAGGACGGCGATGATCGCGATGACGACAAGCAGTTCGATCAGTGTAAACGCTTTGGCCCACGGAGTGACGCGCCCTCCCTTGAGTCCCAAAATGAAAGCTGCTGGCCCACGCGGCCTAACAGTTGAAAAAGTTCGCATAGTTTTCATACCGCAAAAGGTTCAATCAGCGTCGATGAAGAAAAGGCGCTCCGCCAGGACCTCGTCTCGCAGTGCGCAACCCAAATCGCACAAAGGTCCAGCGGAGCGCAAAACCGCAGTATGATCATGGCGCTTCGTTCGCGCCGGATCGAGAGAGCGCCAAATCCGCGGCGAATTCTAAACGCGGTTTTCATGCGCTAATGAGCCGTTGCCGGAATTTGCGCCACACCCACGCCAGCACCAGGATTGCCGCGAGAAGTGCGACGATCACTTGTCCAGGCGGAAAATTGTGTTGATGGGCAAGCATCAAACCGAACAGCACGCCGGCCAAACCGATGATTGGGGCCACACAGAACATCGGTTTCACTCTCATGCAAAGGTTCTTGGCAATGAGCGCCGGCAGCACCAGGCAACCGAACGTAAACAGCAGGCCGGTCGTGCGAATGGCCAATCCCGAGACCAGGCCGAGCGTTGCCGACAACGCCAGCGACCAAAGCGACACGCTCATGCCCACGGCCGCCGCCATAACAGGATCGATGACCAGCAGCACAAGTCGGCTGGCGTTCCAGAAAACGAAGACTGTGGCGGCGAGCGCCAGCCCGGCAAAAAGCGCGACTTCAACGCGGCTCGCGCCCAGAATGGTGGAAGTGAGCACCGATTGAACGTTCTTCATTCCGACCGGTGACTGTGACAAGACAAGGACAGCGAGGCTGGCCGCGGCGAGGAACGTCCACGCCGTGATTTCCTCGCGCCCGGCGCCATTCCGCCGCAAACGTCCGCTGGTCGCCAGCGCCGCGATGACGGACAAGCTCACGGCGAGGATGGCCGGCTGCTGCCAACCAAACATGAGCGCCAGCGCGACGCCGAGCACGGAAGCCTGCGCGACGGCCGCGGCGAGAAAGATTTCGTCCCGCGCCACCACCAGCACCCCAAGCAGACTGAGCAACCCGCCGCTCAGCAGCGCGGTCATGTAGCTCTCCTGAAACATCGGCCACGACTGAAGAAAGTCGATTAGCATGCGAGCGCCTCCGGGACGCGCGACTGCGCGCGCACGCTGACTCTGCCGGCGGCGTCGCGGAGCACTTCGACAGGCATGCCGAACGTCGCTTCCAGGTTGGATGGCGTCAGCACATCACTCAGCGGGCCGCTCGTCAGGCGCCCGCGGCGAAAGAGCGCAATGTGCGTGGCGCGTTGGGCGGCGATGTTCAAATCGTGCGTGACGAAGATGACGGTGATGCCCTTGTGCTGGCTGAGGTCCGTGATCGTTTCAAGCAAGCTGGTGGCGGCGGCAAGATCAAGGCCGGCCGTCGGTTCATCGACGATCAACAGAAGCGGGTCGCGAATGAGCGCCCGGGCCACAAGCGCGCGCTGACGCTGGCCGCCGGAAAGCGTCCAGAAATCTCCCGAACGCAACCGCTGCAATCCCATGATCTCGAGCACGCGCTTCAATCTTCCTTCTCGAGCGTGACCGTCGAGCGCCAGACCAACCGTCCCGGTCAGGACGAATTCTTCCACGGTCGTGGGGACGACGGAGTTGACTTCGGACTCCTGCGGCACAAGACCGATCCGGGTGCGCCGGGCAAAATCAGCGCGCAACAGAATCTTACCGCGTTTCGGTTTGAGAGCGCCCAGCAGCGCCTTGATCAAGCTGGTCTTGCCTTCGCCATTGGGACCGAGCAGACACCAAAAGTCCCCTTGATGAATCTGCAAGCTCACGTCGCTCAAAACGACGTTTCGGCCATAGCCCAGCGTCACGTGTTCGACCGCCAGAATCGGTCCGGTTCCGGCATGGCCTTCGCGAAGCTGGCCGGGGCATCGAAAAGGGGTGTTCATGGCCGCGCCTCCTTAAAGGTCCGGAGAAGCTGTTCGACGTTGTCGCGCAGCATGGCCAGATAATCGTCCGCGCCCGGCCGTGCGGCGGTTTGATGCGCCATGGCGACAACTTTCGCCCCCGTGCGCTGCGAAACAAAGCGGGCATGGCGCGAATCGAAGTAAGGCGCGCTCAGGATGAGGTTCACGTCGCGTTCTTTCATGCGCCCAATCAATTCCTGGAGATGTTTGGTCGCCGGCGGAACGCCCGGACTCGGCTCCAGATAACCGAGAATCTCCAGTCCGTAACGCCGTGCGAAATAAGGCCAGAGGTCATGGTCCCCGACGATGACCCGCCCGCGATAAGGCAGAAGCGCCGCCAGCCAGCCGCCGAGTTGATGCTCGTTCATCAACGCGTCGAGCTCGGCTTTTGATTTCGCGCGCTCGAACTGGAGCACCACGGACTCGAAATCCTCGTCCTTCGCGCACTCGGCCCCGGCCAGCGCCGTCTTCAGCTTCAGGTCGAAAGCGTCATGGCGCCGGTCGAACTCCGCCTTCCATTGCGGGCGCAGTTCCGCGAAGCGGTCGCAAATCATCGTTGCGGCTTTGAGTCCCTCGACGGGATCAAGCAGATAATGCGGATTGCCTTCTTCGTGAAAGCTGCCAGGAACGCCTTTGGCCTGGGTGCCTTCAAGCGGGCGCACGCTCCCTCCGAGATTCAAGTTCGCCCGGCCGCCCGGTTTCAATTCCGGATGCTTTACGCGCGCGAACAAATCATTCAGCCACGCGTTTTCAATTCCCAATCCAACCTGAATGAACAAGTGCGCCGCGTTCAATTCGCGGACAAAGCCAGGCTTGATTTCGATGGTGTGGGGATCTTCCGGCCCTTGACTGAGGCAGAACACTCGGACGCGTTCCGCGCCGATCTCGCGGGCCAGGCTGGCGGCGTCAGTGGAAGTGACGACCACACGGAGGGGTTCATTCTGCGTTGCTGTTTGCGCCACGCTGCTCGCGGCGCAAAAAATGGTCGCGATGCCGGCGAGAAGGCTGGAATAATTCAGGTTAAGTTTCATGGTGTGGATGGTCGTTTCGGCGCCTCGGCTGGCGCCTGATATTGCCGCAGTTCATCGATCCGCTCTTGCACCGCGCTGGGATTGGGTGAAAGGGCTTTCGCCTGCTCCCAATAACGGAGGGCGGCGGAGAAGTTGCCTGCCTCCTGTTCGAGTTGGGCGAGATGAGCCTGGATCTGTTCGAGAAGAAAGAGGTCCGGGTCAGCCTTCGGCGCCTCCTGCCGTTGCCATTCCTCGGTGGCGCCAACCCAAATATTGCGCGCACGGGTCGGATCGCGCCGGTCTTTGAAATAAACGCGTCCCAGTTCAAACAGCAGCGTCGGATGCTTCGGCAGATGCCGGAGGCCCTCCTGCAACACCAGCTCGGCTTCGCGAACCTTGCGCATCCGGTCTCGCAACCAATAAGCGGTCACGGTGTAGGTCAACGGCTCTTCGGGATCGAGGACCGACGCAAGCCGGAGCCAGGGCAAGATTTCGCGCACCTCGCCGCCTTCCCTCTCGGCCAGTTCTTTGCCGCCCCCCGCGCCGCCCTGATCCAAGTGCGTGTGGCGCGACGGAAAGAAATTCCGGCTGAACCGATCGATGAGGTCGCGTGGCTGGCCAAGATAATTTTCTTCGTCGCCTCGGTTTTTGCTTCCGGTCGCGCCGGTGTCCTCGGCCATGTGTGGCGTTTTGAATGATTCATTATTGTCGAAGACCGTCGGGTACATTCCGCTGTGGAAATACACGTCGGCCTTGCGATAAAAGTGACCGGCGAACAGCTTCTGGCCGCCCCCGATGGCGATGCGCAACGGATTGAAATCCCGCGCGCGATTGCCGTTCCAGCGCATAAACCAGCAATCCAGCCACGCGGCGGCGCCCATGCACGCCACCAGGAGCAACGCGGCTAGAAGTGAGCAAGTGAGGGTTGATTTCATTGGATCGATTGTCTTCGGAAGGTCAGCCAAGAGACCAGAACGAGCATCCCGGCGTAGAGAAGCGCATAGATGATCGCGATGCTCCAGATGCTCCAGGCGATCATTGGCCAGTCATGGATGATCAGGTCCCGCACATCGAACAACTCCAAATGCGGGATCGCGTAATAGAGGCCGCTTAGAACCGCGCCCGGCGCGTCGCCAACCTGCGCCGCGACTTTATTCAAATGCCGGCCCAGAAAAAGAATTCCAGCGGTAATGACCGCGCTGATCGTAACGTTCGCCGCGACAGAACTGAGCGCCAAGGAACCCAGCAGGGTTAGCGCGACAACCACGCTGAGCATCGCGCAGTGCAATGACCAGGCTTGAAAATAATTTCCCACCGGCCAGTGCTGCTCCTTTGCGGCCGCCGCGATGCCGAAGAACAAATAGAAAATGACCAGCGCGCCGCACGCGCTGAACCAGCAGCCAAGAAACTTGCCGAGCAAAACCTGGCCTCGAGATATCGGCTTGGCCATGAGCGGAAAAATCGTCCGGCTCTCGCGTTCAGCGGGGATTTGCCGCGCGGTGGACGCGATAACGATTAAGAGTGATGCAAGCCAGATCAGAGCCAGGCAAATCTCCTTCAAATAACGCACGATCCTGGCGTCGTCGAAGAAGGTCACCGATCCCATCAACCCCGTGATCAGGACTGTGAGGATGAAGAGAACATAGATGTCCTTTCGCCGGCACATCTCGAGCAGAACGACGGCAGCGACAGCCAAAGAATTGTTCATAAATCCGAGCTCTCCGGTTGATTCCCGACAATTCTGAGAAACAACTGTTCGAGGTTGCATTCGTGTTGGCGGGCGAGTTCATCCAGACGGCCTTCCACTCTCAGCTGGCCCTGGTGCATGATGGCGACGCGATCGCAAACGGTTTCCACTTCGCCGAGTTCGTGCGACGAGAAGAAGACCGTTTTCCCTTCGTTTTTGAGGCGTTGGATAATGCGGCGCACTTTCATCCGTCCGAGCGGATCGAGGCCGCTGGTGGGCTCGTCGAGCATGAGCAGGTCGGGATTGTTGATGAGCGCTTGCGCGAGGCCCACACGCTGCTGCATGCCTTTTGAGTAAGTCTTGATCTGGCTCTGGCCGGCTTCTTTGAGTTCCACCAATTTCAAGACCGAGTCGATGCGCCGCTCGCGCTCTGGCTTCGGGATTTTGAAAATGCGCGCATAAAAGCGCAGCAACTCTTCACCGGTCAGGAATTTGTAGTAATAGGCAAGTTCCGGCAGATAGCCGATGCGCTGGCGGGCGATGGGATCGCGGACGTTTGTCCCGAAGAGAAACGCGCCGCCCCTCGTGGCGCTTGTGAAGCCGAGCAGCACATTCATCGTGGTCGTCTTTCCGGCGCCGTTAGGACCGAGAAAGCCGAAGACTTCACCGGCGCCAACGGCCAGACTCAGGTTGTTGATGGCCATTCGCCGTTCGCCCCGGCTTGAGGCGTTGCGGTACTCGACCGAGAGACGCTCGATTCGGATGATGGGCGGACCCTGCTGGCTCCCCGTTTGAAAATCAGCCGTTTCTTTCCTGATCAATCGTTTCATCGTGGATGTGCAAGTCCCACTCGTTATTCTCGAAGGCGATGCCGATATCGACATGGCCGAAACCAATGGGAGTTTGCGCGCCAAGAGCGCTTGAGCTAGCGATTCCAATCGCCAGGCCAATTATTGCAATGTGGTGGTTGATTACTTTCATTTTCTGTTCTTTTTGTTTATTTTCGATTTGCGGATGTCATGCGTGGTGGTGCTGAGCGGCTTGCCCATCAGGGGCCGAATCCGATTTAGCATTCGGAAGAGTTGAAGCCGCACCCACCTGAGCTCTCAGGTGACCGCCAGATCAGACTGGCGGCATCCAGGGTGCGAAAGTGCCTGAAGGTAGATGAGGATGACTTTGGACTTGCGCCGAACAGAATACCGCAACTCGAATCTTCAGGCGACCGTAGTCGGTGGACCGCAGGAGAAAGGAAGGAGGCCCGGACTCGGCGGCCGGACCGGAACAACCGGTGTGCGGTTGAGAAACAGAATAGCAGGAGCAGGAACTTCGACACTCACGGGTACTGTCGATGCATTCGCATGCCCGTTCGCAAACATCGTAATGCCGCAGTCTTCGTCGCCAGAAGCGGGGTGATGATCCGTTTCAGACGGTGCGTAATCGGTGTGGTGGCCGCAAATCTTACAGATCGATTCCGCGAGGTGATGAACACGGTGATGCGCTTGATGATCCGAGGACAGCCAGCTCAGTGCGATCAGCAAACACAACTGCCCGACACAGCCGATAGGGACTAACGGTTTGCTTCGCCAAATATTGTCGAGCTGCACATTCACAACTTATTCTGATTCGAAACAATCCGCAACTCAAAGCCAGAGCACAAGCCAAAACTCCAAAACTCACCAAAACTCCCAAAACTCAAAATTCTCAAAATTCTCCAAAGCGTAAATTCCCTTTTGCATCCGGCGTAACTGCTATTATCTTCCCCGCCATTGCGGTTGAATTCCCGTTAGGACAAAGTTCGCAATCGAGATTAAGATTAGGAATCAGGATTGAGATCGTGCGTATGAAAATGGAATTGATTTAAGTTCATGGACCCGGCCCACATTCGCAATTTTAGCATCATCGCCCATATCGACCATGGGAAGACCACCCTCTCAGATCGTCTGTTGCATCGCACCGGCACGATCACAGCTCGCGAGATGCAAGACCAGTTGCTCGATTCCATGGATTTGGAACGTGAGCGCGGCATTACCATCAAAGCGCATCCGGTCACGATGTTGTATAAGGCGAACAATGGCGAATCCTACGAACTTAACCTGATCGACACTCCGGGACATGTGGACTTTTCCTACGAAGTGTCACGGAGTCTGAGCGCTTGCGAGGGCGCGTTGTTAATCATCGATGCCGCCCAAGGAGTCGAAGCCCAGACCGTCGCCAACGTTCACTTGGCGATGAAACAGAATCTCGAGATTATTCCTGTCATCAATAAGATCGATCTGCCGCATGCAAACGTCGCGCTGACCAAAACGCAGCTCGAAGATATTTTGGCGATCCCTGGCGACTCCGCGATTTTGGCCAGCGCCAAGGAAGGGATCGGGATCGACGAAATCCTTGAAGCCATCGTTCAACGCATTCCTCCGCCGGTGCCCACGGGAGAAAAGTCGCTGCAAGCGCTCGTTTTCGACTCGTACTTCGACACGTATAAAGGCGTCGTGACGCACGTCCGCGTTTTTAACGGCGAATTGAAAGCGGGAATCCAGGTGAAATTGCTTCATTCTGGGAAGAACGTCGAAATCAAGGAAGTCGGCAGCTTCAATCCCAAACCGTACGAACGCGAAAAGCTCGAAGTAGGCGAGACCGGCTACATCACCGCCAACATCAAAAGTCCGAAGGATGTGAAAATGGGCGACACCTTGACGGATGCGCGACACGCTTCGCCGGCGTTGCCTGGATTTCAGGAAATTCATCCGATGGTCTTCAGCGGGATTTATCCGATTAACACATCGGATTACGAGCACCTCAAAGCGAACCTAGCGAAGTTGCAGTTGAATGATTCCGCTTTCGTGTATCAACCCGAGAGCTCGGTGGCGCTCGGGTTCGGATTTCGCTGCGGCTTTCTCGGGCTGCTGCACTTGGAAATCGTCCAGGAGCGTCTCCGGCGCGAATATGGGATGGACATTATCGCGACGTACCCGAGCGTTATTTACAATGTGACGCTGACCAGTGGTGAACTTAAGGAAGTGGACAACCCCGCGTTTCTGCCTGAACCGAATTATATCGAGAAGATTGCCGAGCCGATGGTGAAAACGTTTGTGATTTGTCCAAACGAATACATCGGCGACATGATGGCGTTGATAGCGGAAAAGCGCGGCGCAGTCGATCACACTGAAACGCTCGACTCGCGGCGTGTCATGCTCACCAGCCGGATGCCGCTCAATGAAATCCTCATCGATTTTCACGATCGGATCAAAAGCATCACGCGCGGTTTTGGCTCGATGGACTACGAGTACGACGGTTACGCCGAGTCCGACATGGTCAAGCTTGACATGCTTGTGAACAGCGAAGCTGTCGATGCTTTTTCGTGCATCGTGCACCGGGACAAAGCGGAAACACGCGGGCGCGCCTTGGCGGCGAAACTGAAGGAAGTGATACCGCGGCAGCAATACGCCGTAGCCATTCAAGCGGCCATCGGCGGAAAGGTCATCGCGCGCGAAACGGTTAGCGCGCTGCGCAAGGACGTCACCGCTAAATGCTACGGCGGCGATATCACGCGAAAACGAAAGCTTTTGGAAAAACAGAAAGAGGGCAAGAAACGGATGAAATCATTCGGGTCAGTCCAAATTCCACAAGAAGCCTTTATCGAGGTGCTCAAGGCTTAAGCGCAAGCACGCAGTTAAAGCTGCCCCTCTCTCCATCCAACGAGGCCAATGGGGAGAGACCTCTCCGAAACAAAACTTCGCGCATTGAACCGATGAACCTGATTGGAGTATGCGAGACGGCGCCAGCATCTTGGAGTGCGGTGACGGAGTCTGCGCAGTCACCGCTTTGGGGTCCGCACTTCCAAGAGCGCTCGGCCGCTCGGAGACGCGTCCTAGACTGTCTCGCGCCAAAGCCGCGATTGCGCAGACTCCATCGCCGCACTCCAAGACCTGTCGGCGTTCGGATGCTGCGGTCCATGGGGAGGGAATGTTTTTGGCGATCAATGATTGGTTCACTTTTTGATGCCGGCAAGTGCGACACGACACCCTTTTCCCTCGCCCTATCGGATGGGGAGAGATGTCTCCGAAACACATTTTCGCGCATTGCATCCATGAACCGTTTGGCAGGACAGCGCGTCCCCGCCTCTCCTGCTCTTGGTGTACGCAAATGCTGGACATGCGGGACGCCTATCCTGCCGCGCAGGTTCATGGCGAGGGTTAGGGAGAGGGGCTCAGCGCCGCCATGATTCTCCGTTGGTTTTCTTCACGCACGGTGCGTCGCGCGTTAGATTTGTGCCGTCGATTGCGGAAATTGTTGAGTGCCCAACGGGACCTCTTGAGCGCTCAGGCGATCGCGTCCGTTGAATCAGCGATTGAGGAATTGCAACACGCGATTCGGCCGCGTGAAAGCAACGAAGCTATAGCAGCGCGCATGGCGCATTTGGAGTCGTCCGCCAATAGATGGTTGAAGACCTATCCAAATCCAGGCATGCGTGAAAACCTGGATGTCGTGCTGGTTGCTCTGGTCGTTGCGATGGGGATTCGGACGTTCTTTCTCCAGCCCATGGCCATTCCTACCGGTTCGATGCAGCCAACGCTCCATGGCATCACCGTGCGGAACTCAAACGATGATCCAAACGCTCGGATTCCCACAGGCGCGCGTCGAATAATGGATTCGTTCATCCGTGGAATTAGGTATTACCACATTACGGCAAAAGCCGACGGCCAACTCGAAGAAATCGAACCGGTCACGCGAATCTTCAAATTCATCAAGAAGCAACGCTTCAAACTCGGAGGCGAATGGCATGAGATTTGGCTTCCTCCAAGCACATTGCCCGCGCGCGAGGGAGTTCCGCCCGAGCAGCTATTATTCGCCCACGCTGGGATTCATCCTGGCCATGTTTATCGCAAAGGCGACGCCGTCATAAAGATGAAGGTCACGAGCGGTGACCGCTTGTTTGCCGATCGATTCACCTGCAACTTCCGGCGGCCCGCGCGCGGTGAAATAATTATTTTTTCGACGCAAGGAATTCTCGCCTTGCAACAAGGCACGCATTACATCAAGCGCTTGATCGGCTTGGGCGGCGAGACTGTCGAAATCGGCGCCGACCGTCATGTTGTTGTCAACGGCCAGAGACTCGATGCCTCAACGCCGCGCTTTGAAAACATTTATTCGTTTGAGGGGCCGCCACGCGAGAGTGAGTTTTCGGGACATGTCCCGATCGCCAGTGATCGTTCAACGGGCGTGGTTGTGCGCGAATCTACAGTTTACACGGCGCCGCCGAAGGATTATTTCGTCATGGGCGACAACACAATGAATAGCTACGACTCCAGGTATTGGGGAAGTTTTCCCCGGGAAAAGGTCATCGGCAAATGCGCCTTTGTCTTCTGGCCGATTTCTGCGCGTTTCGGTTGGGGAGTCCGGTGAGGCCAATAATTCCAATCTCCAAACTCGAAACTCGAAATCCGAAACAAATTCAAATGTCCGAAGGCAAAACTCAAAACACGGCGCCGCCAAGAGCGGAGCAAGGCCAGTCTCGGACGTTGGCCGGAATCTTATGAAGGCGGGTTTTCGAGTTTCGAATTTCGGATTGGGGATTAGGATTTGTTTCGGATTTCGGATTTCGGATTTCGAGTTTTCGACTAGCTGGCCCAACAGTACATCTCGACAGCTGGATCGATAGTAAGTTTATGCTCATCCTAAAATGGTTTCTCTCCCGCACGGTCCGTAAAGCCGTGGACCTGCGCCGGCATGTGCGAAAGCTTGTCAATGAGCAGCGCGACTTGCTTGGCAACGAAGCCATCGCCTCGATCACGCAATCTTGCGAGGAACTCACCAAAACGCTCGCGACAACCGCGGATAAAGAGGCCATCAAAGCGCAAATGGACCAATTGGTGACGGTCGCGGACAAATGCCTCAAGCCGTATCCCCATGGAGCCGCGCGAGAAAATATTAAGGAACTTTTCGTCGCGGCCACGGTGATCTTCGGCTTTACCACTTTCTTTTTCCAACTGACGAAAATCCCCACCGGGTCCATGCAGCCGACGCTTTATGGGATTACCGATCAAAACCTCAAGAAGGAACCCGTGGTTCAGATTCCTGGAGCGTTAAAGCGTTTTGCGTTGTTTTGGACGAAAGGCGTTTCGTACTGCCATGTAACGGCGCGGTCTGATGGAATGCTCGAAGAGGTGCGGCCGCCAAGGCTCGTTTTTCCGTTCGTGAAAATTCAGAAACTGCGTGTTGGAAATGAGTGGTACACGGTTTGGCTTCCGCCGGATCGTTTGGAAGAACGCGCCCGCATTAAAGCGCGCAATGGATTCCAAAGCGGCGACACATTCCGCAAAGGAGACGACATCATTCGATTGAAGGTCGTCAGCGGCGATCATCTGCTCGTGGACCGCTTTACTTACAACTTTCGACGGCCCGAAAGAGGCGAGATTATTGTGTTCAAAACAAAGGGAATTTCTGCGCTGGCGCAGGATCAATTATACATTAAGCGGCTCGTCGCGTTGCCCGGTGAGAAAGTCCGCATCGGAAATGACCAGCACCTGATTATTAACGAACAGCGCCTCGACGCTGCCACACCGCGTTTTGAAAATGTTTACACATTTTCATCGGCCCCGTGTGACGGTTGTTATTTTGGCCAGGTGAATCAGTCCGTCGCAAACCGGATCAGCGGCGCCTATTTGGCTCCTCTCTTCCAGGACGAAACGCAGTCTCAGATGGTGGAGCCGCGTCATTATCTGGCGATGGGTGATAACACGCTGAACAGTTTCGATTCGCGCGCTTGGGGCGGTTTGCCGCAGAAAAATGTGATTGGCAAATGCTGGTTCATTTACTGGCCGTTCACCGAACGATTCGGTTGGGGGACACGTTAACCGTCTTTTGCGCGAAGTTTTTTTGCGCGCATCGCGCCCATGAACGCGGTAGGACAGCGCGTCCCGCCTGTCCTGTCGTGTGTGGGCAAATGCTACACAGGCGGGACGCCTATCCTGCGACGCCGGTTCATTGGGCGGAATTGCTGCAATTGCTGCGCGCTTTGACCGAAATCCACGCGTAAGAGAATCGATTCCAAAGTAGAAG
>Ga0194112_10010017_pt1 | contig 11960 bp, 10 predicted proteins | sample TA2MahC400mmetaG_FD_146191 | JGI IMG/M metagenome (GOLD analysis project Ga0194112, IMG submission 146191) | Freshwater microbial communities from Lake Tanganyika, Tanzania - TA2015016 Mahale Deep Cast 400m | ecosystem: Environmental > Aquatic > Freshwater > Lake | place: Tanzania: Lake...
GACAATTTTTGTATCAGATGCCCTGGCCATGGGTGCAGCTGTAATGGCCCGATGTATGAATTCTATGGGAACACCACATATTCCAGTAGGTGGTAGACAGGGTGGGCCATGTATCTTGGGTCAGAGGAGAAAACTTCAAAAAAAAGAGGAAACATAGAGCTTAAAAACATAAAAAATATATTAATAGATTTTTAAATTTCCCGGGAATTTTATTGATTTAATTTATAACTTATGGATGTTTCCAGATGGTAACTGCATTAGTAATGGCTGGAGGAGAGGGAACTAGACTGAAATTTAAGGGTGAAAAACCACTTATTAAAATATTGGGAAAGCCAATGATTCGCTATGTCATTGATGCATTGTTTGGTGCCAGTAAAATAAAGGATATAATAGTGGCAACCAGTATACATACCCCAAAAACTGATGTTTTTATAAAAAAGATTGGTCTGAAAACCATTGAAACCCCAGGAGATGGTTACGTATCAGATTTAAGGTTTATCCTTTCTGAATTTGAATTAGGAGATGTTTTACTTACGATAACTGCGGATTTACCTCTTATTAGGAGTGATATACTTGATCAGGTCATAAAGGAATATGAAAAATGCGGGAAACCAGCCCTATCTGTTGCAGTCCCACTGGAAATTTTTAAAAAATATGGTTTGAAACCATCAATGGTATTTGATGGCATGGTACCATCAGGATTAAATATATTAAGGAGTATAAACAAGCAACAAGATGAGGAAGTTCTTATCATAGAAAAAATTGAACTTGCCTTAAATATTAATAATTGTAAGGACATAACATTTTTAGAGAAAATTTTGGGTGATACTAATGGTTGAAGAGAGAAAGCTAATTAAGGGAGAAGAGAAGATTTGGAGCGAAATTAAGGGTTACCAGGTGGCTACAAGTAACGCAAGGATACTAGGCGAGTTAGAAGAGCTTGTAATCAACGAAAAGACGGGAAAAATAACTGAAGTCGTGATAAAAGTTGAAAAAGGTAGAAATGTAAATGTCAAAGGCGCGAAGAAAAAAGGAGAGTTTTTATTAGTGCCCTTTGGTAAAGTTGAGAAAGTAGGGGAATTCATAATAATTTCTGAGTAATCAAATGCTCTAACTCTATATTTTATTTGTTACTATAAAATGGAATTGTAAAATTCCAATTAATAAATTAGATTAATAAATTAGATTATTATTTTCTATGGTAGCAAAATACTTATTTAATATTCAATATTTGTTTCTTCGCTATTTATAACGAAAAATAAGATATAAATAGATATAAAAATAAAAAATAATTAAAAGAAAAATTTATTTTATATTTGATGAATTAATTCCGGGCTTTCAGTGTTACATACCTTTTAGGCTCAAATCAAGCATCCTTTTAGTCTCAGCAGCGAGTTCTGGTGGCAATCCTGTAATATCCATGCTTAAAAATCCTCTAACGATCATTGAAGCAGCTTCATCTTCTGTTAAACCCCGGGACATGAGATATAAAACTTCTTCTTCAGCAATTTTACCCACAGCTGCCTCATGAGAGAGCTCAAGGTCTGTTGAACTTCCTTCTAACTCTGGAATAGAATAGATAAGGGAATCATCAGATAACACCAATCCCATGCACTCCAAGTGCCCTTTTACATCCGGAGATTTGCCAGCCAGGTGTCCACGGGCGTAGATTTGAGATTGATCCTTGGAAACAGCCCGACTTATCATCTCTGTACTGCTGTTTTTTCCAGTAAGGATGGCGCGGGAGCCTATGTCCAGCACAGAATCCTTTTGACCACCCAGTATAGACTGAAAAACAGTCCGAGAATTCTCTCCTTGGCAGTAAGCTGTTGGATAGGATTGTATAGTCCGCACTGGACTGGTTAGAATGTAGTTGCTGATGTAGGTGGAATCTTCTCCTAATATAACCCCGGTTCGGGGCCGAACTTCCACCTGCTCTGCCCAATTGTGCACCATGGTGAAGGTGATCTTGGCTCCCTTCTTGAGATAAAATTCTGATACCCCAATATGCAGTGCCGATTGAATATCTGATCCTGTTGTACAGCCAGTTATGATGTGTAATTCAGCATTTTCCTCGGCAATTATGATGTTATGAACAGTCTGGGATACGTTAGTGTCACCTATAAACATACAGGCCTGAATAGGGAATATTTCTCTGGAACCGGGTAAAGCCCTTATAAAGTAACCACTAGATTCTCTTAAGGCTGTTTCAGCAGTATACTTATCAGTATCAACTGCAACTGCTTTCCACATATAATCATTTAGCCAATCGTATTTTTCAAGGGCATTTTTCATATTCATAAGTTCTATGGACTCTGAACTACAACTAGTACAAACTCCTGTTTGGTCGATCTGCAGAAAAGAGCCTGCCCTTCCCGCTCCTGTTGCTTCTACTCCTACTTTGAGTATTGTCTCTTTGTGTTTTTCTGGAAGTTCTTCCAGGGATTCTATTTCTTCATGCTCTCCTGCTTCTTCTTGTTCAAACTTTTCAATTTCTATATCTTCACCCAAGGCGGCTTTCTTTTTTCTAGCCTTCTCTGCGCGTTTTTTTAATGTATTGGATTGCAACATTCAACACATCCTTTAAATCCTTCTTTTCTTATGTCTTCTAATATTTCATTGGGATTTCCTGAACAGGCTATTTTACCATCCATGAGCACGTGGGCTGTGTCGGCATTCACAAAATTTAGAATGTAACCCAGATGGGTAATCAGCAGTCCTGATTTCTCTCTCATACCTGGTTTTTTTTCTTTATCCAACAGGGTATTTATCTCCTCTGCTAGAAGTTCCACATTTTCAATGTCCACTCCAGAATCAGGCTCATCAAACATGATAAAATCGGGTTTTTGGGCAAGAAGCTGTAGGATTTCAGATCTTTTTACTTCGCCACCAGAAAAACCAAGGTTAACATCTCTATCTATGAATCTGTCGTCAAATTTAAGTTTAGTCACTAAATCCATCATTTCGGGACTTAGTTCTTCATCAGTTTCTCCGTGTTCAATTTTAAGTAGGTCCTGAAGTTTTACACCTCTTATAGCAGGGGGGTTCTGGAAACTAACACCTATACCCATTTTCACACGTTCGGTAGTAGAATAATTGGTTATATTTTCTCCTTTAAAGATTATTTCTCCTGCTTTGACCTTATATTTTGGAAATCCAAGAATGGCCATAAACAAAGTACTTTTTCCAGATCCATTAGGACCTAAAAGGACGTGTGTCTCTCCTTTACCGATGTAGAGATCTATATCGCTCAAAATTTCTTTTCCACTGACTTCAACAGCCAGATCAGTAATTTCAAGTATCAGTTTCACCACCACCATTTTTTTTCTTTTTATAATTTTACAATTCAGCTATGAATTAAAAACCTGTTTTAGTATGCTAAATTTTGTATACTAAATTTGTTCAATAAATTTTTGTAGAGTTATCTATGATATATGATGAATAAATAATTTAACAATAAATTACTCTAGAATTTTTCGAGTAAAAAATTATTTAAATTTTTAAGAGAAATTTAATATTTTTAAGAGATGTTTAATAGATTTATAAAGTATTCTTATGGACATTTTAAATCTAATATCTTAAATTAAATAATAATATATTATCAAGTTTAAAATAAAGAAATTTGAGCTGTATAAAACTGTTTGTTTAATAAAAAACACTCTAATTCAAATTCAGAACTTAAAAATAAGATTTTAGCTTATTAATGTATCTGATCTCGTTTTTTTTAGAAAGCAAACATGAGTTTTATTATATATAAACTTTTCGAATTTGAATTATAAGTAACCTTTATAATAAGTATTTTTATATCCATATAATGTACATTAATGGTACAGAGCCAAGTACATTGATAGTACTTTGAGATAAACTTTGAGATAAAAGAAGGAGGAAACTCTATGGCTGAGGATGATGTGAAGATTGTTATGTTTTGTTGTAACTGGTGCTCTTATGGTGGAGCAGACACTGCAGGTACTGCAAGGATGCAATATCCTCCAAACGTGCGTGTTATTAGAGTTATGTGCTCTGGACGTATAGAACCACAATTTGTTTTTAAAGCGTTCAAGGAAGGAGCCGACGGCGTAATCGTTGCAGGATGTCACCATGGGGACTGCCACTACGATGCAGGAAACTACAAGACAGATAGAAGAATGAGATTGATATACAAACTAGCAGAAGGTCTAGGAATTGGAAGAGAAAGAATACACCATGACTGGATATCTGCGTCCGAAGGAGAGAAATTCGCAGACACTGTTACGATGATGGTGGATCGTATAAATGGTCTTGGCCCATCACCACTAAAGGAACAATTAGCAGTTGAATCATAAGTGGAGGCATGAAAAATGGCAAAGAAAATTAAATTAGGAACAATGTGGTTGTCAGGATGTTCAGGATGCCACTTATCCATTGCTGATATACATGAAGCAATAGTAGATGTCATGGAATACGCTGATTTTGAGTTCAGTCCAGTATTGATGGATACTAAATATGATGAAATACCAGAATTGGACGTTGTTATAATTGAAGGTGGAATTCGTAACGAAGAAAACAGAGAACTCGCTGAAAAACTGAGAGAAAAAGCAGGTTTAGTCATATCATATGGTACATGTGCTGTATATGGCGGAATTCCTGGATTAGGAAATCTATTCACAAATGAAGAGCTTCAAGAGGAAGCTTACATAAATTCAGCAAGTACATATAACGATGAAAAAATAATTCCACACGACCAAGTACCCCATTTCGAGAGCAGAGTAAGACCGCTCGCTGAGGCTATAAACGTGGATTTAGCTTTACCTGGATGTCCACCAAGGTCTGACGTGGTTGCAGAAATAGTGATGGCTTTATTAAAAGGAGAAGAACTACCTGCAATACCAACCACCAATCTATGTGAAGAGTGTCCAAGAGAAAAACCACCTGAAGGAATGGCAATGGACAAGATCATAAGGCAGTTCGAACTTGGAGAACCAGAAGAAGAAACGTGCTTAGTACCACAAGGTCTGGTGTGTATGGGACCAGCAACAATGTCACTTTGTGGTGCTGAATGTCCTACCATAGGTATTCAATGTAGAGGATGCTATGGACCAACCGCCAAGGTAATGGATCAAGGTGCTAAGATGATAAGTGCTATTGCTTCGGATTTCGGAGTTGAAAGGGATAAAACCGTTGAACCAGAGGAAGTTGCAAACCAACTTGACGATATAGTAGGTACATTTTATACATTCACACTGCCTGCTGCATTAGTACCTATGAAAGTAAAAAAAGGGGCTGAAGCAGAGCCTGCTAAAGCTGCCAAATAATCAGGAGGAAAGAAAATGGTTAAATTAACAATGGAACCTGTAACCAGGATTGAAGGTCACGCAAAAATCACAGTAGAACTCGACGACGCAGGAAACGTACAAGACACCAAACTTCATGTTATGGAGTTCCGTGGATTTGAAAAATTCCTTCAAGGAAGAAACATTGAAGAAGCACCTCGGATAGTACCTAGGATATGTGGTATATGTGATGTACAACACCACCTCGCAGCTGCAAAAGCCGTAGATGGATGTTTTGGATTTGCATCCGAAGACATATTACCTACAGCATACAAGATGAGGGAGATCATGAACTGGGGTTCATATATGCACTCCCATGCACTACACTTCTACTTCCTCGCAGCACCTGATTTCGTTGCTGGAAAGGACAGGAAAACAAGAAATGTGTTCCAAATAGTAAAAGATAATCCTGAATTGGCTTTACAGGCCATCGAATTACGAAAAAACGCTTTAGACATAGTCAAAGCCACAGGTGGAAGACCAATACACCCAACTTCATCAACACCCGGCGGAATATCCACCAGTCTTGATGATGAAACTCAAAAAGACCTACTCGGGAAGGCTAAAAGAAATGTGGAACTGGCAGTTGCAACCTTAGAAACCGCAAAACCAATATTTGAAGCAAACCTAGATCTGGTAAATTCATTAGGTAACATTGTAACTTACCATACTGGACTGGTGAAAAACGGAGTATGGGATGTTTACGATGGTAATGTGAGAATTAAAGACAAAGAAGGTAATCACTACGCAGAATTTCCTAACACAGATTATCTGGATTACATGGCGGAACACGTAAAACCATATTCATGGCTTAAATTCCCTTATATAAAGGATTTAGGATACCCAGAAGGTGTTTATAGGGTCGCGCCACTATCAAGATTAAACGTCGCAGACAAAATGCCTACACCCCTAGCTCAAGAAGCATTCAATGAATTCAAAGACACCTTTGGATATGCACAACAAACACTCCTATTCCACTGGGCCAGGTTAATAGAACTGATAGCATCTGCAGAATGTGCAGTTGAAGCTTTAGAAGGAGACTTATCCGGACAGAAATTCCCAGACTCTCTAGAAAGACAGGCGGGTGAAGGTATAGGAATTGTGGAAGCTCCAAGGGGAACACTAACCCACCACTACGCATGTGATGAAAATGGACTAATAACCAAAGCCAACATTATAGTGGCCACAATACAGAACAACCCAGCTATGGAGATGGGAATTCAGAAAGTAGCACAAGACTACATAAAACCAGGTGTAGAAGTAGACGACAGCATTTTCAACCTAATGGAGATGGTAATAAGGTCGTACGACCCATGTCTATCCTGCGCAACTCACACAATTGACAGTCAAATGAGACTTGCAACCCTTGAAGTGTTTGACCATGAGGGACACCTCATAAAGAAAATTTAATTTCGCCCAGGTGAAAAAAAATGATAATAGTCAACAAAGAGGATTGCATCAGGTGTGGAGCCTGTCAGGGCATCTGTCCAACCGCAGCAATTGCAGTATCACCAGAAGATGTCATCTACTGTGATATCTGTGAAGGTGAACCAAAATGTGTGGAGATATGCCCTACCGGATCGCTGAAAGTCGAAGAACTGGTACTTGATGAATCAGGCGAATCTCAAACTCGTATAATGTACAACCCTGCAACATGTGATCAGTGCGGTGATTGCGTAGAGATCTGCCCTCCACAAATTCTGAAATTAGAGGAAGGAAAAGTTAAAAAAGTTCCTTTACAAGGTTTCTGTGTGATGTGTCAGCGATGTGTTGACATATGTCCAATAGAAGTTATTGGAATTGAAGGAGTCAAAGAGCCCAAAAAAATAGAATTAGAAATTGAAGGACCTATATACATTGCAGATTGTGTCGGCTGTGGAATGTGTGTGGATGAATGCCCAACAGGGGCTATAACACTTCCTGAAGTTGGAGAAACAATCGAAATCGATGAAGACACGTGTATTAAATGTGGAATATGTTCACAGACATGTCCATGGAATGCAGTGTTTATATCAGGTAAAATACCAGTAAAACGAAACAAAGAAATAATAAAATTCGAAGTGGACGAAGATACATGTATTGGATGCAACACATGCGTGGAGGAATGTCCTGGAGACTTCATTGAGGCAAAAGAATCAAATCTCACGGTTGAACTTCCAGAGATCTGTACAGCATGTGGACTCTGTGAGAGAATTTGTCCTGTGGATGCAATAGAACTGGAAGTTGAGTTAGAACCAGCAAAACCAGTAACTGATGAAGGGCTTGTATGGGATGAAGAGAAATGTGGTTTCATAGGGGCCTGTGCCAGGATATGTCCTACTGAAGCTATGAGAGTGGTGACAAAAGAGGGAATAGAGATTCCAGGCGATGAAAAAACAGGCGCAGAACCATCATTTGCAATGTGTACCAGATGCGGTGCTTGTACAACTGTGTGTCCAAGCGGGGCACTGACCCTTTCAGAGATGGACAAAGTGATTGATGGAGAAGTTGTAAAGAGAAATAGAATAGAGTACAATCCTTCAGTGTGTACACAGTGTGGAGATTGTGTTGAGGTATGTCCATACAATATGCTGAAACTCACAGATGATAAGGTACCTCTCAAAGGTTTCTGTATACTCTGTGACCAGTGTATTCCAGCATGTCCAAACGAAGCACTCTTCCTTAAATAAAATCAAAAGTTTTTTTGGTCGATTTCGACCATATTTTATTCTTTTTTTTTAATTGAGTATCTAGATTTTATTACATAGTTTTAGAATTATTATTCAAACTTTAGTTTAAATAAATCATATACCAATTTTAAAAATATATCAATGATAAACAAACTTCCCCTTATTTTCAAATACTTCCCCATCTTTCATAACAACATTTCCTCTTACCATGGTCATAATTGGCATTCCTTTGACATTCCAACCTTCAAATGGGGAATATTTTGCCTTTGAGCGGAAATTTTCAGGATTTATGACACTTTCTTTTTTCATATCTATCACGACAAAATCTGCATCCATTCCTTCTTTTATAAATCCTTTTTGATTGAGACTGAAAATCTTCGATGGATTTTCACACAAAAGCCTTTTGATATCATCAAAACTAATTGTATTCTGATTTACTTGGGTTAAAAGTAGAGGTAGAGTTGTTTCAAGGTTTGGAATCCCTGGAGGCGCATCCCAGACGTTTTGCTCTTTTTCTGGTATTGTATGTGGCGCATGATCTGTTCCTATAATATCAATATTCGCTAAATCATTTATTCCTAGTTCATGTTCTTTATCACGAAGTGGTGGATTGGTTTTTGCAAAATTTCCCATTTTTTTAAGATAATCTGAACTTAAAAATAAATGGTGAGGTGTTACTTCAGATGTAACTCTACAACCATCTTTTTTAGCATTATTTATAATATTAAGAGATTCTTTTGTGCTCACATGACATATATGGATTTGTATGCCTAAATTCATTGCCATAGAGATGGCTTTTGATATTGCAACAGTTTCTGCAATTGGAGGTCTGGCCTTTTGATAAATTTCAGGGTCTGTTAGTTTTTCATCCTTTAATTTTTTTGTGCATTTTTTTACTATCTCTTTATCTTCAGCATGTAAAGAGATCAATTGATTTTTTTCAAGCATTGAAATCTCTGCGAAAGCATCCTTTAAAAACCCATCATTGACCTGATCCATATAAATCTTAAATGAAGACGGTTTAAATTTAGATAGCTTTTTTATTTCACTTAGATCATCAGCACCCGCATGGAGACCAAAGTCAACTAAACTTTTTTTTCCTGCAATTTCAAGTTTTCTGCTAAAAGCTTTTGAAGTTGTGGTAGGAGGAACAGTATTTGGCATATCCAGTACAGTGGTAAAGCCACCGCAGGCCGCTGCCATTGTCCCAGTTTGGAAATTTTCCTTGTAAGTGAGGCCCGGGTCCCTTAAATGGACGTGTGCATCAATTAAACCGGGTAGAACTATATTTCCTTTAACATCAATTGTTTTTTCACTTTTTGTTGGAATCTTTTTTATGAAAACGATTATTCCATTATCTACTCCGATTGAACATTCTATGTTTCTTGGAACGATTTTACAGTTTTTAAGACACAAATCAACCATTTACACACCTTTTTTATAATACAGGAGACTTTTAGGAGAATATTATTTTTTTTCTATCAATTATTTTTTCTTCAATTATATTCATGAAAAATTTTTATAGATTTAATCTATCTTTTATTCGTCTAAATTGCTCAATAAGATCTCTAATTTCCTTTTTTACATCCTTTTTAGTACTATAAGGTAAAATATTACCATATAATGTGATTTTTTCTTCTTCTAATGCTCTAATATTCTCATAAGCCACTTTTTTCCATAGATCCAGCCATCCATTCTTAGGTCTTGACATATTAGTCAGATCCATGTTCAAATGTTCACTCCACAGGGAATGTCGGATTTTATTAACTGCACAGGTTTTTATATCATCCAGATCAAAAAGCACAGCATTAATTTCCATGTTAAGATAATCCTTTGGCTTTGTATTGACGAAAAATTCTTCTGCACAGCTTAGTGAAGAGCCATCCAGATTCGCTGTGCCAATAGTGGCCCATTTGTCATCAATTATGGCAATTTTGCTGTGAACGTAACAGTGCTGTAGGTTTGATTTTCCATTCTCATATCCACCAGACCATAAGGTAAAAATTCCGATTTGTGGATGATCAAAAAGTGATTTCAGATCCATACCCATCTTATGAAAGCCATGATGCTGCCAGCTTCGGTAAGATGGCACGTCAGGAACCTGATTTATTACCATTATTAACTGTAGATCAGGATTATGGGCAATGGCACTTTTTAAAGCTTCAATTATGAATCTATTGGTAAAATACTGATTTTCCAGATAAATAAAGTCCTTGGCATTGGTAATAGCCCTTCTATATGCTTCCAACACCCCTAACTCTCCTTTTTTATGCACTGATTTAGGGGTAATGGATCTTACAATCTGGATGGGTTCACTACCGCTTTTAGGAGGTTCAGCCTTTAGATTGATTTTGTCATGTCCTTCAAAATCTTTATCTGAAAGATAATTCCACAGTTGAATGAAAAATTTCTCTATGTGGGTAACTGCACCTCCCTGAAGATAGATAGAAACATCATGCACTGGTCCCATATCATTAGAGCCACGTCGAGGGTCATTTGTCAGATGTTTATTGGTATCCCAGAAACTTTGTTTAAACGGAGATCCAATGATAAAGGCTCCCTTTCCATCTACCACCAGCACCTTTGCATGCATAGCATAGGGTCCCTTTACTGGAAACCTTCTAACATTAACCTGGCTATTCTTGAAAAAATCATTTATTTCATCAAAACTATCTGGAACAACCACGTTCTCATTTAGGATGATTCTCACATCAACTCCCTTATCTTGAGCTTTTAGGAGATTATCCACCATAATATTCACTGGTTCATATTTATCTTCTTGAGAGGATGATGAATTGAATTTTGTAACGAGATTGGGGTAAAATTCGTATTGACTTAAGTAAATATAGGATTCTGCCTTCTCCAGAATGTTAACTATTTTTTCCAACACAATCTGGTTATCTATTAGAATTTCAAAATTGTTATCCTCTGTAAATCGAGATGGTGAGGTTTTATTAATTGTTACAAACCAACCCTCTGTCTTCTCACGGTTTATTATAATCTCATCAATTAACTTCACTGGATCTTCAACATTGGGATGTACATCTGTCTTAGCTAGTTGGAAAACTCCCAGTTTATCTTTAACTATCACCTGAATATCAGGTTCTTTATCTCCTATTTCCTGATATTTAATTGGAGAATAAAAAATAGTGTAATATCCATCGTCATCAGTTACAGAAATACCCAAGTAATCATCTAAAGATGGTAATAAGTTCTTATATCTATTTTTAATCAACTTTAGATTGTCTTTAAAGAGTTTGTCTTTCGGGAAAATTGGTTTGATTTTAGGTTCAAATAATTTTAGAACACCAGGTTCTACCTTTCCATAATCTACATCTTCGGCTAATACAACCAATCCTGCGATGGGGTCGCCATTTTCATCCACCACACGACCTTCCAATCCAATATTCCCTTCTCCAGGATTAAATATGATAGTATCAAGGTCTATTTCTTGAGTATTAAGAGTTACATTCCTTTCATCTTCAAAAATCAAATTATCGTCTTTAAAGAGCTTAATCTTTAGGGTAAGCTTTTCTTTATCCAGGATTGATTCCAATTTTGCATCGTTTATCTGAAATTTAAATTTACCAGATTCATCAGTAATGACACTACCAAGTAGTTTGTCCCTTCCTAATGGTACATTATTCCAGATCTCCACTTTTAATCCTTCATTTGGGAAGTTGAGGTTATTAATAACAATACCTTCAAAAATTTTTGTCATAAATGACTCCTTTCCATATAGTAAATTAAATCGTTGCACATTTCCATATAAAGTTTCATCATCATTTTTGATACTAATTATGCGGCATTAACGGTTCTTATTTAATTAATTGGATTAATCGGCTGAAAATATTATATTCTAATGGAGTCTTATTTCACATGAAAACTATTGATTATCATGTCGAAATTCGTTTTTTCGTTGTTAAAATTCTCTGGGGGGATTACTGTACAGAATATGGTGTATATATAACCATTTCTCTCA
>Ga0194112_10010025_pt1 | contig 11952 bp, 8 predicted proteins | sample TA2MahC400mmetaG_FD_146191 | JGI IMG/M metagenome (GOLD analysis project Ga0194112, IMG submission 146191) | Freshwater microbial communities from Lake Tanganyika, Tanzania - TA2015016 Mahale Deep Cast 400m | ecosystem: Environmental > Aquatic > Freshwater > Lake | place: Tanzania: Lake...
ATCAACGACTACGCTAAGGCAAACAAGAGGAGCTGGAAGTGCGATCGGTACCGGATCGAGGCCAGCATGAAGCCGTTCTTCGGCCAGTACGAGCTCCAATCCGTCACGCCGCTCGTCATCGAGCGCTATCGCGCCGGCCGATTGGACAAGGGGATCTCCCGGTCGAGCATCAACCGGGAGATCACGATCATGAAGAGGATGTTCAATCTGGCCATCGACTGGAGCCTGACCGACTCGAATCCCTTCGTTAAGGTGAAGCTCTTCTCCGAGAAGGACACCCAGAAGGAGCGAATCCTTGAGGCCGAGGAGGAAGGCCGGCTCTTTATGGCGTCCCCGTCCTACCTGAAGCCGATCTTGCGCATGGCCCTTCATACCGGAATGCGTAGGGGAGAGATTTTCAACTTACGGTGGAGGCAAGTCGACCTCGAAAAGCGCGAAATCGCTGTCCTTCAGACCAAGAGCGGGAAGAACCGCATAATCCCGCTGAACGAAATTTTGAGGGTCGAGCTGGCCGGGTTGAAGAATCGGCAGGACAAAGGAGAGTTCGTCTTCGCAAACCCAAAGACCGGCCTGCCTTATACCGAGGTCAAGAAGAGTTTCAAGGGCGCCTGCAAGAAAGCGGGGATCGAGGATCTTCGTTTTCATGATCTCCGGCACACCTTCGCGACGCGGCTCATCCGGGCGGGAGTGGACATCATCACGGTCAAGGAGCTCCTGGGCCATTACAGCATCCGCATGACCCAGCGTTATACGCACTCGAACCAGCTCCAAAAGAAGCTGGCCGTGGAACGATTGGCCGGAAACAAGCTCGAAATGGGCTCGGAAGGTCCAAATCTGTTACATATTTGTGACGCGGCGCCGTCGGTCGAAATCGCAAGGCCTGTAACCGGTTCTGCTTCAATCAATTAGGGAGAGTGAGGGGCGATGGAACGCTGGCCTGTCACGTCAGAGGTCGCGAGTTCAAGTCTCGTCGGCCCCGCCACTCCTTTCCCAAAACGCTGACAAATCCCCCCTTCTTGGAAGGGGGGCAGGGGGGATAAGATCACTAAAAAAATCGGGAAGCGTTTTGGGCCATTGACGCTGACAAATCCCCGCGATCGAAGGCGCCCTTCGGGCTCTTGACAGAGGCTCGCGGCCGGCGATATCGTGGAGTCATGATTTTTCGAGGGCTTTCGAAACGGAGGTTCCTCATGCCGCTCCTGCGTTCGTCATCGACCCGCTTTCTGACGGCCGTCCTCGCCGCGCTCGTCATCTTCGCCTTAGGCTGCGGAAAGAAAGAATCAGAATCCGCCCCCGCGGCGGCGAATGCTCCGAAACCGGAAGCCGTCTCCCCGGCCCCGGCGGCCGACGAGATCCCTGCGGGCTGGGTGGAGTACGGCTCCGAGCCGCACGGCTTCACGATCCTGACCCCGAAATCGTTCGAGGTCAGCCAAGACGTGACCCAGACCGAAGCGGGGGACATCGCCCTGACGACCTACCTGGCCGAACTCGACCAGGTCGCCTACGGCGTCACCTGCAACGATTTCCCGCCTGCCCTCGTCCAGGGAAAGAACGCCCAGATCCTGATCAAGGGCGGAAGCGAGGGTTTGGTCAACCAGTTCGCCGGGACGGTGACCGGTGAACAGGTCCTCGAGCTCGACGGGAATCCCGGCCTGGAGATCGCCTTGAACGGGACGACCCAGGGGGTGAAGATCTTCGCCAAGGGGCGGATCTACCTCGTCGGGACCCGGATGTACCAGATCTTCGTCTTCGCCGAGGAGGGGAGGAAGGACCTCTCGGCAATCGACCGCTTCCTGAAGTCCTTCAAGCTGAAGACGTAGTCGCTTTCGCCGAGGGGCGGTCCTCTCTTTACTTCTTGACCGGTCCCGCGGGCTTGGGCGGGATCTTCACCGGCTTGTCCTGGATCTTTCTCATGAGCTCGGCCACGGCCCGCTCGAGCTGGAGGTCGCGGCCGTCGATCACGGATTTCGGGTCGTTCTCGACGGCGATGTCCGGGTCGACGCCGTAGCCTTCGATGATCCATTCGCCTTGGGTGTTGGCGAAGCCGAACTCCGGGACCGAGATCGAGCCGCCGTCGATGAGCGGCCCGCGGCCCGAAATCCCGACGACCCCGCCCCAGGAGCGGAGGCCGACGAGCGGCCCCAGGCCCGCCTCGCGGAACATCGCCGGGAAGATGTCGCCGTCCGAGCCGGCGTATTCATCGAGGAGAGCGACCTTGGGGCCAATGAACACGCCGTCGGGGTAGGTCGTCCCCCGGCTGTCCGTCCGGGAATAGCCGAGGGCCAGCCATTGCCGGGCCAGACGCTCGATGATCATCCGTGAGACGTTCCCGCCTCCGTTGGCCCGCCCGTCGACGACAAGGCCTTCCTTGTCGAGCTGGCCGTAATACCACTTGATGAACTCGTAGATGCCCGGCCCGCCCATGTCGGGGATGTGGAGATAGCCGAGCCGTCCGCCCGAGAGCTCGGCGACGCGGTCGCGGTTGGCCTTGACCCAGGCGTAATAGATCAGCTTGTCCTCGGCGGCGACGGGATTGAAGGCCGCCGTCCGCGCCCCCTCCATGACCGGCTTGGCGTTGACGGTCAGTTGGACGGGCCGGTCGGCTTTATGGCGAAGCAAACGGTAGGGGTCCTCATCCGGGCTCAGCGGGACCCCGTCCACGGCCAGGAGGTATTCCCCTTCCTTGACGTCGACGCCGACCTCGGTCAGGGGGGCCCGGTAAATCGGCTCCTCGTTCGCCCCTCCGAAAATTTTCTTGATGAGGTACTTTCCGGATGCCCGGTCGAGCTCGAGGCGGGCGCCGGGCAGGGCGACCCGGGGACGCGGCGGGATCTGGAAGTCGCCGCCCTCGATGTAGGTGTGCTGGACCGTCAGCTCCGAGATCATCTCGCTGATGACGTGGTTGAGGTCGGAGCGGTGGGCGACGTGCTGGAGGAGAGGGGCGTATTGGCGGCGAAGAGCCTCCCAGTCGTAGCCGTGCATGTTTTCGACGTAGAACCAGTCCCGGTAGCGCCGCCAGACCTCGTTGAAGATCTCGTTCCACTCCTCGACGGGGACGCGGTCGACCATGAGGCCGGCCGTGGAGACCGTCTTTTTTGAGCCGGGGCCCGAGGGCGCGGCCTCAAGGACGACGAACGACCCGCCGCTTCTGGCGATGAGCTTGGACCCGTCCGCGGAGAGGGCGTAACCGTTGACGTCCTCGACGAGCGTCGTCTCCTTCCGGTCCTTGAGGGCGTAGATCTTCAGGGCGGCCCTCTTCTCGGGGGCCCGGCCGTAGAAAGGCGCCGGGCCGACGATGTAGAGAAGATGCCCTTTCTTGGCCGCGAGTCCGCCGATGTTGTCGGCCTCGACGGGGACCCGGGCGACCCTCCCGCCCAGGCCGTCGAAGTCGACGAGCGGACCGGCGGGCTGTCCTTCCTCGGCCTTGGCCGGAGACGCGGCCGGCGAAGGCGGGGCGGAGGCGGACACGGCGACTTCGTCGCTTTCGGGCGGGAAGGGGTGCTTGACGTCTTTCCGGAGAGCCAAGGCGAAGATCCCCGTCGTCCGGGCGGTCGCGAAGTTGAATTCGACGGTCGAAATCTGGGGGGCGAACTCCCGGTCGCTCAGGTAGAAAAGGTAGTTCCCGTCCGGGTCCCAGGAAGGATTCTCGGCGTTGAACGGCCCGTCGGTGACCTTCCGGACTTGTCCGTCTTTTTCGGACCAGATGTAGACCGAGCTGAAGCCGTTCGCCCCGGCCATGCTGAAGGCGAGATGGGTGTCGCGCGGCGACCAGACATAATCGCGGACCTGGCCCCTCGGGGCGTCGACGATCTCCTTCAGCGCCTTGTCGGCGAACGAATAGACGAAGATCTTGCCGTCCTTGTCGCCGAAGGCGATCCGCTTCCCGTCCGGCGACCATTCCGGCTGGTAGCGCATGGCCCGGCCGCCGCTCGTCAGCCTCTCGGGCTTTCCCCGGCCGGCCTGGTCGACGACGTAGAGCTCCTCTTCGCCGCTCAGGTCGGAGATGAAGGCGACCTTCGATCCGTCGGGAGACCAGCGGGCCCATTTGTCGTGGGCTCCGGAGGAGGCCGTCAGGTTGCGGGTCGGCCCTTTCTCGACCGGCGCGGTGAAGACGTCGCCCCGGGCGGTGAAGAGGGCCCGCTCGCCCTTCGGGCTGAGCCCGAAATCCTCCATCTGGCCGGCGGCCGAAACCCGGGACGGGCGCTTCCACAGGCCGTCGTCGGGGACGGTGATCGGAATCGGGGAGCTCCGCCCGCTTTTCGTCTCGAGGATTTCGAGTTCTCCGTTGATCTCGTAGACGATCCTTCCGGCCCGGTCGGAGCTCGGCCAGCGGACATCCCAAACCGTGCTCTTTGTGATTTGGGTTGTTGTGCCCGTCGCCAAATCGCAGGCGTAGAGGTTGAACGTCCCGTCGCTGTCCGAATTGAAATAGACCGTGTTCCCGATCCACATCGGGTCGCGGTCGGCGCGGGGGCCGGCGACGATCGCTTTCGCCTCGTGCGTTTTCAGGTCGAAAAGCCAGAGATCGTTGGCCTGGCCTCCCTCGTAGCGTTTCTCCGGGCGGAAGTCGCGGAAGCGGGGGGAGTAGACCATTTTCGTCCCGTCGGGGGAGAACTCTCCCGCCCCGGCCACGGGCATCGGGAGCCTTTCCGCCGGCCCGCCGGAGGCGGGGACGGCGTAGAGATGCTGCTTGCCCAGGTCCCAGGAATCCCGGAGCGAGCGGAAAAGCACGGCCTGGCCGTCGGGGGTCCAGCCGTAGACCTGGTTGTCCCATCCCCAGCGCGGGGGGAGCGGGCCGCGGGCGGGATAATGGGTGAGCTGCTTGGGTTCTCCGCCGGTTGCGGGCATGACGTAGACCTGCTCGTCGCCGTCGTACTGGCCGGTGAAGGCGATCCATTTCCCGTCGGGGGAGAACTTGGCGAAGAGCTCCATCCCGGGATGGGCCGTCAGACGGACGGCCGTTCCGCCGGCCGCGGGCGCGACCCAGAGGTCGCCGGCGTAGGTGAAGGCGACCTTGTCGCCGTGGACGGCCGGAAAGCGGAGCAGTTTCGTCCGGGCCGCCGCCGCTTGGGCGAGGACGAGAACGGCCGCGGCCGCGATGAAGGCAAATCGCTTTTTCATGTCATCCTCCTTGTCGGAATTCGGCTGATCGCGTTGGCCGGTCGAAGGAGAATCCCTTCTCCCGGAAAAGCCTCAGGCACGCGTCGGCGACCTCTGGGTCGTAGAGCGTTCCCCTCCCTTGGGAGATGTCTTCCAAGGCCCTGTCCAAACCCAAGGCCGGGCGGTAGGGACGATGGAACGAGATGGCCTCGACGACGTCGGCCACGGCCAGGATTCTTGCTTCGAGCATGACGGCCTCGCCCTTCAGCCCTCGGGGATACCCGCTCCCGTCGAGCCGCTCGTGGTGCTGGAGGACCATCTCGGCGATCGGCCAGGGGAAATCGATGTCCTTGATGAGGTCGTGGCCGAGCTGGGCGTGCGACTTGACGAGGTTGAATTCGATCTCCGAGAGCTTGCGGGGGGTCGTCAGGATCTCGGACGGAATCGAGATTTTGCCGATATCATGGACGACCCCGGCCATCCTCAGGCCGTCGACCCGGTCCCGGGGCAGTCCCATCTCCGCGGCGATCGCCCGGGCCAGGTCCGCGACCCGCCGTTGGTGGCCCGAGGTGTAGGGGTCGCGAGCCTCGACGGCCATGACCATGACGTCGATGATCGAGCCCGTGGACCTGCGGAGCCGTTCCAGGCTCTGGCGCATGGTCTCCTCGGCCTCCCGGCGGATGGAAATGTCCTCGATCCCTCCGTCATAACCCCGGAGGGTCCCGCCGGGGTCGCGGACGGCCCGGAGGTTCAGGGAGGCCCAAAAAGGCGCGCCTCCCGGGCGCTGGAGACGGGCTTCGAAACGAAGGACCTCATCCGCGGCCTCGAGCCGCCGTCTGAGCTCCCGATGTCGATCCGGGTCGGCGAACAGGTCCGGCCCCAGGGTTTTTACCGCGGCCAGGAACTCGGCCGGCGTTCCAAAACCGAAAAGCCGGGCCAAAGCGGCGTTGGCCATGGTCAGCCGGCCTTCGGCCGAGGCGTGGAAGAGGCCGACCAGGACGTTGTCGACGACGGCCGCGGCTTTCCGCCGGGATTCCTCGAGGGCGTCCTCGGCCTTGACCCGGTCGGAGATGTCGCGGACGAGAAGGACGGCCCCTCCGCCCGAGAGACCGGCGCTGATGATCTCGAGGGGCATCGGGGCCCCGTTCCGGCGGCGGCCCCTGGCCCGCCCGAGATGATGGCCCGTCCGGGCGATCTCGTCGCGGATTTCCGGGACCCGGCGGTCCGTCCTCCGGTCCTCGTAAAGGAGGTCGGTTGTCCGGCCGATCAGCTCCTCCGGCTCATAGCCGAACATCGGCTTGACCGACGGGCTGGACATCGCGATTCGGCGGGCCAGATCGACGACGAGAAGAGCGTCCGGGCTGATGGCCGCCAGGATGTTCTCGATTTCCCGTTCCCGCCTGTCGGCCGTCCGCCACCGGCGGTAGGTCAGGAAGAGGAGGCCCAGGAGGAAGAGAAAAAGAAAATGCCGGGCGGATCGGAACAGGGGATGGGGGACCGAGCCGTCAATGAACCGTCGGGCCGTTTCGCCGAGGGTGACGGCCGCGCTGAGCCCGGCCGAAACCAAAGCCACGAGGGCGACGGCGAGAACGTCCCGGGCCTCCCGCTTTCTCCGTCCGACGAGACGGCCGCCGAAACGGATGCCCGGGGTCTTCATCCCGCGCCCCGACGGCGCTTTCGAGCCGAAATCTCCATGGCCGGGCGAATTATAGCAGACGGCCGGGGCCGGGCCAATTGACAAGAGGTCCGGCCCGACCCTATAATGATCCACGCCTTCATGGAAACACGGGGGCGAACGGATTCGACGGAGGCAGTGAGGCCAAAGGCGCATGCCGAGATCCCATCCACCTCGTTAAACGGTGGGCCAAGTAAGTGCAGAAGCACTGCCTGTCGCGGCCTAAGATCTAGGCCAGCCGTTCCTCGGGCGCTCTCCCGCGGCGTCCGGGGAGCGTCGACCCGCGGGATAGCGGACCGGGACGGCCTCGGGCCCGGCGAGCGAAGCCTCATCGAGGCTGGCGGCGCGGCCCCTTCCCCGCCGGGCACCGCGCGGCGAGATCAATGACGGGGATAAGCATGTAGGGCCTTTCCGCTGATTGCTTTCGGACGCGGGTTCGATTCCCGCCGCCTCCACCACGGACATGAGCCGATCTCAGCATAGCCGGGTCGCCGCGGCCGGAGCGGCCGTCCTGGCCGCCCTCGTCCTTCTGCCCGCTCCCGTCCCGGCCGCCGCGGACGGGGGGCAGAAGACCCGGACGATCGTCATTGACCCCGGCCACGGCGGCCTCGACGTCGGGGCCAAGGGGAAATTCGGGAGCCTGGAGAAGGACATCACCCTGGCCGTCGCCCTGAGGCTCAAAGGCCTCATCGAGCAGAACCTGGCTTACCGGGTCGTCCTGACCAGGGAGAAAGACCTCGATGTCTCCCTCGAGAACCGGTCGGCCGTGGCCAACAACAACGATGCCGGCCTTTTTCTGAGCATCCACACGAACGGCTCGTTCCGGAAGAACGCCCAGGGGGCGGAAACGTTCTTCCTGAGCCTCAACGCCTCGGACGAGGAGACCCGCAAGCTGGCCTACCTCGAAAACAGCTCGGCCGCCCTCGAGGGGCGGATTTCGGCGGAAGCCAAGGACGACGTGACGATGATCCTGTGGGACATGGCCCAGGCCGCCCACATCCGGCAGAGCGCCCGCCTGGCCGAGGAAATCCAGAAGGAGCTCAACCAGCCGCCGCTCGGGATCGAAAACCGGGGGATCAAGCAGGCCCCGTTCAAAGTCTTGACCGGGGTCGCCTGCCCGGCCGTCCTCGTCGAGATGGCTTTCATTTCCAGCCCCGAGGAGGAGCAGAAGCTCATCAAGGACGAATTTCAGAACCAGATCGCCCAGGCCCTGTTCCGAGGAATCGTCCGCTACCTGAGGCTCTTTCCCCAGTAGGACGATCCGGATGCCCCGTCCGAAGACCGTCCTTCTGGCCGTTTTGACCGTCCTCCTGGCCGTTCTGGCCTTCCGGTTCATCCGGAGCGGAGGCCGGGAGGACATCCGTCCGGCCGAGGACGTCGGAGCGCCCGCCTCCGGCCTCTCCGAGGCGGAGGCCCGGAATCTTCCCCGCCGCACGGTGACCGTCTTTTTCGCCCGCGAAAACGACGACCGTCTCGTCGGCGAAAAACGGGAGATCCCGGCCGATGGGGTCCCGGACCGGGAAGCCCGGGCCATCCTGGACGAGCTCCTCCGAGGGAGTCTGGAGGGGAACCTGTCGCCCCTTCCGCCGGGGACGAAGCTCGAGCAGGTTTTTGTCGCCAAGAACGGCACGGCCTACGTCGATTTCTCCCGGGATCTTGTCGCCCGGCATCCCTCCGGGACTTCGGCCGAGACGGCGACGATCTTCGCCGTCGTCAATTCCCTGACGGCCAACCTCGCGTCGGTCAAGAATGTCCTCATCCTCGTCGACGGGGAGGAGCGGGAGACCCTCAGCGGCCATCTCCGGCTCAACCGCCCTCTCCTCCCGAACATGGGGTTGATCGCGAAGAACTGACGTGGCCCGGCTTTCCCAGGTCGTCATCGTCGGGTTTCCCAACGCCGGAAAATCGACCCTCTTCAACCGGCTCCTAGGCCGGAGGAGGGCCCTCGTCCATGCCTTGCCGGGCATGACCCGGGACCGGGTCTCGGCCGCGGCCGTCGTCGGCGGGCGGCCGGTCGAGCTCATCGACACCGGAGGATTCTTCGACGCCGAGTCCGAATCCCTCTCGGCCCGGGTCAAGGCCAAAGCCTGGGAGGCGGCCCGGGCGGCCGACGTTCTCGTCCTCGTCCTTGACGGCCGGAGCGGCCTCAGCCCGGCCGAGGAGGACCTCTTCCGTTCGCTCCGGAAACTCGACCGGCCCCTTCTCGTGGCCGTCAACAAGATCGACACCGAGCGCGAACGTCCGTTGAAGGGGGAGTATTTCCGCCTGGGAGCGCCCCGCCTCCATTTTGTCTCGGCGGAACACCGTCTCCGCCTCGACGAGCTCGAGGCCGACATCGCCGCCGTCCTGCCCCCGCCGCCCCCCGAAGCTCCGGATGAGGACGGGGCTCGGCCCCTGGCCGTGGCCATCATCGGGCGGACGAACGTCGGGAAGTCCTCCCTGGCCAACCGCCTCTGCGGGGAGGAGCGGTTCATCGTCAGTGAAACGCCGGGGACGACCCGCGACAGCGGCGATATCCTCATCCGCCGGGGGGAGAACGCCTATCGGCTCATCGACACGGCCGGGATCCGCAAGCTGGGCAAGGTCGGGGACGAAAGGGAGAGCGCCGGGGTCATCAAGGCCCGGAAAAACATCCCCCTGGCCGATGTCCTCTGCCTCGTCCTCGACGCGGCCGAGTTCCCGACAAGGCAGGACACGGCCGTGGCCCGCCTGGCCTTCGATTCCGGAAAGCCCCTCCTGATCGCCCTCAACAAATGGGACCTCGTCCGGGACGAGCGGGCCGCCCTGGCCGAAGCCCGGGCCGCCGTCGCCGGCCGGCTCGATTTCGCGAGTTACGCCCCCCTGCTTCCCGTCAGCGCCCTGACCGGCAAGGGCGCTGCCGGGATCCTCGCGACGGCGGACAGGATTTTCATGAGCGCCCAGCGGAGGATCTCCACGGCCCGGCTGAACGCCTTTCTGGCCCGCAGCCAGGCCGACAATCCGCCCGTTTCCCGGGCGGGACGGCGATTTCGGATCAAGTACATGACCCAGCGAGGGATCCTTCCGCCGACCTTCCTGGCCTTCACCGGCGGCCCGACGGACTTCTCGCCGCCCTCGGAGAAATTTTTTCTGGGCCGTCTCCGCCGGGCCTTCGGGTTCGAGGGCACTCCCCTCCGGGTCGTCCTCCGGTCGCGCCGCTGACCGTATGACAGTTTTGCGTTTTCACCCAGAAAGCCATGGCGCGGCCGTGTCCCCCGAAGCGAAATGGGACCCTCGTCAGGGTGATGCAGCGAGGGGGAGGCGGCCGCGCCATCGGTATTTCGGGCCTAATACGCAAAGTGTATAACGGTCAGGTCGCGCCGTATTTGACTTTCATCGCCCCTTCGTATTATAAATGTCGTCTCCGCCATCGATTGGACGACTGTCCGAGGAGGTTATCATGCGCCATAGACGGACGAGCCTGGGGCTCATCGTTCCGTTCGCCTTGATCGCGGCTTTTTCCCTGGTCGCCTGCCAGAACATGAGCCTGTCCAAGCTTCAGGCCAACTATTATTTCAACAGCGCCAATGCCCTGTTCACCGAGGGCAAGTTCAGCCGGGCCATCGAGGACTATGAAAGAGTCATCAGATTGAACCCCGAGCTCACCCAGGCCTATAGGTTCCTCGGCGAGAGCTACAAGAGCCTGTTCAATCCCGGAAAAGACACGCCCGAGAACAAGGAAAGAGCGGCCAAGGCCCTTGACGCCCTCCTGAAGGCCTATAAAGTCGATCCCAACAACAAGGACATCATTTACAGCCTCGGCGATATGTACGACAGGCTCCGGGACGTCGACCAGGCCGAGAAGATGTTCCTCAGGATCATCGAGCTCGAGCCCGGGAACATGAATAACTATTACGTCGTGGCCGAATTCTACAAACGGTACGCCGGCGAGCGGAAGGAGCTCAAGGAAAAGGCCGAGCAGATGTATCTCCGCCGGATAGAGACCGACCCGGAGAACGTCCAGGGATACGCCTACATGGCGAATTATTACGACAACCTCCCGCCGACGGAATTCAAGGACAAGTTCGACCGGGCCCTCGAGTACGTCAAGCGCCGCCAGGCCCTCGAGCCGGACAACGCCGAGGTCTACTACACGATCGGCGTCAACCGCTTCCAGAAAGTCTACCAGCTCCAGAACTTCCTCTCCCAGGCCGACAAGGAGGCCGTGGCCATGGAGGCCGAAAAGAACCTCCTCAGGGCCATCGAGATCGACCCCAATTTCCCCGACTCGTACGCCTACATGAAAATCCTCTACATCAACGTCCACGCCAAGGTCTATCCCGAGCGCGAATCCCGGTACACGTCGGAGGCGGACCGCTACGGCGAGAAGTTCGACGAGATCCGCAAGCGGCAGCTCGACAGGATCAAGCTCGAGAAGGAGCTGAAGAAGGGCTGAGCGGCCCCGGGCCGTCCTCTCGCCCGTCATCCTGAGGGGAGGCCGCCGTGTTCCTTCCTCTCCGCGACGAGAACCCGACCCGGCGCTTCCCCGCCCTGACCGTCCTCCTCATCGCCGTCAACGTCGCCGTCTTCGCCGCCCACGTTTTCTCTCCGGCGACGCTCACCTCCCATGTCCTTCGGATGGGGGCCATCCCGTACGAGATCACCCATTTCACGGTTTATCAAGGATACCCCGTCGAGCGCATCTTTCCCGTCCTGGCCCTGTTCGCCTCGATGTTCCTCCACGGGAGCCTGCTCCATCTTCTCGGGAACATGCTTTACCTCTGGATTTTCGGGAACAATGTCGAAGATTTCCTGGGTCCGGTCCGGTTCATCCTCTTCTACCTCGTTTCGGGCCTGGCCGCGGCCGGGACGCACATCCTCGCCCATCCCCATTCGACCATCCCGATGATCGGCGCGAGCGGAGCAATCGCCGGCGTCTTGGGGGCCTATTTCGTCCTCTATCCCGGGGCCAGGGTCCAAACCCTCGTCTTTTTCTCGGTCGTCCCGATCCCGGCGGCGATCATCCTGGGGCTCTGGTTTCTCGGCCAGGTCCTGAACGTCGGGATCGGCGGGGGGGTGGCTTGGTTCGCCCATATCGGGGGGTTCCTGGCCGGCCTGGTTTTCATCCGCTATTTCCCCCGAAAACGCCGGTTTTCGCGGACTTCGGCCTGACCGGGCCCCCGGTCGAGGCCGCCGCGATTTTGGTTGACACGGGCCTC
>Ga0194112_10010030_pt1 | contig 11948 bp, 5 predicted proteins | sample TA2MahC400mmetaG_FD_146191 | JGI IMG/M metagenome (GOLD analysis project Ga0194112, IMG submission 146191) | Freshwater microbial communities from Lake Tanganyika, Tanzania - TA2015016 Mahale Deep Cast 400m | ecosystem: Environmental > Aquatic > Freshwater > Lake | place: Tanzania: Lake...
AAGCGGCCATCGTCGTCTTCAGGGATGGCGCTACCGGGTGATCATGGCTGTTAACGAAGACCGGGCGGCCATCGAAAAGCTCCGGGAGGAAGCCGGCTGCTTCGTCCTCCTGACCAATGTGCCGGCCGGCCAGAAGAGCGGCCCGGAGATCCTCCGGCTGTACAAAGACCAGGACGGCGTCGAGCGCAACTTCGGGTTTTTGAAAGACCCGCTGGTGGCCAACGATGTGTTTCTCAAGAAGCCGCGACGGATCGAGGCGATGGGGCTGGTCCTGGTGGTCGCCCTTCTTCTCTGGCGTTTGATGGAGCGGGCGATGCGGCAAAAGAAAATCGCGCTGCCGGGCTGGAATAATAGGGAAACGACCCGGCCCACGGGCTTTATGATGGCCTCCAAGTTCTCCTCGGTCTTCGTGGGGACGAGGGGAGAGCGGCGATTCCTGCTTCGGCCTTTGGATGAAACGCAACGGACGTATCTTCAGGCGTTGGACGTGTCCCCGGCCGTCTTCACGGAGATGGACTCAGGAGCCAGATGGGCCGGAGCTTGAGATGATTCCGGAAATTACCCAAAATCGCTCTCAAAATAGTGCGAAATATGGGTGGTGCGTCCTGACAAGCTGTCCGGAGCCCGAGTCGGAGGGAAAACCGACCCGCCAACCCAAGGGCATGGGAGCGGTAACCGAGTCTTGCGGGCGTGTCAGTAATGACGGGTCCGAAGCGTAGACAGGAAGGAGAACGAGGTGTGAGGGTAAACCCCGAAACTTTCGCCGTCGAGGGTGCCGAGAGTAACGCCTTAACTCGCAGGCCGCGCCTGTTGAGCGGCATGCCAAGCCGACAGGACCCTCCGGGGGCATGGGCTCACATCGAGACTCCGAGGGAACGGACGGAACAGGAGAAGCCCATCGGAAACCGCGCCGACGCGGGCGCCGGGACGCGAGGGAAGACCGGAGCGTCCGGGTGTCAAAGGCCGGTGGGATTCGGACTCTCCCATAGTAGCGAGGAAGCCCGCGAAGGACGGCCGAGCGGGGGGAGCGAAGGGGAGAGCCGAGCCGGGAACCTGGAGAAGGGACAGAGGAACCGCACTCCGAGGCGGACAGACCTCTCCCCGGAACTTCTTCGGGTGGAGGAGGTGGCACGACGGAAACCAAAGGTGACGTTCACCAGTCTGGCCCATCTGCTGACAGTCGAGCGGCTGAGGAAGGCCTTTCAAGGGCTGGATGCGGCGGCGGCCCCGGGAGTTGACGGGGTGACTAAGGCGGATTACGGTCAAGACCTGGAGCGAAACCTGAGCGAGTTGCAGGCACGTCTGAAAGCGGGACGGTATCGAGCCGGCCCGGTTCTGAGACGCTGGATCGCGAAGCCGGAGGGAGGTCGACGGCCGCTCGGACTTCCGACCGTGGAAGATAAGATCGTCCAAGGGGCGGTCGTGGACATCCTGAACGCCGTCTACGAGGCGGACTTCTACGGGTTCAGCTACGGCTATCGGCCGAATCGGAACGCCCACCAGGCGTTGCAGGCGCTCCAGACGGTTTTGCAGAAAGGTAAGGTGAACTGGGTGCTTGACGCGGACATTAGCCGGTTTTTCGATGAAATTTCCCATAAACGGCTGATCGCCGTCGTCCGGCAACGCGTGAACGACGGACGGTTGCTGAGTTTGATTGCGAAGTGGCTGAAGGCTGGCGTTGTCGAAGAAGACGGACGACGAACGTATCCCCGAAAGGGGACGCCGCAAGGCGGGGTGATCTCTCCGCTTCTGGCCAACATCTTTCTGCACGAGGTGGTCGACATGTTCGTGCAGGGATGGCGGAAAACGGAAGCCAAGGGAGAGGTATTTATCGTCCGCTACGCCGATGATCTGGTTTTAGCTTTCGAGAAAGAGGACGACGCCCGCCGGATGCTGGAGGAGCTGGGCCAGAGGCTGGAGAACTATGAACTGAGCCTCAACCGGGAGAAAACGCGCCTGATCCGGTTCGGACAGCAGGGAGGCGAGACCTTCGACTTCCTGGGATTTACCCACATCGCCGGACGTGACCGGCAGGGGCGCTACCTGGTCATACGAAAGACCTCCCGTAAACGACTGAATCGAAGCCTGAAGGCTGTTCACCGATGGTGCAAAAAGCACCGCCACCGCCCCGTGCGGGAGCAGTACGAGGAGTTGAGCCGGAAACTCAAAGGACATTACAACTACTATGGGCTCCGGGGAAACTACGAGTCGCTCCTGCGGTTCTTCTATCGAGTCTGGAGGGCGTGGGGACAAGCCTTGTCGCGACGCGGGCAGAAAGGTCACTGGGTACGGCTCAAACGGCTCCTGACGGAAGTTTTCGTTCTCCCCCGTCCGCGGATTACGCACACCGAAGGTTGGCTGCGTGTCAATCCGGGTGACCTGCTCGGAAGAGCTGGATGCGGTAACGCCGCACGTCCAGTTCTGTGAGGGTGAAATCCAGTAATGGATGATCTACTCGACTGTCAAGTTTTTTTTCAAGGAATTTCCCCAATAATAAACCCCCGCCTTTTATATGAACCGGAGGGCTTTCGCCTCTCTTTGACATGGAGTGAGGCCGGAGGAAGAAAGAGGAAAAACAGACTTGACAAAGACTGAAAAATCTTCTATTCTTAGACAAACGATTGTGCCAAACGATTGCATTAAGGAGGTGACCATCGACGCAAGCACGATTCCTCGCTCTCGAGTGCCCGGAAAATCCCGTAAGAAAAGGAGGTTCAATGGGTCCTAAGCAACGATTCGTCATCGGCCTGCTGTGCTCGCTCATCTTGGCGGCGGCGGTTCCCGCTCAGCAGACGACCGGCACGCTGCGGGGCGCCGTCACCGACGACAAAGGCGAGAGCATCCCCGGCGTCACGATCGAAGTGACGAGCCCGTCCATGATGTCGCCGAGGTCGACGGTCTCCGACGTCCGCGGCTTCTACCGGTTTCTCTACCTTCCTCCGGGGACGTACACCGTCTGCGCCAAGCTCGAAGGCTTCGAAACCTGCTGGATCCGGGGGGTGCCCGTTCAAATCGGGACCACTTCGACGGCCGACGTGACCTTGAAAATGGGCGGCCTCGAGACCGAGATCCGGGTCACGGCCGAAGCCCCGCTGATCGACCTCGAGCGCAGCCAGAAGAACTACAACGTCCAGGTCGAGCTCCTGGAAACCGTTCCCCTCGCCCCCCGGGCGAACTACGTCGACGTCTTCTTCCTCCTCCCCGGCGTCGCCGGGGCGTCCCTGAACTCCCCGCTCGTCAACGCCGGCAGCATCACCCACAACCTCATCCCCGGGGCGACGTATTTCTGGTCCCAGCACAACCAGGACGACGGCTACGAGAACAAGATCATGGTCGACGGGATGGAGATCAACGACTCGATGAGCGGGACCTCGTACGCGAACTTCAACTACGAGGCCATCCAGGAGATCGACGTCAAGACGGCCGGGGCCGGGGCCGAGCACGGCAACGCCCGTTCGGCCTTCATGAACATCGTCACCAAGTCGGGCGGCAACACCCTCAAGGGCTCCCTCTTCGCCCAGGTCCAGCCCCGCTCATTCAACTGGACAAACGTCTCCGGAGGCACGGCCAACAAGGTCAGCTACATCATCCCGAACATCACCGTCAGCGGCCCGATCCTCAAGGACAAGCTCTGGTTCCTGGCCTCTTACAAATACAACAACGAGGACTACCAGTATCCCGACACGGTCGTCGTCTCCGAGCTCATCCGGAAGACGCGTGGCCACATGCCCTACTTCAAGCTGACCTTCCAGCCGCTGGCCAAGCACACGATCAGCCTCGTCTATCAGGACGACTACCAGACGATCGACAACGGGGGCTTCCCGAGCTCGCGGTTCTCGACCGAGGCCGCGGCCCAGCAGAACCGGCAGGGCGGCCCGATGTTTTCGGGGACGTGGCGGTGGCTCGTCTCGGACTCCTTGTATCTCAACTTCGTCGCCGGGTTCAACCACAAGCCCCGCGAAAACTGGTCGGTTTCGGAGAGCCCCCGCTATTCCTATACGGAGCGCTTTCTCGGAGGGTCGACCCTCCTCCATGACAAGGGATTCGGGGAAGACTATTACTCGATCCGCGAGAACGTCTTGATTTCGGGCAGCCTGACCTATTATGCCGACGACCTCTTCAACTCCGGGGCCCATGAGTTCAAGTTCGGCCTCGACGTCCGGCCTTACAACCACGTCACCCGGACGCGGAAGTACTGGATCGATTCCTCCGGCTTCTACCGCTACAGCTTCGGTCTCAATTACGCCGATTACGGCCTGACCCAGCCCTACGTCTACCGCGGGGACACGGTCAAGTTCGCCCCCGACACCCCCCAGGATCGGTACGACAACGAGGTCATCGTCTCGGCCGAGAGCATCTTTTTCCAGGACACCTGGGTCGTCAGCCGGAACCTGGCTATTTCGGCCGGCCTCCGGTGGGAGCATCAGCGGGAGAACATGTTCTACCGCGACGAGATCCCGGCCTGGATGGACGCCATCTACTCGGGCATGCGGAACAACATCGAGTTCGACGACAGCGGCCTCGCCCCGCGCCTCGGGGTGACCTACAACTGGGACAAGGTCGGCGTCTTCAAGTTCCACTACGGGCGCTACTTCGAGTACGTCGGCACCGGCGACTACAACAATTACTCGCGGACGGCCGCCTTCGGGCAGTTCCGGATGAGCGCGGCCAACATCGGCAAGGGGCCGGAGTTCATGACCGTCTACAGCGACCCCCCGCTGGCCTTCGCCCCGGACTACAACAAAGACATGAAGATGGAGTACAACGACGAGTTCACGGTCTCCTTCGAGAGGGAGATCCTCAAGAACGTCGCCTTCGACACGACCTTCATCTACCGGATCATCAACACCTCCTACATGGAGGACGTGAACGCCGTCTTCCAGAACGGCGAGTTCGTCGGCCGGCGTTTTCCCGAGTTCGACACGATCTGGATGCGGACGTGGTACGGCGGCGACGCCCGCCGGTGGAAATTCGACTACAAGAGCCTCCAGTTCAACGTCAAGCGGAACTTCACCGGCCGCTGGGGCCTGATGGCCAACTACTCCCTGATGTGGCGGACGTACTACAAGCTCCTCTTCGACCCGACCGACGCGAAACAGTTCGTCTACGCCTCGCCCCGCGACCTCGACATGGTCAACTACGGCATCCGCTGGGCCTTCCACTTCGCGACCTTCTACCGCCTCCCCTGGGACATCCTCCTGTCGACGTTCGTCAACGGGACGTCGGGCATCTTCCAGGCCGACACGACGGGCGACTACGCCTGGGACGCGACCGCCCCGACGATCACCCTGGCCAACGGCCGGCGGGTCGCCAACATCGCCTGGCAGGCGAAGAACAACTACTTCGCCGGCAAGAAGTGGGGCGACCAAGGCCGCTACACGGACGACACTTGGAGCGTCAACGTCCGCCTGGCCAAGGGCGTCAGGCTCGGCAAGTACCGCTTCGAATTCGCCTGCGATGTTTACAACGTCTTCAACTGGGCCGCCTACTCGAGCTATGAGTCGACCGACATCCGCCGCAACTTCACCGACACGGCGGGCATCAACCGCTACGCGAATAAAATCGGGCCGCAAACCCCGCGGGCCGCGCAGTTGACGTTCAAGGTGGAGTTCTAAGACAAAGGGAACGCGAGCAAAGTCGCCGAGGCGGGTTTCCGCCGGCCTCTAGGCCGGCGGTGACCCGCGTTTTTTTGGGATGGCCGGGCTTCTGGGCGCTGGGCCGCCCCGAGAGGAGGAGGATCATGCCTGTCGCCTTCAAGCCCCCGAGGCTCGTCCGGTACGGCCTCGCCGTCCTCGCGGCCTTCGCCGCCTGCCGCGGAACCTCCGGTCCGGGGGCGTCCGCCCGACCCGTTCCTGATCTGACGGCCCCCCTCCCGGAGGCCCGGGCCTGGGCTCAAAAAACGCTGGCCGGCCTTTCCCTCGAACGGAAAGCCGCCCAGATGATTTGCGCCGAGATCCGGGGCGAGTACGTCGCCGAGGACGACCCGCGTTATCAACAATGGCTTCATCTCGTCCGCGACGAGGGCATCGGCGCGGTCGTCCTTTACGGCGGCACGCCGCACGATACGGCCGCCCTCCTCAACCGTCTTCAAAAGGCGGCCCCCCTGCCGCTCTTCGTCTCGGCCGACTTCGAGGGGGGGCCGGGCCAGCAGCTCGCCGGGGCGACCGAATTTCCGGCCAACATGGCCCTCTCGGCCATCGGTTCCGAAGACCTGGCCTATGAAGTCGGCAAGGCCGGGGCGGCCGAGGGCCGGGCGGTCGGGATCCATATCACCTATTCTCCGGTCGTCGACATCCAGACCGATCCCGACAACCCCGTCTTGGGCGTCCGCTCCTTCGGGGCCGACCTCGACCTCCTCGGCCGGCTGGCCGGGGCCTACATCCGCGGTTACCAGGAAAACGGGATGCTGGCCACGGCCAAGCATTATCCGGGCCGGGGGGAGGTCGTGCTGATCCCGGGCACGGAGTACACGATCAATCCCAAGCCCGCCGAACGGGTCGAGGCCGAAGACTTCCTGGCCTTCAAGAAAGCCATCGAGGCCGAAGTGGCCTACATCATGAGCGAACACATCTCGGTGCCGTCCGCGGCCGAAGGGTCGGACCTGCCGGCCAGCGTCGAGAAAAAACTGGCCACGGATTGGCTGAAAATCCGGCTCGGCTTCGAGGGCGTCCTGACGACGGACGATATGTGGTACGAGAAAGTCGTCCGGCGGTTCGGGGCGGTGGAGGCCTGCCTCCTGGCCGTCGAGGCCGGCCACGACGCCGTCCTCAAGCCGGCCGACCCGGCGGCGACGATCCGCGGCCTGGTCGAGGCCGTCCGCTCGGGGAGGATCCCGGAAGAGCGGATCGACGCCTCGGTCTTGAAAATCCTGACCTGGAAAGCCCGGCTGAACCTTCACCGCAACCGGTTCGTCGACGAAAGCCGGGTCTCCTCCGTCGTCGGACGGCAGGCCCACAAGGCCCTCCTTCAACGGATCGCCGACGAATCCCTGACCTTGGTCAAGAATGACGGGTTTTTCCCCGCGGAGCCCGACAGGCTGGGGCCGGTCGTCAACCTCTCGGTCCAGAAGAGGGAGATCGACCCCGCCCCGGCCCAGGTCGACGCCCGGATCAGGGCGGCCTTCCCGGGGGCGCGGACCTTTTTCTTCGGGCCGGCGACGGCCGCGGAGCGCTACAAGGAGGCCCTGAAGGCCTGCGAGGCGGCCGGGACGGTCATCGTTTCCCTGTTCAACGCCCGGACGGCCTACAAAGACAACGGACCGCTCCGCGCCTCCGACCTGGAGTTCCTGAACAGGGTCATCCGGTCCAAGCCCAAGTCCGTGGTCGCCATGTCCTACGGGAATCCCTACCTGGCCTCGAGCTTGCCCGGCGCCGCGGCCTTCGCCGTCGGCTACGGCGAGGGGGGCTTTTTCGGCAACCAGGTCGTCTACGCCGACTCCTTCATCCGACTCCTCAAGGGGGAAATCCGCCCGTCCGGGAGGCTTCCGGTGAACGTCTCGGCCGGCTTCCCGATCGGAACCGGCGTCCGCTACTGAATAAGGCGCGGCCGGCGCCGTCCCGGCCTGGGGATCGGGATTCGGCCGGGGCCGCAAAAGCGAGAGGAGGCTCTCATGTCCGACCGTGAAATGAAGCGGCGATCGTTCTTCGCCGGGCTTGTCGGCGCCGGGCTGGCGGGGGCGGGGAGGCGAAAGCTATTTGCCCGGCCGGCCCGCCCCGCTCCGCCGCGGAGGCCGCTCGTCGTCACGAGCAAGACGAATCCCTACGTCAAGGAGGCGGTCACCGCCTCGGCCTGGGAGGTCCTCCGGAAAGGGGGAAGCCCTCTCGACGCGGCCGAGAAAGCCGTCAACGTCGCCGAACTCGACCCCCGCGACCCGTCGGTCGGCTACGGCGGAGACCCCAACGAAGAGGGTTTTCTCCAGCTCGACGCTTCGGTCATGGACGGCGCCCGGGGGAACATCGCCGGCGCCGTCGCCGCCCTGGAAAACATCAAGACGCCTTGCTCGGTCGCCCGGCTGGTCATGGAGCGGACCGATCATCTTCTGCTCGTCGGCCGGGGCGCCTTGAAATTCGCCAAGATGCACGGCTTCAAGGAGGAGGATCTCCTGACGGACGAGGCCCGCCGGCACTGGCGGGACTGGAAGGAGAACCTCAGCGACCGGGATTACTACCTGCCGCCGGACAAGCGGTTCAAGCCCGAGGGCGGAGGGACGATCAACGTCCTCGTCCTCGACGCCAAGGGCGACATGGCCGGGGTGACGAGCACGGTCGGCCACCGCTTCAAAATCGTCGGCCGGGTCGGCGACTCGCCCATCATCGGGGCGGGGCTCTATGTCGACAACGGCGTCGGCGCGGCCGGGGCGACCGGACACGGGGAGGAGTCGATCAAGGTTTGCGCGAGCTTCCTCGCCGTCGAAAAGATGCGCGAGGGGCTGTCGCCCCTCGAAGCCTGCCGCTATGTCTGTCGGCGGGTCGTCGACCGCCACGGGGGACGTCCCCTCTTCGGCTTGAAAATCGTCGCCCTGAACAAAAACGGCGACTACGGCTGCTGTTCGATCCGGGGGCGGCTCGACCCCGAGACGAACAAGGTCGTCGGCCTGGGCTTCGCCGTCCACGACGCCCAGGGCCACCGGACCGAGCCCGGCCTGGCCCTCCTACCTCCGCTGAGCGAGGCCGAGCGAAACGCCGTGCCGTGGCGATGATCCGGCCGAATTTCCGCTCTTCAGGAGAACAGCCATGACCAAAAGAGGCACGATCCTCCTCGTCGTCCTTCCGCTCGCCGCCGCCGCCCTGATATTTTCCGCCGCCGCCGGGCGCCAGGCCGCCCGCGGCCAGGCCCCTCCCTTCCATACCGGGGGGGCCTTGTTCCCCGAGCCCGTCCCGGCTCCGGCTCCCGCGGCCTCGGTCCAGGCCGACAACCTCATGATGCTCCTGGCCCGGCCCAAGAACTACTCGATGGGCCGGGCGAGCTCGTTCGCCCGGAACGGGCTCAACCTCGACACGATCCCCGTCCCGCCCGACGGCGTGGAAGTGACCCTGGCCGACCTCAAGGGTCCGGGGGCCATCAACCACATCTGGATGACCTACCGCGGCGGGAGCGAGCACCTCATCCTCCGCATCTACTGGGACGGAAACCCGCATCCGGCCGTCGAAGCCCCGCTCGGCGATTTCTTCGGGGTGGCCATGGGACTCCAGGCTCCGGTCTCGAGCCTGCCCGTCCAATGCACGTCCGGCGGGCAGTCCAAGAACTGCTGGTGGCACATGCCGTTCAACGTTTCGGCCAGGGTCACCCTGGCGAACCACCGCCCCTCCGGCCATTTCGAGGGCACCACCGTCCCGCTCCGGCATCAAAACCGGTTCTACTACCACATCGACTACCAGTCCTACGCCAGGCCCGACAAGGACATCCGGCATTTTCACGCCCGGTTCCTCGAGACCGACCCGGCCGAGCGCGGCCGGCCGGTGACTCTGGCCGACATCGAGGGGGAGGGGCACTTCGTCGGAATCGTCATGGGCAACCGCTCGCGGACGCCCGGCTGGTTCGGGGAGGGCGACGAAATATTCACCGTGGACGGCGTCCTCTCGGCCGTGGGAACCGGCACGGAGGACTACTTCCTCGACGCCTGGGGTCTGCGGGTGTTCAACGAGCCGTTCTTCGGTTGTCCGGCTTTCGAGGGCCGGGAGGTCGGCCACCGGACGAGCCTCTACCGCTTCCACGTCAACGACCCCGTCCCCTTCCGGAAGTCCCTGAAGCTCGAGATCGAGCACTGGCCGTGGATCAGCGAGTTTCCCAACACCGGCCGGGACTATTTCTCGAGCCTCGCGCTCTGGTACCAGAAGGGCTTCCACAAGCCCTGGCCGAGGCTCGGCAGGCTCATCCAGTCCGAGCCCTGGGACCCGGCCAAGGGCCGTTGGTACGTGCCCGGGGCCGTCGAAGCCGAGGATCTGGGCGTCCTCGGGTTCAAGAGCGCCCGGGGGGAGTCCGGGCGGCCGGAGCGCCGGCTCCTCATGCCCAATCAAAGCGGCGACCACATGCTCCATTTCGACTCGGGCGGGTCGGGGGAAATGACCTTGGCCGTCCCCGCCGAGCGGGACGGGCTTTACGACGTCAAGGTCCATTTCCTCAGGGCCCCGGACTTCGGCATCGTTCGTTTGACGGTCAACGGCGCCCCGGCCGGAGGCCCGGTCGACCTCTTCCGGGCCTTCGTCGAAATGTTCCCCCGCGAGGTCTGGCCGCCGCAGGAGCACGTCTTCGAGGACGTCCCCCTCAAGGCCGGCTTGAACACCTTCGCCTTCTCGGTCGATAGTAAAAACCCGGAATCCGCGGGCTACAAGATCGGCCTCGACTGCCTGATTTTGAGCCCCAAGAGACAAGAAGGAGAACAACCATGAAAGGCATCCTTGTTCCGGCCGCCGCCCTGGCGGTCCTGGCCGGCCTGGCCGTCCCCCTGGAGGCCCAGTCTCTCTCGGCCCTCACCCTTCCCCAGGAGGGCCGGTCCATGCGGGCCTCGAGCGGGAACACGGGCAACAACGACGACGCCATCGACCTGGCCAAGGGAGAAACGAAGACGATCGCCGTCCTCGAGGGCCCCGGCAAGATCACCCATTTCTGGCTCGTCCCCTGGTCCCAGGACATTCGCTATCCCCGGGCCCTCGTCCTCCGCATCTACTGGGACGGGGCGAAGGCGCCTTCGGTCGAAGTCCCTCTCGGCGACTTCTTCGCCGCCGGCAACGGGATGCGGGCCGAGGTCAATTCCCTCCCGGTCAAGGTCAGCTCCTTCGGACGAGGGTACAACTGCTACTGGGAGATGCCGTTCCGGCGGGAGGCCCGGATCACCGTGGCCAACGAGTCCGACAAGGAGCCGGCCGGCCTGTACTACCAGGTCGACTGGATCAAGTACGACCGGCTTCTTCCCGCGGTCATGTACTTCCACGCCCGCTACCGCCAGGAATACCCCGGCGAGATGGGCCAGCCGTACACGGTCTTCATCGGGAAGGGCCGCGGCCATTACGTCGGGACCGTCCTGTCTTCGCAGAACGGCATCGGGCACTGGTTCGGGGAAGGGGACGATTATTTCTATATCGACGGCGAGACGACGCCCTCCATCCTCGGGACCGGGACCGAGGACTACATCAACGAAGCCTGGAACATGCGCGTCCACTCCGGCCTCTACACGGGCTGCACGATCTTCGAACCCCGCTCGCCCGACGCCCGGGTGACGGCCTACCGGTGGCACATCCAGGACCCGGTCCTGTTCCGGACGTCGCTCCTCTTCACCATCGAGCGGCGGGGCTACGTCATGAACGCCAAGGGCGAGGTCGTCGCCCAATCGGGCTCCCGGCCCGACAACTGGTCCTCGGTCTCGTACTGGTACCAGGACACGGTCGCCGAGCCCTGGTGCCCCTTCCCTCCCTACCGGGACCGGGTCAACGCCGAGATCGTCCTCCACCTCCCCGCGGCGATCAAGTCCATGACCCACTCGGCCGGGGTCGAACTCCGCGTCCTGCCCTACAGCCGGGCGACTTGGACCAAGCCCTGGTTCCACGTCAAGAACGAGACCGTCGGCTCCTGGGTCGAGATTCCTTTCACCATCCCCGAGAAAGGCCGCTGGTCCATGTCCCTCTTCCAAACGCTCCGGACGGACCAAGGGATCTGGAAGGTCCTCATCGACGGCCGGGAGGTCTACGAGGCCGGCGAGTCGCACATTCCCGGGGGCTATGACGTGGATTTGGTCGCCCAGCAGCCGGCCGCCCGGGTCAACACGGCCCTGGACTTCTTCAACGTCTTCCGCAAGGACGAGCACGAGGACATCATTTACGGCCAGCGCCGGGAGGCCAAGATCGGCCTGTTCGAGTTCGAGGCCGGACGGCACACCCTCCGCCTCGTCTGCGTCGGGGCGAATCCCCTCTCGGTCGACCCCTTGACGGGAAAGCCCGGATACCACATGGCCG
>Ga0194112_10010031_pt1 | contig 11947 bp, 10 predicted proteins | sample TA2MahC400mmetaG_FD_146191 | JGI IMG/M metagenome (GOLD analysis project Ga0194112, IMG submission 146191) | Freshwater microbial communities from Lake Tanganyika, Tanzania - TA2015016 Mahale Deep Cast 400m | ecosystem: Environmental > Aquatic > Freshwater > Lake | place: Tanzania: Lake...
TTCAGAATTCCTCCACCAATAAATAAAGAAAGCGAATATCTTTTGTTCAGCGATGAAACTGTTTTATTGGAGAGCCCAATTAAAAATTCGAAAATCTATTACACAATGGATGGTTCCCCGCCAAGCGAAAACTCTAATTTATACATCAACCCTATCAAACTTACAAAGCCAACAACACTTAAAGCTATAACCATGCTTGAAAATGGAAAGAGCAGCATTACGGAAAGTGTTTACTTCAGCTTTATCGATACAACCAAAAATGGATTGTTCTATAAGTACTTTGAAGGTGATTGGGATTCTATTCCAAAATTCTGGGAATATAGTCCAACCGAGCAAGGAAAAATTCATAAACTGACATTAAACCAAATAAATACAAGAGAAGATTATTTCGGTTTAGATATTTATGGGTTTATTAAAGTTGCAGATGCTGGTGACTATTCTTTTTATTTATCATCGGATGACGGAAGTAAATTATTCATTAACAATAAAATTGTAATTGATAATGACGGGCTGCATGGAAATAAAGAAGTTGAAGGAAAAGTGTTTTTAGAAAGCGGCAAACATTTATTTAAGATTTTATATTTTGAAAAGTCCGGCGGTCAAAATTTGAAGGTCGACATTCAAGGACCCAACATTAAAAGAAAACAAATTACAGCAGATATGTTATATTTTGAGTAACAAGAATATTGTAAAATCTTTTTTGGGAAACAAATATTAACATCAAACAAATTTTCTTTTTAGGAAATAAAATGAAATTTCTTAAAATCGTTCGATTTTTTCTATCTATAATAATTTTATTCCTCTCTATAAAAACAAATGCGCAACAAAGACTCATAGAATTAGTTGATCCTTTCATTGGAACCGGAGGGCATGGACATACATACCCGGGCGCAACACTTCCTTTTGGAATGGTGCAACTTAGTCCCGATACTGGAATTGAAGGATGGGATTGGTGTTCGGGATATCATTATTCAGATGTTTCAATCATTGGATTTAGCCATACTCATTTAAGCGGAACGGGAATAAGTGATTATGCCGATATTTTGTTGATGCCAACTGTCGGAAAAGTAAAATTAATTCCTGGTTCTAAAGAAAAGCCGGACGAAGGTTATAGATCGCGCTTTAACCACAAAAATGAAAAAGCTCATCCGGGTTTTTACAGTGTTTATTTGGACGATTATAAAATCCAGGTTGAACTTACTGCAACAGAAAGATGTGGTTTTCATAAATATATTTTCCCTAAGACTGATGAAGCGAACATAATACTCGATCTTGATCACGGTTTAGATTCAGAAAATGAATCGATGCTGAAAATAATAGATAATAATAAAGTTGAAGGATTGAGAAAATCTCGCGGATGGGCAAAGGAGCAATATATTTATTTCTACATGGAGTTTTCTAAACCGTTTGAAAGCTATGGAATTGAAAATAACAATAAAGTAATTAATTCAAATGAAGTTTCAGGGAAAAATGTAAAAGGATTTTTTCGATTCCGCACAAATGATGGTGAGGAAATTTTAGTTAAAGTTGGAATTTCAAGTGTTAGTCTAAACGGCGCAAGAAATAATTTAGAACATGAAATTCCTCATTTCAACTTCGACTTAATAAAAAAGAATGCGGAACGGACTTGGGAAAAAGAATTAAGTAAAATAATTGTTGAGGGCGGAACTGCAGAACAGAAGAAAATCTTTTATACTGCATTATACCACACAATGATCACACCAAACATTTTTTCTGATGTTGACGGCAAATACTTAGGCATGGATAAAAAAATAGACACTGCTAATAATTTTAATTATTACACAGTCTTTTCTTTGTGGGATACTTTCCGAGCAGAGCATCCTCTGTTAAGTCTTATTGACAGAAAAAGAACAAAGGATTTTATTCACACTTTTTTAGATATGTATAACAAAGGCGGTTTGCTTCCGGTTTGGGAACTTGCTTCAAATGAAACTTGGACAATGATTGGTTATCATTCCATCCCCGTGATATTTGATGCGTACATGAAAGGAATTCGAGATTTTGATCTTTATACAGCGCTTCAAGCGATGAAAAAAAGTGCCGAGCAAGATCATCATGGATTAAAATTATATAAAGAAAGAGGATTCATTCCGGCAGATAAAGAAAATGAATCCGTTTCCAAAACTTTAGAATACAGTTATGATGATTGGTGTATTGCACAATTTGCTAAGGAGCTGAAACTAAAAAATGATTTCAAAACATATAATTATCGTTCACAGTTTTACAAAAATCTATTTGATACTACAGCCGGATTTTTCCGCGGTAAATTTTTTAGCGGACAATGGATTGAGCCGTTTATTCCAAACGAAGTAAATGCAATTTACACCGAAGCCACTGCATGGCAGTATAATTTCTTTGCACCGCACGACATTAAATCATTAATTTCTCTTCATGGCGGAAATGAAAAGTTTATCAAAAAAATCGATGAAATGTTTTTGGAATCTCCAATTCTTGAAGGTCGGCACCAGCCTGATATTTCTGGTATGATCGGTCAATATGCGCATGGTAACGAGCCCTCGCATCACATTGCATACCTTTACAATTATGCGAATGCGCCTTGGAAAACTCAGGAGAAAGTTCGATTAATAATGGATAGTTTATATACATCAAAACCCGATGGACTTTGCGGAAATGACGATTGCGGTCAGCTTTCTGCATGGTATGTTTTTAGCGCTCTTGGTTTCTATCCAGTCTGCCCCGGTCAAAATACATATGTAATTGGCTCTCCTATTTTCGAAAAGGCAGTTATTAATTTGGAAAATGGGAATCAATTTATTGTCACTGCAAAAAATGTTTCGCATAAAAATATTTATATCAATTCAGCAAAGCTTAATGGAAATCTTTTTTCAAGCGCTTATTTGACACACGACCAGATTATGAATGGAGGAATTTTAGAATTCGAAATGAGTAATGTTCCAAACAAAAATTGGGGATCGGAAATTTCTGGTTTGTTCCAATTGGCACCCGAACAAACCGAGATCAGCATGCCTCAAATTTCAGCAACGAGTGAAATCTTTTATGAGCCAATTGATATTTTTATTTCTTGCGAGACACCAAATGCTAAAGTCAGATATACACTTGATGGGTCAGAACCTAATTTTATTTCCCATCTATATAAAGAACCAATAAAAATTAATAATACATCCACTTTAAAAACGTTTGCATATTTGAATGAAAGTATTTTCAGTTCTGTTACAACCTCACACTTTACAAAATCAAAATTTCCGCCGGCAAACTACAAATGGAATTTTAACTATAGATATAGCGGCGGTGGTGAAATGGCTTTAACAGATGGAAGAAAAGGTACAACAAATTTTCAAAACGGCGAATGGCAAGGATTTGAAGGGGTTGATTTAGAAGCAATAATTAATCTTGAACAAAGTAAATCTATTACTAATCTTTCTTTAACTACTTTAAACGATCCGAATGTTTGGATTTTCGCACCAAGGAAAGTTGAGTTCTATTTTTCAAACGATGGAATTAATTTTTCGAAAGCAAACGAGATATTAAATGATCTTCCAGTTAAAACAGAAGATGTTTTGATAAAAACTTTCTCAAGCAAATTCTCAAATGTTGATACTCGATATATCAAAGTTATTGCAGAAAGTATTAAGGTTTGTCCAGAATGGCATAAAGGCAACGGCAATAAATGCTGGATTTTTATTGATGAACTGGTTATTGAATGAAATAATAAAGTGAACTTTTTATTAGCAAAAATGTTCTTTTATAGAAAGGAGGAAATATGTCTAATGATGTAAAAAATGGAGTCATAGTTGAACCCTCACTAAACGGACCATTGAGAATAAGAGGAGAAATAATTGTTAAGAAATTAGATGGAACTGAGGAAAAAAAATCAAACATTACTTCTTTTTGCAGATGCGGAGCTTCAAGCAACAAGCCCTACTGCGACGGCTCCCATAAAAAGATAAATTTTCAAGAATAGAATGAAAAAAAGAACCGTTCTAATTACTGGCGCAACTGATGGAATTGGGAAACAAACTGCTGTTGAACTTGCTAATAAAGGTTTTCATGTAATTGTTCATGGCAGAAGCATAGAAAAAGCATCATTCACTCTAAATGATATTAGAGAACTTACCGGGAGCGAGGCTTTATCAATTGCTTTTGGAGATTTTTCATCACTTAAGGAAGTTCATCAATTGGCAGAGAATATAAAAGCAGAATTTAATTGCATTGATGTGCTTATCAACAACGCCGGCCTCTACATGAATCAAAAAAATTTTTCTGCAGATGGTTTCGAAATGACTTTTGCAGTTAATCATCTTGCTCATTTTCTACTAACAAATCTTTTATTGGATTTGCTTAATCAGAGCGATGATGGGAGAATAGTCAATGTAAGTTCTATTGCTCATCAAAATTCTAAGCTGGATTGGGAGAATCTAAATGCAGAAAAATCATTCAGCCCTTATGGTACTTATTCACTTTCAAAGCTTGCAAATGTTCTTTTCTCAAATGAATTGGCAAACAGATTATCTGGTACAAACATAAAATCAAATTCATTACATCCCGGTGTTATAACTACAAAATTATTAAGGGCTGGATTTAATATGACTGGTTCTTCCGTTAAAAAAGGAGCTGAAACTTCTCTGTATGTTGCTTCTTCAGTAGAATTAAAATCTACTAACGGAAAATATTTTGTAGATTGTAAAATTTCAGATGTAAATCCAATTGCAGAAAATAAAGATGTAATGAAAAAATTATGGGACTTAAGCGAGGAAATGACGGGGCTAAAAACATAAGCCCCGTTTAATTAGGTTTAACGCTAAAACAAAAATCCAAAACCGAAGGAAATATCAAGTCCGCTATAATTTTTTCTCGATCCTATTTCCTCTGGAAAATCAGTCAATAAAATATAGCCGGTATTTAATCCTACTTTTAACCAGTTGTTAATAAAAGCATCTGCGCCAAAACCGATGCGAGCGCCAAATGCTGTTTGACTAACTGTCTCCGTTCCAACTTTAACGCCAAGAAGTACTTTGTTAGAAACATTGTATCCATTTGCAATAATAAAATTTAAACCGCCAAATGGACGAATATTTTTTCCAATAACCATTTGTGCCGGGTAGTATTTTAGCCCGAACTGAAGCGGAAAGACAGCAGCAACTTCTTGATCAACTCCTAACAAAGAAACACCTTGCTTTACCTCGCCGCTCAACATACCAAGACTAAATTCAAAAGCAAACTCATCGGAAGCCCAATAGTTATATAAAATTGAGCCGATGAAATTTAACTTTGCACTAACATTTGAAACATTAACAGAAACTGAAGATTGATTAATCATTCCAAGATTCAGCGAAAGACAATGTCTATTTGTCAAGTCTATAGAATTTTCATTAATAACATTCTGTTTTTGTGCAGTAGAATTGACAAATAGAAACATAATTATAATTGTAACTGCAAATACTCTTTTTTTCATTGCTTGCATTCCTAAATTTCTACTTATTAAAAACTATTTAACTTCTATCAAAACTTCAATCCCAATTATTTAACCCGTGATTGTAAAATTTACTTTGATTCAGAGCGATTTGCTGAAAACTTAACTTCATACTTCTTGGCATATTTGTTTTCAAACAAACTTAAATTCATTTTTACTCCTGAAGACCTAATATCATAATTCCCAACACCAAGAGTATCAATCTGATAACTCTCTGAACCGCAATCCAACAGAAAATCATCAATTGACCTTATTGCATCTTTTTCTGTATTGAATGAAAGATCTACTTGAATTTGATAGACTCCAGTTTTATCAGCAATAAATGCTGCTCTTGATCTTTTAGTTTGATAAAAAACACATTTCATATCGGGATTACTTAAATCTTGATGAACTGGTTTGCCATAAGTATTTACAACATCATTTACGCTTTTGCCTATCATCTTGCAATATTTAAGTTGCTGCCCGTGTGTTAGGGGTTCTGAAAGAAACATTAGAATTGTTACAAGTAAAAGATATCTCTGCGGCTTCATTTGATCACCTTTACGAAAGTAATTAAACTCACTTATAAAGAAAGACCAATTTATTTTTTTACAACTAATATAGTCCGAAGAAGAAGCAGAGGAAAAGAATAAAAAAGGAATATTTTAAATAACAACCCCCTTAAATCCTTTATATTAATTTAAGTGTTTGGCTATTTATACGTCAATCTTACAATAATTCTTGGATATGTTCAATCTAATTTTTAAACCTCAATTCTAGTTACAACTCCGTGGAGTTTTTGATAAGGAAGGTCTAAAAATTGAACGAAATTGGAAGATACTCGTTTTATGAAAGCAAAAATTTTAAGCCATGGTTTTTTTGTTTGTATATCATCTACACCGTAAAATATTACATTTGAATTAATATCTAATTCCTCAAGAATTTTTGTAATGTCTATCTTCTCAAGATATCCGGCTTGAATTTCTAAACCAGAAAGTCCTTCAGTAATTTCTGGTTCGAATAATTTTTGAATTCCGAATGGTTTATCCATTGTAGCGATTGAAAGTAAAATATTTTGTTCGTAGATAATTTGTCCGCGGATTGTACTATGAACCATATACGGAGGAATCATATACAAATCTTTTGCAAAGTACAAAGCAGTGCCGGGAAGGATATTTCCCTTTTGATATAGTTGATTAAAACTTTCTAAGTAGGTATCAATTGGAAGAGAACGAAATGCTTTATGAACCGAACGATTCCCGAGTGACCAAATTTGAATTATTAATAAGGGAACGGCAGCAATAATAATAGACCAATATCCGCCATGAGGAATTTTTGTAAATACAGCGGCAAAGAAAATCAAATTTATTATTAGATTAAATCCTGAAAGAAACGCTTTTAATTTATTATTCTTCAATGTAAAAATCGTGAGCATAAAAATAGAACTGATAAGCATCGTTCCAGTTACTGCAAATCCGTATGCAGCAGCAAGATTTTGTGATTTTTTGAATATTAGAATAATAAGTATTACTGCCAACAATAATCCCCAATTGACTGCGGCAATATAAATTTGCGACCTCATGTGAGTTGAAGTGTATTTTACTTTCAACAATGGGAAGATGTGAGTTCTAATTCCTTGGTAGACCAAAGAGAACATTGCGCTTATCATAGCTTGAGATGCAATTATTGTTGCAAGTAATGTAAGAAGCAAAAACGGTACATATAAAAATTCAGAATGATGCTTTATCATTTCGAAAAGAATATTTTTCTTAAATCCATTTTCTAATACGAAAGCACCTTGTCCTAAATAATTTATAACTAATGCAAAGAACACGAGATACCAAGCTTTGCGAATTGGCTCTCTTCTAAGGTGACCCATGTCTGCATAAATTGCTTCGCCTCCAGTTGCACATAATATTACTTCTGCTAAAATGAAAAATGCAGCAATGCCATTTTCCATCATAAACCCAATTGCATACCAGGGACTAATAGCTGTGACTATTTCAACATTGTTAATCAAAGAGAAAAGACCAGATAATAGCAGCGAAGAAAACCAGACAATCATAATTGGTCCAAAAGAGGCTGCAACTTTATCTGTCCCTTTAGACTGAAATGAAAAAAGTAAAACTGTTATAGCAATCGTTATTAAAATTATCGTATTCTGATCAATATGCCCAAGACCAGGAATTAATTCCAATCCTTCAACTGCAGAAAGTATACTGATGGCTGGTGTGATTACACCATCACCCATTAATAGCGCAACCCCCAAATAGCCAGCAAATGCAACTAGTCCCGCTTTCTTTCCTTTTTTAACAACGCTATTCAGAATTTCTTTTAATACAATTATTCCGCCCTCTCCTTTAGAACTTAAACTCATTGCAAGTATTGCATACTCAATTGTAACTAATACAACCAATGTCCAGAAAACCAGCGATAGAATTCCTAAAATATGATGCTCTGTAGGAGGAGTTATTAGAAATATAACGGTTAGGGTGTAAATTGGACTTGTTCCAATATCGCCAAACACAAGTCCCATAGCTTTAATTACTTCGCGAGTAGACGATAATTTTTTTTGATCGGAAGTCATTTTAAGTATGTAATGCCATTAATGATACTAATTCACTCTCAAGTTTATTCGAAAAAAAGAGAATATAACAAGTAGCCAAGGATAGTGATAACACTAGAACCTAATATTATCATTAATAAATAGAATGGAAGGTCAGATATTTTATTTGTTTTTTCTTTATTATCCATAAAGATATTCGCTTTTAATTAACGAGCGAAAAATAAGTAAAAGAAATCTAATAAAATAAAATTATTTAATAATTATAGCCCGCATTAAAAATTTTAGTTGATTTCTATTTTTATTTTTAAGTTATTCAAGCAGTATATTGAAGGCGAAATGGCTGTATTGAAATTTTAATCTACATTATTAATATGACATGATTGATTTTAGCAACTTCTTATTTTAATTTTGAGCACTTCATTGAAATACTAGAGACTAATTTTTTTCTAAGGATTTTAATTTGAACAATCAGGCAAAGCCAGAGAATCAAACTCAACCGCAACAGCAGCTAGCCCAAGCCGGTAAAAAGAAATACAGAAAGTATTACTACAAGAAAAAAAGGAAAAGTTATTCAGGTCATCAAGAAAACATACAACATGAAGTAATTAATTTTCAGTTTAAAAAGATTTCTGTTATTATTCCTTTATTTAACGAGGAAGAATCGATCAGGCCTTTATTTGTTGATCTGAAAAAAGCTTTGCGTGGAATTTCTAGTGACCATGAAATTATTTTTATTGACGATGGAAGCAGCGATAAATCACTCCATATAATAAAAGACCTGGCTAAAACTGACAACAAAATTAGGTACTTCAGCTTTAGAACTAATTACGGTAAATCTGCGGCTCTTCAAGTTGGATTCTATAATGCCACCGGAGATGTGGTTGTAACGATGGATTCCGATCTTCAAGATGATCCGGTTGAAATTGCAAATTTATTAAAGAAACTTGAAGAAGGATTCGACCTTGTTTCCGGATGGAAAAAGAAAAGGTTCGATCCTCTTATAAAAAGAATTTCCTCACGGTTTTTCAATTTTGTTACGAGAATATTAACTGGAATTAAAATTCATGATTTTAATTGCGGATTGAAAGCCTACAGAAAATTAGTAACTGAATCAATAAATGTTTACGGAGAACTACATAGATATATTCCGGTTTTAGCAAATTGGAAAGGATTTTCAGTATCTGAGGTAATTGTTAAACATCATCCGAGAAGATATGGAAAAACAAAGTATGGTCTTTCTCGGTTCTTTAAAGGATTTATTGACCTTATTACTGTAATTTTTACAACCCGATACGCTAAAAGACCAATACATTTATTCGGTTTTGTTGGTTTATTAACTGCAATCGCTGGTTTGGGAATCAGCTTGTGGTTAACTTATGAAAAATTATTCTATAATATCGGAATTAATAACCGTCCAATATTTTTCCTTGGAATTTTATTGATTATCGTTGGCGTGCAATTTTTTGCAATTGGATTAATTGGAGAACTTATCGTTCATAATACACAAAGTGAAAAAGAATACGTGATAAAAGAAAAAAAATAATTATATTGTATTAGAAATTATAAGGCTATGAACAAACTAAAAATCATCCCAATATTTGAATCAGAAAAAAAAGAATTAGAACTTTGGCCGGAAGGTAATTCGAACGAAAGTATTTCTTCTACAAATGAAGATTCAGAAAAAGTTAACAACACAAAATCTGTTACTCTTAAACTTCCTGAATATCTTCTTTCCGAAATTCAATCGATAGCAAGCAAGCTTGAAGTTGATTATAAAACTCTTATCAAGATATATCTTAATGATAGAGTAAATGCAGAATTAGATAAACCTCTTCCAAAGATTTATTCGAATCTCAAATAAAATTCTTTTCTTATAATACAAACCAAAGTAAGTAAATTATCAACTGTGCTGGTATTCCCATAAACGCAGTACTAGAAGAAAAAATTTTCAGACTATTTTTTACATCTATATTCGAGAACTTTGTAACAACCCAAAAGTAACTATCATTTGTATGTGAAAAAAGCATAGAACCCGCACCCATTGAAAGAACAGATAATATAAATCCAGTTTCTGATGCAAGTTGTAACTCGCTAAGCATAGGTAAAATAATTGACGATGCAGTTATAATCGCTACTGTTGATAACCCTCCTGTCTTCCGCACAAAATTAAAGAGGGGCAAAAAAACTGAGAAAATGACTTAAAAAGTGAATAAAACTTCCAACTTAGACTGACCCGTATTAAATTTAGGTTATGTTTATAAGGAAGAAGCAAAATAGAAGCGGAAGTATCAGTCTACAAATAGTTGACACCTCTGGAAAAACAAATCGACTAATAAAAACTATTGGTTCAACAAATGATGAAAATAAACTCAAAGAACTGCTTAAAGAAGCATATAGATTTGTATCGGAGTATAAAAATCAAGAAGAACTAGAGTTTTCATATAAAGAAGATGAAAAGTTTCTCGAATCTCTAAAGGTCGGGTTAAGAAATATATCTATGGTTGGACCGGACTTAATTTTAGGAAAACTCTACGATGAAATAGGATTTAACAAAATAGAAGAAGAATTATTCAAAGATTTAGTCATAAGTCGTATAGTATTTCCATTAAGCAAACTCAAGACAACCGAATATCTGCTGCGCTACAAGAATAAAGAATTAGAAGTAGATAAGATATATCGTTATTTAGATAAACTGGAGTCAAAGCCGAAAACAATAGTAGAACAAATCAGTTTCAAGCATACCTTAAAATTGTTCAAGGGGAATATAAGTATCGTCTTCTATGATGTAACGACATTATATTTTGAATCTTCAGATGAGGATGATTTAAGGAAAACCGGATTTTCAAAGGATGGGAAACATCAATCACCGCAAATCATATTAGGGTTATTAGTAAGCATGGATGGTTACCCATTAGCTTATGAAGTATTTGAAGGCAATAAGTTTGAAGGACATACAATGATTCCGGTTATAGAATCATTTAAGAAGAAATATGATTTAAGCAAACTTGTAATAATTGCAGATGCGGCAATGCTTTCTAAAAAGAACATTGGCGAACTTATAGAAAAAGACTATAAGTTTATTCTTGGCGGAAGAATAAAAAACGAATCGGAGCAAATAAAAAGCAATATACTTTCTCAGCACTTCAGCGACGGTCAAAGTATATTAATAAAGCGTGATGAAAACACAAAGCTGATAGTTAACTACAGTTTATCAAGAGCAAAAAAAGATGCTCAAAATCGACAAAAGGGATTAAAGAAACTTGAGAAATTATTAGAAAAGCAACGACTCACCAAAAAACACATAAACAATCGTGGTTACAATAAGTATCTAAAAATCGAAGGTAATGTTAAGATTACTATCGATTATGAAAAATTTAAGGCAGATGGTTGTTGGGATGGACTTAAAGGGTATATAACAAACTCGGATTTAAGTAAGGAAAAAGTAATTGAAAACTACAAACATCTATGGCAGATCGAAAAGGCATTTAGAATATCGAAGACTGATCTTAAAGTACGACCAATCTATCATCGGTTACCGAAAAGAATCTCAGCACATTTTACAATAGCATTCTGCGCATATAAAATTTATAAAGAATTAGAGAGGCAATTAAAAATCAAAAAATCTAAAATAAGTGTTGCAAGAGCAATTGAATTGATGAAAACGATTTATAGTTTTAAGATCAAATTGCCAGAATCGGCAAAAGAAACTAATCTAATTTTTGCAAAACAAGAAGAACAAAAAGATTTATTAAAATTATTTGGTTTATCTTACCTTTTAGACTGACCCATTGCGGAAAACAGGAGAAAGATTTAAAAAATATACATACGATGGAATTATATCACGTGATAAGACAAGTCTTGATATAACCTGGCTGAAAGACGAAAGTTTAACAGATACAGAGAAACTACCAGATCCAGATTTATTAGCA
>Ga0194112_10010034_pt1 | contig 11944 bp, 9 predicted proteins | sample TA2MahC400mmetaG_FD_146191 | JGI IMG/M metagenome (GOLD analysis project Ga0194112, IMG submission 146191) | Freshwater microbial communities from Lake Tanganyika, Tanzania - TA2015016 Mahale Deep Cast 400m | ecosystem: Environmental > Aquatic > Freshwater > Lake | place: Tanzania: Lake...
TTTTTTTTCAGTGCGCCTCTGCCCAATTCTTCCCATAATTGATATCCACTCTCACAGGTACGGAAAGTGCAATGACTCCCTCCATCTCTTTTTTCACAATATCTTTTACTATTTCGAGTTCTTGTGTGGGAATCTCAAATAAAAGTTCATCATGTACCTGCAGGATCATTTTTGTGTGTAATCCTCTCTCTTTAAACCTCTTCGAGATAGTTATCATCGCAATCTTGATAATATCTGCTGCCGTACCCTGTATAGGTGAATTTATTGCAAGCCTCTCACCCTGCAGCCGTATTGTTGCGTTCTGGTTTTTGAGCTCCGGAATCGCACGTCTTCTCCCGAAGAGTGTTATGACAAAACCCTTCTTTATCGCATTCTCGACTGTTATTTCTATATACCTCTTGACCCCAGGGTGTCGATAAAAATACTGCTCTATATATTTTTTTGCTTCATCTCTTGTGATGCTCAGTGCTTCTGATAACCCGAATGGTGATATGCCGTAAATAACGCCGAAGTTCACTGTTTTTGCGATTCTCCTAATGTCATTATTAACCTTGTCTATCGGTATGCCAAAGATTTCAGATGCTGTTCTTGAATGAATGTCAATGCCATTTCTAAAGGCGTTGATGAGCCCTTCGTCATCACTCAGGTGCGCGAGGATTCTCAATTCAATCTGTGAATAATCTGCTGAAAGCAGAAGACAACCTTCTTCTGCAATAAATGCCTCTCGTATACGTCTTCCCCATTCTCCCCTGATAGGAATGTTTTGTAAGTTAGGGTCACTGCTGCTCAGTCTTCCTGTGGCGGTTGCTGTCTGATTGAATGAGGTATGGATGCGTCCTGTCTCTGGATTGACAAGCACCGGAAGTACATCAATATATGTTGTCTTCAGTTTGCTCAGACTTCTGTAGTTGAGTATCTCCCGTGGAAGTTCATGGGATGCTGCAAGCTCTTCAAGCACACCCATTTCTGTAGAAAAACCTGTTTTTGTCTTTTTACGTGGTTGAAATCCAATGCTGTGGAATAAAACCCTGCTCAGTTGTTTCGGTGAATTGATATTGAACTCTTCTCCTGCAAGAAAATAGATCCTCCTCTGAATGCTGTCAAGCTCTTTTTCAAGTTCTTTTGAGAGATCATTCAGTTTTCCCGCATCTATCTTTAATCCAATCTCTTCCATATCTGCAAGTACATGAATGAGCGGCATCTCGATATCAAAATAAATCTTCTCAAGATTGTCTTCTTTTAATTGACTGAACAAAATTTCTTTTAAATCAAAACTGAGACCCGCATTCTCTGCAGCATATGGAGCTGCTTCTTCTATGGGAATCTTTTCGAATGAATCTTCCTTACCGAGTATCTCTGTTAAGGTCTTTTTCCTTTTTGATAAATAGTCGAGAACGACTTCCTCAAGTTTTTGATTTGGTTTATTCGGATTAATGAGATAAGATGCGATCATTGTATCAAAGATGGTTCCTTCAACAGAGACACCCTCTTTTCTTAACATCATTATGTCGTATTTGATAGTGTGTCCTATCTTTGATACTTTTTCGTCTTTGAGAATTGATGAAAGCATTTCTAATACATCATCCTTATTTATCTGAGCAGGCACATCCGGATATGAATGGGAAACGGGGATATAAAATGCCCGCCCTTTTTCTGTACATAATGAGATTCCCACAAAGCGGTCAGTTATGGGATTACCACCTCCGCCAGAGGCAGATGACTCAATATGAAGAGCGAACTCATCTTTTATGAGTGTCACTATTTCTTTTAGTCTCTCAGGAGAAAGAATTATTTCGTGGTTTCTCTCACTGGATATCTCTGACGGGATGAGTTTCATAAGACTCCCGAATTCACATTCTCTGAACAGTGAAAGGAGAACAGGCCAATCAGGCTCTCTTAACCTGAATTCTTCTACGTCAATAGTGAGAGGTACAGATGTATCAATGGTTGCAAGTCTCTGACTCAGCCTGATTATATCGGCATTTTCAGCGATAAGCTTCTTCAGCTTTTCTTTCTTTATCAGTTCTGTATTCCCAATCAACTCTTCGAGACTTCCGACACCTGAAAGAAGCTCCTTCGCAGTCTTCTCACCTATACCTTTTACCCCGGGTATGTTGTCAACCGCATCTCCTGCGAGGGCCATGAATTCGGTAATCCTTTCAGGTTCAACACCAAATCTTTCTGTCACATATTCTTCATCAAGGGTTCTGTCTTTCATCGGGTCATATATCTTGACGCCTTTCCCGACAAGCTGGAGCATATCTTTATCTGAAGTAACGATAAATACATCCTTCCCTTCAGATACCGCAGCCTTTGCCACAGTGCCGATAATATCATCAGCCTCATAACCAGGCATCTCGAATATAGTTATATTAAAGGCAGAAATTATTTTTCTTATCAGGGGCATTTGCTCCACGAGACCCTGAGGTGTTTCAGGTCGGTGTGCCTTATACTCTTCAAAGATTATGTGTCTCTTTGTGGGAACAGGTGAATCAAAAGATACTACAATGCCATCGGGTTTCTTTTCACGAATGATTTTAAAGAGTGTGTTTGTGAAACCATAGACAGCATTAGTCGGAAGTCCTTTTGATGTGGAAAGACTTTTTATTGCATAGTACGCTCGATAGGCGTACGAGTTTCCATCAATGAGATAAATAGTCATTGTGTTTGACAAAGTTCCGCTATTATTTTACATTAAATGAAACATTCATTAAATGAAATATTCAAGGAGGCGAAATTGCTTCACGCGGTGGAAGACATCAGTTCAACGAAAAAGCGTCTCAGAATAGAGATACCTTCAGATGCAATTGAAAATGAGATAAAGGATTCCCTTGAAAGATTAAGACAGAAAACCAAAATCCCGGGCTTCAGGCCCGGCAGGGCTCCTATGAACCTCATAGAAAAACGCTTCGGCAAAGAAGTAGAGGCAGAAGCACTCGAAAAGGTTATCCCTGAATTCTACAGCCGGGCATTAAAAGAAGCTGAACTCACGCCTGTCACCACACCTGTATTTGATGAGAAGTTTGATTTCAAAAGAAATAGTCCTTTGAATCTCTCACTCACCGTTGAGGTGATGCCAAAGGTTGAAAACCTCCATTACGAAGGGGTAAAGGTAAGGGAAATTCCTATAGTTGTCGGTGAAGCTGAAGTAGAAGATTCCCTCAAAAGACTCCAGGATGAAAGGGCCATATTCGAGGTTGCTGAAAAAGAAATTGAGATGGATGATATAGCCACATTTGATTATATTGACTGTGAAATAGTAGGTGAAGAAAAAGACCCTACTCTAAAAGATGAGATTTTAAAGATGGGGAATGAGGTTTTCCCTCTTGACATCATAGAGAAGATGATAGGGAAGAAAAAGGGCGATGTAGTGGAGTTCACGAAGACATTCAGTGAGATGTTCAGGGTAAAAGAATTTGCTGGGAAGACACTGAGCATGAAGGTGATGATAAAAGAGGTGAAGCGAAAGATCCTTCCAGAGATTGATGATGAATTTGCAAAAGATCTTGGTTTTGAAAACATGGCTGCTTTGAAAGAAAAAATAAAAGAGAAGATATACGACGTAAAAAAAAGGCATGCAGTAAAGATTCAGAAGGCAGAGATGCTGAATAAACTTATTGAATCCAATACCTTTGATGTGCCTGAAACGCTCTTGAAGAATGAGATGGAAACTCTTGTGATACAACAGGCAAATACATCTCTTGGAGAGTCTAAAGACGCAACAAAAGAGAAGAGCGCGTTTGAAGAAGAAAAGAAAGACGATGAAGAACTGCAGGCTGAAATGAGACAGAAAGCATTAAAAAATGTACAGGCATCAATAATCGTCAATGCTATTGGTCAGAAAGAGGAAGTCACCGTGACAGACGATGAGGTGAAGGAGCGAATCAATGTGATAGCTCAAAGGTTATCGGTAAAACCAGAAATGATGATGAACTTCTATATCACAAAGGATGGCTCCCTGGAAGGCCTGAGACATTTAATCTATGAGGATAAAGTGATTGATTTAATGTTATCTAAAGCTGTTTTTGAGAAAGGAGAATAGATGAGTATCATTCCTATTGTGATAGAGCAGACAGGGCGTTCAGAAAGAGCATATGATATTTTTTCACGACTCCTTAAAGACCGGATTATCTTTATCGGCATTGTCATAGACGACCATGTGGCAAATACAGTGATAGCCCAACTTCTGTTTCTTCAAACAGATGATCCTGAAAAAGATATTCATCTCTATATTAACTCACCAGGTGGCATAGTATCCTCTGGCCTTGCAATATACGACACAATGCAGTATGTAAAGCCAAACATTGCAACCTATTGCATCGGACAGGCAGCCAGCATGGGAGCCCTTCTGCTCGCAGCAGGGACAAAAGGGAAAAGATTTGCACTTCCCCATTCAAGGATTATGTTACATCAGCCCATGGGTGGTTTCCATGGACAGGCAACAGATATCGAGATCCACGCCCGCGAGATACTCAAGATGAAGGAAACACTGAACATTATACTTGCAGACCATACCAATCAATCTCTTGAAAAGATACGGGCAGATACAGACAGGGATTTCTTTATGTCAGGAGAAGAAGCGAAAGAATACGGAATCGTTGATGAGGTGATTCGCAGCATTAAGAGTGTGAAATAAACAAACCGGAGGATAAATGCCCAGGAAAGATGAGAGTGTACTGAGATGCTCGTTCTGCGGTAAGGGACATGATGAGGTAAAAAAGCTTATTGCAGGACCAGCAGTATATATATGTAACGAGTGTGTGGCACTCTGCAACGAAATAATTGCAGATGCATTCCATGCGGAAGTAGAAAGTTCTGCACTTCCTAAGCTTCCTGCACCGATGGAGATTCACCATTTCCTTAATGATTATGTTGTAGGCCAGGAAAGGGCAAAGAGAATCCTCTCGGTTGCTGTGTATAATCACTATAAAAGGATCTATAGCCCGGTTGAGCCAGATATAGAATTGCAGAAAAGTAACATACTTTTGATGGGTCCTACAGGCACTGGCAAAACACTTTTTGCGCAGACATTGGCAAAAATACTTGACGTACCATTTGCCATAGCTGATGCGACAACTCTTACAGAGGCAGGCTATGTGGGTGAGGATGTTGAAAATATAATCCTGAAGTTACTTCAGGCAGCAGGATATGATGTTGAGAGGGCACAGAGAGGCATAATCTATATTGATGAAATTGACAAGATTAGCAGGAAATCAGAAAACCCTTCGATCACAAGGGATGTATCGGGCGAAGGGGTACAGCAGGCACTTCTTAAGATAATCGAAGGGACGGTGGCGAGTATCCCGCCGCAGGGTGGAAGGAAACATCCGCAACAGGATTTTATTCAGGTTGATACAACAGGTATCCTTTTCATATGCGGTGGTGCCTTTATAGGCCTTGATAGTATCATAGAACAGAGGACAGGACAAAAGATGGTTGGATTTGGTTCAGATGTTCTTATAAGAAAAGAGCGGAGGATAGGAGAGATACTCAGCCTTGTTGAACCTGAAGATCTCATAAAATATGGGCTCATACCTGAATTTGTGGGGAGGTTACCTGTTGTTGCAACCCTTGATGAACTTGACGAGCCGGCATTAATAAAAATACTGACGGAACCCAAACATGCTCTTATAAAACAGTATCAGCGGCTTTTCTCATTTGACAATGTGAGGCTTAGATTTACAGGTGGTGCACTCTCAGCAATAGCAAAGAAAGCCACGCAAAGGAAAAGCGGTGCACGGGGACTGAGGGCTATTCTTGAAGAGGTAATGCTCGATGTAATGTATGAGATACCTTCACAGAAAGGCATCAAAGAGTGCGTAATAAACGAAGAGACCATAACCAAAAACGAAAGACCACTGCTTATATTCGAGAAACAGGCAGAGTCAGCATAAAATAGTTCCGAAGCCGCTCAAGCCCACTTTGCTTATTAGCTTCTATGTTTGAACTTTAGTATTTATTGTCTTATTCGTTTTGAAATAAGGGCCTTTTGTATTGCCTTCCTCGCAGTTTCCCTTAGTGCTTCATCATTTATTTGTGATACTGTCTCTTCAATATAAGAGAGTTCTTTCGCTGTGAGAGATTTGTCTTTTGACTCCCTGCGTGTTGTAGACTGACTCCTGACTCCTGACTTAATTCCTGTTGAAACTCTCCCTTGGGACGTAGATGTCATCAACGTCCCAAGTCTGAATCGTACAGACCTCACACCATAGTGACTTAGCTTTTTTATTATATCCTCTTTTAAAAAATTTAGCTCCTGGAGCCAGACTGGAGAATCAACATTGAGAATGACTTCACCTCCGGATAACATAAACGGTGACATATGGGAGACAAGTGGCTCATTAAATAAATCATCCCAGTTTTTTTTCATCTCAGCAAGTCTTACACCATCTTCAACCCCGAGTTCTTTGACGAGAGGGAGGATTAAGGAATCAGCCCTCTTCACTAAACAGCCTTTTTTACTACACCGGAGCGAAGACATCTTGTGCATACATAGAGCCTTTTTGTACCGCTCTTGGTAATGACACGCATCCTTTGCAGGTTCGGCATTATCTGCCTCTTTGTCTTATTATTTGCATGGCTGACATTATTTCCGACTGTCATTTTTTTTCCACATACCGCACAGCTTGCCATTTTCTTTCTCCTCCTTCACCCCGTTAGTGTCTGCTAAAAGTTTATTATATGTCATGCTGAACTTGTTTCAGCATCCAAAATTAATACATTATAAGACCCTGAAACGAGTTCAGGGTGACAATGACATATTACTCATGTTGTAAATACAACAGCATTTTTTACTTTAGTGCTTTAGAGAGTCTTCATCATTGCATTAAAAAGGTTTTTTATGATAACATTTTAAAGTTTATGTGACAAGGTTCACCCCGTAAGACCTTTGGTCTCTTACGGGGTGAACTTAAAAACAGACTTCCCAATTCTTATAAAGAGATAGAGGTAAAGCACAATTGTCAAAAATAAGAGTTTATGAACTTGCAAAGAAATTAGGAGTAACGAGCAAGGTTATTTTGATCGAACTTTCAAAACTCGGGATAGAAGGGAGAATTCACTCTTCAAGTATCGAACCTGAGATTGCTGGTAAGATAGAAAGTAAAGTACTTAAAAAGGCTGTTAAACCAAAAGAAAAAGCTGTTCTTAAAAAAGAGAAAGAGGTAGTTACCAGAGAGCCTGTCAAACCTTCGGTAGAAAAACCACCTAAGGCAGCAGCGCCACCGGTAGAGGAGAAAAAGCCGGAGATAGAGAAACCCGAAGTAAAGAGACCTGAGGTAAAGAAACCCAAAGTAGAGAGACCCGAAGTGGAGAAACCAGAGATAGGAAAACCAGAAATTGAAAAACCAGAGGAAGAGAAACCAGAAACAGGAAAGCCTGAAATAGAAAAGCCTGAACCTGAAATAGAAAAGATAGAGACCCCGGTCATAGTAGAGGAGAAGGAGGAAGAAGAATTAAAGGTTCTTGATCGATTTAAAAAGGAAATAGAAACAGAGAAGATAGAAAAATTCAAGGCAAAGCCAGGAATGCAAAGGGCATTCCAGACAATCAGGAAGATAGAGCCCAAAAAATGGCATGAGCATAGACCAGTCAAGAAGATAGAAAAAACTCAGCCATTCCTGAAGCCTGAACCAAAACCCCATGTCCAGCTTGTCGTTCCGAGAAAGAAAACATTGAAACTTCATGAAGGCACTACAGTAAAAGAATTCGCAGAACTTATCAGTGTGAAGCTGGCTGATGTGATAAAGAAGTTTATGGAATTAGGATCTATGCCTACAATAAACCAGCCTGTTGACCCTGATGCAGCCTTATTAGTTGCGGATAGTTTTGGGGTAAAACTTGAGCTTTCTTCTGTGGAAGAGGATACCGAGGTAACAGAGGCTCCTGAAGATATCAGTAAATTAGCGCACAGGCCTCCTGTGATAACCATTATGGGACATGTAGACCATGGAAAAACATCGTTGCTCGATGCAATAAGAAAAACAAAAGTTACAGAGACCGAGGCTGGTGGTATCACGCAACACATAGGTGCATATAAAGCAAATCTGAAAGGCAAGGATATTGTATTTCTTGATACGCCAGGTCATGAGGCATTTACGTCTATGAGAGCAAGGGGGGCAAAGGTTACCGATATCGTTGTCCTTGTTGTCGCAGCAGATGATGGCGTCATGCCTCAGACTATTGAGGCGATCAACCATGCAAAGGCTGCGAATGTACCAATTGTTGTCGCAATAAATAAGATTGACAAGCCTGAGGCGAATCCCTCGAAGGTGAGGAACGAACTGGCAGAGCACGGTGTTATCCCTGAGGAATGGAGTGGGCAGAATATCTTTGTCGAGGTTTCTGCCAAAAAACTTATAGGGATAGAAAACCTGCTTGAGATGATACTCCTGCAGTCAGAGGTAATGGAACTTAAAGCGAATCCTGACAAACAGGCGAAAGGTACAATTATTGAGGCAAAACTTGATAAAGGGAGAGGACCTGTTGCAACAGTCCTTGTACAATCCGGTACCTTGAAGATCGGGGATGCATTCCTCGCAGGTATTCATGCAGGAAAAGTGAGGGCATTAAATAATGACACAGGTAAACGGATAATTGAAGCAGGTCCGTCAACACCGGTTGAGGTAATCGGGTTTCATGAGGTTCCCTCAGCAGGGGATATCTTTACAGTCGTTGAAGATGAAAAAAGGGCGAGACAGGTAGCCATTGCAAGACAGCAGAAACAAAGACTTGCTGATATGGCAAAGTCAAGAAAACTTACCCTCGATGAAATCTATATAAAGATTAAAGAGGGAGAAATTAAGGAACTCAACATTATTATAAAAGGAGATGTTCAGGGTTCTGTTGAGGCAATCAAGGATGCCCTTGAAGGTATTGCACATCCTCAGGTAAAGGTAAAGGTCATCCATTCATCTGTCGGTGGTATTAATGAATCGGATGTTATGCTCGCTGCTGCCTCTAACGCAATTGTAATAGGGTTTAATGTAAGACCTGAGCTCAAAGCCTCGCAGACAGCAGAAAAAGAAGGTGTTGATATAAGGCTTTATGATGTGATTTATGAAGCAATCGAGGATGTGAAGAAGGCACTCGAGGGTCTCCTTGAACCCACACTAAAAGAGAAAATAATTGGACATGCAGAGGTTCGCCAATTATTTCAGATATCGAGGATCGGAACAGTGGCAGGATGCTATGTGCTGGACGGCTTTATAAGTCGTTCAGGTGATGCTATAAGAGTTATCAGAGAAAGCATCGTGGTATATGATGGGAAGATCGCTTCTCTCAAAAGATTCAAAGATGATGTGAAAGAGGTACAGGCCGGATATGAATGCGGCATCATGATAGAAAACTTTAATGATCTGAAGGTTGGAGATATACTCGAGAATTATATTATTGAGAAAATAGCTGCAAAACTATAAGACAAAATGAAGAGTTTGAGCGTTATAAGTTATAATATAGCTTTCGCAGAACCAATGCTGACGTTATTTTGTCATTCCTGCAAAAGCAGGAATCCAGAGGTAAATAAATGACTGGATTCCGTGTCAAGCACGGAATGACGAATAAAAAACAACTGCGAAAGTTGTGTTATAAGTTTAAAACCAGTATTAACTTTCAACTTTCAACTTTTAACTACTAACTTTTTAATATGCTTCCTTATAAACGTTCCCAGAGGGTCAGTGATCTTCTCAGAAAAGAGATCGCAGATATAATTATTTACAAACTTAAAGACCCACGAATCGGTTTTATCACCATTACAGGAGTTGATGTCACAGATGATATTAAAATCGCAAGGGTTTATGTGAGTATCTTTAAAGAGGAAGAGAGGAATACAACACTCGAGATATTGAGTTCTGCAAAAAGCTTCATACGCACCGAGCTCTCAAAAAGACTTAAAATGAAATTTATACCGAGCATTGAATTCAGGATTGATACCTCTGCCGAATATGGAAACCGGATAGAAAAACTCCTGAAAGAAATTGGGGAAAAAGGTGAAGGACGTAAATAAATTCAACGTCCTGAAGGTTCCTCCTGAACTCATTTCATTTTTAAAGGAAGGAAAAAGTTTTTTCATTACAACCCATATTAATCCCGAAGCGGATGCATTTGGTTCTGCCATTGCCCTTTCAATGGCACTTGAATCTCTGGGGAAAAAGACAATCGTTTATGACCGTGACAGTGTGCCTGAGTTTTATAAATTTTTGCCAGGGCATGAAAGATTTAGAAATTCAACCTCTGACCTTCAACTCTCAACCTACAGCCTTATTTTGCTTGACTGCAATAGTTTAAAAAGAGCGGGAATTGAAGGAGCAAGATTTAACTATTCTGCAGTGATAGACCACCATAAGACAGAAAAATCTACGACACAAGGGAGCTTTGGTGACATAAGATGGATAGAGCCAGAGGCAGCAGCCACGGGATTGATGGTCTTTTATCTTATAAAAGACCTTGGAGTACCTATAACAAAAGAGATTGCGATAAACCTCTATGCTGCCATTTCGATTGACACAGGGACATTCAGATACAACAACACAACTGCAGAGGTATTAAGGGTTGGTGCTGAGCTTATAGAAGCTGGTGTGAGCCCTGCATATATATCACACAGCCTTTATGAGACATGGTCTAAAGAAAGGTTTACTTTATTAGTAATGGCCTTAAACACCCTTGAAATAAGAGAAGGTGTTGCAATGACTCATGTGTCTAAAGAGATGTATAAGAAGACAGGGGCGAATCCTGAGGATACAGAAAATTTCCCTAACTTCCCGAGGATGATGAAAGATATTAAAGTATCAGCATTTTATAAGGAGATAGGGAATAATTACTGGAAAGTAAGCCTGCGTTCAAAGGGGAATATGAATGTGGCAAAGATTGCCTCTCTCTTTGGCGGTGGCGGGCATGAGAATGCCGCAGGCTTTGAGATAAAATCCGATCTCGAATCAGCAAAGAAATCTTTGTTAAAAGCACTTTCCCAGGGAAAGATTGATTCATGAAACTTTTTTTTCGCAAGCCAAACCCCCAATTTGATGAAAAAATTAATGCATTGATAGATTTAGCAACTATTAATGATAATCGCGATATTGTCCATGAGTTAGTCGTTGCAAGTCTGAAAATCGGTCAGGATACCAAAGACCGGTCTATTTTAAAAATGATGAATAGCACCCTTAAAGAAATGCGATACACGGCTAAGGTTTTTGGACCATATCGAAACAGGATGAAGGTAACGATTTTTGGTTCTGCCCGAACTCCTTCTGATAACCCACTATACAAGATGGCAGCACGCTTTGCCCAGAAGTTAGTTGAAAACGACTTTGTTGTCATTACCGGCGGTGGCTTCGGTATAATGGAGGCAGCAAGTAGAGGAGCCGGTCCTGACAGTTCCTTCGGGATTATCATAAAACTTCCTTTCGAGAAGATTGCAAATGAGATAATCGCAAATAATCCGCGCATGGTTCGCTACAAATATTTTTTCAACCGTAAAGTGGCATTCATTAAAGAGACCCATGCGATTGCCTTATTCCCCGGTGGGTTTGGAACTATGGATGAGGTGATGGAGACGCTCACACTCATGCAGACTGGGAAACAGAATCCTGTACCTATCGTTCTTCTTGAGACAAAAGGAAACGGATATTGGGAGAAATGGATGGAATTTATAGAAGGCGGTCTGCTTGGAGAAGAATATATTTCACCTGAAGATATGAATCTCTTCACTATCATCAATGATGAAGAAGAAGCAGTAAAAGTGATTACATCTTTTTATCGTCACTATCACTCAATGCGTTATGCAGGAGATCTGGTTGTCATGCGGCTTAAAACCCGATTGGGAGAAGATGCCATTAAAGCGTTAAATGAGGAATTTTCAGAGTGTCTTGTTCCGGGTGGTTCATTTGAGATACGGGATGCTTTACCTGAAGAACAAGATGAACCTGAATTATCAGAACTGCCGCGTTTA
>Ga0194112_10010044_pt1 | contig 11934 bp, 6 predicted proteins | sample TA2MahC400mmetaG_FD_146191 | JGI IMG/M metagenome (GOLD analysis project Ga0194112, IMG submission 146191) | Freshwater microbial communities from Lake Tanganyika, Tanzania - TA2015016 Mahale Deep Cast 400m | ecosystem: Environmental > Aquatic > Freshwater > Lake | place: Tanzania: Lake...
CGCTCCCCTTCCCCGCGGTCGTACATCGCCGGCACGCCGAGGCACTTCAGGACGCGGCTTGCGTAGTAGGCCTGGTGCATGCACACGCCGCCCACCGCCTGGATGGTCTGAAGCGTCCAGACGCGGTCGGATTCCCGCGGCTGGTTCACCTGGCTGTAATCATATGGAACATCGTAATATATTTTGGTCCAGGTCCCCTGCTGGGCGGCGCCGTAGCGGCCCAGGGCCCAGGCCCGCTCGTCGAGGGGCAGGTCGTTGTCGGCCACGAAGACCAGGAGGGGCCACGGCGTGGTCCGCAGCGGCATCTTCATCGAGCGCTCGTTCTTCAGGTACCAGACGAACGACTCTTCCATCGACGGGACGCTGCGGCCCTTCTCCACAAAGTAAACCTCCGGGCCGCGAACCGATTTGCCGGCCGCACGCCCGTACACCAGGGCGAACGCGACGGCCAGGTGGGGGTAAGCCGCCGCCTGGTCGGCGAACTTCGCCCGGAGGGTCTCCAGGCAGCGGAAGACCTCCGGGTCGTACTTCGGGTAGAGGGCCACCAGGAGCGGGTCTCGCAGGTCCTTGTTTGCGGCGAGCCAGTTCCAGAAATCATCGCCGAGGCCGGCGGCCTTGAGGCGCTCGTGCGCTACCGCCGCCGCGAACGCCTTGAATTGCGCAAGGAGGGGGTCCGTCAGGCGGCCCTTCTGGGCCTCGGCAACCAGGCGCTCCTGCATCTCGGGAAGCGAAAGGGCCGGCGCCGGGGGCGCCTGCGCGGCCGTCGCGGGGGCGGCCGCCGGCGCTGCTGCCGGGGCGGTCCCCGGCGGACGCGGGGGCGCCCCGGGGGACGGGGCGGGCGCGGGCCGCGACGCAGCCGCTGCGACTGCGGCCGCGATCGCAGCAAGCAGGACCATCGAGAATACCGGCGCCGCCTTTCCCCTGCGAATCATGCCCGTGCCCTTTCCGGCCGCGAGGCCGCACGCAACGTGCGCGCCCGGCCCGCGGGCGACAAATGCAAATGTTACGATGGCGGGGCGGACGTGTCAAAGGGAAAGACGCGGCGTCAGTTGCTCTCGGGCGCCGGCAGTTCAATCGGGCACGGCGTCACGTGCCAGATGTCGCGGGCGTACTCCAGGATGGTGCGGTCGGAACTGAAGCGGCCCATGTTGGCGATGTTCGCCAGGCTCATGCGGGTCCACCGCTCCGGGTCGCGGTATGCGCGGTCGACGGCCTCCTGGCACTCAAGGTAGGAGTGGAAGTCGGCCAGGACGAACCACGGGTCGCCGTGGTCAAGGAGCGATTCCCACACAGGGCGGTACAGGCCCGGCTGCTCCAGGTTCAGGAAGTGTCCCTGGAAGTAGTCCATGATGCGGCGGACGTCGGGCGAGCGGTGGTAGCAGTCCCAGGGGTTGTAGCCGGAGCGGCGGAGGTCGTGGAGTTCCTCGACGGTGTGTCCGAAGAGGAAGAAGTTTTCGGCGCCGACGGCCTCGCGGATTTCGATGTTTGCGCCGTCGAGCGTGCCGATGGTAAGCGCGCCGTTGAGGGCGAACTTCATGTTGCCGGTGCCGGAGGCCTCGGTGCCGGCGGCGCTGGTCTGCTCGGAGAGGTCGGCCGCCGGGATGATCCGCTCGGCAAGCGACACGCGGTAGTCGCTCAGGAAGACGACGCGCAGCCGCCCGTGCATGTCGGCGTCGTTGTTCACGATAAATGCAAGGTCGTTGATGAGTCTGATGATGAGTTTGGCCATGGCGTAGCCGGGCGCGGCCTTGCCGGCCAGGATGAAGGTTCGCGGCACGGCGTCCTGGGCGGGGTTCTCCTTGAGGCGCGTGTAGCGGTGCAGGATGTGAAGGACGTTGAGCAACTGGCGCTTGTACTCATGTATGCGTTTGACCTGGACGTCGAAGAGCGAATCGGGGTCCACGTGCAGGCTGCACTCCTCGGCCACGAGTTCGGCCAGGCGCTGCTTGTTCGCCCGCTTGACCTCGCGCAGGCGGGCCTTGAAGCCGTCGTCGTCGGCCAGGGGCAGCAGGCGCTCCAGTTGGGCCAGGTCCTTGACCCAGCCGTCGCCGATGCGCTCGGTCACGAGGGCCGCCAGGCCCGGGTTGGCCTTCAGCAGCCACCTTCGCGGCGTGATGCCGTTGGTCTTGTTGTTGAACTTTTCGGGCGAGACCTCGTGGAAGTCGCGCAGCAGGCGCTGCGTCAGGAGGCCCGTGTGGACCTGCGAGACGCCGTTGACGCTGTGGCTGCCGACGACCGAGAGGTGGGCCATGCGCACGCGCTTCTCGGCCCCCTCCTCCACCAGCGACATGCGCGCCAGGCGTTCCACGTCGTTCGGGAACCTGTTGGCCACCTGCCGCAGGAACCGCCGGTTGATCTCGTAAATGATCTGAAGGTGGCGGGGCAGGTGCTCCTCGAACATCCGCACGGGCCAGCGCTCCAGCGCCTCGGGCATCAGCGTGTGGTTGGTGTAGCCGAAGGTGCGCGTGGTGACGTCCCAGGCTGCGTCCCACTCCATCTCTTCGGCGTCCAGCAGCAGGCGCATGAGTTCGGCCACGGCGATGGCCGGGTGCGTGTCGTTCAGTTGGATGGCCACCTTGTCGGGGAACTTCGAGAAATCGTCGTGGCCAACCTTGAAGCGGCGGACGATGTCCTGGAGGGAGCAGGATACGAAGAAATATTGCTGCCTGAACCTGAGTTCGCGGCCCTCCTCGATGCGGTCGTCCGGGTAGAGCACCTTCGTGATGTTCTCCGACAGGGCCTTCTGCTCGTAGGCGCGCAGGTAGTCGCCGCCGCTGAAGAACCGCAGGTCGAACTCCTCGGTGGCCTTGGCCGTCCACAGGCGCAGGTTGTTGACGGTGTTGTTGCCGTAGCCCGCGATGGGGAAGTCGTACGGAATGCCCACGACCGTCTTGTCGGGCATCCAGCGGTGGACCGCGCGCCCGGAGCGGCCGGGGCCGTACTCCACGCGGCCGCCGAAGCGCACGAAGAACTGGTACTCCGGCCGCTCAAGTTCCCACGGATACCCGTGCCGGAGCTAGTTGTCGGGTTCCTCCACCTGGCACCCGTCGCGGATGGCCTGGCGGAAGATGCCGTAGTCGTAGCGGATGCCGTAACCGTAGCCGGGCAGTTCGAGCGCGGCCATGGAGTCGAGGAAGCAGGCGGCCAGGCGCCCCAGGCCGCCGTTGCCGAGGCCGGCGTCGCGCTCCACCTCGCGCAGGCACTGCCAGTCGAGGCCGAGTTCCTCCATTGCGCGGCCGACCGGTTCGTCGAGGCGCAGGTTGATGATGTTGTTGCCCATCGCGCGGCCGATGAGGTACTCAAGGGAGAGGTAGTAGACGCGCTTGACGTCATGGCGGTAGTACTGCTGGCTTGTGGCGATCCAGCGCTCGATGAGGCGGTCGCGGACGGCCATCGCCAGGGCCCAGTAGCGGTCGCGGTCGGTGGCCGAGAACTCGTCCTTCGCCAGCGTGTACCTCAGGTGGTTCTGGAACGAGAGTTTCAGGGCCTCGACCGTGCCCAGGCGCGGGTAGTTCCGCACCAGGTCGCCGCAGACGGCCGGCGTAGAGACTTCCGAAGCGGTCGGCATGAGAGCGCACCCTTATCTTGGCTGGGGTGCGCAAAGTCTAGGGGTATCCTTATCATCGGCTGAAAGCGGCCGGCGGATTAGGCGATTCCTCAGCACATTCGTGCCTTGCGGCGGCGCCGTGGGCGCGGCCATGCGCCTGCGGCTCGAAACGCCGCCCGCTCAGATTGACGCCGCTGCGCACGCCCGATATACTTGCCTTCGGATGCCGCGCACCGAGGCAAGGCAGCGCGCGGCGTGCGCGAGCCGAACATGGGCCTGGAAGCCGTCGGCGAAATCGTGGGCAAGGCCGCACGCGCGATCTTCGGGTCGCGCAACGAGCGTCTGGTGCGCGCCTACCGGCAGAAGGCGGCCCTCGTCAGTGCGCTTGAGCCGCAGTTCCAGGCCCTCTCCGACGAGGCCCTGCTGGCGAAGGCCGAGGAACTCCGCGCCCGCATCCGCCCGGCCATGGACCGCCTGGACCGCGACTTCGCCGACCCCGAAATCTTCGACGACCCGAAGGCGAAGGACGAGTATCGCGCGCGGCTGGCGGCCATGCTGGAGCCGGTGCTGCCCGAGGCCTTCGCCGCCGCCAGGGAGGCCGCCAAGCGCACCGTCTGGCTCGGCTACGAAGAGGCCCCGCCCGATTACCACCCCGAAATCCAGGACCGCATCCGCAAGGCGATGCGCGGCGAGGCCAGCCTCATCGACCCCGCCACCGGCAAGCCGATTGAACTGTTCGGCCTCTACGGCATGAGGCCGTACGACGTGCAACTCATCGGCGCCATGGTCCTGAATGACAGCCGCATCGCCGAACTTGCCACCGGCGAAGGCAAGACCCTGGTGGCCTCGCTGGCGGCCTACCTGAACACCCTGACGGGCCACCCTGTGCACATCGTCAGCGTGAACGATTACCTGGTGCGCCGCGACTGCAACTGGAACCGCCCCATCTTCCGGCGGCTGGGCCTGACGGTGGGCGCCATCCAGGCGCACATGGACAACCGCGACCGCCAGGTCCAGTACGCCTGCGACGTCACGTACGGCACCAACAGCGAGTTCGGCTTCGATTACCTGCGCGACAATATGAAGATAAGCCGCGCAGAGCAGGTCCAGGGCGAACTGGCCATGGCCATCGTCGATGAATGCGACTCGGTGCTGGTTGACGAGGCCCGCACGCCGCTCATCATCTCCGGGCCGGCCTTCGAATCGACCGACAAGTACGCCAAGGCCGACGCCGTCGCGCGGCAACTCAAGCCCGGCCGCGACTTTAAGGTCAAGGAGAAGGAGCACCAGTGCCCCCTGACCGAGGAGGGCACGCGCCGCGCAGAGGAACTCGTGGGCGCCGGCAGTTTCTACGTGGCCGGCAACATGGACTGGCCGCACCTCATCGACCAGGCGCTGCGGGCCCACCACCTGTACCGCAAGGAAAAGGAGTACGTGGTCGTCGGCGAAGAAGTGATTATTGTCGATGAGTTCACGGGCCGCCTGATGCACGGGCGGCAGTGGTCCGAGGGCCTCCACCAGGCCGTCGAGGCCAAGGAGGCCGTCGAGACGCGCGGCCGCGTCAAGGTCAAGGAAGAGACGCAGACCCTGGCCACCATCACCATCCAGAACTTCTTTCGTATGTACAGGAAACTGGCCGGCATGACGGGCACGGCCATGACAGAGGCGGCCGAGTTCGACAAGATCTACAAACTGGAGGTCGTGGCCGTCCCGACGAACCGGCCCCTCTCGCGGGCCGGGCACGCCGACGTCGTCTACCGCACCGGCGGCGAAAAATACAGGGCACTCGTCGAGGAGATCAAACGCTACCACGACGCCGGGCGCCCCGTCCTGGTGGGCACCACCAGCATCGAGAACTCCGAAAAACTCAGCCGCATGCTCGACCGCACCCACGGCATCCCGCACGAGGTCCTCAACGCCAAGTTCCACGAGAAGGAGGCCGAGATCGTCGCCAAGGCCGGCCAGCGGCACGTCGGCCCCGACGGCAAGGAAAAAGGCAACGTCACCATCGCCACGAACATGGCGGGCCGCGGAACCGACATCAAACTCGGCCCCGGCGTCGTCTGGACCAACTGCTTCGGCCCGTGGGACCTGGCGCTCCAGGCCATCCCCTCCGACTTCGGCAACAAGTGCTGCGTGGGGTGCCTGGAGTACGACCCGCGCACCAACTGCGCGCACTGTTTCAAGCCGAAGGTCGACGCCGACTTCCCCGCGCGCGGCCGCACGGAGTGCGCCGCCGACCCGCCGTGCGGCCTTCACGTGGTGGGCACCGAGCGGCACGAGGCCCGCCGCATCGACAACCAGTTGCGCGGCCGCTGCGGGCGCCAGGGCGACCCTGGGTCCAGCCGCTTCTTCCTGGCCCTCGAAGACGACCTGATGCGCATCTTCGCCCGCGACTGGGTCTCGTCGGCCCTCCAGAAACTCGGCATGGAAGAGGGCATGGCCCTTGAGCACCGGTGGCTGACGCGCGGCATAGAGAACGCCCAGAAGAAGGTCGAGGAACGGAACTTTGACATACGTAAACATCTGCTTGAATACGACGAGGTGATGGACCGCCAGCGCAAGATCTTCTACGGCCGCCGCCAGAACATCCTGGAGGCCGAGGACCTCAGGGACTTCGTCTGGCAACTCCTGGCGGAAAGCATTGAGGCCGCATGCGACTCCTACCTCTCCCCCGCCTACAGTTACGAAACCGTTGCCGAGTGGGGCCGCCGCAACCTCTCCGTCCAGGCGGACACCGCGGCCATCCAGGACAAGGACGCCGGGGAACTCATCGACCACCTGCGCGAACTGGCACGCCAGGGCGCGCGCGACGCCATCGAGGAGACGCTGCCCGAGTTCGTCCCGGAAGACCAGGAGGTGGACCTGGGCGAGGACTACGGCCCCGCGGATGCGCAAGAGCAAGAGGATGAAGTAGAAGAAGAGGCCGAACCGCCCGCCCACGCCGATTACCGTGCGCTGGCCGCCTGGGCCCAGACGCGCCTGGGCGTGCGCCTGCGCGAGGCCGACCTCCGGAAACTCGGCCGCGATGAAATCCAGGAGTCGCTCGTCCGCGCCGCCGACGGGTACATCGACGTCGTCGATTGCTCGCCCGTCGAGGGGTTCCTGCGGCCCGACTACCGCCTGGCGGCCCTGGCCGACTGGGCGAACAAGAAGTTCGACTTCGGCCTCGCGCCGAAGGATTTCGAGGGCATGGACCGCGCGGCCGCCGCCGACTTGCTCCTGGGGCGCCTGCGCGGGCTGTACGAGGAGAAGGAGCGCTCCTACCCCATCGAGTCGGCCATCGAGGAGCACATGGCCGCCCAGGCGGGCGCGGGCCAGCAGGACTTCGGCGGCCTGGCCGAGTGGGCGTCGCGCTACTACCTTACGCACGTGCGGCCGGACGACGTCCGCCACCGCGACCCGCGCGAGGTGCGGCGGCGCCTGATGGGCGTCGCGCGCGAGTTCCACGAGTCCGACCGGCTGGCCCGCGCGGTTGACGAAGGCGCCGCCCGGCACATGCCCGCGGCCGACCTGGAGAGGCCCGAGAGTTGGCAGCCCCTGGCCCGGTGGGCCACGGAGCGCCTGGGCATCGAGATGACGCCCGAGGCGTTCATCGCGGCCGCGCGCGGCCCGGCAGAGGCGGCCGAGCGGGCCGAGCCGGTCGAAGGACCCGCCGCGGAAAAAGCCGGCGAGGCCGCCCCGCCGCCCACTCCGCAGGCCGCCGTCACGGCCATGCTCCAGGCCCGCGCCCGCGCCGACCGCCGCGCACGCATGACAGAACTGGAACGCTACCTCCTGCTCCAGGTGCACGACACGTCGTGGAAAGACCACCTGCTGGTGATGGACCACCTGAAGTCGGGCGTGGGCCTGCGCGGGTACGCGCAACTCAATCCGCTCATAGAGTTCAAGAAGGAGGGCCTGGAGAGTTTTGAGCGGATGCTCGATTCGGCCCGCGAAAAGTTCACCGACCTTTTCTTCAAGGCCCGGTGGGTGCGGCAGGAAGCGCTTGCGCGCATCTGGGCGGGCCAGTCCACCGAGCACGCCGCCGCAGCCAGCGCCTACGATGCCCAGCGCCAGGCCGCCCTCGACATGACCCGCAAGGCACAGATGGCCGACGAAGGCCAGGAGGCCGTCAAGACAATCGTCCGCGCCGGCCCGAAGGTCGGCCGCAACGACCCCTGCCCGTGCGGCAGCGGCAAGAAGTACAAGAAGTGCTGCGGGGCCAGGGCGTGAGGACATTTTAGATTTTAGATTTTAGATTGTTGATTGAAAACCGAAACCGCAGGGTGCGTGAGGAGCACGCACCCTACATGCCAACGGTCACGCAGGCTGCCTATGCTCAGACTGTGCCTCATTTCGTTGGCCGCGGCGCTGGTTGTCGGCTGCGCGGAACCCTCGGATAAGCAGGCCCGGATACGGAAGATCGCCGAGCACCTATGCTCTGCCGCAGCAAGGGGTGAGATGCCAGAGACGTGCCCTGATGTTGTGCGAATTGTCGGCGCCGCGAAACTTGCCGTGATGTCTGCCGAGTTGCGACAGGGCTATACCGTTGAGGTGCGTAGCGGAGACACTCCGTATCCGCTGGGGGACGGTTCCGGAACCCATCACGCGCTGATCCGCGCGGGACATTCAGGCGTCGGCCTGCGGTTCAAGTACGACGAAGGGCGCGATCAGTTCCATATTCTCGGATACTGGACACTCGCACCATAGCCGGCTCTCTTGCGCGCGCCGAATATCCTGGCAAGGTTTGGCTGCGCGGCCTAAAATCCATTGTCGATGCCGCACGAACCGTGGCGCACGATAAGGACCTGGACGATGAAGACCTTGCGTCTGCTCGCAATGCTGCTGATTGCCGCCCTACCCTTTCTGCCGCTGGCCATGGCATCGTTCGCGGCAGCGCCGGCGACAAAAGCCGCTGCGCCACCCAGGGCCGCGCCTGCGGCCGAGGCCCCGGCGGCCGCCGCGCCCGCGGCCGACGCCGCTGCGGAACTGGTGCGCACCGCCGACGAAGTGGCCAAGGACGTTGAGGCCATCCGCGGCTGGAAGTTCAAGCAGCCCGTCAAGAAGAAACTCGTTACGCCACAGGAGGGCCTCGCCTGGCTGCGCGCGGAGATAGAGAAGCAGGCCCCGGCGGACCTCCTGGCCCGCAAGCAACTCTTCCTCCGCACCGTGGGCCTGCTGCCGGCCGACTGCGACCTCAAGAAGACGCTCCTGGGGCTCCTCGAAAGCCAACTCGCCGGCTACTACGACACCGACACCAAGACCCTGTGCATCGTCCGGCGCGACAACGTGAAGCCCTTCGGCCTGGTTGAGCGCATCATGCTCGCCCACGAACTCGGCCACGCCCTGGACGACCAGCACGCCGACCTTAAGAAGTTCCTCGAAACGCACGGCGGCCACACCGAGGACGGCGACCTGGCGGCCTCCAGCGTCTCCGAGGGCTCCGCCACCGCCCTGATGATGCGCTACATGATGCGCCTGCAACTGTCGGGCCGCCTCGACATCGCCGAACTCCTGCAATTCAACCAGGAAGAGGAGGCGAAGAACCGCGCGTTCTTCGAAGCCCCGCGCTACTTCACCTCGCTTCTTGGGGCATACATGTGCGGCATGAACTTCCTGGCGAAGGGCAACTTCGCCACGCTGCTCCTGGGCGACCGCGACGTGGGCCAGGAGTTCCTGGCCGCCGTCAAGGACCCGCCGCGCTCCACCGAGCAGATCCTCCACCCGGAGAAGTACTGGGACGCCGCCGCGCGCGACGAACCGGTCCTCGTATCGGACGATGATATGCGGAAGTTACTGGCATCCGCCGGGCGGTTCGTCGTCCACGCCGACACGGTGGGCGAGATGCTCTGCGCCATCCTGACCACCCCGAAAGACGCCAAGGCCGACCCGCTGGCGATGGCCATGTCGGCCTACTGGACGAACCCCGCCGCCGCGGGCTGGGGCGGCGACCGCTTCTTCCTCCTGGCCGCAGGCTCAAGCGCCGAGGAGGCCGGCAAGTCCCTGCGCGACCCGCGGGCCGCCTGGCTCACCTTCTGGGACACCGAGAAGGACCGCGACGAGTTCCTTGCGGCGTGCGAGCAGGCGCCCGCCCCCGGGCGCGCGGCCGTCAAGGTCGGCAGCCTGGGCGCGGCCTTCTTCTACGGCTTTGCCGACGCCGAGCGGCAGGCCGTGACGGCGAAACTCGAGAAGTCGCCCCCGCGGATGACCCGCGCCGCCAAGCCCTGGTCGCCGTGGGCGATGTGAGTGCCGTAGCCAACGAGTGAATGAATCGCGGCGGGTCTCCCTTGCACGGCAGGCGTGCCGGGACCGACCGCACCCGCCGTGCCGTTAGCCCGTCGCCGCGCGCCTCCATTTGCCTCTGCCCCGGCGTTCTGATAACATACTCCGCGCGTGCGGCAAAGGAAGGGAGCATACAAATCGACCCGCGGACCGACATCGCGCACCAGGAGTGCATTAACCCGGGGTGCGGCGCGCGCTTCGGCGTCGAGGAATCCATCTTCGAGTGCCCGAAGTGCGGCGGCCTGCTTGACGTGCGCTACGACTGGTCGCGGGCCGCGCTGCCGAAGCGCCTGAAGGACTTCGAGGCCAAGTGGGCGCGCCAGGACGACCCGCTGGCCTTCTCCGGCGTGTGGCGGTTCCACGAACTCCTGCCCTTCGCGGGGCGCGAGCACGTCGTGACGCTGGGCGAGGGCCGCACCATCCTCCAGCGGGCCGACCGCGTGGCCGCCTTCGTCGGCATGGACGCGGGCCGGCTGTTCCTCCAGTACGAGGGCCTCAACCCGTCGGGCAGTTTCAAGGACAACGGGATGACGGCCGCCTTCAGCCACGCGCGGCTGGCGGGGGCGACGCGCGCGGCCTGCGCCTCGACCGGCAACACGAGCGCGTCGGTGGCCCTTTACTCGGCGGTGGACGGGCGCGTGCCCGCGGTGGTGCTGGTGGGCAGCGGCAAGATCGCCTACGGCAAACTTGCGCAGGCCCTCGACTACGGCGTGCGGGTCATCCAGGTGCAGGGCGACTTCGACGCCTGCATGGAGCGCGTCAAGCAGGCGGCGCGGCAACTCAGGATTTACCTGATGAACAGCCTGAACCCGTTCCGCCTGGAGGGCCAGAAGGCCATCATGTACCGCATCCTGGAGGGCCTGCGCTGGGAGGCGCCCGACTGGGTGGTCGTGCCCGGCGGCAACCTGGGCAACTCCTCGGCGTTCGGCAAGGCCTTCCGCGAACTGGTGGAGACGGGCCTCATTCCGCGCGCCCCGCGCCTGGCGGTCGTCAACGCCGAGGGGGCCGACACGCTTTACCGCATCGTCAACGAGGAGCGCCTGGCGTGGAACGGCGGCCGCGTGGACGATAAACGCATCGCCGCCTTCTACGCCCGCATGGACGCCGAGAACCGCCGCGCGAAGACCCTGGCCTCTGCCATCGAAATAAATCGACCCGTGAATCTGAAGAAATGCCTGCGGGCCCTGGAGTGGACCGCCGGCGTGGTCGAGAAGGTCGCGGACCAGGAAATCCTGGATGCCAAGGCGCAGGTGGGCACGGGCGGCTTCGGCTGCGAGCCGGCCTCCGCCGCCTCCGTGGCCGGGGCGCGCAAACTGCGGGCCGCGGGAGTCATCGCCAAGTCCGACCGCGTCGCCTGCGTCCTGACGGGCCACGCCCTCAAGGACCCGCACGCCACCGTGGCCTATCACACCCGCAAGGAAGGCGAACTGGCCGAGGACTACGGCGCCTACGGCGTGCGCGCGGCCGCGCACGCCAACAGGCCCATCGTGGTCGAGGACAACCTGGACAAGATTGTCGCGGCCATCCAAGGGTGAACGCGAACCGCTTAGGGGCAGTTGGTCATGAGCAAGCCCGCTTTCGCACTGCTGGCCTTTTTCGTTGTCGGCCTCGGCTGCTTGCTGTGCCTGGCTGCCGGGTTTGCCATCGAAGCGATTCTTTGGGCCTTTTTCTCCCACTCGCCAGTCTGCGGGTCCGGGGCGGGGATGCTGATGGCGCTCGTGCATTTCCCTGTGGCTCAGTTCCTGAAAGCCTTCTGGCCGGATTTGAGCGAGTCTTCTTTCCAGCAGGCCATGTTCATTAGTCAGTCATTGATCTGGGGGGTGATGCTCGTGCCAGAGTGGATTTGCACGGCAGCAACGGCTTGGGCTGTGGGAGCCTTTTTCCTTCGCCGGCCGAGGCCGTCGGAACAGACGCCATCCGCCTCATCTGCGCGGCATGCCCCACGGCAGTAGGTCAACTTAACAAGGAGCGACTATGATTCACGTCGTCATCTCCGGCGCGGCAGGGCGCATGGGCCGCACGCTGGTAAGGCTCGTGGCCGAATCCGAGGACACAAGACTTATCGGGGCCGTCGAGGCTTCCGGCCACCCGTGCGTGGGCGGCGACGCGGGCCTCCTGGCCGG
>Ga0194112_10010045_pt1 | contig 11932 bp, 9 predicted proteins | sample TA2MahC400mmetaG_FD_146191 | JGI IMG/M metagenome (GOLD analysis project Ga0194112, IMG submission 146191) | Freshwater microbial communities from Lake Tanganyika, Tanzania - TA2015016 Mahale Deep Cast 400m | ecosystem: Environmental > Aquatic > Freshwater > Lake | place: Tanzania: Lake...
TGCAGCGCACCAGGGCCTCCCAATCGGGGGCGACGGGAACTGTGAAAGGCGTTGTCGACATAGGATCTCCGGGTATCAGGAATCAGGGAGCAAAGTCACTATTTGCCATCTGCAATTTGCAATTTGACATTTGCATCAGAAGACAGTACTGCCGCGCCGATGAAGGTGATCTTGGACATGCGATGAATGCTCCCGATTTTGTGTCTATCCGAACTCGATTTTCACCCCTACCGCCGGCAATCCCGTGTCGTAGTCCAACACGCCCGGCGCGTAACCGTCGGCTGGCCGCGCGCGAAACGCGCCGCGCCATTGGAAGCGTCGCGAGTCGCGCCACGGCCGGCGCTCCCAGACCGGCCCACGGAAGGGATCGCGTTTGGCGTACATCCAATCCAACAGCCGGTCGTGCAGCGCATCGCGCAGCGTAGCGTGACCCGGATCAGCGATCAGATTGCGCACCTCCCCGGGATCGGCCTCGAGATCGTACAACTCATCGCTCGAGAGCAGATTGATCACCAGCTTGTAGCGGCTGCCGGCGAGACAACGCACCGGCTGGAACCCGCCCCACGAATCATGCTCGATCTCGTAGCGGTTGAACTCCATGAAGACCTGCCGTTCGGGCTCCTGGCGGCCCGCCAGATGCTCGACCAGGCTCTCGCCCTCCAGGATGGGCGGCGTGGGCAGGCCCGCGAGCGCCAGCATCGTCGGCGCCAGGTCAATGTGGCTGACCGGCGTGGCGTTCACCGCGCCCGCGCCTGCCCGGCCTGGCTGCTCGATGATGAGCGGCATGTGGGTGATCTCCTCGTACATCACCGGCCCTTTGCCGAAGATGCCATGAGCGCCCATCATGTCGCCGTGGTCTGAAGTGAAGATGATGTAGCTGTTCTCGGCCGCGTAGCGGTGCACCGCGTCAATCACGCGACCGATCTCGTGGTCTACGAAGCTGTTACAGCCGAAATAGAGCGGATGGCGCAACCGGCCGTCGCGCAAGCGCGGCCCGCTGCTCGCAGCCCACTCCCGCTGGTGCGCGGGCTTGTCAGCCAGGGTGTCGAATGCGGCCGGCCCCACCGGGTAGTCGTACTGGAGGAACGGCTCGACGAACTCCGGCGGGCAGGTGAAAGGATGGTGCGGCTCGTCGTAAGATGCGACCAGGACAAACGGGCGGTTCTCAGCCGCCTGCCGGCGGCCGGCCGCGGCCTCGAGGAAGCGCACCGCACGATCGGACACGCGGTGCGCCCACGTGAATTCGGCCGTGATGCCGGCCGCCCTGAGATCCTCTGGCGTGTTCAGCCCGCGGCGCCAGAGGGCGACCTCCCCGTCAGTCAGCCCGGCCAGGTAGCGTTTGCCATCATACCAATAGGCATCGTCCCACCCGTCAGGGCAGACGCCGGTCCCGAAGTAGTCGTGGCCGTCCAGATGCCACTTGCCGATGTAGGCTGTGTGATAGCCGCCATCGCGAAAACGCTGGCCCAGCGTCACGATGTTGTCGCCCAGCGCGATGTTGTTGGTCCACGCGCCGGCCGTGTGAGGATAGATGCCGGTGAACAGGCCGGCCCGCGCGGGCGTGCAGACGGGACAGGTGGTGTAGGCGCGGGTGAACTTGACGCCGGTCGCGGCCAGCCGGTCAATGTTCGGCGTCTGCAGCTCCGGGCGTCCATAGGCGCCGACCACGTTCGCGCCCTGGGTGTCGGTCAAAATGAAGACGAAATTGGGTTGAGGCATCGTGTCATCCGTCCACATCGGCTAGGTGGCGGCATCGCCCAGCGAGCGGCGCAGGAGCTCTGCGAACGCGGCCGCCCGCTCTGGCGCATCGCCCACATAATCGCCGGCAGCGAGCCAGGCAAGAAGCTCGGCCCGCGGCGCGTGCCGCGTCACCCGCGGATCGGCCGCCAATGATTCGACCAGCGGATTCGCTTCACCTCGCCGGATGGCGGCCCATGCGGTCATGGCGTGCTCGCGGATCACCTCGTGCAGCGCCTGCCGATCGCCCCCGCGTTTGACCAGTTCCATCAGCAAGCGTTCGGTGGCTGCAAAAGGCCCAAAGGCGCTCAACAGGCGGCCGGCCGCGTCCCGGTCGATTCGCAGGCCAGAGATCAGCCGTAAGCCGCGCGCCGTCAACTCATCGGCGATCAGGAACGCCTCTGGCAGCAGGCTGCGGCGATTGGCCGAATCATCCAGGGTGCGCTCCAACAGGCTATGCGCTGCGTTGTCCCATGCGACACGAGGCAGCACGGCCAGTTGGCGCGCCAGGCTGTCCATGTTCTCGGCATGGATGGGGTTGCGCTTGAACGGCATCGCGCTCGATCCCACCTGGCGGGCCGCGAACGGCTCGGCCCACTCGCCGATGACCGGCGACTGGAGGATGCGCAGATCGAACGCGAACTTGTAGAGCGATTGCCCCAGGCCCGCCAGCGCGGAGAGCACGCGATAGTCCTGTTTGCGCGGGTAGGTCTGGGTGGCCACAGGATAGGCATCGAGGCCAAGGGCAGACATAATGCGAGCCTCGAATGAGGCTAAGGTCGAGGTTGAGGTTGAGGTTGAGGCTGAGAGCTCTTCCTCAACCTTAACCTTAAGCTCAGCCTCAAGCAATTGCGCGTACGACGCCGAGGTCCCGACCGCGCCCTTGAAGCCCTTGCCACGCAATTCCGCACGCATGCGGCCCAACTCCTGCCAGTCGGCCCACAGGTCCTGGGCATATTGCGCCAGCCTGTAGCCGACCGTGGTCGGTTCGGCCGGCTGGAGGTGGGTGAACGCCATGGTCGGCGCCGCGGCCCACGCTTCGATCTGGCCGGCGAATGCCAGCAGCAGGCCGCGCAGCCTGCCCAAAAGCAGGTCGAGCGCGTCGCGCATCCGCAAGACGTCCGCGTTGTCCTCGACATCCATCGAGGTCGCGCCCAGGTGGATGATGCCGCCGCCGATCGGACACTGCTCGGCATAGGCGCGCACCTCGGCCATCAGGTCGTGATGGATCTCCGCCTCGATCTCCAGCGCCCGCGCCAGATTGATCTCGCCGGCATGGCTGCGCAGATCTGCGACCTGTTCAGCGGTTACCAGCCCGGCCGCGTGTTCCGCCTCAGCCAGCGCAACCCAGATGCGTCGCCACAGCCGGCGCTTGTGGGCCTCGCTCCAGATGCGGCGCATCTCGGCCGAACCGTAACGCCAGGTGAAGGGCGAAAGATAGGTTTCATGGGTGAAAGTGCTCTCAGCAGGAGGCATCGGCGTCAACCGGAGATAGCACGATCAACTGATCGCGTTCGGGCCCCACCGATACGTACTTGATCGGCGCGGCAGCCAGCTCAGCGATGCGCTTCAAGTAGCCGCGGGCAGCCACGGGCAGGTCGGCCCACCGTCGCGCCTCCCGTGTGGAGGTTCGCCAGCCCGGCCATGTCTCGTAGATCGGCTCGACAGCCGCCAAATCCCACGTATCGGGCACACGGCAGATGGGTTGGCCATTCAGCCGGTAGCCGATGCAGACCTTCAGTTCCGGCAGGCCATCCAGCACATCCAGTTTGGTGATCGCCAGGCCCGTGAAGCCGTTCAGCCAGGAGGCGTAGGGCAGCGCGACGCCATCGAGCCAGCCGCAGCGCCGCGGCCGGCCGGTGGTCGCGCCGTATTCCTCGCCGACCTCGCGCAGACAGACGCCGACCTCGTCGCTCAGCTCCGTCGGGAAGGGGCCGGCGCCCACTGCGGTGCAGTAGCTCTTCACCACGCCAATCACTTCCGTGATGGCCGATGGAGGCAGCCCGGCGCCCGCACACGCGCCTCCTGCCAGTGGGTTGGATGAGGTGACGAAGGGATAGACGCCCCAGTCCAGGTCGCGCATGACGCCCAATTGCCCCTCGAGCAAAATGCGCTGGCCCGCGGCTACCGCATCTCGCACGATGGGCAGGGTGTCTATGATGCGCGGCCGGAGCGCCTCGCCCCAGGCCGCAGCCTGGGCGACGAGCTCGTCCAGACTCAGCGGCTGCTGGCCGAAGTGCGCCAGGGCCAGGTTTTTGTAGGGCAGGGCTTGGGCCAGGCGGCTGCGCAACACGTCCGGCCGGGTCAGGTCTCCCAGGCGAATACCGATGCGCGCGGCCTTATCGGCATAGGCCGGGCCGATGCCGCGCTTGGTCGTGCCAATCTGGGCGTCCCCCCGCTCGGACTCTTCCAGCCCATCCAACAGACGATGATAGGGCATGACGACCTGGCCGCGCTCCGCCAGCCACAAGTTGTCAAGGCCGATGCCCGCAGCCGACAGCTCGGCCATCTCGTCCAGCAGCGTCTGCGGGTTGACGACGGTCCCCGCGCCGATGATGCAGCGCGTGGCAGGATTGAAGATGCCTGATGGAACCAGGTGCAGGCGGAAAACGCCGTGCTCGTTGACGACGGTATGGCCGGCGTTGTCGCCGCCCTGGAAGCGGATCACCATGTCTGCGCGTTGGGCCAGGTAATCTACGATGCGACCCTTGCCTTCATCACCCCACTGCGCGCCGACGACGGCGGTTACGGTCATGGATGGTTCCTCGCTGCGAGTTGTAGATGGCAGATAGCAGATAGCAGTAAGCCGGTGCAGAGGGTTAGCGCCTGCGCTTCGGCCGGCGCCGATGACCTGTCGCTGGGCTCTTGGGGCGCGCTGGCCTGGGATCCACCAACTCCGCCAGTTTGGCTGCGTAGCGCAGGCTATTGAACGGTTGCTGCTCGCTCATGACGTGCCAGATCTCTTCGATCAACACTCTGCCGATCTGATGAGTCGCCTCATGGCGCAGCACGCCGCGCTGCTCCAGTCTTTCCAGGGTCAGCTTCACCGCTGGCGGATCGCCGGCCGCGATCTGGCTCTCGACCATCTCGTGGACAGTGACGTGCAAGAGCGGGTTGGTGCCGTCCCTGGTGATTTCCTCGTCGGAGAGCTCGTTGAGCCGGTCCCACAAGTGCGCATACTCCGGGTGCGCGGCCATGGCTTCCACAGTGCGGCGATCCTCATCCTTGAGCTCGCCGCCCATCTTCGCCATCTGCCAGACCAGATGCCTGTGCTCCCGGGTAAGGAGTTTCAGCTCTGTAATAGCAGCCTGTTCATCCACCGCCATCCTCCCATTGGACAATCAGATTGAGCTGCGACACAGGGAACCACACTGCACGCGGCCCGCCGGCCCCAGCGCGTGGAGTATAACACGATCGCGGTGTAGAGGCAATACGATACGAAAGGCGCGGCGGGTGGGCGGATGTGGGACGATGGCAGGCCGGTATGTTGTCCGTGATGAACAAAGAAGACCGGGGCTCCGCAGACCAGGGAGGGCGGCTTCCCTTTTTCGCTGATACACGGCGCCGGCTCTCAACAACCCGGCTAACCCGCGCGAGCAATCTTGCGTCATGAAGATACCCCCTGTGTAATCCGCACAATTCGGCAGCGCAGCTCGCTTCCTGATGACGGGTCGGCTTCACTGCCCGCAGCATATGAATCCAGGATCGAGACATCACGGCCATTGTCTATGCGCTGCTATTGGAGATGTATCTTTTCAATAAGTGGGGGCCGACGGGGGTCGCAGACCATAGGCATCAAGCTAAGCCTTTCGGCAGCTCACCGCCGGTCTGCGACCGGCGGTCGAGGCGCGGCAACTGCTCGCGGTAGGCAGTGTACTTCCCGGTCGAGCAGCGCCGACGCCCCATTGCTGGCGACGGTCCCGCCAGAAGCGGCCAAACAAGCGGTCAAGGCGGGGTCGCAGACCCCTTACAAGCGCGCGATGAGACCCGAACGACCTTAGCTTGATGCCTATGGCGACCCTGCCCCGACCGGCGCTTGCACGTCGTAGCCGGATGGGTTCCACCCTCCGGCACATTCTTGGCGATTGCCAGGGCAGGCGGGTTTCATGGAGATTGAAATGTCGCTCAGCTTCGAACCGCTTTTGAAGACACGACGTCGCTTCCTGGAGGTGGGCGCGGCGGCCCTGGCATCCGCAGCCCTGATCGCCTGCCAGCCGACGATCACATCGCTCCCAAAGGAGAAGGAGATGCCTCACATCAGCACCACCCTCGGCCCGAAGACGCAAGCCGAACTGGGCCTGATCTTGCCCCACGAGCATGTCTTCGTGGATCTGCGCACCTGGGACAAGTCCGGCTATGCCCAGGCCGAGACGTCCGACGTCATCGCCCTCATGGGGCCAGAGCTCGAGCGTGCGAAGCAGGCCGGCGTCACGGCGATCGTCGAATGCAGCGCTGTCGGCGTGGGCCGGCGGGCCGATATCCTCAAGGCGGTATCAGAGGCGACTGGCTTTCCGCTCGTGGCGCCCACCGGGGTCTACCGCGAGCCGTGGATTCCGCCGTGGGTCCACGAGGCCAGCCAGGAGAAGCTGCGCGACTGGATGACCGCCGAGCTGCAGGGACAGATCGAGCAGACCGGGGTTCAGGCAGGCTGGATCAAGCTCAGCGCCGGCGACAATGGCATCACAGCCACAGAGACAAAGGTGCTGGCTGCTGCGGCCGGCGCGGGCGTCGTCAGCAACGCAGTCATCGGCAGCCACACTATTCGGGGTCGCGTGGTGCGCGATCAGTTGGACATCATCGAGAAGGCCGGCTATACGCCGCAGCGGTTCATCTGGATCCACGCGCAGGCCGAGCCGGACTTCGACTTGCACCTGGAGATGGCGCGGCGCGGCGCGTGGATCGAGTACGACAACATCGGCTCTGGCCAGGACGCGCAACACATCGAGCAGATCGTGCGGCTGCTCGACGCGGGCTTCGGCGACCAGATCCTCCTCAGCCACGACCGCGGCTGGTTCGACCCGGCTCAGCCGAAAGGCGGCGTACCGAAACCGTTCACCTTCTTGAGCGAATCGTTTCTGCCCAGGCTGAAGGACGCGGGGGTGGACGCCAGCCTGATCCGCAAGCTGACGCAGGACAATCCCTTCCGGGCGTTTGCACGGTGATCGCGGCATCGCTGTCGCGTTCTATCGCTGAGCAGTGACCATGCCTGGCACACATGACACAACCCCGCGCAACATCACGGCCACAGCCGGCCGAGGCCGCCAGCGGCCGGCCGGCCGCTGGCTGGCGGGACTCGTGCCCTGGCTGCGACCGGCGGCGTTGCCACTCGAGGAGCGCAACGCCCGCTATCTCGAGATCGAGATCTTCTGGGCTGCGTTTCTGAGCGCGGCCGCCGCGTTCAATGCGCCCTTTGCGCTGCGCATGGGCGCATCCAACAGCCAGATCGGGCTGCTGAGCTCCATCCCTGCGCTCATCGCATTGCTGGTGACGATCCCGTCCGGCCAGTTTCTGCGCACGCGCGCGCGGCGCATGCCCTATCTGTTCTGGAGCCTTCTCATCCATCGGCTCGGCTATCTGCTGGCGCTGCTGATTCCCCTTCTGCCGGCCGAGACGCAGGGCCCGGCGTGGATCTGGACCCTGATCATCTTTACCACGCCCGCCAGTTTCTTCAACGTGGGCTGGAGCTCCATGCTGGCAGACGTCATACCCGACGCCGACGACCGCGCCAGGGTTTTCTCCAATCGCAACATCCTGGGCGCGCTGGGTGTCACGGTTGGCGTGTTCCTGGCGGGCCGCTGGCTGCAAGATGTGATCTTCCCCGTGAACTACCAGGCGTTATACGGGATCGGTTTCGTGTTCAGTCTCGTCAGTTTGTATTACATCCTCAAGGTGCAAGTCCCCGATTCGGTTGTGCCGCATGATAGCGGCAGTGCGGTCAGCGTGACCGCGATGTGGCGAACTGCGCGCGAGGCTTTCACGGCGCACCCCGACTTCATGCGTATCGTTGTCAACACCCTTTTGCACGGCATCGGCTTGTGGATGATCGGGCCGCTGTACGTGCTCTACTTCGTCCGTGTGCTTGGCGCCAGCGAGGGTTGGCTCGGGCTGAACGGCATGGTGGCCAACCTGGCGCCGGTGCTCGGGTTTGCCCTCTGGCGCCGCGGGATCGCACGGTGGGGCGAGAACCGCGTGTTGATCTGGACCATCGGCCTGGTCGGTTTCTACCCGCTGCTGGTGGCAGCGTCGCCGCACTTGACGGCGATCCTGGTCTGGACCGCGCTCCAGGGGGTGATCGCGCCGGGCGCGAACCTGAGCCACTTCCCGATGTTGCTCAAGATCTGTCCGGCCGAGGCGCGGCCGGTCTACCTGGGCATCTACACCACGATCATGAACATCGGCGCGTTCGTCATGCCCCTGATCGGCGTCTACCTGGCCGATCGTGTGGGCATCGTGCCCATGCTGATCGCCGGCGGGGTCATCTGTTTGTTGGGTTCCAGCTTGTTTCGCTGGCGGCCGCTGCGCACGCCGGATAGCCTGGCCGCGCGGCGCGTCCCCGCGGCGCATTCATGACATTGACGGAGGATTGGCATGTCAACCCCACTCACTGCCGTTCTCGTTGGCTGCGGCGGCATCAGCCGCGCCTGGCTGAACGCCATTCGCGATATGCCCGAGGTGCAGATGGTCGGCTACGTGGACATTCGCGAGGAGGCCGCGCAGACCAGACGGGCCGAGTATGGCCCACACGACGCCCTGGCTGGCGCAAGCCTGACCGCGATCCTGGACCAAACGCATCCCGATATGGTGTTCGACTGCACCGTGCCGGAGGCGCACGTGCAGGTGACGCTGGAGGCGCTGCGCCGCGGCTGTCACGTGCTCGGCGAGAAGCCGCTCGCCGACTCGCTGGCTAACGCCCGCACGATGGTCGCAGCAGCCCAGGAGTCCGGCAAGGTCTACGCCGTGGTCCAGAACCGTCGCTACGATCCCAACATCCGGCGTCTGCGCTGTTTCCTGGCCTCCGGCGCCATCGGGCCTATCACGACAGTCAACTGCGACTTCTACCTGGGCGCGCACTTCGGCGGCTTCCGCGATCGCATGGAGCACGTCTTGTTGTTGGACATGGCGATCCACACCTTCGACGCGGGGCGCTACATATCCGGGGCCGATCCGCTGGCGGTTTACTGCAAAGAGTGGAACCCTGCTGGCTCGTGGTACGATCACGACGCGTCAGCCGTGGCCCTATTCGAGCTGAGCGATGGCATCGTCTACACCTATCGCGGGAGTTGGTGCGCCGAGGGGCTGAACACCACCTGGGAGAGCGAGTGGCGCATAGTCGGCACGCGAGGCAGCGTGCAGTGGGATGGCGCAGCCGGCTTCCGGGCGCAGGTCGTGGCTGAGGCGGCCGGCTTCCGCTCGAAACTGGCCGATCTCGAAATCCCGCCCCTCGATCCGCAAGACAAGATCGGCGGTCACGCCGGCTTGATTCGAGACTTCGTCGAGTGTCTGCAAACCGGCCGGACCCCTGAGACGATCTGTAGCGACAACATCAAGAGCCTGGCCATGGTCTTCGGCGCCATCGAGAGCGCGGAGACTGGCCGGCGAGTGAGCGTGGGGTAGCGCTGACGCGTGAAAGGAATGATGTCTTGACCCAGGTTTCCCCTGTGCGCGTCGCCATGATCGGCTGTGGCGGCTTTGCGCGCAATCATCTGCGCCGGATGCTGCCGCTGCCCAGTTTCCCGCTCATCCCGGTCGTCAGCGAGCCGTCGCCGGCCGCGTATGCGGAGCTCGTCCGACTGTTGGAGGAGGCTGGGCTGCCCCTACCGCCCAACCAGCCCGACCTGAGCAAGCTGCTTAAGGACTACAGCGGCCAACTCGACACCGCGTTCATCATCACGCCGCACGCCTGCCACCACGACCAGACGGTCGCGTGCCTGGAGGCCAGGTTGGATGTGCTGCTGGAAAAGCCGATGACGATGAATGTGCGCGAGGCGCTGAGCCTGATCGAGACGCGCGACCGCACGGGCCGCACGCTGATGGTGGCGTTCCCGGCCAGCCTGTCGGCCCGCTATCGCGCGGCGATCGCGCTGCGGCAGTCCGGCGAGCTGGGCCGGCTGATGGGAATCAGTGGGACGCTGTGGGAACACTGGGCGCCGCCGAATGTCGGCACGTGGCGCATGCAACCGGAAATCTCCGGCGGCGGCTATCTGTTCGACGCGGGCGCGCACCTGGTCAACGCGGTGGCCGAGCTGGCCGGCGAGGAGTTCGCCGAGTGCGCCGCCTGGGTAGACAACACCGGCCGGCCGGTCGAGACGCGCGGCACGGTCATGTGCCGGACGACATCGGGCGCGTTCATCACGATGCACTTCATGGGCGAAGCCGCGCACACGGTCGGCGCCGATGTTCATGCCTTCTACAGCGAGGCCACCATCCACGCCGACGCCTGGGGCCGGCGCATGGCGATCCAGCGCTGCGGAGAGAAAACGCCGACCCCGCTCGATCCGCCCGATGCGCCGATCCCCTGGGAGCAATTCCTGGCGGTGCGCGCCGGCGAGCTGCCGAATCCCGGCCCGGCCGAGAACGGGCTGCGCGTGGTGCGGCTGTGGGAGGCGATCAACGCGTCGGCGGCCGCGGGTGGGAAGCCGGTGAGGGTGTGAGACGTGAAACGTGAAGCGCGAAACGTCAATACGTCAAACGTCAGTGAGTTGAGCGACATGCATCCACTCTGCGCTGCGTTGATAGACGGCCTCTCATTGACCGGCGATGTTCCGGGTGACGCAGTCGCGCTGCTCACGGCGCACGGCCGCGCTGAAACGGCCGCGCATTGCGCGAATGTTGCCGATGAAGCGAGCCGGCTGGCTGCAAGATTCGGCGCAAACGGACGCCAGGCCGAGATTGCCGGCTGGCTGCACGACATCAGCGCAGTGATCCCGGCGGCGCAGCGGCTCGACTACGCCCGGCAGTGGCGGCTTGAGATCCTGCCAGAGGAAGCGGCCGCGCCGATGCTGCTGCACCAGCGGCAATCCGCCGTGCTCGCAGCAAAGGTGTTCGGCGTCACTGATCCGGCGATCCTCAGCGCCATCGGTTGTCACACGACCTTGAAGGCGGCGCCGTCTGCGCTAGATAAGATCGTCTTCCTGGCTGACAAGATCGCGTGGGATGGCGCGGGCGAGCCGCCTTACCAGGACGCGCTCCTGGCCGCGGTCGAGGCGTCGCTTGACGAAGCCTGCTGGTGCTACCTGGATTATCTCTGGTCACGGCGGGCCGCACTGTTCGCCGTTCATCCGTGGTTCGTCGCAGCGTATCACGAGCTATCTGATCACCTGGAAAGGAGAATCACCCCATGAGCACCACCCCCGTTCGCGTCGCCATGATCGGCTGCGGCGGCATGGCGCGCGCCCACTTCCGCAACATGTTGAAGCAGACCGACACGACGCAAGTCGCCGTCATGTGCGAGCCGTCGGAGGCGCAGTACGCGGCCTCGGCGGCGATGTTCGAGGCGGCCGGCCAGCCGATCCCGCCCAACCAGCCCGACCTGGACAAACTGCTGAAGGAATACGCGGGCCGGCTCGACGCGTCCTTCATCATCACGCCGCACGCCAATCACCACGACCAGACGAAGGCGTGTCTCGAAGCCGGGCTGGATGTCCTGCTGGAGAAGCCGATGGTGATGAACGCAGGGGAGGCGCGCAGCCTGATCGAGACCCGCGACCGCACCGGCAAGCTGCTGGTCGTGGCGTTCCCCGGCAGCCTCTCGCCGCAAATCCGGGCCGCGTCCAGCCTACTCCGCTCCGGCGAGCTGGGCAAGATGTGGAGCATCAGCGCGACCGTCTGGCAGAGCTGGGGGCCGGGCACGGTCGGCACGTGGCGCCAGCAGCCGGAGATCGCGGGCGGCGGCTTCCTGTTCGACACCGGCGCCCACATGCTCAACACCTGCGCCGATCTGGCGGGCGAGGACTTCATCGAGGTGGCCGCCTGGCTCGATTACAACGGCCGGCCAGTGGACACCCTCGGCATGGTGATGGGCAAGCTGGCGTCGGGCGCGTACGTGACGATGCATGGCTGCGGCGAGGCAATCAAGTCGTGCGCCTCCGATGTGCGCGTCTTCTGCGCCGACGCCATCCTGCACACCGACATTTGGGGCAAGTGGCTGCGCATCCAGCGCCAGGGTCGCAAGCAGCTCCGCAAGGTCCCTGTCGCC
>Ga0194112_10010048_pt1 | contig 11930 bp, 7 predicted proteins | sample TA2MahC400mmetaG_FD_146191 | JGI IMG/M metagenome (GOLD analysis project Ga0194112, IMG submission 146191) | Freshwater microbial communities from Lake Tanganyika, Tanzania - TA2015016 Mahale Deep Cast 400m | ecosystem: Environmental > Aquatic > Freshwater > Lake | place: Tanzania: Lake...
AGTCATCCCCGATGGCGAGCAGGAAATCGGCCGTGTCCTTCGGCAGAAAAGACATGGCGGCGGCGCCTTTGTTGATGCCGCCGCAGCGGACTTCCAATCGTTGCCCAACGGCCGGGCCAGCCGCCAGGTGCGGTTCCGCGGCTTGATCCACGCCCCGTGCTCGGCCACCAGCGCGACGTCCAGACCGCCAAACCAGTCGTCCATCGTGTCCTTGTCGCGGCCGCTGATCAAAATGACGTCGAGGGTGGGGCCTTGGGACAGCGTCTGCAGGAGCGCCAGGAGGTCCTGGGTGGGCCGGGCGTCCTTGGGATTGTCGGCAAACGACACCAGGGTGCCGTCGTAGTCGAGAAAGATCGTGCTGTGCCCGGCCTGGCCCAATTGCTGGAGGAGCTTTCGCCGGGCTACAGGGTCCAACAGCCGGGCCTGCAGGCGTTCCTGTTCCGCTTTGACCTCGCCCAACTGACACAGAAAATCGTCCGCCCAGCGGATCACGTCATAGCGCCGGAGACGATCCTGCATGATCTCGTTGCGGCGGATCTGCTCCGGCTCGGGCATCTCCAGGGCCATCTCCAGGGCGGCGGCAATCTCCGCGACGCTGTTGGGGTTGACGCTGATCGCTTCCGCCAGCTCTTTGGAGGCCCCGGTCATCTCGCTGACGATCAGGACCCCGGTCCCGTCCGTCCGGCTCGCCAGGTACTCCTTGGCCACGAGGTTCATCCCGTCCCGTAACGGCGTCACCAGGGCCACGTGGCTGCTGGCGTACAGGGACACCAGCGGCTCGAACGGCAGGTACCGGTACTGGTACAGCACCGGGGTCCAGCCGACGCTGCCGAACTTGCCGTTGATCTTGCCGACCAGCTCGTCGATCTGCCGCTTGATCTCCTGGTACTGGTCCACGCCGATCCGCGAGGGCACGACCACCAGGACGAGGACCGCCTTTTTGCGCCAGTGCGGATTCTGTTCGAGAAACAGCTCGTACCCTTGCAGACGGTTGAGGATACCCTTGGTGTAGTCGAGCCGGTCCACGGACAGGATCATCTTGAGCGGCGCCTCGCTCGTCGCCGGGGCCGGGTCGCCCGCGCCGGCGGTCTCCGCGCGGGTCAAGGGCGAGGGGTGCGCGACCAGCGCCGCGACCCGCCCGGCCGCCGCCTGGAACTTCTCGAAATCGACGCCCATCGGGAACGTATCGACCTTGGCCAGGTGATTGGGCAGGAGAATCCGGCCCATGTTGTGCTCATGGCCGAGCACGCGCAGGACGCTGTGCAGAAAATGCTGGGTGTAATCGTGGGTGTGGAAGCCGATCAGATCCGCCCCCAGCAGCCCTTCCAGGAGCTCGGCCCGCCATGCTTTCGGCAGCAGCCGGAAGATCTCGAAGGACGGAAACGGGATGTGCAGGAAGAACCCGATCGTGGCGTCGGGCCGCTGCCGGCGCAGCAGGTGCGGCAGCAGCATGAGATGGTAATCGTGAATCCAGACCACGTCCCCGGGCTGCACCAGCGGGGCCACGGCCTCGCAGAAAATGCGGTTCACGCACCGGTAGTGGGCGTAGAAACTCTCCTCGCAGACGGCGTACGATGGGAAGTAGTGGAACAGGGGCCAAATTGTCTTGTTGCAGAACCCATGGTAGAACTGGTCCATGGAGCGGTCCGAGAGGAACACCGGGTGCGCGTGGAAGCCGGCGAGCGTCTCGCGCACGAGGGCCTGTTGGGCCGGATCGTCCACCGCGACGCCGGGCCAGCCGATCCAGCGGTACTGCGGGCCCGTAAAGGACGAGCCCCGCAGGGAGTCCAGGTAGGCGCTGATGCCGGAAACCAGGCCGCCCGCCCCCTCGCGGAACAGCAACTGACCCTCCTCTTCGACGGTCACGATGGGCAGCCGGTTGGACACAATCAACAATCTCATTGGGCGCAATCCTTTCTGCGAAACTCCCCGTGACCGGTATTCCATTATAGCACCTGTCCTCGCCGGCGACAACCCCCTTTCTCCCGGCCGGGCCCGCGGGGGGTACATGACCGTTCCTGCGCGGGTGTCCCGGCCCGGTCCCGACCGCCGCCGGAAAAGGGGACATTCTACTTTTCCCCTTCCGGGAGGGAAAAGTAGAATGTCCCCTTTTCCTTTACCGTGCCGGGACCGAAGATCCGTTGCCCCGGAGGCGCGCAAGAACGGTCATGCACCCGCCCCCGGGACGCGTGCGGGCGCGCGACTCCGTTTTGCAGGGGCAGACGGCACTGGCCCGAAAGCCCTGGTTTGTCGTGTGCTCGCAAGAGCATACAAGGAACGCACAGAAGCCTCCCCGGCAAACAGGGACGCACGGCGCCACCAGGGTCTCCCGGGCCCCGAGGACTCTCAGCCACCGGTCCCCAGACCGATCACCGCGGCAAAGCGTCCGGCGGCGTCCCCCTCGCACCGGTGGCTGGGGAACAGGTCGTTGTAACAGATCGTGCACAGGCCGGCCACATGAATGGACCCGGCCGCCAGACCGGCCCGCGCCAGGGCACAGGCATTGGCGCGCCACAGATCGAAATGGAGCGGCCCGGCGTGGGCGGCCGCGGCGCCGGCGGCCCGACCGTGCGAGCCGGGAGCGCCCACGGCCTGTTCGACCAGTGCCACGGCGCGCGGCCGGGGCCGGGCGCTCTCGGCCAGGCGGAAGAACGACGCCGCGTGCGGTCCGATGTCCCGGAGGGCCGCCGCGCGGACGTCCGCGCCGACCTCATAGCAGCACGGCCCGGCCGAGGGACAGACACACGCCACCAGGTCGCTCGGATCGCAGCCCCGCTCGGCCATCCGACGCACCACGGCCGACGTGATCCCCGCCACCGTCGCCCGCCAGGAAGCATGGGCGAACCCCACGGCGCGACCGCCGCGATCGGCAATCAGAATGATCGGACAATCGCCGCTCTTGCCCACCAGGGCCAAGTCCTTGGCGGTGGTGACCAGCCCGTCGGCGAATCCGGCACAACCGCCCGCGGCGGCCTCCACGACAGCGCCGCCGTGCACCTGCTCCAGAAAGGCCGCCTCCTGCAAATCGAGGACGCGGGTGATCTCCCGGCCGGCAGTGACGGGGTCGCGCCGGACCTGCTGCACGTCCGGCCCGCGCCGCGTGGTCACGAGGTGGGTCATGCCGATGGCCTCCAGTGCCGCAAAGCGGCCCACCTGCCAGCCATTCGCCAGTCGTTCCAGCCGAAAACCCCCGTCCGAATACGTGTAGGCATCCACCATTCCTGGCCTCCTGTGCATCCTTCGACCACGGTCACGTTACACCCCATAAGTGAAACGCATCATACACGATCCGGCGGCACGGGCCAAGCCTTTTGCCGGCCACTGGAACATTTCCGTCCGCAAGGACACGATCGGAGGCCGGAAATGATGACCGTGGAACCGGCTGCGCCGGAAGACCTTTCGGACCCGCCTAATGAGTTTTGACGAGCAAGTTCGGTAATGTGTAGGGTGGGGCTTGCCCCACCGCTTTCCTTGGGTCCGGCTTCCCGGTGGGGCAAGCCCCACCCTACAACCACACGTTGCCCGGCGCGAGGCACATCGGCGAAACGACGGGTGCGGCGCGATTACCGGTTTTGTCCGTCAACATTCATAAGGCGGAACTCCGAACGGCGGAAAACGCCGGCAGCAGGCCCCGCACGCGTTTCCGAGCTTGCTCCTCAAGATTCGTCAAGCGACGACTCGGGAAGCAATGTCCATCAGAAGCGGGAGTTGAGGTACACCTGCTTTCCGAAAATGCTGTGGAAATTTGGGGGGGACGGGGGTACGCTGTTTCCGGCCGTGACGGTGCCTCACGACACGATCGTCGCAACCGTCGCCGTGGACGGACATAACGAATAGACAGGGGTTCGGCAATGGAAGCAGCGTTTGCAGTGCCGCAGTCGCAGGACCGCGTCCGCTACAACAATCCGTTCATCTGGCTGATCTGCTCCGTCGCGGCCCTGGGCGGCCTGCTCTTCGGCTGGGACTGGGTCGTGATCGGCGGGGCCAAGCCGTTCTTCGAGCCGTACTTCAACCTGCCCGAGATCGCCGTCCGGTGGGGCCAAAATCCCGTGGCGCGGCTGCTGGGCCTGAACACGGAGGCGGCCCTGAGCGGCTGGGCCAATAGCTGCGCCCTGCTCGGTTGTCTGGCGGGCGCGATCCTGGCGGGCGGGCTGAGCGACAAGTTCGGGCGCAAGCGCATGCTGATCCTGGCGGCGTCCCTGTTCGCGATCTCCTCCCTGCTGACCGGCTGGGCCGGCAGCTTCAACCAGTTCATCGTCTGGCGAATCCTGGGCGGCGTGGCCATCGGGATGGCGTCGAATCTCTCGCCGCTCTATATCGCCGAGGTCGCCCCGGCTGCGCTGCGCGGGCGGCTGGTGACGTTGAACCAGTTGACGATCGTCTTCGGCATCCTCGCCGCCCAACTGCTGAACCTGACGATCGCCGAGAAGGTGGCCGACGGCGCCACGGTGCAGATGATCGCCCAATCGTGGAACGGCCAGTACGGCTGGCGCTGGATGTTCACGCTCGTCGCGGTCCCGTCGGCGGCGTTCTTCCTCTTTGCCTTCTTCGTGCCGGAGAGTCCGCGCTGGCTGGTCAAGAACGGCCAGGACGACCTGGCCCGCCAGGTGCTGGCGCGGATCGGCGGCGAAGCGTACGCCCAGGCCCAGACCGCCGACATCCGCAAGACCATCGCCGCCGAGGAGGTCGCCCGCGTGCCCTTGCGGACGTTGCTGCAGCCGAAGCTGAAGCGGGTCCTGCTGATCGGCTGTGGCCTGGCGGTCCTGCAGCAGTGGAGCGGGATCAACGTGCTGTTCAACTACGCCCAGAACATCTTCCAGGGCGCGGGCTTCGGCGTGAATACGGTCCTGCTGTTCATCGTGATCACGGGCCTGGTGAACCTGCTCTTCACGTTCGTCGCGCTGGGGACGGTGGACCGCTGGGGCCGGCGGAGTCTGATGCTGTTCGGCTGCGCGGGCATCGCCGCCTCGCACGTGCTGATCGGCCTGGCCTACGCGCTGCAGCTCCAGGGTCTGGCCGTGCTGCTGTTTGCCCTGGCCGCCATCGGCTGCTATGGCATGTCGCTGGCGCCGGTGACCTGGGTCCTGATCTCGGAGATCTTCCCGAACCGCATCCGCGGCACGGCGATTTCCGTCGCGGTCTCCGCTCTGTGGATCGCGTGCTTCGTCCTGACCTACACCTTCCCGATCCTCGAACGTGGCATTGGGACGGGAAACACGTTCTGGACCTACGCGGGCATCTGTATCGTGGGCTTCCTCTTCATCCGCGCCTTCGTGCCGGAAACCAAGGGCAAGTCGCTGGAAGATATCGAACGACAGTTACTGAAGGAATAATGGAATGATGGAGTATTGGAATACTGGGTGGCGGGAGGCACCTCCTTCCCCATTATTCCATCATTCCAATATTCCATTATTCCAGTCTCACTTTGGAGGTAGGACGCTATGAATCCTGCAGTCGCGTTGTTCTGGCTGAGTTGTCTGTCGGTGGCGCCGCTGGCGGCGGCCGAGTCGGCGGACGTGCTGGTGTACGTGGGAACCTATACCGGTAAGGGCAGCGAGGGGATCTACATCTATCGCTTGGACGCCTCGACCGGCGCCCTGAAACCGGTCGGCAAGGCGACCGGGCTGAGTAATCCCTCATTCCTGGCCCTCGACCCGAAAGGCCGCGCCGTCTATGCGGTTCGGGAAGCGGGCGGGCCGGTCGGCGGGGTCGTGGCCCTGTCCCGCAATCGGGCGACGGGCGAGCTGACGATCCTGAACGATCAGCCCTCGGGCGGGCGGGGGCCGTGCTATGTGGCGGTGGACCGGGAGGGACAGTTCCTCCTGGTCGCCAACTACGGCAGCGGCAGTGTGGCCCTGCTGCCCATCGCCGCAGATGGCCGCCTAGCGCCGGCGACCAGTGTGATGCAGCACGAGGGCTCCAGCGTCAACCCGGCCCGGCAAAAAGCACCGCACGCCCATGCCTTCGTGTTCGATCCCGCGAACCGCTTCGCCTTCGCGCCGGACCTGGGCATCGACAAGATCATGATCTACCGCCTCGACCGCGCGAACGGCAAACTGGTGCCCAACGATCCGCCCTTTGCCCAGTGCGAGCCCGGCTCGGGTCCCCGGCACTTCACTTTCCACCCCGACGGCACGCGCGCCTACGTGATCGAGGAGCTCAGTTGCACGGTCACCGCGTTTGCCTATGACGGCGCGACCGGCGCGCTGAAGACCGTGCAGAGGATCAGCACGCTGCCGAAGGATTTCGAGGGAAGGAATACCTGTGCCGAGGTCCAGGTGCATCCCTCGGGCCGATTCCTGTATGGCTCCAATCGCGGACATGACAGCATTGCCTGCTTCACGATCGACGGCCGGACCGGCGCGCTGCGCGCGACCGGTCATGTCTCCACGCAGGGTCGGACGCCGCGCAACTTCGCGCTCGACCCATCCGGCACGTTCCTGCTGGCCGCCAACCAGGATACGAACACTGTGGTCACGTTCCGCATCAACCAGGACACCGGCGAGTTGACCCCCACCGGCCAAGTATGCCAGGTGCCCACGCCGGTGTGCTTGAAGATGGTGAAGCCGTAGCATGGGCGTCCCGCCCATGAGTATCACGGGCGTCCCGCCCGTGCGGCCAGGGCCAGGGCCTGTCCCCGCGAAGGTGGGAAGGGCTCAGGAACTCAGGCGTTAGCGGCATTGTCTCCTGCGACAGGAGAGCATATATTAGGACGATGAGGTGCGACCGCTCGTGAGTCGTACGGCCATACTGGCCTGTCTGCACGGGCGCTCGCGCCCGTGATACGCATGGGCAAGATGCCCATGCTACTGGGAGGAGCACGATCATGAGAACGCAGTGCAGTATGCTGGTTCTGCTGATGAGCATCATCAGTGCGGGGGCCATGGCGGCGGAGCCTGCCTTTCTGCGGCGGTCAGTGGGCGATGTTCAGGAGCAGGCCATCGACCTGAGCACCGCGACGGCTCGCTACAAGCCGCTCTTCGGCGCGGGAGACCCGAACGTCCACAACGTCAAGGGCCTCGTGCGCTTCGGAGAGCTGACCGTCGAGCCCGGCGGCGGCAGCAAGACCGTAAGCCATGCGGATGCCGAGGGGATCGTTTTCGTCCTGGCGGGCGGCGGCACTCTGCACTATGGGCAGGAGAAGGTCCCGGTGAAGGCGAATGATTTCGCCTATCTGCCCGTCGGGATCGAGTATGGCGTCTCGAACGCGGCGCCGGAGCCGCTGCGGGCGCTCGTGATGATCTCCCGAATCCCCGAGGGGGCCCAGGTCGCGCCGACGCCGAGCTTGATGATGGCCAATGCCGACGATGTGCGACTCGAGGTCCTGCCCAGCCATGGACCGACTGCCCAGTTCAAGTTGCTGCTGGGCACCACACGCAGCACGCGCGACAAGCTGGCGGCCTCGCAACGGATCAGCAGCCTCTTTCTCATGGACTTCGCCCCGGGCGGTACAAATATCCCGCACCGGCACAGCAAGGAAGAGGAGCTCTATTACGTCCTGTGCGGTCACGGCGACATGGTGGCGGGCACCGACGCGGCGCGAAAGGAGATGCGCTACCCGGCCCAACAGGGCGACGCCTTCTACTTTGCCCGCGGCACGCTCGTCGGGTTCTACAGCAGCGGCACAGAAGGCGAAGACCACGCCCAGATCCTGGCGGTCCGCTGGCCCACGCCAACCGATCGTTGAACGGCTGCGGTTGCGAAGCTCGTCACGTAGGACGTCAACCGTCGGACGAAACGAGCCGCGCAACCGCATGACGACAAACGTAACGAAAGACGAGATTGACATGAACCGGCGTGAGTTCCTGAAGCAATCGACGAGATGGGCGGGCATGGCGGCGGCGGGCATGGCGCTCAATCCCGCCCGGACCTGGTCACGACCGACCCGGCTCAAGATCACCGACATCCGCGGCTGCACCGTGGCCTCCAACTATGACTATCCCCTCATCAAGGTCTACACGAACCAGGACGTCTACGGTCTGGGCGAGGTCCGCGACGCGGGCCATCTGGGCCAGGCGCTGATTCTCAAGCCCTACCTGGTCGGCAAAGACCCGCTCGACATCGAAGGGATCATGGAGAGTCTCCGCCCGTACTCGGGCCACGGCCGCTTCGGCGGCGGCTTCAGCGCCGTCGATATGGCCCTGTTCGACATCGCCGGCAAGGTGCTGGGCGTCCCCGCGTACAAGATCCTCGGCCAGAAGGTGCGGGACCGGATTCCTGTCTATGGCGACACCAACGCCAGCCAGGACCCCAGGATCCTCGCGCAACGAGCCAAGATCCGCGTCGAAACCTGGAAACTCAAACACCTCAAGATCGATCTGGTGCCCCGGCTCCTCAAGGGTAGAGAGGGCGCGTTCGAGAATGGCGTCGTCTCGGACAAGGGCATCGAGTACTGGGCCGAGTACGTGGAAGCCGTCCGGGACGCCATCGGGTACGACATCTCCCTGGGCGCGGACCACTTCGGCCGCATGACGGTGGCCTCTGGCATCCAGTTGGGCGAAGCGATGGCCCAGCCCCGCCGCAAGCTGGCCTACATCGAGGATGTGATTCCCTACAGCGCCCCCAACGCGGTCGAGATGATGCGACAGATCACGGAGAAGTCCCCCACGCCGACCCTGGGCTACGAGGACCTCTTCGGCCTGAGCGGATTTCGCCCGTTCATCAGCGAAGGGGCCGTGAGCATGGTCCACCCGGACATGGAGACTTCCGGCGGTCTCCTGGAGACGAAGAGGATCGCCGACCTCGCCTACCGCTACGGGATCAAGGCGATGTTCCATCACGCGGGCTCGCCCATCGGCGCCATGGCAAGCATCCACTGCGCATGCACGATCCACGACTTCGTCTGCATGGAGAACCATGCGATGGACATCCCCTGGTGGGACGACCTGGTGACCGGTCCGGCCAAACCGCTGATCCAGGACGGCCATTACACCGTGCCCGAGCGGCCCGGCCTGGGCGTCGAACTGAACGACGAGGTCGTGCAGAAGTACCTGCGGGAGCCCAAGTACCTGCACAAGGCCGGCTACTTCGAGCCGACCCCGGAGTTCGATGAGCCCCTCGACTGGCAGGAAGCCATCAAGAAGAGGATCATCGGCGGCTACACCGCCCGCGGGCCGTGGGTCCACATCGATGAGGAAGGAAACCTGGTCAACCGGGAGGATACGCGATGAGCCGCTTTGTTTATATGACAAGGAGCCATCGTCAAGGCCGGAGGCCTTGGCGATGCCACCCGTCGCCTTCGGGCGGGTCAAAGGATCTTCCGTTTGGAGTTCCGCCTTCAGGCGGGTCCGAAAAGTCTTCGGGCGCAGCCGGCTCCACCTTCTGCCCATGCGAAAGAGAAAAGGAGGGTCGGACGGTTTGACCCGCGTCAACGCGGTACTCCGAACAGCCTTCACCGGCCCAATTGGGATGGATACAGCAGTCAAACGGTGCGTGGTACGTACCCGACGAAATTTCGATATGGCACTGATAAAGGAGCATCTCATGAAACGATTTGTGCCGGTCCTGGCGTTCTTGTTCCCGATGGTTACGATGGGGTTGGCCGCGCAGAGCGGGGAGCGCGGGGCGCCCGAGGGCTGGACGACGGCGGCGCCGCGCGAGGAGATCCGGCCGCAGTTCGCGTTCGAGCCGAAAGGCGGGCCGGGCGGCACCGGCTGCTTCGTCATCCGCGCCGATGGGCGCGAGGGGCTGGACGGCTGGTGGCGCAAGACCTTCCCCGTCGAGGGCGGCAAGCACTACCGCTTCGAGTCCTTCTACAAGGCCAACGGCGTGCCGGTGCCGCGGCGCAGCATCGTGGCCAAGATCCACTGGCAGAACGACCAGGGCCGGTCGGTGCGGCTGGATGAGCAGCCGGTCACGGGCTACCTGCGCGGCGCCACCGCGATGGCGGAGACCGAGTTCCCCACCCCCAAGGCGACGAGCGCCGACGACTGGACGGAGCTCTCGGACACCTACCGCGCCCCGAGTGCCGCGACACGGGCGGTGATCGAGCTGCACCTGCAATGGGCGCCGAACAGCCAAGTCCGCTGGAGCAGTGTGTCGTTCACGGAGTCGGACCCGCCGGCGCCGCGCGCCGTCCGGCTGGCCGCGGCCCATTTCCGGCCCCGGGGCGGCAAGACGCCGATGGACAACTGCCGCATGTACGAGCCGCTGATCGTCGAGGCCGCCCGCCAGAAGGCGGACCTCGTGGTCCTGGGCGAGGTCATCCCCAGTGTCGGTTTGGGCAAGCCGACGCACGAGATCGCCGAGCCGATCCCGGGCCCCTCGACCGACTACTTCGCCCAACTGGCCAGGACGCACAATCTCCACATTGTCTTCAGTCTCGATGAGCGGGACGGACACCTGATCTACAACACCGCCGTGCTGCTCGACCCGGACGGCAAGCTGATCGGCAAGTACCGCAAGGTCTGCCTGCCGCGCAGCGAGATCGACGCGGGCGTCGCCCCGGGCCATGACTACCCGGTCTTCGACACCCGGTTCGGCAAGGTCGGCCTGATGATCTGCTACGACGGCTTCTTCCCGGAAGTCGCGCGGGAGCTGGCCAATCGCGGCGCGGAGGTGATCGCCTGGCCGGTCTGGGGCTGCAACCCCCTGCTGGCCCGCGCCCGCGCGTGCGAGAACCACGTCTACGTCGTCAGCAGCACCTACGAGGACATCTCGCGCAACTGGATGCTCTCGGCGGTCTTCGACCACACGGGCGAGACGATCGCCCTGGCCAAGGAATGGGGCACCGTGGCGGTCGCTGAGGTGGACCTCAACCAGCGCACCAAGTGGGTGAGCCTGGGCGACTTCAAGGCCGAGATCCCCCGCCATCGCCCGATCGCAGAGCCGGAACCACAGCAGTGAACGAGCGCGGACGTCCAAAACCGATGTTGCTCCAGTGACAAGGGGAAGGTAAGAATCCCAAGCACCAAATTCCAAATCCCAAACAAATACAAATGACCAAAATCCAAAATTCAAAACGAGCCACCGGGCGGCGGGTGGCAGCGGCAAGCGCAGTTTTCGGAGCTTGCCGATGGTTTTGCGTCTGGACCATCGGCAAAGCCTCCGGCCTTGCCGCTGCCACCTATCCAGACGGTTACCCGATTCTGAGCCAGGCCCAATCTCTGCTGCTACAACCACCGGCGCCGGCGCAGCCGCCCAACCAGGCCGGTGCCGAGGATGCAAAGAACAACCGCGCCGGGCGCCGGGACAATATTGATGAAGGACTCACTGCCCCCGCCGGCGAAGCCCTGGACGTGAATCCCGACGCGAAGAGTCGCCGAGCCAAGGTCATCGAGGACATCCGCGTAGGTCTTGCCGGACTGGAGAGCGAACACGATCGAGAGCTCCTCGCCCGGATTGACGCCGTTGGACGCGACGGGCGGGTCCGAGTCCGCCGAGAAACCCACTGTGGCTACAAAAGGTGGGACCACGTTGTTGCCCCCCGGCAGATCGGGCGGGTTTGCCGGCGCGGAAAACAGGACGCCGGTGCCGTTGATGATGCTCGCGATGCCAAAAAGCGATCCGTCATCGAAGTACACATCGGTGAGCGCGGAGGCCTCCGGCCCGATGTTGTAGAAGCGGAAGCGGACGTTGTCGCCCTCCGGCAGGACCTCCAGGAAGAACTGGGCTTCCCCAATGGCGGCATCCCCCGCGCTGTTGTTCGTGATATTGAAGAACCCGTACGTGGGCCCGGCAAGAACCGGTGTTCCGGCCGTGAACACCGCCAGAGCCGCCAACAGGCCGACCAGTCTCGCACTGAGTCTCATGCATCATCCCCCTGTGCCTCCCTGGCAATGGAGCCGTCCCCTCGACGGCAAGAATGGAAAACACACCGTTTCCCCGCGCAACGAGCAGTCAGGGACACGCTTCACTCGCTACTCGTATATGATTATATCCATTCCGGATCGCTAAATCTATTCGTGGAACTACGCGTTTTTCCCGTTCGC
>Ga0194112_10010049_pt1 | contig 11929 bp, 8 predicted proteins | sample TA2MahC400mmetaG_FD_146191 | JGI IMG/M metagenome (GOLD analysis project Ga0194112, IMG submission 146191) | Freshwater microbial communities from Lake Tanganyika, Tanzania - TA2015016 Mahale Deep Cast 400m | ecosystem: Environmental > Aquatic > Freshwater > Lake | place: Tanzania: Lake...
GTCACTTGTCATGTGTCCTTCGTCCCTTTGCCCCTTGAAGGACGCGGAGAGGGCAAAGCAAGGCCCCTCCTGAGCAACGACAAGGGCACTGAATGGCCCAGGCGGGCAGGTCGTTTCTGACCCCGGTTCCCTTTGCGTTCTTTGTGGTCTTTGCGGTTAAGAGCGCCCGTGAACCGCGCTTCGCGTTTCCAGCGGCTCCGCACTCCGAGTTCCCCGGTCCGCGCTGGAATCGCCCATCTTGCCCATCTTCGCCATCTTCCGGCAGCCAGGATCCGGCCGCGCGCCCCGCCAAGACGTGGCACGGCCGGCTTGTCCGGCCGTGGGAATCCGCAGCAAACTCCGCCCCGCGAGGAGTTTTCCACAAAGAAGTATCTATAACTGCCAATATGACAGGCCGCCAAAAACGCTCAAAAACCGCAAAATCGGACCCTGTTCCGGTCAAAAACGATCAAAAACGTTCAAAAAGCGCGCGATTTTGCCTTACCCATCTTAACATTTCGGCCCTGGACCCACTCTGGCGCTAGCGCCAGGGCCGTTTTGCCCCTCCGGAAGGGGTCAAAATGGGCATTTTCGAGGCGCGCGGGCGCGGCCAAAAAGTTATCCACAGGTAGGGCAGCGGCGGGAGGCGGGAATCGCAGTCCGGCAATCGGCAAACGGCAGCGGCGAGAGTCGGGAGTCGGCGCGGCAGCAGGGCCAGCACGCGGGGGCGTGCCTGCGGCGCGCCGGCCCGGCCTTGGGCGGCAAACCCCGCGGCGGGGGCGATTCGGCGGGTTGACGCTGCGGACGCGGGGCTGCTAGAATGCCGCGCGCCATGACCGGCCGCGCACGCCGCTTAATCCGCCCCGTCCTGCTGGTCCTGGCCGCTGGCGGCGCGGCCGGGATGCTGCTTTACTTCGGGGGGCGGCCGTTCGGCGCGGCGGCCGACGGCCGCACGGAACTGGTGGTCTGGGGCGTATGGCGCGGCGAAGGGTGGGAGAAGGCCCTGGAGCGGTTCCGCGAGATGCGGCCGGACGTAAGCCTTGTCATCTCCACGGCCGGCGGGCGGATGGACGAGCAGAAACTGATGTGCGCGATCGCCGGCGGATCGCCTCCGGACGCCATCAACCAGGATCGCTTCTCGGTTGGCGGCTGGGCGGCGCGCGGGGCATTCCGCCCGCTGGATGACTTCATCGAGCGCGACCGGGTGCGGCCCGACGGCATCCGCCCCGAGGACTACTACCCCGCCTGCTGGAACGAGGCCCTCTTCGAGGGCCGGGTGTATGCCATTCCGAACACCACCGACGACCGCGTGCTCTTCTACAACGAGGCCATCCTGCGGCGCGAGGGCTTCGTGGGCGCCGACGGCGCGGTCCGCCCGCCGCGCACCTGGGAGGAACTCAAGGAGTACGCCGTCAGGATGACCAAGCGTGACGAAGTGGGCAACATCACGCAGGTGGGGTTCATCCCGATGTACGGCAACTCGTGGCTGTACCTGTACGGGTGGCAGAACGGGGGGGAGTTGCTGAGCGGCGACGGGCGGACGTGCACGCTCGGCTCGCCGGCCATCGTCGGGGCGCTGGAATACGTGACGGGCGTGTACGATGCGCTGGGCGGCGTGGGCGAGGTGGATGCGTTCTCCAGCACCTTCCAGCAGAACGACCTGGACCCGTTCCTGACGGGGAAGGTGGCGATGATGGTGCACGGCAACTGGATGCTGAGCATCATCGCCACGTACAAGCCGGACCTCGATTTCCGGGTGGCGCCCGCACCGGTGCCCGCGTGGCGGCTGGATGCGGCGGAGAAGGACAAGGCGCTGCCGCCGTACATCACGTGGAGCGGCGGGTTTTCGTGGGCGATTCCGGCCAGCGCCCGGCATCCTGAACTGGCCTGGGAGTTCATCCGGTGGATGACGAGCGCGGAGTGCGCGCGGCTGATGAACGACGCCGAGCAGAGGTTCAACCGCAGCCGGGGCCGGCGGTTCGTGCCCATCATGTCGCCGAACCGGCGGACAAACGAGGTGATCGCGCGGGAGTTCGCCCCGAAGGAAGAGCGGCTGCGCAGCGCCTACGAGTTCTGCCTGAGCATGATGCCGGCCAGCCGGTTCCGGCCCGTGACGCCCGTCGGCCAGATTCTGTGGGACGAGCACGTGCGGGCGACGGACCAGTCGCGCTACCACGCCCTGCCGCCGCGGGAGGCCGCCCTCGCGGCCGCCGGGCGCGTCCAGGCGCAACTGGACCTGGCGCACGAGAATAAGACATATCCGCTTCTCGATACGCGGGCCGTCGGCGCGGCGCTGGCGGCCCTGGCGCTGGCGGGGGCTGCGGCGTTCACGGCGGCGGCCGCCAGGCACGTGCGCCGGCGCGCGCGCGGCCCGGGGCGGCGCGAGGCCATCGCCGGGTACGCGTTCATCAGCCCGTGGCTTTTCGGCTTTACGGCGCTGACGGCGGGGCCGATCCTGGCGTCGCTCGTGCTGGCGTTCTGCGAGTACGACGTGCTGCACCCGGTGCGGTTCGCGGGCCTTGACAACTTTGCCGCGCTGCCGCTGGACCGGATCTTCTGGAAATCGCTCGGCAACACGCTGTGGATGGTGGGAGCCGTGCCGCTGGGGATGGCCGTGGGCCTGGGCGTGGCGCTGCTGCTCGCCATGGAGGTTCGCGGCCAGAAGTTCTACCGGACGGTGTACTACCTGCCTGCGATCGTGCCCATCGTGGCGGCGAGCATCCTGTGGATATGGCTCCTCCAGCCGCAGTTCGGGCTGCTGAACGTCACGCTGCGCCTGGCGGGCGTCCAGGGGCCGCAGTGGCTCCAGGACCCGGACTGGTCGAAGCCCGCGCTCATCCTGATGGCGCTCTGGAGCGCGGGGGCGGGCATGATCATCTGGCTGGCGGGGCTGAAAGGCATTCCGAAGGAACTCTACGAGGCGGCGGCCATCGACGGCGCGGGGCGCCTGTCGAAGTTCCTGCACGTGACGCTGCCCATGCTGACGCCGTACGTCTTCTTCAATCTGGTCATGGGCACGATCGGGGCGTTCCAGGTGTTTACAAATGCGTACATCATGACGGACGGCCTGGGCGGGCCGGTCGATTCCACCCTGTTCTACGTCTTTGCGATCTTCAACCACGCCTTCCGGTACTTCAAGATGGGCTACGCCTCGGCGATGGCGTGGATACTGTTCGTGATCATCCTGGCGCTGACGATGGCGAACTGGCGCCTGCGCAAGAGGTGGGTGTTTACCGAGCGAGGGGACGTCTGAACGGACAATGACGAAGCACCGACTCCTCAAGCGATTCTGCGTGCACGCGGTGCTGCTGGCCGGCTGCGCGGTCTTTGCGTTCCCGTTCGTGTGGCTGGTGGGCACGTCGCTGAAGCGCAACGAGGAACTGGCGGCGTTTCCGCCGCGGTGGGTGCCGCGCGTTCCGTGGCACAGCGAGCGGTCGCCGTTCGTGGACGCCGGCTTCTACGGGCCGGTCGAGGCCCCGGCGCAACTGGCGGCGGCCGACTGGGAGCGCCTGCGTCCGGCCATCGAGGCCGCGCTTCTGGACGCGGGCGGGCGGCGCCTTGAGGAATGGCGCGCCCGCCCCACCGCGTCCGCCGCCGCGCCGTCGGGCGCGTCCGCCGCCGCGCAGACGCCTTCGGCCTGGGCGGAGGCGGACCGCGCGGCGTTCCTGGAGCAACTGAAGCGCGGCCTGTGGGTCCAGGCCCGCGAAGTCGTGCCCGACGCCGTCTGGCGGCAGCCCGACTCGCTGCCCGGCTTTTTGGGCCGCGCGGTCACCGCCGAGATGGTCGCCCGCACGTGGAACAACGTCGTCCGGACGCTGGGCGTGGGCGAGGTCAAGGTTCGCCACGCCGACAACGACCTCGTGCAGCCGGAGTCGGCCGGGGCGTGGGAGCCGCGAGGACCGGCACAACTGGATCCCGCGGTGCTGGAAGGCGAATCGTGCCTGCGCGTGGGCTACGACTTCAGCCGGGCCGAGACGTTCACGCTGTCGCGGACGCTGCGCCTGCCGGTGGCGGTGGGCGACCTGCGCGCGCTGAACATTCCCATCCATTCCGACGAGAGTTGGCACCGCCTGGAGGTGACCGTGGAGAGCGGGGGGCGGGTGTTCCGCGCCGAGCGGCCGCTGTGGATGGACATCCGCACCTGGCAGGAGGCGGAGTACACGTTCAAGGCGCCCGCCTATCGCGGCAGCCGGGCGATCCTGCTTGAGGCGGACGGCGTGGCGGCCACGAACCTGGCGGACCCGCACACGGTGCGCCTGACGCTCACGTGGCGCCGGTCCGGCCGCCTGCGGGCGGCGTTTGACAAATACATCGACAGTTACCGATGGGCCTTGCGGTACATCCCCTTCGACGCGCAACTCCGCAACACGGTCATCCTGGTGGCGCTGAACGTGGCGGGGCAACTGTTCGCGTGCAGCCTTGCGGCGTACGCTTTTGCGCGGCTGAGTTTCTACGGGCGGAACTTTCTGTTCGGCCTGCTGCTGGCCACGATGATGCTGCCGGCGCAGGTGACGATGATCCCGAACTTCATTCTCTGGAAGTCGCTGGGGTGGTACGACACGCTGCGGCCGCTGTGGGCGCCGGCGTGGTTCGGGGGCGCGTTCTTCATATTCCTCTTGCGGCAGTTTTTCATGACGATACCGAAGGAACTGGAGGACGCGGCGAAGATCGACGGCTGCGGGTTCTTCGGCATCTACTGGCGGATCATGCTGCCGCTGGCGGCCCCGGCGCTGGCGACGGTGGCCATCTTCTCGTTCATGGGGGCGTGGAACGAGTTCGTGCAGCCGCTGGTGTACCTGTCGGACGAGCGGCTGTTTCCGCTGTCGCTGGGGCTGAACCAGTTCCGGCAGGAACAGGCGGCCGAGTGGCCGTGGCTGATGGCCGCCGCGACGATGATGATGCTGCCGGTCATCGCGGTGTTCTTCTTCTGCCAGCGATACTTCATCCAGGGCGTGACGCTGACGGGGCTGAAAGGATAGGCACGGAATCATCCCTGAGAAGAAGAACAGAGGCGCGCGGGAATAAGGGGACGGGTGTTGCGTGCCTACTTCCACCGCAGAACGCCGTCGTCGCCCATGGCCTGGAGGCGCGGGAACGGCGGCGGGGTCCGGCCCTCGACCCGCGTTGCGGGCACGACCTTGCCGTCAATCGTGACGTTCTCGGCCTTGCCCAGTCGGTACCTGGCGATCTTCGCATGTTCGGCCGACTCGCCGACGATGCCGTCGCCGAAAACCCGGTCGCCCGCGTCCTGAAACGTGTTGTCCGAGACCTGGATTTCTCGCGGCATAGTGCCTTCCACCACGATATTGTTGTGCGTGCCGTAGCCGATGGTGATGGCCGCCGGCCGGTAGCCCCAGAGGTTGCGGAAGAGGTTGGCCCGGATGATGCCCGCCCCGTCGCGGATGCCCACGCCGTGGCGGAGGTTCTCAAAGAGATTCCCCTCCACCACGAACGTGCCGTCCATGCCGGGGTGCGTGTCCACGGCGCACAGCCGCGACCTGGTGCGGTCGTCGCCCGCGACGCGGTTGTGGATGAACTCCCAGTGGGTCTTGCGCACCTCGGGCTTATGGACGTACTTGCCGAGGCGCGCCGGGCTGCTCCAGTCAAGGGCTCCGTTGGAGGCCAGCGAGTGGCGGTTCTGGCTGAATTCGTTGTCGGCCACCAGGACGTAGGCCCCCGAGTAAACGGCCGCGCCGTATCCGAGGCCGTCGCGCGTGTTGTCGTGGATGAAACAGTGGTCCACCTGGGCGGCGGCCTCGGCGGAGAAGTCCGCGGCGCGCGAGAATCCGAGCAACTCGCAGTGGTCCACGCGAACGTCTTTCCTGCCGGCGACGACGATGCCGTGGGTATCGTTGTCGGCGGCGGGGCTCGTGTCGGCGCCTTGAAGTTTGAGCCGCGTGAAGCGGATGCGGTCGCCGTCGGCGCGAAACAGGCAAGCGTCCTTTTTTGCCGCGCGGCAAAGGCTCCCGGCCCCTTCACCCAGGATGGTGAGCGCGGCGGGGACGCGGACTTCGGCCCCAAAGACGTACTCCCCCGCTGGGATGAAAACCGCAGATACGCCTTCCTGGGCCGCGCGATTGCAGGCCGCCTGAACGGCCGCGGCCGTGCGGCCATCCACGGCAACGCGCCTGGCGAGGCGGATCTTCTCGGCATCCCCCAGCGGGACATCGGGACCGACCGGGCCTCGCGGCCCGAAGGCCGGGGCGGGGGGCGCCTCAGGGGCGCCGCGAGCAAGGTCCGTTGCGCAAAGGAGCGCGGCCAGCAGCACCGCCGTCGAAACCATCGCCATGCGCATCGCAAGGCGCTCCTGCGCGCCGGCGTTCGGGCCGCCACAGCCCGCTCAATCGCCCCTGCCCCTCACGGTCTCAGGAGGACCCTGAAGCCGGCCTGCTCAAAGTGGCGGTCTGCCGTCAGGGCCTCCGTGATGCGCAGCCTGCGCATCACCACGAAGGAGGTGCAGTCGGTCAGGGACCAGTCCTTGTCGGGGCGCTGAGTGTAGAGCACAAGCCCAGCCTCAAACAGAGTCCTGGAGACGGGAATTATGCGGCACAAAGGGTCGCAGCGCAAGTCCGCCACAAGATTCACAAATACCCGGCGCGCGTTCCTTCGGCAGAAAGAGTTGCCGATTTCGAGCAGGACGAAATCCGTCGTCACGACCGGCCAAACACCTTCGCGGCTGAACTGCTGCGCAGCCACGTGGCAGAAATCATCCTGGCTCAGCAACGCCAGATAGTAGGATGTGTCCGCAAAAACGGGCGTCATTTGCACTTAGGCGTCCCGCAGAGGTAGTGGTCGTGATTGATCGACAAATCAGGCGGCAGTCCCTTGATCGCGCCGACGAAAGGTCTGAGGCGCTCGTATAGCGTCGGCGGCCGCTTCTTCTTGGGAGATGGGCGCACGGCCTTGCGTACCGGATGCACCGTGACCTGTGTCCCGTCCGGCGGCCGCGCGCGGCCTTTCAGGACAACGACGCCGTTTTCGACCCGCCCCCTGTAAACCATCGCGCCTTCCTCCAAGACGGATTCTACACTGGTTATTATACCATCATTGAAGCGCGATGCAACTGGAGCATCCGCAGCACAAGGCGCGCGGATACCGGGCTGCAATGCCCCCCGTCAGAACAGAGCCGCGACCGTCAGGGAGCGGTGTTGCTGGCCTGCAACCGCCACGGCACCGCTCCCTGACGGTCGCGGCTCTGATAAGGAGCGACTTCGGCCCGCCGCCCGGGACTCATCGCCAGGGCGCCATGGCCGGCGGCATCACTTGCGGCCGCAGCAGTTCTTGAACTTGCGGCCCGATCCGCACGGGCACGGGTCGTTGCGGCCGGGGGGCGCGGCGGGTGCGATGCCTTCGCTTGCGAAAGCATGTGACTCGGCCGACGCAGGGCCATGCTTTCGGAGCGGCGTGAAAGCCTGCCCGCCGGCTGGCAGGCGGACATGGCTCCCCGGCGCCGGGCCGGGCCGCGCGGCATCGCCCGCCGTCGGCGGCAACCGGCCCGCGCGCAGGTACTCCGCAATGCGCTTCAGTTCCGGCAGCGCACGCGAAAAGAACGCCTTATAGCCCTCGCAGAAGTGGTTGGTGCGGGCGGGGTCGCGGCCGATGGGCCGGTGATGCTTCGGGCATCCGGCCCAGCACATCGAGAGGAACTCGCACTGGCGGCAGGCGGCCGGAAGGTCGGTCTTGAGGGCCGCGAACTCCTCCACGCGCGGGGCCGACGCCAGGTCCGCCAGCGGCGCCTGGTGGATGTTGCCGATGCGCCACTCCTTGTACACGAAGTGGTCGCAGGCGTAAAGGTCGCCGTTCCATTCCAGGACGAACGCCGATGCGCACCGCTGCGAGTGCACGCACGTGGACGCCCGGTTGAAGATGATGCCGTGCAGCGCATCGTCGATGAAGCGGACGGAGACTCGCCCCACGTCGCGCGCCGCCCACTGCTCGAACACGTCGAGCATCCAGCGGCCCAACTGGTCGGGCGTGCAAGAGAAGTCGGTGGGCTCATCCGTGCCCGGGCGCCGCTCGAGAATCTGGATGAACTGAAGGTACTGCACGCCGCGGTTGACGAAGTAGCGATAGATGTTGCCCGCGTGCGGGGCGTTCGCGCGGTTCAGCGTCACCAGGACGTTGAACTCGACGCCCGTGCGTGCCAGGAGTTCCAGCCCGGCCCAGGCCCTGCGCCAGGTAGGGCCCCCCGCGCGGTCGCGGCGGAAGACGTCGTGCACCTGGGCGGGGCCGTCGATGCTTATGCCCACGAGGAACTTGTTCTCGCGGAAGAAATCGCACCACTCTTCGTCCAGGAGCGTGCCGTTGGTCTGTAGTCCGTTGGTGACCACCTGCCCCGCCCCGCCGAACTCGCGCTGGAACCGTACGGCCTTGCGATAGAAGTCCTTGCCGGCCAGCAGCGGCTCGCCGCCCTGCCAGCCGAACTCGCACCGCAGGGGCATCGCCTCAAGGTACTGCCGCGCGTAGAGGGCCAGCGTCTCCTCGGCCATCTGGAACTTCTGGACGCCCGGATACAGTTCCCGCGGCTTCATCGTGTAGTAGCAGTAGCGGCAGTCGAGGTTGCATATGCCGCAGACCGGCTTCGCCATGATGTGGAACGGCAGCACGACGCGACTCAAAGGCTTCTCCCTGCCTCGCATTCCGCTTGGAGTATACAGCACGTGCACCAGGGCGGCTAGAGAGGTTCAACGACGGGGCCGGCACCCGCAGGCGTTCACCCGCCGGCAGGCCAGATGAGCGGCAGGGCGCGCCAGCCGTCGCTCTCGGTGAACTCGCGGGCGGCAAAGCACCAGATGACCAGGCGCTTGGACTTGAGGTACCCCATGTCGGCCCGGATGCGCCGCGAGAGGTTGAGGCCCGCCGCCGTCGCCCCTGAGCCGCGCACCGCCACCACGTCTATCGGCAGGCCGAGTTCAAGGGCAAGTTGGTCGGGCAGGCCGGCCCCTGCGGCGTACATGTCGCCGCCCGCGTGGAAGACGAGGTTGCTGGAGTCGCCCATGAGGACGATGGGGCTGGCGCGGTCGTCGGGCATCGGCTCAAGGCCGCCGTCGGTCCTGCGGCCAACGAAGCGGACGGACGCCTTCTCGGCCGCCGGAGACACGGCCGGCGAAACTGCGGGGCCGACCGGCAGCGGCCCGCCCCCCGCCGGCCCCAGGTCGCCCGCCACTTCCACCGCCCGCCACTCGCTCGCGAGCGCCGCCTTCTGCCGCTCCTTGAGCCACGGGCGGTCCCGCACCGTGCGGCCGATTTCGCGGGCCGCGACCACGCACCCGTTGCCCGACCAGTGCGAGTCCTGACGCAGGAAGAGCGGCCCCTGGATGCTCAGCCGCTCGGCCAGAAAGACGGGCGCCAGGTCCAGCACCTGCACGCCCGCGGCGCGAAGCACATCGTAGAACTCGCGGTCGGCGGCGTCCACGCCCGGCGGCGCGGCCCCCGGCGCAGCGGCCGACGAGGAAGCCCCCGGCATCCCTCCGCCGCTCGCCGCCGCCGCCATCGCGGCCGCAACGCGGTCGGAGAGCATGTCGGGATAGATGGCCGCCTTCGCCGGGACGGGCACAAGCAGGAGTTCCACGCCGGCGGCGTTGAGTTGGCGCTTGGCGTCGAGGATGACCGGCAGCGGGTCGGCCAGGGCCGGGTCGGCGGCGCGAGAGACCCCGGCGGCGGCCCCGCCCCAGAATCGGCCCGCGCCCAGGTGGCGCAGTTCGCCCGCCAGGAAGAGCCAGCCGTCCCTGCCGGCGACGGCCAGCGCGCCCGCCTTCTCGGCCGCGGCGGCACGGGCGGCGCAGTCGGCGGCGAAGGCGGCCGACAGATCGGCGCCTGCTTCGCCGGCGGCCGCGGTTGCGGCGGAGGCGAGCAACAACGCCCACGCCAGCGCACTTTGAACGGCCCGGCCCACGGGCACGCTACGGCTCCTTCACGGTGATTTGCTGGTTGGCGCGGACGCCGCCGAGTCGGAGCGGCTCGGCCCGCCCGGGGAAGACGACCTCCAGGTCAACGGTCTCGCGGCGGCCGAGGCCGAACCGCGCGGCGGGCGGGGCGCTGCCCGAGTATCCCGCGTTCATCGAGAGTTCTCGATAACCGATAAGCGTTCCTCCGGCCAGGGCGCGCACCTTCGCCCCGACGCCCATGCGGTTCATCCGCGTCCCGGCGGCCCGCACCTGGAGCCAGTTGCCCAGGCCGGCCGAGTCGCACCGGACCAGGCGCGATCCCTCCGCGCCCCATGCGCCCAGGAAGAAGTCCAGGTCGCCGTCGCCGTCGTAGTCCACCGGCGGACCGTCAACGTAATAGACCATGCCGCGCGCGCCATCGGGCGCCGCGTTGCCCCTGGCGCCGCGCGGGTCAATCCCGTCCACGCCGGGCACGGCGAATCGCGGCAGGCCGCCCCGGACGCCCAGTCCGCGGCACAGGAACGGCTCGCGCTTCGCACCTTCCGCCAGCCACGCCGACCAGTAAAGGTCCGGCAGGCCGTCGTTGTCGAAGTCCTCGATGGCGCACGACGGCGCCTTCTGCGGAACCGGCGGGATGCCCAGGGCGGCCGTGACGTCGCGGAACTGCGGCACGCCGTCGCGCAGGCCCTCGTTCAGGTACACCCGCACCCGCGAGGGGGCGAAGTGCGTGCCGACGATGAGGTCGGGGTCGCCATCGTTGTCAATGTCGCCGAAGGCGGCGCCGCAGGTGTATTCCTCGGCGCTGCGCGAGCGGATGTCGAAGATGGGAGCCAGGGCCCCGGCTTCCTTGTACTTGCCGCCCGCCTCGCTTACGAACAGCCTGGCGGCCTTGCCGCAGATGAAGAAGTCCGGTCGGCCGTCGCAGTTAACGTCGGCCACGGCCAGGCCGAAGCCGTCGAGGTCCTCCGGCAGTCCGCAGCGGGCGGTCGCGTCCTGGAACCTCATGCCGCCCAGGTTCCGGTACAGACGCGAGCGGCCGCGCGCCCGAAAGACCGTATCTTCAAGCACCAGGAGGTCCAGCAGGCCGTCGCCGTCGAAGTCGAAGACGCCCACGTCGCGGCCGAAGGCGCCGTCCTCCGGGCACGCGCCGCTCTCCTTGCCCACGTTGACGAACCGGCCGCCGTCGTTGCGGTAGAGGGCCGACGGTTCGCTGCGGGCCGCCGCCGCGGACGGCCTCGTGTGGCGGTTGTTATTGACGTACAAATCCAGGTCGCCGTCGTTGTCCAGGTCCGCCAGGACTGCGCCGCTCGTCCGGCCCCGCGTCTCCACCGCCGGCTGCGGGACGTGCGCGAACCGTCCGCCCGGCGCCTGCGCAAGAAGGCGGTTCGGCGGCGTGGGCAGCGGCACAGCGCGGTCGCGGGCGAACTTGTCGCAGAAGTTCCCCAGGAAAAGGTCGGGCAGGCCGTCGCCCGTGAAGTCGCCCCACGCCACGGCGTGGTTCATGGCCTGGGCGAGGTGCTCCGCAAGGCCGGCGGACTCGGTGACATCAACGTAGGCGAGCGGGGGCGGTTCAGCAGCCCCACCCCGTGCGGCCAGGACCGGCAGAACCGCAGCAAGAAACCCCGCGCGGCAGCCCATCGCTCAGCGCTCCCCCGCAGGAATGTCGAGCATCACAATGCACGGCAGGCCGAAGGCGGCGGCCTTGCGGGCGCCCTCTTCCCACGGGGCGCCGTTGAACGTCGCCAGCAGCCGGCCGCCGTCGGCCGCGATCTTCAGGTTGAACGAGCCGCCGATGTTGTACCGCAGGCGCTCGCGCAGCATCGGCCCCAGGAACGCCAGCACCTTCCGCCGCTTGGACGCAATATCGTACTGCACCACGGGCGCGCCGTACGCAGCGCCGCTGCCGTGCGAGCCGGGGGCGTAGTAGATAAACCGCTCGTCCGGGCTCAGGACCATGTCTGCGCAGTAGTCGCCGCCGCGGAAGTTGGGTCCCAGGTCGGTCACGGTCTCGCTCTTCGGGTCGAAGGCAAACATGACGCCCATCCGCGTCATGCCGTAGATGG
>Ga0194112_10010053_pt1 | contig 11927 bp, 8 predicted proteins | sample TA2MahC400mmetaG_FD_146191 | JGI IMG/M metagenome (GOLD analysis project Ga0194112, IMG submission 146191) | Freshwater microbial communities from Lake Tanganyika, Tanzania - TA2015016 Mahale Deep Cast 400m | ecosystem: Environmental > Aquatic > Freshwater > Lake | place: Tanzania: Lake...
TGCCAGCACGGTATTCAGGCTTACCTTGAAACGACGAGCGATGCTGCGTAGCGAGCCTTCTTTGTTCTCGTAAGCCTGCACGACACGTTGGCGTAAGTCCAGCGAATAAGGCTTCATGAAATCTCTTCCAGCTTTGGAGATTGCTGGTATAATACGCCAACTTCTTAATAAATGCAAGAGGGCAGCAGCACTTGTACCAAACCCAACCGCAAAACGCTCTAAAGGCTGACAAGGGTCTGATCTGGGTGCTGGTGGATCTGCAGTAGTTTTCTCCTCTTGCAAGAAGTATCGGGCATCAGCTTCCCTTGGGGATCCAAGGGTTTGTATTGGCTTTTTAAGGAGGGAGCCATGTTCCAGAAAGCGTTTCTAGGGCCAGTTCAAGCCAGGAGATTACGCTCAAGGATGATTGTCCTTTGTGCCATAGGGATCATTGTCCTTCTGGCTGTGGGGTCCCCGCTTCTGGCTGAGCCAGGCACGGTAACCGTGCGCGTGGATGCGGCGACGCGAGCTGCACCAGTCAATGGGACGTTCACGCTGAACATCGTGGCCGACGTAGGCGCGGAGATGAACCAGAACGGCCTGGGTGCCTACGAGTTCGATCTGGTGTACGATCCGAACTATCTGGGAGTGATTTCCGTGAACGATGCCGGGAAGCTGGATGACACGGGCCGGACGGTGGTCGAATTAGGGCCAAATATTACTACAACAATCGTGACCACGATGACATTCGGCGCGTATAGCTACTATGCAGACACTCCTCAAATTGGTGGTCCTAAAGACACTACTGTGGTGCTGGCCACAGTGACGCTGCGGGCCAAACAGGCTGGGACCACGACGCTGAACCTGCAGAACGCGCTGTTGACGGACACGCAGGGGAATGCGTGGCCAAGTGCAGGGCGTAACCTGAACGTTCAGGGTGGGACGGTGGTAGTGGCCACTATTTCCGACTTTGATGGAGACGGGAAGGCCGATGCAGCCATCTATCGAGACGCTTATTGGTACATCAAGACCTCGAGTACGGGGTGGTCAGGGCTGACGACCATCTGGCATGGTGGGGTTACTGGGGACAAGCCGCTGGTGGGGGACTTTGACGGGGATGGGAAGGCCGATGCGGTGATCTATCGGGGTGCCTATTGGTACATCAAGACGTCGAGTACGGGGTGGTCAGGCATGATAACCATCTGGCATGGTGGGCTCCCTGGGGACGAACCGCTGGTGGGGGACTTTGATGGGGATGGGAAGGCGGATGCGGTGATCTATCGGGATGCCTATTGGTACATCAAGACGTCGAGCACGGGGTGGTCGGGTCTGATAACCATCTGGCACGGTGGGCTCCCTGGGGACAAGCCGCTGGTGGGGGACTTTGACGGGGATGGGAAGGCGGATGCGGTGATCTATCGGGGTGCCTATTGGTACATCAAGACGTCGAGTACGGGGTGGTCGGGCCTGACGACCATCTGGCATGGTGGAGTCTCTGGGGACAAGCCGCTGGTGGGATACTTTGATGGGGATGGGAAGGCCGATGCGGTGATCTATCGGGGTGCTTATTGGTACATCAAGACGTCGAGTACGGGGTGGTTGGGCCTGACGACCATCTGGCATGGTGGAGTCTCTGAGGACAAGCCGCTGGTGGGGGACTTTGACGGGGATGGGAAGGCCGATGCGGTGATCTATCGGGGTGCTTATTGGTACATCAAGACGTCGAGTACGGGGTGGTCAGGTCTGACGACCATCTGGCACGGTGGGCTACCCCAAGACAAGCCGCTGCCGGATCAATGATGTTCCAACTCAAGTCAAGCGAGCCAATTTCCAGTGTAGAGGCCGGCTGATAACAGGCAAGGCGCCAAGCTCTTGTTGTTTAAGCTGAGGTGGGATGGTCTACCTATGTCAGAAGTGGTTACTGTCGCCTTAGTAGCTGTGTGCTCCAAGATTGTGCATGCCGGATCAGGTAGCGCATTATCACGTACCAAGACGCGCTACAGCACACAGTTGTTGCTAGCCTGTGCCTAACCGTGTTTGTTACCATGCATTGGGCTCATTACTGAGCCGTCAAGTAGCAGAGGAGGTGCTACGATGGGTGCGAACGATAAGGGGATTGGTCCCTACCAGGCCGCCGTAGGCGGTCACCAGATTGGGCTCGCCACTGAGCCCCCAAGTAGCTTAGGAGGTGCTACGATGAGTGCGAACAGGCATGGGATTGGTCCCTACCAGGCCGCCTGCGGCGGCCTCCAGAACAGGCTCACCACTGAGCCACCAAGTAGCTTAGGAGGTGCTACAATGAGTGCCAACAAGAATGGCATTGGTTCCCAACAGGCCGCCGCGGGCGGCCACCAGATTCGGCTCACTACTGAGAGTTTGTGAATTTAACCTGATTGACAGGCCAGATGCAGGAAACTCCGCTTTGTGGTATACTTAGCCTCAAGGAGGAGTTGCCATGGGTCAGCCTAAGATACCTGCAGAGGCCAAGTACAAGCGAGGCCGCGCCGTCTGCCAACAATCAAGAAAGGCCAAGAAGCCGCCTGTGCCAGACGGGACACCGCTGGCAGGCGCAAGTGCACCGCGACTGCGTTGTGCCAACCGTCATCAGGTGGCACCTATCCCCGCCCTTTTGGATGGTCTCTTGCCAGCAGACCATCTAGCCCGACGGATCTGGAACTGGGTCGAGCAGCGTGCGGATCTGAAACCCTTCTACGAGGCCATCGTTGTCGTGGAAGACGGCCCAGGCCAAGCCGCCACAGACCCCAAGATACTGGTCACCCTCTGGCTCTATGCGACCAGCCAAGGGGTCACCAGTGCTCGGGAGCTGAACGACTTGTGTGTTAAGCACCTGGATTACATCTGGATCTGCGGTGGTGTGCCCATGAACTATCACACTTTGAGTGACTTCCGGACACACCATGCTCAGGCTCTGGACAACTTGCTGACCCAGATGAACAAACCGATGCAAGCGGCCGGCTTGGTCGCCCTGGAGAGTGTGGCCCAGGATGGGATACGCGTACGCGCCAGTGCCGGTGCCGCTTCCTTCCATCGTCAGCCGACCCTGGAGAAGCAGTTGGCGGAAGCCAAAGCGGCTTTGGCCGCCCTGCAGACGCCAAGTGCTAGCGCAGAGCAAGCGAGCAGTGCCCGCCAAAAGGCCGCTCGGCAGCGCGCCGCACGGGAGCGGGTAGAACGACTGGAAGCCGCCTTAGCCGAGATACCTGCGGTGCGGGCGGCGAAAGAGGCCGATGAACAGGACGAAGCCCGTGTCTCCAGCACGGACCCCCAGGCACGGGTGATGAAGATGCCGGATGGGGGTTTCCGTCCGGCTTACAACGTGCAGTTTGCCACGGATACGGAACACCTGGTGATTACCGGTGTGGACGTGACGAACGCCGGCAGCGACCAGGCAGAGATGTCTCCCATGGCCGAGCAGGTGCAAGAACGATGCGACCGCTTGCCCGACAATTGGCTGATGGACGGCAGCTTTGTCAACAAGAAAGCCATTGAGAGCGGATCAGCCAAGGGGATGTGTATGGTGGCGCCTGTGCCTGAACCCAAGGACAAAGACCGCGATCCTGCTCGTGCGCTGCCCACAGACTCGCCGGCTGTGGCGGAGTGGCGAGAACGCATGGCGACAGCCGAAGCGAAGGAGACGTACAAGCTCCGGGCGGCGACGAGTGAATGCGTGAATGCCCAGGCGCGCAGCAGTCATGGGTTACTGCAATTCCGAGTACGCGGCTTAGGCAAAGTGCTGTGCGTGGCTCTCTGGATAGCGCTCACGCACAATCTACTGATCTGGCTGCGGCACCTCCCGTTGGTGACGTGACTGCCTGGTCTTCTGGCGCGGTCTGTTTCCCGGAGGTACGGCGCTTAGCTTTGTTGGGGGCTGGCAACATCTGGCCCAACTTCGCCCTTTGCTGCTCTTCGCCGGATAAAGCCGTCTGGATCTGAATCTGGCGTTGGGCCATGGGCGTTGGTGCACGCTGATTCTCGGCAAACATAGCGCCTGGCGCTTTGCCCCACAAGACACAGCCATAAACTTGACCATAACCCCAGCCTATCAGAGCCTATCCAAGCAGATTATTTTCACAAACTCTGAGCCGTCAAGTAGCAGAGGAGGCGCTACGATGAGAAAGACTGTTTTCCTCACGTTGGCGATTTGTGGTACGATTCTCTTCACGACAATCTTTCCCGTAGGCCGTTCACTGCCGTCCCGAGCGGAGACTTCGTACTTATCCTCGCCAAACCTTGCTACATCTGCCAGTCAGGGGGATGATCTACTAATGCTAGACATTAGTGGGGAGCGCTCTCTTGTTCTCATTTTCCCCAGCCGTGAACTAGTATTGGACATAGGCGGAAACATAGTGTCGTTGGGGGTAACTGCTCTGGCCGCCAAGTTCGTGAATTCCGAAGAGATCCTCTTCATCGATGAAACGCTGTCATTGAAGAGACTGGATCCAAACGGCATAAGCCCTATTCTACCTGAAAGCAGGGCCAATGGTCCACTATTCATAAGCAAAGACCGTCGATATGCAGCCTATCTCAAGCCGAGCGATTTTCTAGGCGGGACGATTCCACATACAAACTCAGTTGCAGTAATGGACCTAGCTAACAACACAGAGCAAACACTTTTCGGAATCCCAGGTATAACCATTCACCTATACGGATGGTCCGGCGACTCGCTTGTAGTTGAAGTACCCTATTGGTCACCGATCACTCTCAGCCCACCAGAGGAGTTAGTTCTGGGAGTGCTTCCCCTGTCCGATCGACCTACTCAAATTGGCGCTTTCGCTTCCCTTCCGCGACTCTTAGCGAATTCCAAGTACCCGCAAACGTCCTTCGACCAGAGCGCCATCGCCTACGAAACGGATAGTGATGATGTGGTAATATCGTCACTCGAAACGCCCAGCTATGCTATCATATCCGATGTCAGAGACCCAATGTGGGCAAAGGACGGCCTCACAGTTGTACGCGGCAATATGCGGGTTCCAGTCGACCTATCAAGTTTGATGTGGACAGAGGGCAATGCCAAGAGTAAGCTGGTTCCTCTACCCTCCACCCCATCTCAAGCCATGGCTTATGTACTGCCGGATCCAACCGCTGGTCTCAGTGGCATCATGTCGATACTGCTGTATCGCCCAGTGTCTTCAAACATCCCAGTCTCTGCTTATTATGATCTTGATAGAAACGTTGGCCATTGGAGAGATTGGCAGGGCAATACAGGAACGAGCTGGGTCTATGGCCAATCATATGATCAGCATGAAGGCACTGACTATGATGGTACTACAGGTGATCCGATCTATGCCTCACAAACAGGAACGGTGGGGACCATATACATAGACTGTACTAATACATGGAACTCCGGTACGCTCTCATACGGTACGAATTTTCGTATAAATCACGGAACCTTGAGTGATGGTAATATTTATGCAACTGGATATGCACATCTCAAATGCGACGCGGTAAATGTAACAGAGAATGAAACGATATCTTCGTTACCGCGCCAGATTGCCCAAATGGGCAACACTGGGTACAGCAGTGGAGACCACTTGCACTTGAATGTCCGAAAGGGAGCATCAGCGTCACTTATTGACCCATACGAGGCTGGAATCATCAGCGACTCTCCGGCAAGTGGCGGCACCTGCTCTGCTCCTTCCCTAATCGAACCTGGTGACGGCGCAACCCTCAGCAGCCGCACCATCACCTTCCGCTGGAACGCGGTGAGCGGTTGCACGTTTAATGGCTATACCTTCCGCGTCAAGAATACCTCCAACATGGATTCTGGCGGCACGACGATTATTGACACTGGAGAAGGCGGAACACAGCGCACTGAGACCATCAATGGGTGGGATAACCAAGACCTCTGGTGGGGAGTTAAAGCGGCCAATGCTCCTTCCGGAGCTAACTGGGCGGTGCGACGGTTTCGCATTGAGCCCGGTGGCACTTCGTGCAACCCCAACGCCGACCAAGTAGCCCTGTACGCCAACACCAACTATGGTGGCAGTTGTGTAACCTTGAATATTGGTGACTACCCCAACCCTGGGTATCTGGCTCCTGTGGGCAACGATAATGTCGAGTCCATTCGGGTGGGCAGTAACGTTCAGGCGATTCTGTACGAGCACGACAATTATGGGGGGCGATCTGAGACCTTTACTGGTGATGACTCTAACTTGGGTGATAATTCTATCGGCGCTAACGTGGTCTCCTCGGTCAAGGTCCAGTCGCGGGTCACCACCTGCAACACTCCCTCTCCCTCCAGCCCTTGTAATGGTGTCAGAATCAACCAGACCAGCAATGTGAACTTTTCCTGGAGCGGCAACTGTAGCCAGTACTACGCCGAGTACTGGGGCGGCCCGGCAGGCACTATTGGCTCTGGGTGGATCGGGAGCACCTCCTGGAATCCTGGGCAACTCTGGTGCGGCAACTACTCCTGGCACGTGAAAGGTAAGAGTTCCTCTGGGCAAGAGACAGGCTGGAGCAGTACATGCAACTTTACGGTCGTGCCGAATACGCCTTCGGGTTTAACGGCCTCGGCGGCTTCCAGTTCCCAAATCAATCTGTCCTGGAACGATCCTGGTGGGGAGAAGGACGGCTACAATGTTTATCGCAACGGCTCCAAGGTGGGGACGACTGCAGCAACGACGTATCAGGACACAGGCCTGAGTTGCAACACCGGCTATTCCTACTATGTCAAAGTATACAAGGGCAGCTTGGAGTCCGATCCCAGTAATACTGCTAGTGCCACCACACAGCCCTGTGGCCCGGCGATAACGGTGGACAGCGTATCTGTTGATCGTTGTGCCGGGGGAGCCGCCCGTACCTTTGCTGCTGAGGGCCCCTCAGCGATTGTTGGGCAAGAGAAAAGTGAGGCATTTGTCGCGCTTGCCGCGCCGGTCTTTCGGCGAGGGGAAAAGATCTGCATGGGTATCGCTGGCACAAACCACACCAATAATTCCATCTCAACCTATTGGTCCTGGACAACGCGTAACTCAAAAGGTGAGAAGATTCAGGCGCTCTCGTATGACGATTGGCCTTGGACGATGACCCCCGGTTGGAACGGGGCTGGCTGGGGTCCCACCATCCCAAGCAACTTGCCTCCAGGCCTATATACCTTCACTGGCTACATCCGCTGGGATGGAGGTATTGACTCCAAGAGCACAACCTTCACGGTTGTAGTCGCAGGCGGGGCTGACTTTGACGGGGATGGGAAGGCGGATGCAGCAATCTATCGAGACGCTTATTGGTACATCAAGACGTCGAGTACGGGGTGGTCAAGTCTGACGACCATCTGGCATGGTGGGCTCTCTGGGGACAAGCCGCTGGTGGGAGACTTTGACGGGGATGGGAAGGCCGATGCGGTGATCTATCGGGGTGCTTATTGGTACATCAAGACGTCGAGTACGGGGTGGTCAGGGCTGACGACCATCTGGCATGGTGGAGCCTCTGGGGATGAACCGCTGGTGGGAGACTTTGACGGGGATGGGAAGGCCGATGCGGTGATCTATCGGGGTGGTTATTGGTACATCAAGACGTCGGGTACGGGGTGGTCAGGTCTGACGACCATCTGGCATGGTGGGCTCCCTGGGGACAAGCCGCTGGTGGGGGATTTTGATGGTGATGGGAAGGCGGATGCGGTGATCTATCGGGGTGCCTATTGGTACATCAAGACCTCGAGTACGGGGTGGTCAGGTCTGACGACTATCTGGCATGGTGGGGCCTCTGGGGACAAGCCGCTGGTGGGGGATTTTGATGGTGATGGGAAGGCGGATGCGGTGATCTATCGGGGTGCCTATTGGTACATCAAGACCTCGAGTACGGGGTGGTCAGGTCTGACGACTATCTGGCATGGTGGAGCCTCTGGGGACAAGCCGCTGGTGGGGGATTTTGATGGCGATGGGAAGGCCGATGCGGTGATCTATCGGGGTGCCTATTGGTACATCAAGACGTCGGGTACGGGGTGGTCAGGTCTGACGACCATCTGGCATGGTGGGTTACCCCAAGACAAACCGCTGCCGGATCAATGATGTTCCAATCCAGCGAGCCAGTCTCCAGCATCACACCCTAAGAAGCGCTTTACATCTGGTACTCTGTCAAGACTCATTTTATGGGCAAATTCGCCAGAAAAATCATTTTTACCCATCAAATCATGCTTGACAGAGTACCAGTCTCTGTCGGATTCAACATAAATGCTATCCAAAGAAGATTATCCTATGGCTGTAGATGACACTGAACGAGCACGAGGGCCCTCTATCCTCTTCAGCAGTGCAATACTCTTGACTCGTCATTTGTTAGGACTTGCCTTCAATTTTGTTGGTGGTGTTTTGTTGGCGAGAATCCTTGGGCCACACATATGGGGCATCTTCGCCATTTGTATGTTTCTGAGCGTGGCTGTCCAATTAATCCTCGAAAAAGGATTGGTTGCATTCTTAGTTCAGTCCCGGAAAGAGCCCCCAAATTACGAAATAGGAACTGCTTTTACAATTCAGATGCTTGCAGGTGGTGTCATTGTTGTTTTCCTTATTTTGTGGGGTGCACCTGCTTTGGTACAGTGGTATGGATTTTCTGAGCTCCGGGTGACTACAATTGGAATGGCAATTGGGACCTTTGCCTACAGCTTGCGGGCTATACCTGTAGCTATGCTGGAAAGAAAGATGGCTTATTCCAGAGTTGGCTTGATTGAATTATCGGATATTATCGCATTTAATCTCATTGCTGTTTCCTTCGCCTTGCTAGGGAAAGGTATTGAGGGGTTAGCACTAGGTCTCGCGTTTAGAGGTATCATCTCAGCTCTACTTGCCTTTGTGCTAGGAGTTCGGCCTTCTTTTGCTTGGGACTATGCAGCCGCGGTACGCTTGCTCCGCTTTGGGGTACCATTCTTCTTATCGAACTCGACACGCATAATCATATCAGCAGCGGAGCCTGTCCTCATTGGTCTTATTGCTGGGACGGCGGCTCTTGGTATAGTACAACTCTCGTATAGCCTATTGAGCTATCCAGGTATGATAGCACTAATAGTATCACGTGTCCTCTTCAGCGCCAACTCGAGACTTCAGGATGATCTTGATGCATTTGTGGCAAGAGCACAACAAACGGTTATCTTCCTTTCTCAGATCGTCACACCTGCTGTTACTTTATTAGCCGCATTTAGTCCATGGTGGATCACAATTGTGTATGGTCCAGATTGGCACTCTGTCAGTCTCGTCATGCTCCTGGCTGCTTTGCCGTTTGCTTTTGGCAATGTGATTTGGACTTTAAGTGCCAGTTTGTTTGCGAAAGGCAGGGTCATGGATGTGCTTGTTTTTCAGGTTGTATACGCGTGTCTTTATTGGGTATTTAACCTGATATTTATCCCCCGGATCGGGCTATTGGGAGCTCCACTAGCTTTGCTATGTAGCAATCCATGCTTTCTCATGCTCGTGTTAGCATTCAAGAGAATAGGTGGCCAGTTGAAACTGTTACATTTAGTGCTTTATAATCTAGCATACTCATTTCTAATGATCGCAATTTGGGTTAGTGTTGAGTCAGGGCGATGGATAGTGGCACTTGCTCTTCTTGCCTTCTTCATAATGTTCTGGACGATTAGTTCAACAGAGCTCATTGAGCAATTACGTCAGCTACTAGTTCTTGTTCTGAAACGGCAAACAAGCAGGCCTTCAATCCTAGAATAGCAGAGGTTTTAATGTCAATGAAACAAGAGTTTGATAAAGATTATTTCCGTACTTTCGAGAGGGTTGGACTTTCTGGCCATGCGTATGCTGCTAAACCATACTGGTATAGCTTTTGGGAGAGGTTCATTTCTAGTTTCACAGATCGCGGTAGTAAGATTCTGGAGTGTGGTTGTGGACTAGGGTTTCTACTAAAACGTCTACAGTTGCGATACACCTGTGTTGGAGTGGACATCTCTTACTACGCTCTGGAGATCGCCCAAAAAAACACAGGCAATGGGAAATTAGTTCAGGCCTCCGCAGTGGCTCTACCTTTTGCAAGTACAACCTTTAGGCTTGTGGTGGCATTTGACTTGATAGAGCACCTTGCAGCCCCTGAAGTTTTTCTACAAGAAGCAAGGAGAGTTCTCCGTGATGGTGGTGGTCTCATAATAGCGACGCCTAATCCAAGATCATTTGGTGCACGGCTGAAGAAGCGCAACACACCAAGCGGGACAAATGCTGACAGACAGGTGTCTATGTGGTTTGGATGGACTGATCTAACCCATATTAATGTGAGAACACCTCTGGAGTGGAGAGAAGCTTTGATGCAGCAAGGATTTTCTATAGCTCGAGATGGCAGCACAGGTTTACATGATATTCCCTACTTCTGGTGGATGCCATTGTTGTTGCAAAAGGCCATTTTTACAGTTAGCTATGTAACACTAACGCGCGCGTTTGGATTTTTCCCCTGGCTTCTTGGAGAGAATTACGTGTGTTATGCGAGGAAACAATGACGGAAAGTACATATTTTGAAGTTTAGATAGCATTGATCCCGTATTATCCCCACTCCCGCCTATACGTTTTCTTGGAGGCTTTTGATTTGATGGCAACCCTTCCAGAGTTGGATTCATTGATTTTGGTAATACTGACTGGCTTTGTATGTCTTCTGCCATTCCTGTACCCCCGGAAGAAGGCGCTAGACATATTCTCACCCATTGTTCTGTTTTGTGTATTCTACGGTCTTCTTTTTTTTGTTAGGCCTCTTTATCTTCTCTTATACGATCCGACTCGTGTTGAGGATTGGAGAGCCTTTAATCTGGCGTTGATTTATGCGACCGTGGGATGTCTCTGCTTCTATACGGGATATTTCAGTAGAATAGGCCGTGCTATTGGCCATCACCTTATTAGCGGGACTGCCAAATGGAATCAAGCCAAATTAGTAGCCGTTATCATGCTATTTAGTGCTATTAGCTCACTCGCGTTTATCATCCTCGAATTCTTCATTCTGCGGCTCGGAGTCTGGTACCATCTAACTCATTTGCTCGAAGTCACTTTTAACTATTTAATGAGTGGTACCTTGCCTATAATTTGGGGACTGTCATTTGCGCGCACCGCATTTTGGTTGCTGTTCACGTTCTGGCTTTCGCAGGGAGCCTCGTGGGGGTTGTGGAGGAAATTGTTCCTGGTCTTCTACCTAGCCATTAGTCTTATATTTACTAGTTTGGCTGGCCTAAGGTGGCCAATTCTGCAATTTTTCATGGTTCCAGCGGTGGTGTTTCATTATCTGGCCAAGAGAATAAGCATTTTGAAGGCGATCGTCCTAGTGATGGTGTTAGCGATTGGTTTAGGGGAATTGGAATTCTTTCGGAGCACGGGTGTTGTTGTTGATCCTGTAACCAGGTTGCCGATATTGTTGCAAAAGTTTATCGTCAGTTTCTTGTCTTTTGAGAATTTTGTGCAGGTAGTCCGGTTTATTCCTGCACAAGTTGATTTCCTGTATGGGCGCCCATACTTATACCTAACTCTTGCATTCATCCCGCGTGTCATATGGCCGGACAAACCAATATTCACTGACCAACTCTTGACCAGTGCTATTTTGCCCGCTGGCCCTGAACTAAATACATTTACTGTCCTGGGTGATTTTTATGCGAACTTCTACATAGTAGGAATAATTCTGGGCATGTTCCTCTGGGGGATTTTATGGCGAGCTATATACTCTTACCTTCTTAGAAATCAACACAACCCTAGCGCTGTTGTCATCTATGCTGCTACTATAACTATGGGCATACCCACTATCCGGTCGAATATCATTGAATTTATTTTCTTTATGGCGATGTACATTCTTCCGCTGGTGCTTGCTATACACTACATTAATGTCAAGCAGCAGCGGATTAAGGCAGCTCTGAAGAATGAGTTTTCTTCGCGCAGACACGTGCCTGCGTCTGCGCGCCAACCTGTGTGACAAGTCAGAGATTGGGGATGGTCTTGCATATTGACGGGCGTGGTGCTATACTGGAAGCA
>Ga0194112_10010057_pt1 | contig 11923 bp, 10 predicted proteins | sample TA2MahC400mmetaG_FD_146191 | JGI IMG/M metagenome (GOLD analysis project Ga0194112, IMG submission 146191) | Freshwater microbial communities from Lake Tanganyika, Tanzania - TA2015016 Mahale Deep Cast 400m | ecosystem: Environmental > Aquatic > Freshwater > Lake | place: Tanzania: Lake...
GTCTCTCGTATGTGGGTGTCTCCGCGCGTAAGTCCTTGTCAGTTCCGCTGCGGCCAATTCGGACTTTCTGTGCTTCCAAATTTACAGTCTGCCCCCGTTGGCCACTTGGGTATCCTACCAGAGCGAACTCCCGATTCGAGCCGGGTGACGATTAAGCCAAAGACCCCACCTTGTCAACCCGCACCGCTTGTTCTACCGTATAAAAATATGTTCGATTCCTTAACCGGCAAGCTGCAAAACGTCTTCAAAAATCTGCGCGGCCTTGGAAAAATCTCCGAGTCCAACGTCAGCGAATCTTTACGCGAAGTCCGGCTCGCCTTGCTGGATGCCGATGTCAATTTCAAGGTCGCTCGCGACTTTATCGAACGCGTCAAAGAACAAGCGATTGGCCAAAAAGTCATCCAAAGCATTCAGCCTGGCCAGCAAATCATCAAGATCATTCACGATGAACTGGTCAATCTGCTTGGTTCCGCCAATGCGGGTTTGGAACTCAGCGGCAACCCAAGCTGCCTGATGCTCGTCGGTCTGCACGGCTCGGGCAAAACCACGTCCGCTGGAAAGCTGGCTCGCCTGCTCCATAAACACGGGCGCGCCCCGCTGTTGGTCGCCTGCGACGTTTATCGTCCGGCGGCCATGGACCAACTCCAAACGCTCGGCCAGCAACTCGACCTGCCGTCATTCATTCGCAAAGGAGAAACGGACGTCCTGAAGATCGCGCGTGAAGCCATCGAATTCGCCGGGTCGAATCAGCGGAACACGCTCATTTTCGATACCGCGGGACGGTTGCAAATCGATCAACCGCTCGTCCAGGAATTGGTTCGGTTGCGCGATCTGGTCAAGCCGCAGGAGATTCTGCTCGTGCTCGACGCAGCTACCGGCCAGGAGGCAGTGAACGTCGCGACCCATTTCGATCAAGCCCTGAACATTACCGGGACGATTCTCACCAAGCTCGATGGTGACGCTCGCGGCGGCGCGGCATTGAGCATGAAAACTGTGACTGGCAAACCAATCAAGTTTGTAGGCGTTGGTGAAAAGCCGGAAGATTTTGAACCGTTTCATCCCGAACGGATGGCTTCGCGTATCCTGGGTATGGGCGACGTGGTGAGCCTTGTCGAACGCGCGGCGGAAGCGGTCGATTTAGATGAAGCCAAGCGCATGGAAGAAAAAATGCGCAAGGGCCAATTCACGCTGGAAGATTTTCTCGATCAGTTGCGGCAGATGAAAAAGATGGGTTCGCTGGAAAGCATCGTTCGCATGCTGCCGGGCGGTTCAGAGATGATAAAAAGCGAGGACTTGACCAAGGGCGAGCGTGAATTCAAGCGCATGGAAGGCATGATCTGCGCTATGACCCTCCAGGAGCGCCGCCATCCGCAAATCTTAAATGCGAAACGCCGGCTGCGCATTGCCAAAGGAAGCGGCGTGACAGTCACCGAATTGAACAGTCTGCTCAATCGCTTCGGTCAGATGCAGCAAATGATGAAGAAGATGGGCAAGATGCAAAAGATGATGGCGCGAATGGGCGGCTTTATGCCGGGCCGTTAGTGTAGTGTTGCACAAATAACTAAAGATATCCCGGCTAGCCCGTATTAATCACGGCGCTGGCTGGGACGCAATCCGCGATTTAAGGCGCACTTCATTCCGACAAGTACGAGTTGGATGAACCTGGTTGAACGTTGGTTTGCCGAACTGCTGAACTGACAGGCAAAGCTGTTCGGCGCGGCAGCTTTGCCAGCGTTCCCGGTTATTTATGCAACAGACCCCTAGTTCCATCGCACAGTGAAGTCCGTTGTCCGCTCGTATAGCCAAGTGGCGTCGTTCTTATCCAAGGTTGCATTCGAGCTGGTCCTCGGTCGACCGTAAGTGATGATGGTGGGCGACTTCCATTTTCTGATCTCTGAGTGGCCGTCCGCAAACGAGAGGCCGCCTGCACCGTTGTGGTAGGAAGCCGGATAGTCCACGTACGAGGTCTTTGACTCATGCACAAACCACCCGTCATTGATCGAGGCCGGATTCTCATCAATCGTCACCCACGTCATTGAAGGTCCGAGAACGAAATCCCCTTGCTTGCGATACGTCCTACCCATGGCGCGAGTCTCTCCGGGAAGGGGATTCATGAAGCAACTCATCGAGTTGCTGCGGACCTTGGGAATCCCCCCTCCTGTACCAAATGGGCTTCTCGTCGTCGCTCTGTCGGCGGGGCATTTGTAAACCCCCAATGAATTCACATAATTATACAGCAGCGAATCCGTGATCAAGATGGTATTGGTCCAACCTGGCGAGGTGTGCATTGTCCCCATGCACCATTGGTTTAGCGGATAGTTTTTGGTCGCACTATGGGTGGATACCAACCCTCCCAACCCTGTCGATGGGCAGATTTTCTCTTGGTTATCGCCAGAATAAAGCGCCCAACCCAGCATCAGTTGTTTGCCGTTGCTCAGGCAAAGGATGCCCTGCGCTTTGGTCTTCGCCTTCGCAAGGGCCGGCAAAAGCATTCCCGCAAGGATGGCGATGATGGCGATGACGACAAGAAGTTCAATTAGGGTAAATCCGCGCTGGGCTTTGATCGCGTCAGACCGCGGTAGTTGACGGTTGGCTTTGGAGATTGAAAGGTTCATTGAGCTCATGGATTAAGGTGTTAGCGCAAACAAAATAAAAAGGGAGTTGATAACATTCAAGAGCCCACCGATTCGATGATTGCGATTCGCAAGCTAAATTCGTCTAATTCGTCACGTTGGGCATCGCCTTCAGACCGGCTGCGGCGGACGGGTCGATCCCCTGAATGGCGCCAATGGCTTCTGTTGCGACAGTGGGGTCGCGGTCCTTCGCCGCTTCCTTGAGCGCCGGAACGGCCTCTTTCGCCTTGGGGCCAACCTGCCCCAGCGCGTGCGCCGCTAAACGGCGGACCATCCCGTCCGAGTCCTTCAGCAGAGGGATTAGCGTCGAAACCGCTGGAGCGGCGCCCTGTCCGGCCTGGGCTAACGCGGCACACGCATTGATGCGCGTTTCGGTATCCGGACTTTTGAGATTCTGAATCTGAGCTTGGACATCCACCTTCACGTCCGAGCCGCCGCCCCCGCCGCATCCCATGACTAACGAAGCGACCAGCAATGAGAATAGAAAGGCTGCATAAGTGGAAGTGGAGGTGGAGGTTTTCATAGTCCCCGGATGTTAGTACACACCTGTTCCGGGGGCAATAGTCATCTTTGACTTGACTGGCGAGGCGAGGGCATTGCTTTAGTAACCGAATACCCCTTGAACTTTCTGCCCTCGACCTTGGCGAATCTCAAGAGCACGGTCAGCTTCAAACGGACCGAAGGCTTCTTCATCTCCCTTTACCCAGCGCACGATCAGGCGATCAATTTTTTCTCGGCGGCCTAACCCAAAGTGAATTCGGGGATCGTTGCTGGAACAGTATCCCTGATTCGGCATCACTTCTCGAAATTGCACGCGGCCGTCCAGTTCGAGGCGGACACTGGCATTGATCGCATCGCGCCCTTGTGAATCGATCACTCGGAAGATGATCCAGTGGCCGCGTTGCGGCGCAACATTGCGAAGCAAATGAGCCGGACCATCACGGTTGACTACAACGGCATCAATCGCGCCGTTATTGTCCAAATCGCCAAACGCTGTGCCGCGACTCGAAGAGAGTAAGACCGGTTGTGTCCCACCGAGAGGTTTGAGTTCTTCGAATTCGCCGTTGCCCAAGCCGCGGAGCAGCGCATTCGGTTCTGCGTACGGGTCGCTTGGATCAAGGTCTTGGACACCATATTTCACGCGCCCGTTGGCAATATAGAGATCAAGTTCTCCGTCGTTATTGAAGTCCGCAAAGCCGACGCCGAATCCGGTGTAGGGACGGCTGGGCGCGCCTGGGCCTTTAGCCATGACGGCATCGACGAAGTAGCCTTCCGTATTGACGAAAAGACCATTTCCCTCACCGACCAGATGCGTGACAAAAAGGTCGAGTGCTCCCCGTTGCCGAAGGTCCACGACGGCGACACCCATTCCCGCGCGTGGCATGCCGACGAGATTGACAGCGCAACCGCGTAATAATGCTTCATCTTGGAATCTGCCATTGCCTTGATTGATCCAGAGTTGGTTGGGTACGCCGTCGTTTGCGATGAAAATGTCCAGGAGTCCATCGCGATTGAAATCCGCGCAGGCAGCGCCGAGGCCGTTTCCATACGCTTTGTCGAGGCCGGCAGCCAGAGTAACATTCTCGAACGTGCCATTACCGCGATTATGGTAGAGCGTCGTCATGGCGGGCGCTTTGTAGTTGAGCGGAGAGCAATAATCGGGAAGGCCGCCACGCGAAAAACAATTCAGTTCAGTCTCACGCGACCAGCGAAGATAATTCGCAACGATCAAGTCGAGATGGCCGTCGCGATCATAGTCAAACCACGCGGCGCTCGTGCCCCAGGAATCGCCCGTTATTCCGGCCTCGCGCGTCACATTCGTGAAAATGCGTCCGCCCCGCGCGTGACCATCGTTGCGAAACAGCAGACCGCCCGTCAAATGGCTGATATAGAGATCGACGCGCCCGTCATTATTGAAGTCCCCACAAGCACAACCCATCCCGTATTCGCCGTAGCCGCCGACACCTGCGCGTTCCGTGACGTCCTCAAACTTCCAGTGGCCGAGGTTCCGGTAGAGCTTATGGCCTGGCCGATTAGTGGCGCCTGGATCAAGCGAACCACCATTGACGCAAAAGACATCCAGCAATCCGTCGGCGTCAAAATCGAGCAATCCAACTCCACCGGTCACCATCTCTGGCATATAAAAGCGTTTAGCGTGACCGGAGCTGTGTCGAAACGTCAGACCAGCCTGCGCCGCGACTTCTTCGAACCAAGGTGCGGGCGCCGATAAAGAATTGGTTGCCGCCGTCGGCGCCGAAGGCAAGTCGTTTGCGGGTTTGCGACAGGCACTCAGTATGAGAATCACAGTCAGACCCAAGGCGCACGGTGGCGCTGGGATTCGCCGCCGCACACCTAACCCGTTGCAGAGGTCTGGGCTGCTAGCGGTCATTTTGGCTTCTCAAGTTTCCGCTCGAAAGCGTCTAAGGCAGGGTGGTTCGGAGCAATGCGCCTCAGCCGGCCCAACACCTTTTTCGCTTCGCCAGTTTCACCGAGTTGCGCATGCAGTTCCGCCAGGCGCATATGAGCGCGCACCGAAACCGCATCAAGCTGCCGTGCTGCTTCGTACTGCGGTTTGGCTTCCCGCGGCCGATTCAAGTTGCGCCAGAGGACGTCGCCGATCTCGAGATGGATCTCGGAATTTTGAGGATCGGCGGCACGGGCGGCCTCGAGAGCGGCCAATGCTTCTTGATCACGTTCCAGACCGAGAAGGGCGTTTGCTTTGGCGATATGTGGTTGTGCCAGCTTTGGCGCGAGAGCAATGGCGCGCTCGGCCGTCGCCAATGCTTGCTCATTTTGGCCAAGCTGTCCTTCGATGAGCGCGGCGGTGATGAGCGCGGGAACATAATTCTGATCCTTCTCCAGAGCGCGTCGCACGATGAGCCGCGCCTTATTCGGCTGCTGTGAGCGGTTCAGCGTGATGGCTAATTGATTTATCAAGCTGATATTATCGGGATAATACGACCAAGCTTTGGCGAGGACTTCCACAGCTTTGAGCGGCTGGCCTTCTTCACAGTAATCATTCGCCAATTGATTTTGATCCTGCAAGAGCTTCATGTGCCGCGACGCGTCCTTAGACCAGTCGTCGGGCATCGGGAAGTTGATGGCATTCCGGCCCAGGTTCAATTCGATTTCGGCGTCCTCCACGCGTCCGAGGGAACGGTAAGCCTGACCAAGCAGGCTGTGCGCATTCTTGGCTGCGCGATCGAGATCCACTGCCTTTTCGAGCCGTTGCGCCGCTTCAGCGTACTGGCCTTGGCGCAGCAGAATTTCTCCCAGGCCAGCCCAGCCACGCCACTCGCGCGGCGCCAATTCAGTCAGTCGCACAAACGCGTTCTTTGCTTCGTCCAAGTTGCCGCTGCGCAGGAGCGCGTTACCAAGCCGGTAGAACCCAGGAGCAAAATCTGGAAAACGCTTTGTTAAGTTCCCGAAGACCGTGGTCGCCTCTTCCGTCTCGCCCAATTCCTGCGCAGCCACACCGAGATACATGGCGGACAAAGGATCGTTGGGGTCCAGTTGAGCGGCACTCTGAAATGCTTGCCGCGCGATCGCCCAAAGACCATTGACCGCGTAAACCATGCCGAGCGCAGCGTGCCGCGAGGCATCGCGTGGCTTTTGTTGCGCCCACGCAAGTTGCTGCGAAATGTACTCGCGCAATTGCGGTTCGAGCACGGCAAGGTCCGGCGGTTCGGGAATGGGTGGAGGCGGCGTTCGAAAGTGAACAATCAGGAAAATCGTGACAGCAACGAGCGCACATGTGAAAAGCACAAGTCGGAGCCGATGTCTGCTCGGAGGCAATCTGTCACGTGAAACGTTTGTCTTCAGATTAGAATTAGAGAAAGATTGGGATCAAATTCCAGGGAAGGAGGCGGTTGGATTGAACGTTCAGGACCCAAAAGCAAAAATGGTTCGCGCAGAGGCGAACCATTTTGCTTGAAATGGGCAAGGCGCCCGCGGCTACTGAGTGCGCGTCGGGTTGGTAATCTTCGAGGAGGTGCGCAGTTGTGTCCACTCCACATCTGGATTGTTTGGCGAAGCAGTGCCAATGCGTCCGATCTTCGGCATGGTTCGAATGTCTTTCCATTTCCTGTGCTCGCCATGACCGTCGGCAAAGGAAAAAGCGCAGGACCCATTGTGATAGCTGGACGGCCAATCCACCCAGCGGCTCGCGGCTGGCCTTGCGGGATCGAAGTTATCCATGTCCACAGCAAACCAACCGTCGTTGATGCTGTCCTCGCGTTCCTCGACGAAGACCCATGTGTTCACCGGCGATGGAACCTGGATTTCACTGTATTTCTTGAATTGGCGGTAACCACCCGAGAACGGGCCGCCGCGTTCGCCCAAGTAAGCATTCATCGAAACCGAGCGCACACGCGGCGCTCCGCGTCCGCCGTTATCTTTGCTCTTGTCGGCTGGGCACTTGTAAATGCCGGGTGATTGGCTGTACTTGCCGAGCTGCGAATGCATTAGGAAGTTGATGTTCGTGTTCGCGCCCGACGGCGTGCCGCGGCCCGAATCCAGCCAGCCGACGCACCAGGTACGGTTCGAGTTCGAAGCGGTTTGAGCTTCTCCACCATCGAGGTTGCCGCAGAGTTTGTCGTTGTTGTCATCCGCATAAATGACATAAGCAAGGCCCAGTTGCTTGTTGTTGCTCAGGCAAATGATGGCCTGCGCCTTGGCTTTCGACTTCGCGAGGGCTGGAAGCAGCATTCCAGCGAGAATCGCGATGATGGCGATGACGACCAACAACTCGATGAGGGTGAATGCACGCGAAGAAAGGTTGGGCGTTCCCAAGTGCCGGCTTAACGCGAATAATATCTTTTTCATAAACGGATTTTTGTATGCTTGGTATGGGTTTCGGCGATGTGTGGGAGTCTAAAGAGCGACCATCTTGCCGTCAATATCTTATCCGCACACACAGCGTCTCTGGGAATGTCAGCCTCCCACACTTACAGAAAGAAACGTTGCGGAGAACTGTGCGTTTGAACGCACACCCGATTCCATTCGGTGCGCTTTGGACCGACCGGCAAGCCCGAAGATCACCGCTAATTGAAACTAAAACTATAAGGTGGTTGAAAATCGGCCACATTGGTGGTTGAAATACACAGCCCAACACGGACTTCATGAACCCTGATCAAATCCAACGCGCCCTCGCCGACATCACCGCCGAGACGGACCAAACGATCAAGCATCTCAAACTCGCCAGTCTTGTCTCCACCGTATTCCGCGAACGCGGCATCGAGCTCGTCGTTGTGGGCGGTTCCGCCATCGAATTTTACACGGAAGGCGCTTACGTTTCGGGGGATATCGACATGTGTCTCGTCTCGCCGGTCAGGCTGGATGTGCGGACGCGACAGGAGCTGATGGGGCAACTGGACGCCCGCGGTGGTCCACGCAACTGGCAAGTTGCCGGTGAATATGTGGACATTCTCGGTGAAGTTGAAACCCTGGCGCGCACGCCATTTGACGAGATCGAGGCGCCTTACGGGCTCGTTCGTTTGGTTAGCCCGGAAGATCTCCTCGTCGAGCGCCTTCTAATTTCTGTTTATCCTCACCGTGACCAAACAGCCGATGCCTGCGCGCGAAAGCTGATTGCCGTTGGACTCTCGCGACAGGTCGAACTCGATTGGCAGGAGGTCCGCAGGCTTGCTGAACGGCCTGAATATCGTATCCTTCCGGTGCTCGAATCAGTTGTTGATGAAGTTGCCAATGAACTCGGAACATCCAGTCCCTATCATTCCTAAAGATCGCCCAATTTCGTGGAATGACTGGCTCAAAGGCCGCCGCGCGCGCCGCGAGACGGGCAATCGCGTCGCTCCCCAAATTATCCGCCGCCTTGACAGCTCCAGCGACAAGCGTCTCCGCAAATTGTTCAACGGCGAGCGTGGCCTGCCCTTTAAAAAGACGGCGGACCTGTGAGTGGCTTGCGCTGGAGCGGCGTCTCGAAAACGCGCCGTGAACTTGGATTGGATTGTTTAGATTTAGATTTGGTTAGTTAGTTTGAGGTGGCGCTTTCCCGAGACGCCGCTCCAGGAAGGTGGTTGGTTAGCGTTCACTTCGCGAATCCCTGCTGCGTTAACCAGAACAGGCAATCGCTCGCCCAGGGATGTGAATTCTTGAAGGGCGGTTTGTCAGCGAGGCCGATTCCATGACGGCCTTTTTGATAGACATGAAGGTCAAAAGGAACGCCGGCTTTGCGCAGCGCTGCCGCGAAGTCCAGGCTGTTTTCCACAGGCACGGCTGTATCTTCGAGCGTATGCCAAAGAAATGTCGGCGGGGTTTGCGCGGTGACCCGAAGTTCGTTGGAAAGGAATTGCGCCAACTCTGGCGCCGGATCTTTGCCAAGCAGATTATTCTTGGATCCTTGGTGGGTATGTTTGCCCATTGTGATCACTGCGTAACAAAGAATTCCCAAATCCGGCCGCGAACTCTGGCGCTCGATGAGATCTGCAGCGTCTGGTTTGCCAGCATCAAAGTGGGTCAGGATGGTTGACGCCAAGTGTCCTCCCGCGGACGAACCCATGACACCAACACGCCTGGCATCAACTTTCCAATCGGCGGCTTTCGCGCGGACAAATCGAATCGCGCGCGCGACATCTTCGAGCATTCGCGGGTGGCGGTAGCCAGCCGATCCAAGCCGATATTTCAGGACAAAACCGGCAATGCCATTCTGATTAAGCCACACGGCGTAATCGTGCCCCTCATGGTTGGCTAACCCGCCATAGCCGCCTCCCGGACAAATCACAATTGCAGCGCCGCTCGCGCTTGCGGGTTCCGGGAGGTGCGGCGTCAATGTCGGAATATCCTTCGCTTCGTTACCGAGTGCACCGGGAGCGCCCTCGGGCCACAGTGGTATTGGCTCAGCAGATTGGATTTGTTGTGCAGCGGCCAGCGCGAAGATGAACAGAGATCGAAAAACTGGGCTCGTCATAAGCCATGGAACGTTTGTAATTCAGTTGGTTTGTGCTCGGACGGTATCGGCTTCGCCCGTTGCGCACAACTAGGAACTGGTGACGCGCAGCGGAAGGATTTCTCGAAAACACATTTTCGCGCATTGGGCCCAAGAACTGGACGGAGCGCGGACAGCCTTGTCCGCGCGGTTTGAGCAAAGTTCACAGGATGCGCGGACAAGGCTGTCCGCGCTCCGAAATGCTGTCGCACGAGCCGGCAAAATTTTTCTTTTGGATTTTTTTGAGGAATCGCAAACTTGGCCTATGATAGACAAGCGAAACTCAATCGTTAAGGTGTTGCGATGAGAAGTCTCCTGGCATTTGGTGGATGGTTGCTATTTGCAAGCAACCTTTACTTTATCTCTCAAGCCGCTGATCCAGTTCCTGCCGGGCCGCCGCGCATCTTCGGCTTTTCGCCCGATTCGGGAACACCCGGCACGCGCGTCACCATTTCGGGAACGAATCTTATCGGCGTCACGACTGTGCTCTTTAGCGGAGTGGATGCCAGCTTTTCATCGTTTGATTCGGGAACGAATGGCATTGCGATTGTGCCCACGAATGTCGTCAGCGGCCCCATCACCGTTTATGCAGCCGAAGGCAAAACGACTAGCACGAATCATTTTACCGTGATCCGCGGCCAGCCGCCCATCATTGTTAGTTTCACTCCCAGTCAAGGCGAACCCGGGACTTCCGTTCAGATCAAAGGGACCAACCTCGCAACAGCTACTTCAGTCCAGTTTAACGGCGTGGAGGCGACATTCTCTCCGCTGGCCGATTTGCTCTTAGCCACGGCTCCCATCAACGCCAGGACCGGTCCAATCACGGTGAAGACGCCTGACGGAACGAACACGACAACTGAAGTATTCACCGTGGCCGCGACGCCACCGCCGACAGTCACGAGCTTTTCGCCCGTTCAAGGTGATGTCGGCATGTCGGTAGAGATTCAGGGCGCCAATCTGACCAGTGTGACCTCGGTAAAGTTTAATGGAGTCGAAGCATCATTCAATATCCTCGCGGGCGTCTTGCGAGCTGTTGTGCCCGCAACGGCGACGAGCGGTCCCATTACCGTTGCGACTCGCGGAGGCACGCATTCGCCGAGCATGATTTTCACAGTCGTTCAAGCCGCGCCACCTGTTGTAACTGGTTTCGTTCCTAATCGCGGCGAACCGGGAAGTTCTGTGGAAATCAAGGGATCCTATCTTGATCGCGTCACCGCCGTCAGGTTCAACGGCGCGAACGCCTCTTTCCTCGCCGTTGGTGGAACTCTTCGGGCAACGGTCCCGTTCAATGCAACGAGCGGACCGATTACGGCCGTCACCGCGGCGGGAACTCACACGAGCACGGAAATCTTCACTGTGACGGCTGGCCCGCCGCCCGTGATTACGAGTCTTACACCGGACAGCAGCGCCCCCGGAGCAATCGTCGAAATTCGCGGACAATTCTTGCGGGACGTCACGGCGGTTACTTTCAACGGCGTTGAAGCCGTTTTTACAAACGCGTTGTTTCGCCCGCTGACGGCTGTCGTGCCTGCGCACGCCATCTCGGGCCCAGTTACGGTCACAACCCCGACGGGGACGGTGACGAGCACGAATGATTTTACCGTCGTGAATCCAATGGCGCCGGTCATCGATTCTTTTTCTCCTCAGAGCGCCAGTCCGGGCACTCTCATCGAGCTGCTCGGGAAAAACCTGCGCGACGTTGTCAGCGTTACCTTCCATAGAACGCCTGCGTCATTTCTCGAATTCTCCGCGACTCGCATGTTTGCTTTCGTACCGACGAACGCGGTGACAGGCCCAATCACGGTCATCACCCAGTCCGGCGCTGGACGAACGCGAGACCCGTTTACGATAGGAACCCCGCCCTCGACGACACCGCCTCCGCTGTCGCTCCGTATAGATCAACAAGGTTTACTCGAAGTTTCCTGGCCGGCGGACGCGACCGGTTTCGTGCTCCAGAGCAGTGACTCTCTTAGCGTAAATACGTCCTGGAAAGATGAAACGGCGCAACCAAGGACAAGCGATGGGCGGCTGTTTTTTTCAAAACGTGCCGAGGCGAACCAGAAATTCTTCCGTTTGATTCGGCGCTGAGGTGAAGATCCCTCCTAAATCGAGACGTACGACATTGGTGCATTCCGCCTTTAGATTGAACAAGGCAGTTTAAGGTAGATGACATGAACAAGCTGGCAAGAGCGCTCACTGGAGCGCAACTTGCCAGCTTATGAAAAAACCTGCGTTATCAACAAAGCCCAAGAGACCCAAAGCCGTCAAAATAAAAAGAACAAAAAGACGCCAGCCAAATCCTACGGGACAGTCAAGCTGGCCCAGGACGTGCATGCCCCTTGGG
>Ga0194112_10010059_pt1 | contig 11922 bp, 5 predicted proteins | sample TA2MahC400mmetaG_FD_146191 | JGI IMG/M metagenome (GOLD analysis project Ga0194112, IMG submission 146191) | Freshwater microbial communities from Lake Tanganyika, Tanzania - TA2015016 Mahale Deep Cast 400m | ecosystem: Environmental > Aquatic > Freshwater > Lake | place: Tanzania: Lake...
CCTCCTCGCCGAGGCGCGCCAGAACCGCCAGGAGCCGGTCCGGGGCTTGCCAACCGGCCCAGGTCAGAAGCAGCAGCGCCGCAGTGACACCCATACCACGATTCTAGACCACGCTCCGGCTACCGACTGTTGACCGCTGACGACTGAGTCCTGACTCGGGCCATGTTGCCCGCCGTTGGGTGATTTGCCCCACCCCCATCGGCCGTCTGGGCCTCCCGGCAAGCTGATGGAATTGCAGCACAAGGAGTTAGGAAGCACTCCGGAACGACTGCGGCTGGCATCCCGCGTGCTACTCGTTCCCGGTGGAAGGTGCTCCTTGTCTACCCGGAGCACCTCCTCCGTCACCGAGGCGAACGTCCTATACTTGTACTTAACGTTCCCGCTCAACCGGGCCGATGTTTCCACACTTAGGAAGAGACTGAACCCCCATGACCAGACCCAAAGTCACCATTGACGGCAATGAGGCGGCAGCTTATGCGGCGTACCACGTCAACGAAGTCTGCGCCATCTACCCCATCACGCCATCTTCAAACATGGGCGAGTGGGCGGACGAGTGGTCCGCCAAGCGGATCCCCAACATCTGGGGCGCCGTTCCCACGGTGGTCGAGATGCAGAGCGAGGCGGGCGCGGCGGCGAGCTTGCACGGGGCGCTGCAAGGCGGGGCCTTGGGCACGACTTTCACCGCGGCCCAGGGGCTGCTGCTGATGATCCCCACCATGTTTAAGATCGCCGGCGAGCTGACGCCGGTGACCATCCACGTTTCGGCCCGCACGGTGGCAACCCACGCGCTGTCGATCTTCGGTGATCACAGCGACGTGATGGCGTGCCGGTCCACGGGCTTCGCGCTGCTATCCTCGAACTGCGTCCAGGAGGCCCACGACTTCGCCCTCATCGCGCAAGCCGCCACGCTGGAATCGCGGGTGCCGTTTCTGCACTTCTTCGACGGGTTCCGCACCTCGCACGAAGTGGCCAAGATCGAGCAGCTCACCCACGACGAGATGAGCGCCATGGTGGACGACGAGCTGGTGCGCGCCCACCGCGCCCGGGCCATGACGCCCGACCAGCCGGTGTTGCGCGGCACTGCGCAGAACCCGGACGTCTTCTTCCAGGCCCGCGAGAGCTGCAACCCGTACTATGTGGCCTGTCCCGGAGTGGTGGAAAAGGTCATGCAGAAGTTCGCCCAGGTCACCGGGCGGCCGTACCGGTTGTTCGACTACGTGGGCGCGCCGGACGCCGAGCGGGTGATCGTGCTGATGGGCTCCGGCGCCGAGACCGTCCAGGAGACCGTCGAGTACCTGACCGGGCGCGGCGAGAAGATCGGCGTCGTCAAGGTCCGGCTGTTCCGTCCCTTCTCGATCGAGCACTTCCTGGGGGCGCTGCCGGCCACGGTGAAGACCATCGCGGTGCTGGATCGCACCAAGGAAGCGGGGGCCGCTGGCGAGCCACTCTATCAGGACGTCATCACCGCGATAGCGGAAGCTTTGCCGGCCGGCAAGACGCCGTTCCGCAGCTTCCCCCGCATTATCGGAGGCCGCTACGGGCTTTCCTCGAAGGAGTTCACGCCGGCCATGGCAAAGGCGGTCTTTGACGAGGCCGCCAAGGAAGCTCCCAAGAATCACTTCACGGTGGGCATCAGCGACGACGTCGGCAACACCAGCCTGCCCTACGACCCCAGCTTCTCGACCGAGGAACCCAAGGCCGTGCGGGCGGTCTTTTATGGGCTGGGCGCGGACGGGACGGTGAGCGCCAACAAGAACTCGGTGAAGATCATCGGGGAGGGCACCGACAACTTCGCCCAGGGCTACTTCGTGTACGACTCGAAGAAGGCCGGCGCCATTACTGTGTCGCATCTCCGGTTTGGGCCAAAACCGATCCGCTCGACCTATCTGATCAGCCAGGCCAGCTTCGTGGCCTGCCACCAGTTCACCTTCCTGGAGCGCATCGACGTGCTGCGCTCGGCGGCGCCCGGCGCGGTGTTCCTGCTGAATTCGCTGTTCGGCCCGGAAGAGGTGTGGGACAACCTGCCGCGCACGGTGCAGCGCCAGATCATCGAGAAGAAACTGCGCTTCTTCGTGATCGACGGCTACAAAGTGGCGCGCGAGACGGGCATGGGGGACCGCATCAACACCATCATGCAGACCTGCTTCTTCGCCATCAGCGGCATACTCCCGCGCGAGGAAGCCATCGCCGCCATCAAGGAAGCCATCGAGAAGACCTACGGCAAGCGGGGCGAAGCGGTGGTGCAGAAGAACTTCGCGGCGGTGGACGCCGCGCTGGCGCATCTGCACGAGGTGAGAGTGCCGGGGCAGGTGTCGAGCTCGTTCGACATGCGCCGCCCGGTGCCCGAGGAGGCCCCCGAGTTCGTGCAGACGGTGGTGGCCAAGATCGTGGCCGGCGAGGGCGATGCCCTGCCGGTGAGCGCCTTCCCAGTGGATGGCAGTTTCCCCACCGCCACGGCGCAGTGGGAGCGGCGCAACATCGCGCTGGAGATCCCGGTCTGGGATGAAGAGCTGTGCATCCAGTGCGGCAAGTGCGTGCTGGTATGCCCGCACGCCTCGATCCGGGCCAAGGTGTTCGACGGGCAGCTTGTGGCCGGGGCTCCGGCGACCTTCAAGTCTTCGGCGGCCCGCTGGAAGGAGTTCAAGGACCAGAAGTACTCGCTTCAGGTGGCGCCGGAGGACTGCACCGGCTGCGCCCTGTGCGTGGAAGTCTGCCCGGTCAAGAGCAAGACCGAGGTGAAGCACAAGGCCTTGAACATGGCGGCGCAGCCCCCGCTGCGCGAGCAGGAGCGGGAGAACTGGGCGTTCTTCCTGACGCTGCCGGAGACCGACCGGCGCGCCCTCAACGTGGCCCAGGTCAAGGACGTGCAACTGCTCCAGCCCCTGTTCGAGTTCTCCGGGGCCTGCACTGGCTGCGGCGAGACCCCCTACGTCAAGCTGATGACCCAGCTCTTCGGGGACCGGCTGCTGATCGGCAACGCCACGGGGTGCTCGTCGATCTACGGCGGCAACCTGCCCACCACTCCGTACTGCCAGAACCAGGACGGCCGCGGGCCAACCTGGAACAACTCGCTGTTTGAGGACACCGCGGAGTTTGCGCTGGGCCTGCGCCTGGCGGTGGATCAGCAGGCCCAATTCGCGCGGTCGCTGGTCACACGGCTGGCTGCGGAGACCGGCGAGGCTCTGGCCGAGGCGCTTCTGAAGGCGGATCAGTGCAACGAGAAGGGCATCGGCGAGCAGCGCGAGCGCGTGCGCCAACTCGTGGAGAAGCTGGCGGGGATGGATAGCCTGGAGGCCCGCAATCTGCGGGCGATCGCCGACTCGCTGGTCCGCAAGAGCGTCTGGGCGGTGGGCGGCGACGGCTGGGCCTACGACATCGGCTACGGCGGTCTGGACCACGTGCTGGCCAGCGGCCAGAACATCAACCTGCTGGTGATGGACACCGAGGTTTACTCGAATACGGGCGGCCAGATGTCCAAGGCCACCCCGCTGGGGGCGGTGGCCAAGTTCGCCTTCGGCGGCAAGCCCCAGCCCAAGAAAGACCTGGCCCTGATGGCCATGAGCTACGGCAACGTCTACGTGGCCCGGGTGGCTTTCGGCTCGAACGACATGCAGACGGTCAAGGCTTTCCTGGAGGCGGAAGCCTACGCGGGACCCTCCATCATCATCGCCTACTGTCACTGTATCGCTCACGGCTACGACATGCTCCACGGCCTGGAGCAGCAGAAGGCCGCGGTGCAAAGCGGCCACTGGCCCCTGATGCGCTACAACCCGGCGCTGGCCGAGCAGGGCAAGAACCCCCTGCAACTGGATTCCAAGGCGCCCTCGCTGTCGCTAGACAAGTACATCTACAACGAGACCCGCTACAGCATGCTGCGGCGCAGCATGCCGGAGGCGGCCAAGCAGTTGTATGAGCTGGCTCAGGAGGAGGTGCTCCGGCGCTGGCGCTATTACGAGTACCTGGCGGCCATGCCCGCGGGCGCCCAGGCGCAACCCGCGACCCAGCCCGCCCGGGCCGCTGAAACTGAGGAGAAAAGCTAATGGACCTCTCGACCTCTTATCTCGGACTCTCGCTCCAGAACCCGCTGGTGGCCTCGGCTTCGCCGCTGAGCGAGGACATCGACAACATCCGCCGTATGGAGGACGCCGGCGCCGGCGCGGTGGTGCTGCACTCGCTGTTCGAGGAACAGATCGCCGTCGAGAGCCTGGAGCTGGACAAGCATCTCACCAGCGGAGCTGAGAGCTTCGCCGAATCCGTCTCCTACTTCCCGGACATGGGCAGCTACAACCTGGGACCGGATGGGTACCTGGAACACATCGCCCAGGCCAAGGCCGCGGTGAAGATCCCCATCATCGCCAGCCTCAACGGGACCTCCCCGGGCGGCTGGACGCGCTACGCCGAGAAGATGGAAGCGGCCGGGGCGGACGCCCTCGAGCTGAACATCTACACCGTGCCGGCGGATCCTGGGGTCAGCTCCGCCCAGGTCGAGCAGGGCTACTGCGACCTGGTGGCCCAGGTCAAGGCCAAGCTGAAGATCCCGGTGGCGGTCAAGCTGGCCCCATACTTCACCGCCGTGGCCAGCCTGGCCCAGCGGCTGGAAGCGGCGGGCGCCTCGGGGCTGGTCCTGTTCAACCGCTTCTACCAGCCGGATTTCGACCTGGAGGCCCTGGAAGTGAAGCCCAGCCTGCACCTGAGCACGCCCCACGAGCTGCTGACGCGGTTGCACTGGGTGGCCATTCTCCACGGCCGGATCAAGGCTGACATGGCCGTCACGGGCGGTGTGCATTCGGCTCAGGACGTCCTGAAGACCATGATGGCGGGGGCCAAGGTGGCGATGATGACGTCGGCCCTGCTCAAGAACGGCATCGAGCACCTGGCCACGGTCCGCGCCGAGCTGACGGCCTGGATGGAGGAGCACGAGTACGAGTCCATCCAGCAGATGCAGGGATCCATGAGCCAGCGCTCGGTGGCCAACCCCAACGCCTTCCTGCGGGCAAACTACCTGAAGGTGTTGAGCTCGTACGCGCTGAGCCAGTAGAGGGCTGTTGCGGCCGACCTCGTGGAGCGGCCCCGGGTTTCGTCAGGCGCCGCGGAATGGCCAGCAAGAACTGCCGCCATCCTGGGCAGAACTGACACGCTACCTGGCTATAACTTGGTGGGTCTCGTAGGAGTACCCGAGCAGCAATGTGTCTTCGCTCGCCCGGCAGCGGACGACCACCTGGTACGATCTTGGGAGACGCCCATATGCCTCCTTCTTTAGCCGGTCGATGAGCTGTCGTACGTGGTTTGGGGAAGTGAACAAGGTCGCCGCGCCGTGTGTTCCAACCGAGGTAAGTCCGGAGAAGATCACGAAGGTCCTGCCATCGTTCGCGTGATCCTCACTCGGCAGAACCGTCACGAGCCCGAAGACTTCCTGGTACTCTCCCCTGGCCCCATGCCGCGGAAGGAGCTTCTTGCCTGCTTGCGGCCCACGTCCGAACAAGCCGACTACCTTCGTCTCCGGATCCAGCGCCGTGGTCCAGGGGGTTTGCTCCAGAAGGGCAGAGACGGTGCGGCTGTACCAGGGGGAGCCCAGGATTACGGCGTTGCGGCCTCGCATCGCGGGCAAGGGTGAGTTGGTCTCCGGCAGAATCCGCGGCGTTGCGCCGAGACTGCGAAGGACTCCGACCACCTGTGTGAGTGCCTGGACGTCTCCCATTTGAACGGCCTTCTGGACCGGCTGCATCGCGAGCGTCGCTTCGGGCGGCATGGGCCGGTAGCGGCTAAAAAGAGGATACAGTTCCCTGGCAACGGGGAGTTTCGGCACGTTGGCGGGCGTAACCGCCATGTAGGGCGACACCAACAGGTGCAGCGGAGTGGCCACTGAGACCAAGACGTCCGGGTCTTGGCCTAGTACAGGGGACCACGCCTGGCGTACCGCTGGATCGATGGAGGTTCCGTTCTCCAGACGGGCGCCGAGCAACCAGCCAGCCAACGGAACCACCAGCAAGCCCACCGCGAATCCGGTAACCCAACCCGGGATGGGGATCCGTCTCTTGGGCGCCACCTCCTGCGCTACCCGGTCGGGAGCGGCCGCTTCCTGGGCGCCCGCCTCCCTTGCCAGGATGAATCGCGGGACATAGGATCCCTTGGGCATTTCGATGCGGACGGGGGCTTCGGCGATCTCGGTTTCGTACAGCCTCTTGAGCCGCTGCCGGAGTTCGTAAGCGCGCGTGCGAACCGAGGAGTCCTCCAATGGCGAATACCCCTCCGGCCTGCCCAGAGCCTCAACGCCGATCCGGTGCTCCGTGAGTTCGGCAGCGTGCCCGGCCACCTCCATGTCGCACACCAGACGCAGGAACGAGCGAAGCTGCTCGGATCGAGCGAAGGTCTCGCTGGCCAGCGCGGCTTCGAGCGCAGCCCGCTTTTCACTGACGGATATCAAGCCCGCCATGGTGTTCTGCTGCTCCTCGATCAGCCATTCTACCGGAAAGGTCGGTGGCCAGCAACGCCCAGTCGTTTCAATTGGATGCGGGGTCTCGTAACGTTTATTAACGTGCGTTCAACCTCGGAGCACTTTTGTTATCTACTGTGGCCGGGGCACAATAGGGTTGGTCCTTGGAATGCGGCGGAGGTGAGACCATGCGTTCCCTTGTGGACAGAGGCATTGCGCTTGCGGCACTGAGCGCGCTGGTCGTCGGACTCAGCGTGCGCGTGTCGGTCGCGCAGGAATTCCGCGGAACCATACTAGGCAGCGTCACGGATCCATCGGGCGCGGTGGTGGCCGGCGCGAAGGTGGCGGTCACCGGTGAAGCAACCGGCGCCAGGGTGGAGGTTCAGTCCAATCCGGAAGGGAACTACCACGTGCCTTTCCTCCTGCCCGGGCGGTACACCGTGGAAGTGGAGTCCGCCGGCTTCCGCCGTCTCATCCGGGAGGGGATCATCGTCCAGGTGAACGACAGGATCACGCTGAATCTCTCGCTGGAACTTGGCGCGACGGCCGACGCGGTAAATGTAACCGCCGACAGCCCGTTGCTCCAGACCGCCAACGCCGATCTCGGGCAGGTGGTGGACCGGCACTTCGTGGATCGCCTGCCCATTGCCGCGCGCAATCCGATGACGCTGGTCGATCTGGCACCTGGGGTGCTAGGCTCCAGCGGGGACTACGGAACCGATGGGCAGACCCAAATCGCCATCAATGGGGGCAGCGGCGGCAGAGGTGGTAACGAAATCACCGTGGACGGCATTCCCAACACGAACCCCCGAGGCGGCGCCCGCGTCGTCACAGTTCCGATCTCCGACGCGGTAGAGGAGTTCAAGGTTCACACCACGATGTTCGACGCCAGCTACGGCCGCTCGAACGCCGGGGCGCTGACCTTCTCGACGCGGTCCGGGACCAACCGTTATCACGGTTCGGTCCACGATTACTTCCGGAATCGGGCGCTGAACGCCAACAGTTGGAGCCGGAACCGGCTGGGCCAGACCAAGCCGGTGGAGAGCTACAACCTTTGGGGCGGCACCCTGGGCGGGCCGGTGCGGATCCCCGGCTGGCTTGGACCTCTCGCCTATGACGGGCGCGATAAGACGTTCTTCTTCCTGTATTACGAGGACTCGCTCAGGAAGAACCCCGGCGGCCCGCTGGACCGCGTGCCCACGGCAGCCGAGCGCCAGGGCGACTTCTCGCAGACCCTGGCGCCCAAAGGGGCGCAGCTCCAGATCTACGACCCGTTCAGCACCAGGGTCTCCGGTTCGACGGTGACCAGAACTCCGTTTCCCGGAGCGAGGATCCCGGCCGGAATGCTCAACCCCGTGGGAGTCGCCGTCCTGAGTCTGTATCCGCTCCCCAACCTGGACGTTCCCACGCGCATCAACGCCTACAACTGGACCGCTTCGAACCCGACCAAGATCGAAACCGGCAACCTGGGCCTGAGGGTTGATCAGGTGATCGGGGCCCGGCACCGCCTGTTCGGGCGCTACAGCACCGTGAACCGCTACCAGGGCAAGGATCCGAATTACTTTGTGGGCCGGTACAACGACGACTTCATCCGGAGGCTCTTCCAGACCGTGGCGTTGGACGACAGCATCCTGATCTCGCCCACCCTGTTTGCCTCCCTGCGCTACGGCTATGCGCGAACGGTTCTGGAGCTGTGGAAAGACGGCAAGGATCGCGATCCCGCAACCCTCAAGCTCCCGGATATCATCGTCCGGAACCAGGCCACAGCGGGCTGGCCCCGGTTCAACCTGGGCGAGAGCCTGCCGCAGATCGGCGGCCGCTACCGCAAGCCCACCAACGACACCCACGCGCTGTTGGCCACCCTCAACCAGCTTGTGGGCCGGCACACGCTCAAGTTCGGCGCCGACTACCGGCTGATTCGCTGGAACGACTTCAACCCGGGCGAGTACGGCCCGGGCACCTTCACCTTCAATTCGGTGTTCACCCGTTCCGATCCGGAACGGTCCACCACCAGCGACACGTCCGGCACCGCTATGGCCTCGCTGTTGCTGGGCCTGCCGGCCAGCGGCGGGTTGGGTTATGTCAGCCCGCTTTCCCTGCAAAGTCACTACCTGGGGGCGTTCCTCCAGGACGACATCAAGCTCACCCCCAAGCTCACTCTGAACCTCGGCCTGCGCTACGAGGTGGAGACGCCCTTCACCGAGCGGTATGACCGCATCAGCTACGGCTTCGACGAGAAAGCCGCGGTCCCGGTCAGCGTGCCCGGCATGGAGATCCGGGGCGGGATCCTGTTCGTGAATCAGGGCGGCCTGCCGCGCCGTCAGGGCAAGGTGGACCGCAACAACTTCGGGCCGCGCTTCGGCTTCGCGTATGCCGTTCGTCCCAAGACGGTATTCCGGGGCGGTTACGGGGTCTTCTTCTCCAGCGGCATCGTCAACCAGCAGGACCAGGATCCGGTCCGCATCCGGTCCTTCGACGCCACTACACAATACGTGGCCTCCATCGACGGCAACCGGAAACCCTTCACCACCATCAGCGACCCATTTCCCAACGGTTTGTCACAGCCCACCGGCACCCAACTGGGCCTAGCCACGGAACTCGGCAATTCCATCGAGTTCCTGGACCCCAACCGGACGCTTCCCTACATCCAGCAGTGGCAATTCGGTCTCCAGCGGGAGATGGGATGGCAGACCGTAGTGGAAGCGGCCTACGTGGGCGTGCACAGCCTGAGGCTGTTCGGCAGCTACGACCTGAACCAGAAGCCGGATCAGTTCCTGGCCCTGGGAGCGGCGGAGAACACCAGCGTGCCGAACCCCTTCTATGGCGTGTTCCCGGCCACCTCCACGCTTGGACAGGGTAGGACGAGCACCCAAGGTCGCTTATGGGTCCGCTTCCCCCAGTTCACCAGCGTGACCATGAACGGGGTGAATGCCGGGCGTGCGCTGTATCACGGGTTGCAGGTGCGGCTCCAGAAGCGCCTGTCGCACGGCCTAGCCTGGGTGGTGAACTACACGAGCTCCAAGACCCTGGAGTACGATCCCTACAGCCTGGTCAACGAGCGCCACTACCGCACCGTCTCGGACGTGGACCGGCCGCAGGTTCTCAGATTGTTCGCGACCTGCGAACTGCCGGTCGGCCGCAAGCGGGCGCTGGGCGCCGGCTGGCCGCGATGGTTGGATCTCGTCGCCGGCGGCTGGGAGGCGAGCGGCGTCCTCAGGCTCACCAGCGGAGAACCCTTGAGTATCGCTGAGCGGCGCGGGCGGCCCGTCCCCCTGCGCAATCCCAGGTTGAGCGGCAGCGTCAAGGACCGCTTGGGTGACCACCTGGACCCGGTCACCCGGCTCCCGATGAATCCATACTTCGACACCGGAGCCTGGCAGGCACTGGCCTCGGACTACGTCATCTCACCGGAGCCTCCGCGGCTGGACTGGCTCCGCGGCCCGCGGGAAAGGCTGCTGACGCTGGCGCTGCGCAAGCTCTTCCGGTTTTCAGAAACCGCCGATCTGGAGATCCGCGCCGAGATCGACAACCCGACCAACACCCCCGCGTTCGGCAATCCGGGGACGAACATGTCCGGCCCGACGACCTTCGGGGTGATCACCAGCGGTGGCGGTCCGCGGACATTTCAGGTGGGAGCGAAGTTGAAATTCTGACCAGCGTTGGAGTCCTGATAGCCATGCGCTCATTCATCCTCCTGCTAGGAATTCCCCTGGCTGCGCCGGCCACTGTCCACCGCGTAGACTGCCGCGAGGGGAAGTGGCATTCGATGGCCGCGGTCAACGCCGTCGGTCTCCAGCCCGGCGACCAACTTCTCCTCCGGGCGGGCTGTCGCTGGACCGGGACCCTCAGCCCCAAAGGTTCAGGCAGCGAAGGCAAACCCGTCATCATCGACCGTTACGGCGACGGACCGCCGCCTCGCATCGATGGCGCCGGCGGGGAGGCCGCTTTGTTCTTGCGCAACCAGGAGTTTGTAGAAGTCCGCAACCTCGAACTCACCAACGACGCTCCCGAACCCGGCCTGCGCCGGGGCGTGCTTATCCGGGCCGAGAACCTCGGCCGCGCCCTGCGTCACATCCGCCTGACGGGCCTCCACATCCACCACGTCAAGGGCCGGCTGGGCGCCGACATGGTTTCCAAGTGCACAGGTGGCATCGGTCTGGAGGTGGTAACCGAACAGAAACCCACGCGCCTGGACGACGTCCTCATTGCGGACAACCGCATCCGCGCCGTAGACAGCGTGGGAATCTACCTCCACACCGATAGCGGACCTCACCCACGCGATCCGCGGTGGGAGCAGCTCCGGCACACCCGAGTGGTCGTCCGCAACAACACCCTGGAAGACATCGGCAAGAACGCAGTCTGCCTGCGCGCCTCGCTGGAGCCCCGCATCGAGCGCAATGTGGTTCGCAACGCCTCCGCCCGTTATCACGGCAACGCCATCTATGTCTTCGGCTGCAAGAACGCGCGAATCCAGTTCAACGAAGTGTCCGGCACCCGCTTCCACGGGCTGGAGGGCGCCGCCTTCGACAGCGATTACAACTGCGAGGGGACCGTGATCCAGTACAACTACAGCCACGACAACGGCGGGGGCCTGGTGAACCTCTGTAACAACCCCGCGTCGAAGCCGCCCCGCGGCTACAATGACGGCACTATCGTGCGCTACAACGTCAGTCGCAACGAAACCTATCGCGTCATCGGCTTCGACGGACCGGTGACGAACACCCATATCTACAACAACACCATCTACGTCGGGCCCGGGCGCAAGCCGCGGATCATCGAGTTCGATCGCTTCGGCAAGTCGCCGGGCTACGCCACCCGCGCCTGGTTCCGCAACAACATCATCGTCAACGAAGGCGAAGGGTCCTATGTGTGGGGTGAGGCCACCGAGATCGTGTTTGAGGGCAACTGCTTCGCTGGCCGTCATCCGCACGGCGAGCCGCAAGACCCCCGGAAGATTACCGCGGATCCCCGCTTCGAGTCTCCGGCCACCGTCGGCGAGGGACTGGCCTCCGCCGGCGGCTATCGTCTGAAGGACGACTCGCCCTGCGCCGCTTCCGGCGTCGTCATCCCGGCCAACGGCGCTCGCGATTTCCTTGGCGCGCCACTGCCCGCTGGCGCGCCGGACCGCGGCGCGATCCAGCGGTAGCTCTCGGCAGGAAGCAACCACCTGAGCCAGCCTCATCCTTCGCCAGCGGCGGAGCGCACCAGGCGGCTACTATGAGAAGACGATGGCATGAGCCTGGACGCGTTATTCACGCTCTTCACCGGCCTGCCCCGGCAGGGGCCGGGCAGCGACGAATCGACTCTGGAGGCGCTGCGGCGCCTTCCGTCTCCGCAGAAGGACGCGCTGGTGCTGGACATAGGCTGCGGGACGGGCCGGCCGACCCGGGTGCTGGCCCGAACGCTGCGCACGCGGGTGACCGGCATCGACATCCACCAGCCGTACCTGGATGAACTGGCGCGGGCCGCCGCCCAGGAAGGCCTCTCTG
>Ga0194112_10010060_pt1 | contig 11921 bp, 7 predicted proteins | sample TA2MahC400mmetaG_FD_146191 | JGI IMG/M metagenome (GOLD analysis project Ga0194112, IMG submission 146191) | Freshwater microbial communities from Lake Tanganyika, Tanzania - TA2015016 Mahale Deep Cast 400m | ecosystem: Environmental > Aquatic > Freshwater > Lake | place: Tanzania: Lake...
TCCGGATCCGCCAGTCTGTACGCGGGATGAAAGGGTCCCGCCAGTCTGTACGCGGGATGAAAGGGTCCCGCCAGTCTGTACGCGGGATGAAAGGGTCCCGCGTCGGCCTCCTGACCTTCCGTCTCTTCGACTCGGTGCGGGTCGGAGACGCCGAGATCCTCGCGGGCGGCGGCGGTCCGGCCATCGCGCTCGCGGGCGGCGGCGCGCCGCTCGGGCCCGCGATCGTAACGGGCGCGGAGTTCGAGGATGCGGGCCCGATGAGAGCGGTCCTCGCGATCCGCGGCCGCTTCGGATCCGAAGGCCGCGATCCCGTCGCGGCCTTCGTCTGCCGCCTCCACTTCTACGCGGGGAAGGCCGAGGTCCGCGCCTTCTTCACGCTCCACAATCCGGCGGCGCACAACCACCCCGGCAATGTCTGGGACCTCGGATCGGGCGGATCGCTCTTCATCGAGGATGCCTCGCTCGTACTCCCTCTCGCAAAGGATGCCCCCTGGACTTCGCGCATCGGTGTCGGTTCGGGGAAGCCGATCGCCGCCGGCGCGACGAAGCTCTACCAGGACTCATCGGGAGGCCCGCGCTGGAACTCGGCGAACCATGTCGACAAGGACCACAAGGTGCGGACGAGCTTCCGCGGGTACCGGATCTATGCGGGCGATACGACCCGCGCCGAGGGCGAGCGAGCGGACGGTTGGATCCATGCGCGATCCGCGCGCGGCGGCGTCGCGGCCGCGGTGCGGGAGTTCTGGCAGAACTTCCCGAAGGCGCTCGAGCTTCGGGACGGCGCGCTGCGGATCGGCCTCTGGCCCGGCGAGTTCGCGGGCGTCCACGAGATCCTCGGCGGCGAGCAGAAGACGCACGAGATCCTGTTCCTCTTTCACGGCGCGGATCCGGACGACGATGCGGTCTCCCGGAGGCTCGATGCCTTCCACCACCCTCTCTACGCGATGCCCGACCCCGAGGCGATCTACGCGACGCGCGCGTTCTGGCCGACGGGCCCGCTCGACCGAGCGAAGCACGAGAGGCTCGAGCGGACCTGCGATGCCTACGTCGGATCCGCGTCGGGCGGCGCATCGGTCATCCGGCGCTGGGATGACATCGACGAGTACGGCTGGCGTGCCTTCGGCGACACCTTCGCCGACAACGAGGGCGCGCCGGCCGCGATGGCGCGCGACTTCCCCGACCACTTCGTCAACGGGCAGCCGATCAGCCACTTCGGCAACGAGTACGACGTCGCCTACACCGTGATGCTCCAGGGGCTGCGCCGCGCGGACCCGAAGTGGATGGGAATGGCCGATGTCCTGTGCCGGCACTATGCCGACATCTGCATCTACCACACCGATGCGGATGGCGCGGCCGCGTACAGGCACGGTCCCTTCACCCACACGACCCATGACACCGCCGCGCTCCGGAGCACGCACCGGATGTATCCGAGCGAGACCGAGAAGTACGGGCTCCAGTACGCGTCGGGAGGACCGAACGCCGGACATACGTATGTCGCGAGCCTCGCCCAGCACTACTACCTGACCGGCGACCGGACGAGCCGCGAGGCCTTCCTCGAGGTCGCGGGCTGGTCGGTCGAGAGCCCGTGGTTCACGCAGCGCGCGAGCCACATGGGGGACACGCGCGGCATCGGAAACTTCCTGATGACGCACGTGTACGCGTTCCGGATGACCGGCGAGCGGCGGTACTACGACGCCGCGATGGCGATGATCGATCTCGCGAAGAAGCCGTTCTCGGGCCTGGGCGGGAACCTCTTCGCCAAGGCGGCGGGCCGCTTCCTCGACATGAAGATCGAGCGCGGGGAGCGCGACGAGGACTACCGCAAGGCCCTCGATACGCTCCTCGCGTTCGGCGACCTCTACCTGACGCTCCCGGACGATGAGCCGCGCCGCTGGCTCGAGCAGGCCTGCTTCCACGCCGAGGTGCTCTTCACCTGCTTCATCCACGCGCCGGAGGATCATGCGAACCGCGAGCGCTACTACGCCCGCGGCAAGGCGATCATGGACGCGACGCGCGACCGCTGGCCGGGGTCCTACTGCCCGACCAAGACGCTGACGATGTGCTTCGCGAACACCGGCGCCTACTTCCGCGCGATGAGTCTCAAGGACAGGCCGCGCCGTACGCCTCGCACGAGAGATCGTCGTCGCTCGGATCCGCGCCGCACCCGGGGTACGGCGCCGCCGGCGGCGGGGCCTGGACGAAGAGGTGATACACGAGGCGCCCTGCATCGCTGATGATCGCCCTACCGTCGTCATCGACATCCGCCGCATCGACGCACGCCATCGGACCGCCGGTGAAGAGGTAGTTGAGGATCGCGATCGCATCCGCAATGTCGTATTGGCCGGCGGCGGCGATGCCGGCGAAGAGCCGATCCGGCATGCCGGGGATCGTCTGCCGGCGGATCTCCGTCCACTCCTCGCCGTCCGCTCGGGCGAACGCGATGAACTCATCGCCCCGGCGCTCGAGGCGGAGCCAGTGCGGGAGCGCCGGGGTACCCTCGAGGAAGCCCTGTGCGGTCTCCCCGGGATTCACGCGAGCCCGGAACCGAGTCCGAAGCGTGGTCGCCCCTTGCTCCACGAAGATCGCCGCGTACCGCGCGCCCGGATCCAGGCTCTCCCGGATCATCGGGCCGGCGAACGCACCCGTCCCGCCCCCTGAGGAATCGGTGATCCGGACGACGACGGCGAAGTCCCCCTGCGCCTGCTGGTGGATGTACTCGATCTGATCCGAAGACCCCCGGATCCTGTGCCCGCCGGCGCACGAGATCGTGACGGTCGCGGATGCCGTCCCGGATACGAGCACACCATTCGTCACCTTGAGCGAGATCAGGTACCGTCCGGGCTGCGAGTGCGTGTGGCTCGCGGTCACCCCCTCGCCTGTCGTGCCATCGCCGAAGTCCCAGGCGTACGTCAGGGGCTCCGTGCCGGCAGGCGTGCTCGAGGAGGATCCATCCCGACGAACGTCTTTGCTGTGTGAGAACTCCCGAGGAAGGCCCCGCCGTCCGGGCTGGCGGCGACCGCCTGTTGCCCCCTGCCCCACCCGCAGATCGGCGAAGCGTAGAGGAGGCGATAGGAGTGCCGGTCCGGCGTCGCAGGATCGAGCCGAAATCTCCCGAGCCCTCGGCAAGCCTACCGGGTGTCGACCAGAGATCGTAGAAGTCCGCCGATAAGACGGTGCCGACGACGAAGACGCGCCCCTCCGGCGACATGGCGACGCCGCTCCCATAGTCGTAGGACCCGCCTCCGGCGAACGTCGAGTAGACGAGCGCGCGATCGCGGTCCGCCCCTTCCTCCATCCTCAGCACGGTGAGGTACGCGTCGTAGTTGGACACCTTGAGCGGCCGAAAGCAGCCCAGGGTGATCGGGAAGTCGGCCGACGCGCTCCCGCCGGTCAGATACACGATCGCGTCGTCCGCCGGATCGAGCGCGTGATCCCCCACGTCGAGGCGGTCGCGCAACCAGCTCTCGCCCGTGCCCGGATCCTGGAGGGTGTCGTGATCGCTCCCCCCCACGAAGGTGGAGTAGAGGATGGCCTGGGAGGCGCCGGCCGGGATGCGCTGAGGATCGAGGCGGAGGACAAAGGCATCGTACCGCCCGCCGCCGTAGGATGGCTGGAACGACCCCGGGGTGGTGGGGAACTCCGTCGAGCCGGTATGTCAGGAGACGACGAGGTTTCCGGCGCGATCGAAGCTGACCGAGTTGGCCACGTCTTCGGATGGGCCCCCGATAGGACCTCGCCCGTCGCCGCGTCGATCTTGCAGACGTATGCGTCCTTGCCGCCGGCGACATCCTGGGAGGAGAAGCCGGCGGTGTTCGCCTCCGGGAGGAAGCCGGTCTCGGCCTCGCCGACGACGAGCAGCCCTCCCTTGCCGTCCGATACCACGTCCCAGATGGTGTCATTTCCGTCCCCGCCCAGGAAGGTGCCCCAGCGGAGGGGCCCCCCATCGACGGGCAGAGAGCACACCGCGCCGATCGCGCCGATGGCGATGAGAATCCGAGCGCTTCCAAGCGATCCCATGTCACCCCCCATTCGACTCGATGATCCCTGCGCCTCTGCTCGGCCTCGCGGCCACAACCGAGGGCATTCTACGGCCGCACAGGCTCCTCTCCACTCCCATCCAATGCTCCGAACCGTGCGAATGTGCCGCAGAATTTCCGTGGACATGCCCGGCCGGCAGGCATAGACCAGTGGTCCGAAAGACAAATCGGCGGCCCGGCCGCCTCTACTGGGATGCGGAGACAGGAATGACCCCAGGTCGGGATGACGCGCTGCTCGCGGGGCTCGCGGCGGGCGACGAGGGGGCCTTCGCGGCCCTCTACGACCGCTTCGGCGCGCGGCTCTTCCGTGTGGCGCACGCGTTCCTGGGATCCCGGGAAGAGGCGGAGGATGTCGTGCAGGATGTCTTCCTCGATCTCGTGAGGTCGCGCGCGTCGCTCGCGCGGGTCCGGGACCTCCAGGCGTATGTCTTCGCCTCTCTCCGGCATGCGGCCGCGAGGCGAGGCCGGCGCGCGAGGCCCGCGCTCGCAGATCTCGACGGGATCCCCTCGCGGGAGGAGACTCCGGCGCCGGACGAGGAACGCGCGAGGCTCGCGCGCGCCGTCTCCGCCTTGCCCGCCGCGCAGCGCGAGGTCCTCGCCCTCCACCTCGACGGCGAGATGACGTTCGCCGAGATCGCGGCGACGCTGGGGATCTCGATCAACACCGCGGCGAGCCGCTACCGCTACGCGATCGAGAAGCTGCGGGCCGCGCTGAAGGGAGGATCGCCGTGAACCCGATCGAGCGCTCGCTCGCGGGTCTCCCGAGGCCCGAGCCGTCCCCTGCGCTTCGGGCGCGGATCCTGAACGCAGTGCGGGAAGAGATCGCCCGCGGCCGAGCCCGGCCGGCGCGCGCGAGCCTGTGGCGATACGCCGCCGCCCTCGCCGCGGGCGTCCTCCTCTGCGCGAACCTGTCGATGAGCGCGGCGAACCACACGAGGCTGTTCATGCCGCCGGAGCGGGACGGCGAAGCGATCAGGCACGCGATCATGCTCCGGGCGGCGGAGGCGACCGAATGGAGGGAGTGGCCATGGGACACGCGATGATCTGGATCGAGGCCCTCGCGGCCGGCCTGCTTCTCGTCGGGGCCGTCGCGGCCCTGGCGAGTCGAATCCCGCGCGGCCGGATCCGCGTCGCGCTGGTCGTCGCGGCGCTTCTCGCGCCCCTCGTGCCGGCGATCGCCGCGACCGCCCTGGCCGCCGCGCTCGAGTTCCACTTGCGGATCAGCCCGAGCCGGTTCGGATACACGCTCTCGTGGACCCTCGCGTTCGCGATCGCGGGGATCATCGTCGCGCGCAGGGGCCTGCGGCGCGGCGCGGATCCGGCGGCCGGGTGGCCCGCGGGACGACTCAGCATCGCGCTCGGGGCCGCCGCCGCTCTCTTGGTGATGACCTTCTGGAACCTCGACCTCGCGATGCGCCAGCAGCTCGTCGGCCTGAGGGCCGAGGCGAGCGCCATCGCCCTCGCATCGTTCCCGGGTCGCGTCCCCGATGCCGAGAACGCGGCCTTCGGCTATCGCAAGGCCTTCGAGGCCCTGCGGGAGCCCCATGATGTGCTGGCCGGCGAACTCGACCTCCAACAGCTCCTCTGGGGGGATACGCGTCAACTCGACTCCGCCGACGAAGAGACGCTCGCGAAGCTCGAGGCCTTCGCCCGCGCGCAGGGCCCGATTTTCGCCATGCTCCGGCAGGCGGCCGCGCTCCCCCGCTGCGACTTCGGCCGCGATCCCGCGGGCCGTCTCCTGGGGGATGCGGCGACCGAGATCCTCGGCATGCGCCGGACGTGCGATGCGCTCGTCATCGATGCCCTCGTGAAGACGCGGGAGCAGAAGCTGGAAGAGGTCCTCGACGACATCGGGCTCCTCCTCCGCATGGGCGAGCACCTCCGGGAGGACCCGTCGATCATCTCGCTCCTCGTGTCGGTGCGGCTCGACGGGACCGCGATCCACGCCCTCGGGAGGATCATCGGCCGCGAGGGCCTGGATCCCGCAACGCTCGCGGCGATCCCCTTCGGCGAGGTCGATGTCTACCGCCGGGCGCTCCGCCAGGCCCTCCGGATGGAGAAGGCCTTCTGCCTCCAGGCATTCGCCGAGACGGAGCAGTGGTCTCCCCTGGCGCCGTGGGTCGCGCCGCTCTACCGGGTCTACCTCCTCCCCCATGATCTCGGCATCCTCCGCCGCCGGATCGAGGAGGCGATCGATCTCGCGCCCCCACCCTACCATCGGGTGCGGGAGGCGTGGGGCGATGCCATCGGCCCCGGCGCGACGCGCGGCGGCCTGCTGACGAGCATGATCCTCCCGAGCCTCTTCAACACCTCGAGGGAGGTCGCGCGCGCGGAGGCCCGGCGCGAGGTCGCGCGCGCGGCGATCGCGGTCGTGCGGTACCGGGCGGAGCGCGGATCCGCGCCGCAGGGCCTCGCCGATCTCGTCCCCGATCTCCTGCCGGCGGTGCCGCAGGATCCCTTCGACGGCGCACCGCTGCGGATGCTCACGCGGGATGGCGCGGTCATCCTCTATAGCATCGGGCCCGATCTCGCCGACGGCGGAGGGATGCTCGGGGAGCAGGACGACGAGGTCGATGACATCGGGATGCGGATCGAGTGATCGGCTGCGCGGCGAGGACCTCGGGTTGCGGCGGAGCCGAACAGGATGACCCGATCCGGCCGGGCGATGGCGAGCGCGCGTGCCCTCAACGCGCGCCGACCCGCAGGCTGACCCGGCTCGCACGCACATCCTTCTCGAAGAAGGGCCGGCCGCTGTAGGGGCTCGCGCCGAGGAGGTCGATGGAGAACGCGCCTTCCTCCGTCGCGCGACCCGAGAGGAGCCCGTCCTTCCTCAAGATCAGCTCATCGGGCAGTTTCCCCTCGGCGACGGACCAGTAGACGGCGCGCGCTTCTTCGGCTTCGAGCACGATCGCGTAGGGCTCACCCACCTTGGCTCCGGGCAGGACACTTCCGCCGAGCACCTTCACGGCGGGCGGCGACGGCGGCCCAATGACACGGAGTGTGTAGGAGAGTCCGACTTCGCCGTCGCGCGCGAGAGGCGTGACGTCGAGCCGGAGGGCCAGAGTCCCGGCCTTCCCCTTCTCTCCCAGCGACGCCGCGAGCGGCCTCGGGAGCACGATGTCCAGCCCGCCCTTCTCGCCTCGACGGATGTGGAAGGCGCGGATCTCCTCGTCGCCCTTCCACGGTGAGGTGAGCGGCTTCCCGTCGCGCGCCGTCGCAGAACAATGAGCGCCATCGAAGCACGCGATGGGCAGGATCTCATAGGCGACCGCGATCTCATCCGCCGCCGGCCGAGCCTTCACGTGCACGGCGACTTCGCGATCGCGGAACTCGAACCTACGTTCCCAGCGGACGGCATCCGTCATCGGAGTGCCCCAGGTCCCCCGGACCTCCGGATTCACGCCGCCTTCGACGACGATGGAATCCCCTCGCGGATCCGCCGTCATGAGGGAACCGGTCCAGCCCGTGGAGAGCACCTTCCCCGAGCGGGTCTTCAGGACGAGCATGTTCATGGGCATCCCGGCCCACGACGCGGATCCGGACTCAGGCTGGTAGTCCTCCTTGAACTCGTTGTAGGCGAGGAGGACGGTGCCGAGATCCTGGATCCAGAGCTGGCTCAGGCCGCCGGCGCCCAGGCCGTTGAGATGCGTCCCGTAGTTCGAGAGAGTGTCGTTGCAGGGGCCGCTATAGAGCGTGAAGTGATAGGATGGCTTCCGCCGCGTGAAGAACTCATCGCGGACGATGGGCGAGCGGAACCAGGCGGCGTAGGCGAGGTGCTCGTGGGGGCGTGTCCGGACGGCGAGGTCCCGCGGCCGGCGCGAAGGGTAGTAGGCGAGGAGCACGGGGAAGGTCATCTGGGGAGTGCCGGCCGGATACCCGCGCACGCTGAACTTCAACGGCTCGGCGATGGTCCATGGCTGGCGCGGGAGGGAAGCCTGGTCCTCCAGGAACCGCTCGACCACGTTCGCGGCCATCTTGTCGGGTCGGTAGCCCTGAAAACGGGCGAAGGGCACGGCGTCGGGGACCTCGACGGCGTAGACGATGTTCCGGTGGAACTGCCACTGGTCGTTCGCGGGTGTGTGGTCGGAATGGGAGCTCATGTGCTGCGGGCCCAGGAGCTGTCCATCGGGCTCCTCGAGGCAGATGTGGCTCGAGAAGCGGTACTGCCTCCGAATGAAGTCCCCTGCGAGCGAGTCGGGGCCCTGGAGGACGAAGAGCGGGACCATCCATTGTTTGGATTGCCCGTTGTACCCGATGTCGACTCCGACGTAGCGCGTGATGCCGAGCGGGCTCGTGCCGCCATGATATCGGGAGCGGCTCGTGTACCTGTCGGGGAGGAGCTGGGCCTCGGCCCACCTCTCGAAGAGCGCCCTGTGCTCGGGCAGGCCGGAGGCGCGCGCGAGGAAGAAGGCGCCTGCGACGGGCCAGAGGTTCCAGTGGCCCATCGGTGTCTGGAGTCCCTCGGGGCCCAATCGGTCGAGCTCGCGGGCCACATGATCGAGACAGGCGATCCACGCGGCACGGAGTTCCGGATCGAGGGGGTCCACCGAGTTCAGGAGCTCGAGTGTGTGGGCGTTCCAGGCGAGGGGATGGCCGTACTGGATGGACCAACCGCCCTCGATCGGCGGATCCGGGGCATGCTGCGTGAGTCCCACAAGGTGGATGAGTGCGAGCTGTTGGGCGCGGAGGCGCAGGGGTCGCGACCCGTACATCGGATTGGCCGGCGACTTCCACGCGTAGAGCCATGCAAGCGATTCGTGGATCGTGAAGCCTGCTGGGAAGGTGCCCTGGCCGGAGCTCAGGTTCGGATAGCGGAGTTCGCCTTCGCGGTAGAGGTTCCGGAGAAGGAACTGCTCGGCCGGCAAGCGCACGCCGCCGTAGAAGGGGAGGATCCCGGAGGAGACCCAGCACTCCCACCAGTCGAGCGGCGCCGAGGGATCCTGGCGAGGGTCGATGTCGCGCCATTCCATCGCAAGGTCCTCGGCTCGCGGCGCGTTGAGGGCCTTCCACACGACTTCAAGCTCGGGGATCTTGAAGGTCCCGTGATATGGTATCGCCTCGGCGGCGAGGATGAGCGTGCCGCGCAGGGCAAAGAGCGACAGGGCTGCTGCGAGACCTTCCATCTTGTTCCACCTGCTCTCCCCGATCCCGTCACGTCCTCAAGCGATCGCCGAGCAATTCCTCGAAGTACTTCCTGGTTTCCTGGGCGGCCTCCTCGGGCCGATCGGCGTGGCTCAAGAGCTGGACGCTCACATGAGCGCTGTAGCCGATCGACTCGAGCGCGTCGAAGATCTCACGGAAGTCGACTTCGCCGAGGCCCGGTCGCACGTGCAGGTGCAGGCCCACGCCCGATCGGGCCATGATCCTCTCGGTGCGGAAGGTGTCCGCCAGGTGGACGTGCGTGACCAGCTTCCCGGCGTCCGCGATCACCTCTCGACTGGTCCTCTCCAGGAAAAACGTGTGCGGTGTGCAGTGGAGGTAGCCCAGGTGCTTCGAGCCGTAGCTCCGGAGCAGCCGGATCGTGGGCGCGGCGGCCTCGAAGAAGTCGCCGGGATGCGGCTCGACGCTCAGGTGAAGATCCGCCTTCTCCAGGAGCGGCAGCAGCTCATCCATCGACTTCCGGAACGCGGCCTCGCCGGCCGCCGGATCCGCTCGATCGCCGGTGAGCTCCGTGGTGAGGAGCTTCAGCCCGAGCTGCTGCGCCGCCTGAAGGGAACGCCTCCACCTCTCGATGGCATCCTTGCGTCGCGCCTCCTCCGCGCTGGAGATCCCATGCACGATGAAGGCTGCGACGGGCGTGAGGCCCGCGTCGCCGAGCTGCCGCCGAAGCCCGGCGACAGACTCGGCCGAGGCATCGGCCGCCGGGAAGTGCGCCCCGCCGAGCTCCACGAAACGGTAGCCCGCCTGGCGGATCATGTCGAACACCTCCGGAGCGCGGTGGCGGCCGAACATACTGGTCTCGATGGCCGATGTGAATCGAGGCCTCGCTTCCCCCGAGCCGGCCTCGCCGCCTCTCGCCCGGCGGCCGGCCAGGAGGGGCGACAGGCCCGCGCCCATCGTCAGGGTCCCAAGGAATCTCCGCCGATCGATCATCGTCATTCCCTCCGATAAGTGCCCGCAAGCCGCCATGGTAATCCGCCCCGCCGCCGGAGTCGACTCCGCCGTAGGTCCGTACGCGGGATGAAAGGGTCCCGCGTGGCTCCTGAAAACGTTGAAATCCGGCTCGACCCTGCGAGAATCTCGCCCAGGCTGGCGAGCCCGCCGGGAGGTGCCGATGGTAGAGGAACTGCGGAAGAGGTCCCTGCGAACCTTAGCCGCGCACGAAGGATGCGCGGCGCTCAGAAGGTCGCGCTCGGGCGAAGCCCGAGCCATCTTCGCGGCCATCCTGCCCTTGCTCGGATCGTGGGCCTGCCGGTCGACCACATCGGACTCGGCCGCTCCAGCGGCGGAACCCACGGCCGCCGGAAAGCCCCCTATCTCGGGCCGGGTGGTCACTCGAACGGGGGACCCGGTCACGGAGTTCACGATCACGCCCTGCGGCCCCGGCGAGTGGTTGGGAACCCTGTTTGGGAACACCCTATACTACAAGGAGCACGAGCCGATCCGCGTAGTCGACCCTGCCGGCCGCTTCCTCCTGGAAGCCCCCGACGGTCGTGACTGCTTGCTGCTCGCCTCTGCCACTCTCGGGACCGGCCGCGTGAGAGTCGACCTCTCTGACCACCGATCGGCCGGCGAAGTACTGATCACCCTCGTCCCTCGCTTCGCCATCGAGGGCCGCGTGTTCGCCGCATCAAATCACGAGCCGATCTCGGGAGCACGCGTCGACCTGGGCGAGGAGGACGACGGCGGCTTTTTCCTCACCGGCCCTGACGGTTCGTTCCGCATCGAGAAGCTGGCGGCCGAGACACCGAGCATCCGCGTGACATCACAGGGATTCGAGACGGAGACCGTCTCTCCACTTCCGCTGCCGGATTCGAATGGCGTGGCACGGATCGATCTAGTCCTCAGTCGGCCCGGTGTGGTCACAGGGCATGCATTCCGCCAGGAGTGGTGGTCCGTTGTCCTGAGGAGGGGATTCTCGCATGACGTCGCATGGTCCGACATCGGCGAGGATGGCTCCTACATGATCACCGCCAGGCCCGGCACATACGCGATCGGGATCAGCCAGTGGGGAGGTGATCTGAAATTCGCGCGAGAGATCACGATCGCCGAGGGCGAGACGGTCCGGGTGGACATGTTGGAAGAGGAGCCGCGGGGTGCGCGGGTCTACGGACGCGTGATCGTGGATGGCGAGGCGCTCCCCGATGCGACCGTGAACCTCTCGGAGCCCCTCGCGAACAGCAGCCTCGAGTCGCTTCTCCGACGCGAGGAGAAGACCGATGAGGGGGGCCGATTCGAATTCGCCCGCGTCCCTCCCGGGAGGTACACGCTTTTCACTTTCGGCGAAAAAATGGTGCACACAGAAGGCGTCAAGGACGGAGTGCCGTTCTTCTCCGCTGAGACTCTCTACAACGAGATGTCCCTTGAGCTCGCGGTGGCGGAAGGGAAGGACATCGAGGCGGACCTGGTCGCGCCCGCCGGCGGGCTTTCCGTTCGCGTGCTCTCTTGGTCTGGCAAGCCCCTGTATGTCGAAGTGGTCATCACCCGCCATGACGACGGGCCCATCGCCGAACGCGTCGAGCTTTTCCGGCAGAGTGCGTGGTGCCAGAGGACCGATGGAAGCGGGGAGGCACTTTTCCACCACCTTCCTGCGGGGCCCGTCGAGGTCCTCGCAGGGTACGGGATCCGCTATTGCGCTTCTCACGGGACCCATATTCCGGCGCGGACCCAGGCGATCGTCCCCAAGGAGGGCATCGCGAAGGTCGAGGTACGCCTCCAGGAGGG
>Ga0194112_10010066_pt1 | contig 11917 bp, 9 predicted proteins | sample TA2MahC400mmetaG_FD_146191 | JGI IMG/M metagenome (GOLD analysis project Ga0194112, IMG submission 146191) | Freshwater microbial communities from Lake Tanganyika, Tanzania - TA2015016 Mahale Deep Cast 400m | ecosystem: Environmental > Aquatic > Freshwater > Lake | place: Tanzania: Lake...
TTCATGGGCGCCGTATCGTTCGTGGTCACCGCGACCGGCGTGGCGAGCGGGGAGTCGCTGCCCCAGCTCACGGTGTTTCCCGCGCGCCCGAATCCGGCCCCCTCGGCGACCACGATCCACCTCTTGATCCCGAGACCGGGCCGGGTGGAGGCCGACGTGTTCGACGTGAGCGGCCGACGCGTGCGGGTTCTTTCTCGCGGTCTCATGGAAGGGGGCGCGCAGACGCTCTCGTGGGATGGGAGGGATCAGCGAGGGAATCCCGCGGGCTCGGGCGTGTACTTCGTCCGGGTGCGGAACGAGGGGAACGAAAGGACGCTCAAGACGGTGCTTGTCCGGTAGGAGAGCCACAAACCTGGCGGAAAGGAGAACGCAATGGCTCCCCGTATCCTCGTGTTCGTGGCATGCATCCTGCTCCTTGCTTCGTCCGCGGTCGCGGAATGGGATATCGTAGTCGACTTCGATTCGAACGCGACGAACGGACCGGACACGCTCGACGTCGCGTCCGGCGACACGGTTCTCGCTCGCGTGTGGATCGCCGACAGCACGGATTCTCTGTTCGGCTTCGGCATCACCATCGGGGACACGAGCGGGGTCCTGGCGTGGGTGGAGGATTCGGCGAGCGCGATCTTCGTTCTGCCGGAAGAGTGGACGAGGTTCTCGGTCCTCAAGGATGAGCAAGGATTCCTCCTTCTCCAGCCGTACGACTTCTCCTTCAGCGCGCCGCTGCATCTCCCTTCCGAAGTGGCTCGGCTCCGCTTCGTGGCGGTCGAGGAAGGCGCCTGCGCAACCTTCGCCTGGGACTCCACGATGTGCGGCTGGCAGAACACGGAGTTCGAGGAGGGGACGTTTGGAGGCTTCGAGGGAACGACGGTGTGCGTGCGGGGAGGCGGGGACGAAGCCGAGGACGGATCCTCCGGCGGTGACGAAGGAGCAGACGGCGGAGCTGCTCCGCCCGAGAGTCAGGGAGGTGATGAGCCCCAAGTGCCGGCATACCTCTCGGACGGGATTACGTTTTATCCGAGAGAGAAGAGCAATGCCTTGAATGGCCTGGCGATTGTACAGTTTCGGGAGGGGTACTTTGCCATTCCTTCGAATCGAGACAAGTGTATGCTTGAGGAGGCCAGCATCGCCGATGACAGCATTGCGCACGTATTGTCCCGTGCCGGCGTTGTGGAGATTGAGCGCGTCGATCCCAGCGTGCGGCCGGAGAACCCGGTCCTCTATGCAAAGAGCGGACGCAGGTTTGATCTCACGGAACTCACAAGAACCTACGTTATTCGAGGATCGCGGTCGTCCTCGGCGAGGAATCTCCTGCACGCGCTGAGTGCCGTCGCCTACGCTTACGACTACGCGGAACCGTGCTATCCGATCGAGCGGTTCGACTTCCCGGAACCGCCGACTACCCTGCCGGGCGATTCGATCTTCGTTCTCAACCTCGAAACCCAACCCCGCCAACCTCACCTACTCGAGTCTTCGGGGTACGGGCTGAACATGGGGGCTGTCTGGCCCATAACGACAGGAAGCCCCCGGGTCCATCTTGGGATCTTCGACGTCGGAGTGGATTCGTCTCTTCACCCGGATTTGACTGTCCGCGATGAACAGGGAGATCCTGTTGGGAGTAGATACATCTACAGAAACGTATGCAATAAGGATACCGCTACAACGGCCGGCCACGGACAGGTTGTTCTCGGAATCGCTGCCGCACTCACTCACAACCGCAAGCCCACTAGCGACATCTACGAGGGCATTGCAGGTATAGCAGGTGGTGCGGGTGGGGCATGTGCTGATACAGGGTGCGGAGTCACCGTGACTTTCTATGACCACCTGGGTTGCGAGGACAGCGTTGTGGCTCCGGGTGATACATTGAAGTGGATGCCCGTGGCATACGTCCGCATGCTGCATATGGCAATCCGCGACGGGGTGGACATTGTGAGCATGAGCTCTGGTGTTACTCCCATTGGGGGGCCCTGGATGCCTGACACGATGGATGTAGTCACGGTATCGAAGGCACTTGTCAGGGCTTACAAGAGTGGCATGACACTCGTTGCGGCGGCGGGGAATCAAGGGAGCTCAGGTCCAAGGCTCATTCAAATCCCAGCGGATGCCCAAACCAATCGGATGCTTGTTGTAGGTTCTGGCAGGGTTACCGGGGCATCGCACGAGATCACCTCTATCGGGAATAACCTTGACTGTCTGGCGGCGGTGACCACGGATGCGGAGGATTCCACAATGTTCGCGCTGGGGCCGAATGGAAGCTATGCGCGGATCAGAGAAATGTGGCCAACGGGCGGCTATGGGACGTCGTGGGCTGCACCGCAGGTCTCCGGTGTCGCGGCTCTCCTCATGTCGGCGGTGCGACTCCACTATCCCGCGAGGTCGCTCGTTCACGAGGAAGTTGAGGCGCTGATCAAGGCTGGCGCGGAACGCTGCACAGACTATTCGGATGTCCCGAATGAGAACTGCGGTTATGGCTTTGCGAGGGCCGATCGGTCAGTAGCTTTCACGCAACCCCCCTGGTACTGGGAGAGAAAGTGTGCGACGGGCCGAGACTTCGTCGACGGAAGCGCACTGGCGGAAACGGTGATCGTCTGGGACGATGATGGGGCGGAAACACTCATGCCTGAGGGCCGTTATGTGGGGAAGCCGTACACGGTCTACTTGACGATTGAAGATCCGCACTTGGGAAGTGAATCAATGCCTGTCGTGGCAGGGATTGGGGAAGGCGCGCCCGGGTCGAGCTGCTATACCAGCGGGTGGGCGAACCCGGCCCGCATGAATGCAGTTGAAGCGCTGTATCAAGACTATTGTTGCGAGGTCGACAGTGTCTGGCCTTATGGGTTTAGGTTGAAAACTACGCTGTGGGAGTTTACGGGGATATTTCGACAGGGTGCCTTGGTCGACACATGCTTCTGGATGCCCAGAGACACGCTGAGCGAGAACAACTGGTACTACGGAATCGTCTACGAGGTTGACTCCGCCACCGCCACGGCAATTGAAGATGGGGAGACGCCTGTCGGGTCCGATCTCGGCCCGAGGATACTGCGAGTCACCCCAAACCCAGCGAATCCAACCGTTGGAATCACCCTACAGCTTAGTCACCCCCTGCCTGTTAGCGTGGAAGTCGTTGACGTCTCTGGAAGAGTCGTGAGGGCGCTCACCCGCGAGACTCTCCAGGCAGGGCAGCCCTTCCTTGTGTGGGACGGCCGAGACGCCGGAGGCATACCGGTTGGCTCTGGAGTGTACTTCGTGCGTGCCGCAGGCGGAGGGAAGGCCGATGTCAGGAAGATCGTGGTGCTTCATTGAGGGCGTTGAGAAATGGGGTTTCAGATGAGTTGCGCAGGAGGTGAATCATGGGAGGTGCGTGGATGGCCTGGCGAGGGTTGCTGGGGTGGCTGCTTGTCGTGATTGCGGGGGGAGCGACGCGTGCCCAGCCGTACTGGCTCGAGGTGGACCTTGACGGGGTCCCGGGGAATGGGCCCGACACCGTGGCTGCGACTGTCGGGGAGAGCTTGTTTGTGGATCTCTGGGTGATGGGACATACGCAGGGAGAAGAGTGGCAGGGTCTCCTTCTTGTCTACGCCACCCTGTGCAACGAAGACGGGTGGCTGCAGTTCGTGGAATGGACTCTGGGGCCCGTCGCGTACCCGTGCATGCAGTACTACACGGAGACGGTATCCGGCGGCGCATGCACGGGCATGATGGGGACGGGGTACGTCATCGGCTGTGCGACTCCGGCTCCCTTTCTCTTTTCGAGGGTGACGTACGACCTGATCGGAGGGGAGACATTCGCCGATCTTGAAGTGGACTTGGGGAACTCATACTGGATCGACTATGCGTATGACGCGGGCGACTTCGTGGCTGGGATCAACGGCGTCATCCGAATCGATGCGACCGCCACGGAAGGGATGACGTGGGGGCGGGTGAAGCGCCTCTTCCGGTAATGACTATCGCATATTCATGGGCGCCGTATCGTTCGTGGTCACCGCGACCGGCGTGGCGAGCGGGGAGTCGCTGCCCCAGCTCACGGTGTTTCCCGCGCGCCCGAATCCGGCCCCCTCGGCGACCACGATCCACCTCTTGATCCCGAGACCGGGCCGGGTGGAGGCCGACGTGTTCGACGTGAGCGGCCGACGCGTGCGGGTTCTTTCTCGCGGTCTCATGGAAGGGGGCGCGCAGACGCTCTCGTGGGATGGGAGGGATCAGCGAGGGAATCCCGCGGGCTCGGGCGTGTACTTCGTCCGGGTGCGGAACGAGGGGAACGAAAGGACGCTCAAGACGGTGCTTGTCCGGTAGGAGAGCCACAAACCTGGCGGAAAGGAGAACGCAATGGCTCCCCGTATCCTCGTGTTCGTGGCATGCATCCTGCTCCTTGCTTCGTCCGCGGTCGCGGAATGGGATATCGTAGTCGACTTCGATTCGAACGCGACGAACGGACCGGACACGCTCGACGTCGCGTCCGGCGACACGGTTCTCGCTCGCGTGTGGATCGCCGACAGCACGGATTCTCTGTTCGGCTTCGGCATCACCATCGGGGACACGAGCGGGGTCCTGGCGTGGGTGGAGGATTCGGCGAGCGCGATCTTCGTTCTGCCGGAAGAGTGGACGAGGTTCTCGGTCCTCAAGGATGAGCAAGGATTCCTCCTTCTCCAGCCGTACGACTTCTCCTTCAGCGCGCCGCTGCATCTCCCTTCCGAAGTGGCTCGGCTCCGCTTCGTGGCGGTCGAGGAAGGCGCCTGCGCAACCTTCGCCTGGGACTCCACGATGTGCGGCTGGCAGAACACGGAGTTCGAGGAGGGGACGTTTGGAGGCTTCGAGGGGGCGTCGGTGTGCATGGGAGGAGGAGGGGAGGACGGTGGGGGCCAGGGATCGGGTGCGGGGGGAGATGAAGCAGATGGGCCGGGTGGTGGCCAAGAAGACGGAGGCGGAGGATTCCTAACCAGGAGACACGGCGTGACACTGCTCCCCGGGGATGGATCCAACGCCCGCGACGATGTAGTAATCGTCCAGTTTCGCCGAGGCTACCTCGATCTTCCTTCTTCGGTTCTCCGGTGCTCCCCGGTGGCCCTCGACATCGCCGACGATGGAGTGAGAGAGGCGCTTGAGAACGCGGGCGTTGTGGAGATCGAGAGGCTGGCGAAGACCGTGGACCCGGACAATCCCGTGATCTACTCGAAGTACGGGAGAAGGTTTGACTTGTCGGACTTGACGCGGACCTATTACCTCCGAACATCCGGATCGCAGTCTGCTCGCGACATCCTCGGGGCAATCCGCCGGTGTGCTTATGCCTATGACTATGCGGAACCGGTATATCCTCTCGAGATGTTCGGGTTTCCCGAAGACGGATCTCCCGGTGATTCAGTCTTTCTTCTCGGGCGTCAGCCGCACCTCGATTCCACGAATGGCTTCGGCCTCAACATGCCAGCAGTTTGGCCGATTACGACGGGGAGCCCAGAGATACGCCTTGGAGTCTACGATCACCCTGTGTGCCCCTCACACCGAGATCTTGTGATTCGAGATTCAAGCCAGACCCCCGACAGCGTGGGATACAGGTTCGAGTACGTGGATGTTTGTGATAGCTCCTTGGCCCCGTCCTGCGGGCCCAACCCCCACGGGCAGTGGGTCATAGGACTCGCCGCTGCACTCACGCACAATGTCAAGCAGGGGGCTCCCGGGGAGTATGAAGGGATTGCTGGCATCAGCGGAGGCTCGGGCCGAACCTGCAAGCCGGACAGCTGTGGCGTCGCCGTACAATTCTACGATTACTACTATGGGTGTGGCAGCTCCACCGAAGGGTATGTCGAGATGGTCAACCGAGCCATTCGTGAGGGGACCGACGTCATCAACATGAGCAATGGATACTTTCCGAGCCAGCTTCAACAGCAGCCCAATATGGCGCATGGTGTCACGGATGCGAAGGCCTTCACGAGAGCCTACAAGGCGGGCATGACTCTTGTCGCCGCGAACGGAACCAGTGGGTTCAACGCAGATACATACTTTGTGGTGCCAGCCGCCCTTCAGCCGAACCGAATGCTCGCGGTAAACACAGGGAATATGCAGGGGGAGTGGATTCGGAGATCTGGAAGGGGAGAGACGGGCAATCCCAACTACATCGACTGCCTCGTCATCACGTCAAGCACACCTGAGGGGGCGGGGATGGTCGTAGCGGACACGGCCGGTACATACAAGGAGGGACCGGCATTGGGACTTGGCGGGTCAGGGGGATCTCTTGCGGCTCCTCAGGTCTCTGCTGTCGCGGCATTGCTCATGTCGGCTGTCATCGGGCACTACCCGGGTCGACAGCTCCTGCACGAGGAAGTCGAGGCACTGATAAAGGCGGGGGCGGAGCCGTGTTCTAATCAAGGGAGTATCCCCAACGATTCGTGCGGGTACGGCTTCGTGCGAGCCGATCGCTCCATAGGATACACGCAATTCCCAAGGCAATGGTTTCGTAGCAGGACGACGGGTCGGGACTCGCTAACGGCGCTCAGCCCCAGGACCGTGTATGTATGGACTGATGGCAGCGGGGAAAGCCTGATGGAGGAGGGCATGTTCATCGGAACCCCATATGCCGTGTACAAGACGGTGTCTCTCCCCAGAGGAACAGCTCTTCCGGTTGTCGCCGGAATCGGCGAGAGCGCGCATAGTGACATGGGTGATCGCACGCTTGGATGGGCCAACCCAAGTACACCGGATTCGGTTCGTGCGCTCTACCAGGATTTGTTCTGCGAAGTGGTTGAGGTTGACACGGGTGAAGCGACACTGCGGACGTATCTCTGGCGATTTACGGAGGCGATCGTTGACACGGGAGCGGGGCCTGATACAATTGACATTGGCGACTTCTGGATGCCCGTTGACACAACAACCCCGAATGAGTGGTACCTCTCATATTTTGTGAAACTCGACAGCGCTACAGCAACTTGGTTGCCGGGTGGCAGCGCGGATGATACTCAGGCACTGCTCTCTCGAATCCTCGCGGTAAGGCCAAACCCGGCGAACCCAATCGTAACGATCGATTACTATGCTGCCGACCCACGGAAGGCGAGCTTGCGTGTGTACAACGTTTCTGGACGGCTGGTAAGGGATATTACCCCTGAGGAGTCGAGCTGGGGGAGTCGCCAAACGGTCACGTGGAATGGGAGAGACGGAGAGGGCCGCGACGTACCGTCGGGAGTCTATTTTGTGCGTCTGGGTTCTGAAAGTGGATATGACATACGGAGAGTGGTCTTAGTTCGTTGACGAGACCATGTGCGCGAAGACAAGCGATACGAGTGGGGGTGGTCGGTATGAGAAGGACGTTCGTGTTGGGGCTGGGAGCGGTGGCGTTGGTGTTGATCTGGCCCCTGGCTGCGCGCGGCCAGGACTTTGGAGTCGAGGTTGACCTAGACGGGCAGCTGGGAAATGGCCCAGATACTGTGGTTGTCGGGGCGGGCGACTCAGTGACGGCAGAGGTTTGGATCGAAGATCATGACGGGATGATAATATACCTGCTGGTGCGCCTTTGTAACCACGATAGGTACCTGAGCTTCACGAGCGGGACCTATATGTTGTGGGGAACGTGGGAGGGGCAGCCGATCGTGGCGGACAGCGAGTGTGTCACGTTTGAGGCGATTACGTTTTCGGAACCGGGCCCGCCCGCATATCATGTTGGATCTGCAACGTATACTGCTGCTGTCGAGGGAGCCACCGCTGAGCTGTCGGTCGATCTGGAGGGCTCTCTCTACTGTAACGGGGAACTCGTCTGTGACCAGTTTGCATACGCAGTTCGCGCTTATGTTCGGGTGGAGCCGGGGGAGCCGACGGCTTCGGAACAACCGACTTGGGGAACGATCAAAGGCCTCTTTCGCTGACCGCGAGGAGGGAAAAGCCCTTCGTGATGTGCACGTGGTTTTCTTGTATTCTGGGGACACGATACCTATTTCGTAACTCCTCGCCTGACCCCGTCTAGTCAAGCTGCATAGAGTTCGGTCATCGTGTGCCTTCGAGAGGAGGGCGAGCGATGGACGGACGAGCGCGTCGATTTCGAGAGGCGGCCCGGCGAGAGAACCGAGGATGCCGGGGGACCGCGAGGCTGGATCGGTTCCCGGTTTCCTTGGACAGGGGTTTGGGGGGATGATGGGGTGAGTTCTTGGGGAGGAGGAGTCCATGGAGACCAACAAGAGTGGGACGGAGCGGGTCGGAACGGAGGGAGCCCGTAGGGCGACCGGAGTTCCGACCCGTCGGCCGCGGGAGGACCGGGGCCGGTGGAGTTCGCGGCGTCGAAGTTCCTCGATCACTTGCCTCTCGAGCGACAGGCAAGGATCCTTCGTCGCGAGGGCCTCGCGATCGACTCGCAGACGCTCTGGGACCAGACGAACCTCTTGGCGCATCACCTAGCGCCGACGGTTCAGGCGATCCGGCACACCGTGCTGGAGTCGGCTGTCGTCGGAGCGGACGAGACTCCGTGGCGCTTGATGGGCGGTCATCCGAAGAGGTGGTGGGTCTGGGCGCTCACGAACGGAGAGCTCGCCGCCTACGCGATTTTGGATAGCCGGTCGAAGGCGGCCGCATCCGAAGTCCTCGGCGGCTATCGCGGGATCGTGATGGCGGATGCGTACGGAGCCTACAACGCGCTCACACGCGCCGGTCCTTCGTTCCGGCTCGTCCACTGCTGGGCGCATGTCCGAAGAAAATTCGTTGAGATCGAAGAGAACTACCCGGCCGAGTCGAAGGAGATGCTCGATCTTCTCCGCGAGCTCTACGCCGTCGAGGAGATCGTCCCGAGCCCAAACGGGAACGAGGAAGCGCGGCGCCTTCGCGCGGAGCTCCGCAACACCCGATCGAAGGAGATCGTTCACCGGATCCGGGACTGGGCGCTCGCGCAGAGACCGCTTCTCCGAAGCGGGCTCGGCCAGGCCATCGACTACATGCTCGGCCTCTGGACAGGACTCACTGCGTTCCTGAAGGACCCGAACATCCCGCTCGACAACAACGCCGTCGAGCGGGCTCTCCGTGGGGTTGCCGTGGGACGCAAAAACCACTACGGCTCCCGCTCCCGACGCGGCACCGAGGTCGCCGCTCTCTTCTACTCCCTCTTCAAATCCGCGAAGCTCGCCGGCGTCGAGCCGAAAAACTACGTGCTCCGAGCCGCCCACGCCGCGATCACCAAGCCCGGCACCGCGACCCTGCCCGCATCGCTCCTCTCGTAGCCGCCCCTCTGTCCAGCGTCAGCAAACTCTCCGATCCGCCATCGGGGCAGGGCGAGTACGTACGGACATCGGTAGAATCGCTCTTCCGATAGGTCCCCATCTGCGCGTGCAAGAGCCTTCAAAGGAGGGTTTTTCGGGTGCGGGGAGAGATGGCGCCCCCTCCGGCGATGCTTTCCACGCCGGCGCAGGGCGCGAGCGGGCTTTCGTTCCCCGCCGCGACGGTCCCCTGACGTTCTCCTCCGCCCGAAAGCCCGGCCAGCGACCGATCGCGGCGAGCCGCTTGCGCCGGTCGGGCGGGGCGGTATATTATTGGAAAGGAGCTTTCGTTCGCGGGCTCGCGCTCGATCGGGTCGGGACGAAGAGAGGCAATCGTTTACAGACAAAGGGAGTATGCGAATGGTCACGTTCAGCGATGCGGCGCGCGAGCGGATTCTCGCCATCATGAAGACGCAGGAGAAGACGGACTGCGGGATTCGGGTGCGAATCGCGGGCCGGCACATCGAAGGCTATCGACACGAGCTCTCGTGGGTCGAGCCGGGAGGGGAGGCCGGCGACGACATGTCCGTCGACGCGGGGGGCTTCAAGGCGTATGTCGACCCCCTCAGCGCGCCGCTCCTCGGCGGGACGACGATCGACTATGTCGAGGATGCTTCCGGGGGGGGGTTTGTCTTCAACAACCCGAACCCGGTCGTCTGGTCCGATCCGGAGAACGGCCGCGCGGTGATGGAGCTCGTCGAGAGCGCGATCAACCCGGCCCTCTCCGGGCACGGCGGGCACGTCGAGATCCTCGACGTGAAGGACGGCAACGTGTTCGTCCGCCTCGGAGGCGGTTGCCAGGGATGCGGCATGGCGAACGTGACGCTGAAGCAGGGGATCGAGCGGATGATCAAGGAGAAGATCCCGTCGATCCGCGCCGTCATCGACACGACCGATCACGCCGGCGGGAAGAACCCGTACTATCGCCCAACGCACTGATCCTCGGTTTTCAAAACCACCGGGCGCGTCCTCTCGCGGGGGCGCGCCCTTCCTCCTTTCCGGACGCTCCCGCCGTCTGCTTGTCCGATCGCATGGAACGCGAAAAGGCTCGCGAGGGATCCCGCTGGAGGTGTATGCTGAGCGCGTACGAAGAGACCGACCAAGGTCGCTTGTTGGAGAGGTGCCGTGTCGAGCGGGAGAGCTTCCTTCCGATCCCACGAGGAAGGGACTCCGCGGAATCCGGCTTTCGTCTCGTCTTCAGCGCGCCGGCGCGCGTGGAGGAAGAAGGGGCGCTGGATTTCCGTCTTCCTCTACGCCCTTCTCATTCTCTTGAACTTCGCGGTGCTTTCGCTCTTCGGTCCCGGCGAGCTCGCGGACGACATCGCGCGCATCTTCGGCGGCGCGCGCGAGACCGCGCAGGGCGCGCCGAAGACCCCAGTTTCCTCGCCGGGCCAGTTCCCGCCCGGGGAGAGCTGGGACACGAGCGCGCGCTCGTCGGAGCAGCCGGGCGCGGCGCCGCGATAGGTAAAGCCCCCTCTTCCCCCGTCTCCCGAACCCGAGCGCGTCTCAGCGGCGTCCAGTCCCTCCCGCTTCCCGAGTTCCAGTGAGCGAGTCGAACACCTCCGCGGTCCAAGGCATCTTCTCGCGGAAGATCGCGCGCGCGGCCTCGGCGTAGAGGCGGATCTCGTGCTGCGCGTGCTCGTCGCAACGAAGCCTGAGGAAGTTCATCAGGGCGCGCGCGTTCACCGACCAGTAGAACTGCGTGTACATGTTGAGTGGGAGAACGATCCGGGCCAGCTCCTTCGCCGTCCCCTCTTCGAGAAGGGCGCGGTACGCCGCGATCGCACGCTCCGAGGCGTCGCGGACCCGCTCTCCGAACGCGCGGTGCTCCTCTTCCGGAAGGTCCGCGAGCACGGAGCCCTGCTTGTTCTTCTCCTCCTTCACGCGCTTCCGGTCCGGGATGTAGTACTCATCCTCGGCGAAGACCGTATAGCGTCCGGAGATCTCGTTAAAGCTCGACCATCGATGCCGAAACCATTGGCGGGCGACGAAGATCGGGCACTTCACGTGGAACTGAAAGACCGACTGCTCGAAGGGCGTTTCGTGCCCGTGGGCGAGGAGATACCGGATCAGCTTCCGGTCCTGCTCCTCCCCCTTCGCCCCCTGCCCGAAGGAGACCCGCGCCGTTTGGACGACGGTGAGATCCCCTCCCATGAAGTCGGCGAGGCGGATGAAGCCCCGATCGAGGACTGGGAGACTCAACGGCCGATCCCTTGAAGGTTGAAGCAGACCACCTTCGGCTCCGTCATCTCGAGGAGCGCGAACTGAATCCCCTCGCGGCCGAGACCGCTTCGCTTGACCCCGCCGAACGGCATCTGATCGACTCGATAGTCGGACGAGTCGTTCACGATGATGCCGCCCACGTCCATCTCGCGGATCGCGTAGAACGCGTTCTCGATCGACGAGGTGAAGATCCCCGCGAGAAGACCGTAGTCCGTCCCGTTCGAAAGACGGACCGCCTCCTCGAGGTTCATCACCGGGTAGAGCGAAACGACCGGCGCGAACACCTCTTCGCATCCGACCCTCGCTCCTTCCGGTACGTCGGCGAGGACGGTCGGATCGTAGACCGCTCCGCGCCTCTTTCCCCCGGCGAGGAGCGTCGCGCCCGCCTTCACCGCGTCGTTCACCCACGACTCGATCCGCTTCGCCTCGTTCTCGGTGATCATCGGTCCCATGTCGCAATCCTCTTCGAGCTT
>Ga0194112_10010070_pt1 | contig 11916 bp, 7 predicted proteins | sample TA2MahC400mmetaG_FD_146191 | JGI IMG/M metagenome (GOLD analysis project Ga0194112, IMG submission 146191) | Freshwater microbial communities from Lake Tanganyika, Tanzania - TA2015016 Mahale Deep Cast 400m | ecosystem: Environmental > Aquatic > Freshwater > Lake | place: Tanzania: Lake...
ACCAGCATCGCCGAGTGCGACCAGATGATCGCCGCGGCGGAGAAGGCCGGCGTGAAGCTCATGGTCGCCCACTCCCGCCGCTTCTTCCCCCTCGTGAAGCAGGCCAAGCAGCTCCTCGACGACGGCGCCATCGGCCGCATCCTCATGCTCCGCCAGCTCTTCAGCCACAACGCCCGCTCCTTCGGCACCAAGGAAGGCCACTGGATGAGCGACCCGCGCCTCTCGATGGGCTTCTTCCTCGGCTACGGCTGCCACCAGCTCGACATGACCCTCCACCTCGTCGGCTCGCGGGTCCGCGCGGTCATGGCCCGCTTCGGCAACTACTGGGCCGACACGCCCATCGAGAACTGCGGCGCCCTGTTCCTCGACTTCGAGAGCGGCGCCTACTCCACCTTTATGGAAATCTGCTCGATGCCCAACGAGTTGAAGGCCTGGCCCCCCTTCCCCGACTACCACGAGGTGAACGAGCTCATCGGCGAGCGCGGCCTCATGCTCCTCCGCCCCTACCAGAGGCTCCTCCTCCGCAACGGCAAGGAGGGCGACGACTGGAAGACCATCGCCGAGCTTCCGCCCCGCGAGGCCGACAACCCGACCATCTTCCTCCGCGAGGAGGTCGAGGCCCTGGCCGACGCCGTGGCCGGCGGCACTGTCCCACCCGTCACCGCCGCCGAGGGCCGCCACTGCGTCGAGGTCATCCAGGCCGCCTACGAGTCCTCTCGAACCGGCAAAGCCGTCTACCTCCCGCTGTGAGCCGGCGGGCGACAGACTTGAGTCCGCCAATGCCCCCGCCTGTGGATTTGGCGGACTCAAGCTCCGGTGCCAGTGCTTCTAACTACTTGTGCTGCAATGGCTTGCGGCACTCGATCGCTCCCTGGAACTCCGCTTGAGTCCGCCAACTCGCCTCCCACCCAGCTCCCCGCCCGCCGACAACGTAGCCGCAAGCGTCCCGCTTGCGGGCCTTACCGCTCCTCGACAAGCGGGACGCTTGTCGCCACGACAACCCCCGCGCGGGAGGCGCCACGCACCCGAACGCGCGGACAGGTTGCGGCGGCCGGGCTCCTGGGGTATACTCCCGTAGGCATCCGCACGCAGGAGAGGGTGAGGCAATGGGCACGGCATCGTCAGCTTCGCTGGCTCTCGCCCTCACGGTTGCATGCGCGCCGCCCCTGTCGAGCGCGGGACAGGAGGCGGCTGACCCGCGGCCCACGCGGGTGGCCGTGCGGCCGAAAGGGGGCCAGCATTACGACTGGGCGATCCTCCTGCCCGGCGAATGGTTCAGTGTGGGATGGTTCCCAGACGGGCCAGGCTTCGACTGCATGTATCGCGGCGGCACGGACCTGGCCTTCGAGTGGGAGGCGCCGCGACTCTATGGCCGGGTGGATGGCGGGCCGCGCCAACTGGTCGGCATCGAGGTCAGCGACAAGGCGGGCCAGGCCGAACTCCGCGAGGCCATCGCGCAAGGGGTCACCCCCCTCACCCTCTTCTGGCGGAACAAGGACCTGAAGGGCCTCCCCACCGTGCCGGCGGGGATCGAGGTGGCCCTGACGGTGCCGCGGACCGACGTGCCGCTCGATGCGGAGACCCTGTTGACCAAGCTCCCCGGCCTCACTGCCCTTCACGTGGAGTTCGAGGGCGAGGCCGCGGCCCAGCCAGCGACGATGGAGCAGTTGGGGAAGCTCCGAACGCTGAAATCCCTCCACCTCGAATGGCGCGAGGTCGCCATCCCCACCTTTGCGCCCCTTGCAAACCTGAAGGCCCTCAGTGCGCTCTACGTGGCTCCCGACACGGTGGTTGACCACCTCTCCCGCCTGCCCGAGGCCGATGCGCTCAGCTCCCTGGGGCAGCTCAAGACCCTGACGTTGTGGGGCAATACCCGCCAATCCCACCTGACTTGCATCGCCAAGATCAAGTCCCTCGTCTCCCTGAGAGTGATGGGCGGGATGGAGGCGCTCGACATATCGCCGGTCGGCGAACTCACCCAGCTTCGTCTGCTCGAGATGTATGTTGTCAAGCGCCTCACTGGCTTCGCCTCCCTTTCCAAGCTCACGAACCTGGAAGTCCTGCGCATCGGATCGTGGGTCGCCGTGCCCACCGTTGCTCCCCTTGAAGGTCTCGGCGACCTGCGGGAACTCCACCTGATGCTCAAGGTCGAATCCCCCGACCTTTCCGCGCTGGGTTCGCTGCACCGGCTGAGGAAACTCCACCTGTGGCAGTTGGAGAACGTCACCGACCTCTCGCCCCTCGGGAAGCTGTCGGAACTGCGGACTCTGACGCTGAGGAATCTGTACCAGCTCGAGGACTGCGGCCCGCTCGCGGGCGCCGCGAAATTGACCTCCTTCACTATCGAGGGCTGCCGCAAGGTCGCCGACACGGGGTTCCTCGCCAGGCTCCCTGACCTGACAGTGCTCAGGTTGAGTCGTTGCGAGAAGGTCAGGGACTTGAGAAGCGTTTCCGAGCTTCGCTGCCTGAAGGAGCTTCACGTGGGCGCCCTTCCGGAGCTGACTGACCTCGCGCCCCTCACCGACCTGCCCACTCTGACAAGCCTCTCTATCCAGGGGTGTAGCCGGGTCTCCAGCCTGGCGCCCCTTCGTGGCCTGCGGAAGCTCACCCGGCTTGACATCTACGGCTGCCCAGAGCTGGCGAGCTTGGAAGGACTCGGAGAGCTTGCTGCCCTCGAGAGCCTTTGGATCAGTGAATGCGAGCAACTGAAGGAACTGAAGCCGATCGGCAATCTGCCAAATCTCCGGCAGTTGGTCATCCAGTGTTGTGACGAAGTGGCGGACATCGGGCCCCTCTCGAGTCTAGCCTCGCTCAAGCACCTAACCCTGAACTACTGCCCGCGTGTCTCTGACATCCGCCCGCTCTCCAAGCTCTCCGGGCTTGAGGACCTGGGGCTCAGCGCCTGCGACCGACTCAAGGACATCACGCCGATCGGCGACCTGCGGAACCTGCGTTCGCTGCGCCTCTCGAAGTGCCCGAAGTTGACGGACATCTCCCCGTTGCGACGCTGCCCGCTTCTGGCCAAGGTTGAGCTGTACTGCGAAGGCGTGACCGACCTGTCGCCCCTGCGCGCCGCGGCCAAGCGCGGCGCGCGCATCCGCGTGGACGGGCACCTGGAGGAGCAGCTCAAGAACCTGCGGGACCAGACCGACTTCTGAGACGAGTTGGCCCTGTGCTTGCACCACGCGGCGCGCCGGGCTATACTCATGGCAGCGTAGCGAGAGGGGAAGCGCGACGATTGAGCCAGTGAGCTGCAGGTTGGCTGCCGATGAAGACGCGGGTCTACGTGGAAACATCGGTCCTCAGCTACCTCGCGGCGCGTCCGAGCCGCGACCTGCTGATCGCCGCCCACCAGCAGGTGACGCACGAGTGGTGGGGCGTGGCCCGCGAGCGGTTCGCACTTTGCGCCTCCGACTTGGTTGTTCAGGAGGCACGCAAAGGCGATCCCGAAGCCGCTGCGCGACGCCTCGCGTACATCAGGGGCGTGCCGCTCCTTGATCTTACCGAAGATGTGCGAAGACTGGCAGGCGCCTACCAGAAGCGAACAGGGTTGTCCGCAGATGCGCGGGTGGACCTGATGCACGTCGCGTTGGCAGTTGTCCACGCGATTGATTATCTGGTGACGTGGAACTGCGCGCACATCGCGAATGAGCAGGTGACCCGCCGAATCGCGGACGTGAACCGAGAGCAAGGGCTTTTCATGCCCTTGATCGTCACCCCAGAAGTCTTCTTGCAGATCATGCCAGGAGGAACCCCATGGCCCGAGACCCCATAGTTGAGGAAATCCACGAGATCAGGCGGAAGATGCTGGAGGAGTGCGGGGGCGACTTCGACAAGTTCTTCGACCGCCTTATGGCAGCTCAGAAGAAGCGCAAACGCCGCCTTGTCTCTGGGACTCCGCGTCCCAAGCGGCACGTCATCGCGGCCAAGTAGGACAGCCCGCCAGGAAGCGCACGGAGACGCGCGTGCCGCCGATTCGCCATTGGGATATGCTGGAGGTCAACCTGAGCACAGGCGGCATCGCGCCGCGGGGGGTGTCGGAGGAGATGATGCGCCGCTATCTCGGCGGCAGCGGCCTGGCGGCGAGGATGCTGTACGATGGGCTGGACCCAAGCGTCGACCCGCTCGCGCCGGAAGCGCCGCTGGTGGTGATGAATGGGCTGCTGACGGGCTCACCGGTGATTTGCTGCAATAAGGTGTGCCTATGCGCCCGGTCGCCGTTGACGGGGATATGGGGCGAATCGCGGGCCGGCGGGTTCTTCGGGGCCGAACTGGCCCGGACGGGCATCGGCGGCGTCGTCTTCCGCGGCCAGGCGCCCGAGCCGGTCTACCTGTGGATCAACGGCTCCGCCGTGGCCCGCCGCTCCGCGGCGGATTCCGCGTCGGAGACGCGGGCTACGGTGGCCCGCCGCTCCGCGGCGGATTCCGCGTCGGAGACTCGGGCCACGGTGGCCCGCCGCTCCGCGGCGGATTCCGCGTCGGAGACGCGGGCTACGCTGGCCCGCCGCTCCGCGGCGGATTCCGCGTCGGAGACGCGGGCTACGGTGGCCCGCCGCTCCGCGGCGGAATCCCGCGACGGCGTCGCGGGCTACGAGGGCACGATCGAACTGCGACCGGCGAGGCACGTGTGGGGCAGGGACACGTTCGAGACGGGGGAGATGCTCCGCGCGGAGACCGATCCCAAGGCTCAGGTGGGGGCCATCGGGCCGGCGGGTGAGGCCCTCGTGCGCTTCGCGTGCGTGATGTTCGGCGGGCGCGACGCCCGGGCGGCCGGGCGGACCGGCATGGGGGCCGTGATGGGCGCCAAGCGCCTCAAGGCCATCGTGGTCCGGGGGCAGCGCTCGGACGTAGCCCGCCTCTCCGAGGCGGAATCTTCCCGCCACGGAGTGGCGGACTCCGACGTGGTCCGCCGCTCCGCGGCGGAGTCCTGCCGCCACGGAGTGGCGGACTCCGACGTGGTCCGCCACTCCGCGGCGGAGTCCTGCCGCCACGCAGTGGCGGACCACCGGCTGCTGGCAGCCATGCGGGCGGAGAATCCGAAGGCCCGCGACGACGCGGGGCGGCTGCGGGAGTTCGGCACCGCGGGCGGCGTCATTGTCGTCGAGGCCGCGGGCGACCTGCCCGTCAAGAACTGGCAGCTCGGCTCCTGGGAGGACAGACGGCAGACGGCAGAGGGCAGAGGGCAGAGGGCAGAGAAGAGGCCTGTGGAGAGGATTGCGCCGCAGACCCACTTCGCGCGCACACTCAAGGGACACTATGCCTGCTTCGGGTGCCCCATCCGGTGTGGCAAGACCATTCGCACCCCCGCAGGGGACATCGCGCATGCGCCGGAGTATGAGACAACCGCCGGCTTCGGGCCGCTGCTGCTCAACGACGACCTCGACACGATCTTCGCGGCGAACGAGCTGTGCAACCGCTATGGGCTCGACACGATCTCGACCGCGGCGGTCGTTGCCTTTGCGATGGAGGCCGCCGAGCGCGGCGTGCTCTCGGCGCCCTCGGCCGACAGATCGGACGGATCGGACCGATCGGACCGATCGGACCGATCCGACGGATCGGGCCGATCACACCCCGACCAGCTTCGCCCCCACCCAAAGTGGGGCGATGGGGCGGCTATTCTGGCGCTTATCCACCAGATCGCCCGCCGCGAGGGGATTGGCAGGCTCCTCGGCGAGGGGGTGCGCCGCGCCGCCGAAGCCTTCGGCCCCGAGGCCGCCTCGTTCGCCATCCACACGAAGGGCCTCGAATACCCGTTCCACGACCCGAGGGCGTTCATCTCGATGGCGCCCGACTACGCGACGGGCAGCCGCGGCGGCTGCCACCTTGAGAGCTTCAGCTACATCCTCGGCTACGGCTCGCCCATGCCCGACTTCGGCATCGAGCGCGGCGGCGTGGAGCCTCACGAGCACGAGGGGGCCGCCCGCATTGCTGTGCTGATGCAAAACCTGATGACCGTGTTCGACGCCCTCGGGATGTGCAAGTTCGTCGCCCGCAACGGCACGGGGCCGGGCAAGCTCGCCCATTGGCTCTCCCTGGCCACGGGCTGGGACGTTTCGGCGGACGAGCTTATGGCGGCGGGCGAGCGCCTGTTCAACCTCAAGCGCGCCTACAACCTCCGCTGCGGCATTCGCGGCAAGGACGACCGTCTGCCCGACCGCCTCGAGCACCTCGACCGCAAGACGGGGGGCGCGGCGGGCAGCCTGCCCGACATGGCCCGCCTGCTGCCCGAATACTACGCCCTGCGCGGCTGGGACGCCCGCGGCTTTCCCACGGCCGAAACCCTCCGCCGCCTGGGCCTGGACGACATTGTTGCTGACCTCGGACAACTGGGGTAACTCATGAGTTCACCTCCCAGGCCTACGTGCCGTGTCCCGGAGAGGATGATTGGATGGGTGGATGGGTGGATGAATGTCAGGCACCCATCCAGCCATCCATTCATCCATCCATCCCCTCTCATCCGCAGAATCGCGCTTCTCGTCCTGTCGGCGGTCGCACTTGCCGCGGCGCCCGAGCCCGTCGAGGTGACGGTTTACAGTGCCGAGGGGCACAAGACGGTGGAGACCCTCGTGCCCGGCGAGTGGATCGAGGCATCGTCGTGGCCCGTGACCCTGTGCCCTTACGTGCGAGGCAAGGAGTTGCGCTTCGAGATTCAGGGGCCTCGGCTGCTGGTGAGCGAGGACGGCGCGCCGCCGCGCGTGGCCGCCATCCGGGCCGACGGGTTGGCCGGCGAGGAGGCGCTCAAGCAGGCCATTGCCGAGGGCAAAGGCCCGCTCACCATCATGTGCGCCGCAAGGAGCCTGGCATCGCTGCCGCCGCTGCCCGAGGGGCGCGAGGTCGCCCTGGCTGCCTTCAACGCCGCGCAGGATGACCTTCCCCGCATCGCCGCGCTGCGGGGCGTCGTGTCGCTCTGCCTGTCGAACGCCCACGTGCGCGACCTGGGTCCCCTCGCCGCCATGCCGAACCTGCGCTCGCTCGACGTGAGCGACTGCATGAGCCTCTGCGACCTGGAGCCCGTCGGCCGGATGAAGGGCCTCACCTCCCTGGCCCTTGCCTGGACCGATGTCGGCGACCTTCGCCCCCTCTCTGCCCTCCGCGGCCTCGCCTGCCTGTGCCTGCGCGACTGCGAGGGCGTGGCCGACCTGGCGCCCCTCGCCGCGCTCACGGGGCTCGTCGCCCTCGAGGTCTCCGGCTGCCCCGCGACCGCCGACCTCGAGCCGCTCGGCAAGCTGGCTGGCCTGAGATCGCTCCGGGTGTACAGCTCGGAAGCGCGGTGGGCCATCGCCGACCTGCGGCCCCTAGCGGCGTTGGTGAACTTGCAGCGCCTGGAACTCCTCGGGTGCATGAACGCCCGTGACCTCGCGCCCCTCGCCGGCCTCACGGCACTCCGCTCCCTGCGCCTCGCGCCCCCGACGGATGCCGACCTGGCCTTCCTCGCCAAGCTGCCCCAGTTGTCGCGGCTGGAGCTCAACACGAGTCCCCCGATGCGCTCGATCCAGCCCATCCCAGCTCTAACCGCCCTCACGCACCTCACGCTCGGCCAGGTCACGCAAGACCAGTTGCGTCTGGTCGGCGCCCTGACCCGCCTCACGTCCCTCGAACTCGAGGTCTGGGACGTCACTTCGTTCGAGCCGCTGGCAAACCTCCAGAACCTCGCGTCGTTCACGATCACCGGCCTCTGCTTCGAGGCCACCGACCTGGCGCCGCTGGGCCGCCTCGCCCGCCTCGGCGAGCTGGAGCTGGCCGAGTGCAGCGACGCGGCCAGCCTCGCCCCGCTCGCCGCCCTCAAGGGCCTCCGCTCCCTCACCTTCTCCGAATGGGAGAAGATGCCCGACCTGGCGCCCCTGGCCGCCCTCAGGTCCCTCACCTCCCTCACCTTCTCCGCGTGCGGCGGCCTGAGCGATCTCCGGCCCCTCGCTGCTCTCAAGAGCCTTCGCCACCTCGCCCTGTTCGACTGCTCGGAAGCCAACGACCTCGCGCCGCTGGCCGGCCTGGAGGGCCTCGTCTCACTCGACCTCACGGGCGCCGACGCCGCGGACATCCGTCCCCTCGCGGGCCTGCGCGCCCTCGTGGCGCTCCGCCTGCGCGACTGCCCAGAGGTGGCCGACCTGACGCCTCTCGCCCACCTCACGCGGCTCCAGTACCTCGACCTCTCGGAGTGCGCCGGGGTCGCCGACCTCCGCCCCATCGCCGGCCTCTCGGGCCTGGTCTCGCTCGACCTCGCCTGCGGCCAGACCGAGGAGCCGCTGGACGAGAAGCCCGAGGACGGCCGCCGCGCCCCGAAGGTCGCCTTCGCCGACCCTGACCTCGGCCTCGCCGTCACCGACCTCTCGCCCCTCGCCGCCCTGACCCGCCTCTACTGGATTGACCTCACCGGCTGCGCCAAGGCCAAGACCCTCGACGGCCTCCAGGGCCTGGGCCGCATCACCATCCTCCACCTCGACGCCTTCGAGGAGATTGCCGACCTCTCGCCCCTCGCCGCACTCACCGGCCTCGTGGAGCTTGACCTCCGCGGCTGCGCGAAGGTGGCGGACCTCACGCCCCTGGCCGCACTCACCCGCCTTGAATCCCTCACGCTCCGCGGCTGCGAGAGCGTGAGGGACCTCGGCCCCCTTCGCGCCATGTCCGGCCTCAGCGAGCTGGACCTCTCGCTATGCGGCAAGGTCGCCGACCTCAAGCCCCTGGCCCCCCTCACCCGCCTCGAATCGCTCTGGCTCGACGAGTGCGAGGCGGTGACTGACCTCACCCCCCTGGCCAGCCTCTCGGCCCTCACCTTCCTCAACCTCCAGGGCTGCAAGGCCGTCGCCGACCTCGCTCCCCTCGCCAAGCTTACCCGCCTCACCATCCTCCACCTCACCGGCTGCGAGAAGGTGGCCGACCTCCGCCCCCTCTCGGCCCTCGCCGAGCTGGAGGTCCTCGACCTCGACGACTGCTCTGCCATCCGCGACCTCACGCCGCTTGAAAAACTGCCTCGCCTCCGCCGCCTCTTCCTCCGCGGCTGCGACCGCGTGCCCGCCGAGCAGGCCGAGCGCCTCCAGAACCGCCCCGGCCTCACCGTCCTCCGCCGCCGCGCCGCCCCCAACCACGAGGACATCCAGGACCTCCAGCGCGGCCTCGAGGACGAGGACAAGCCCTGAGCCACACCGCGTCCCCGCCTTCCCCCTCTCCCTCGGGGAGAGGGTTGGGGTGAGGGTGCTTCGCCTTCCCCCTCTCCCTTCCAGGGAGAGGGCAGGGTGAGGGTGGGACTTCGGGGTAGGGACGAGTACGGCCCCCAATCCTGGTGCTCGACGTGTTGCTGAATCGTCCTCGTCCCTCGTCCGTCGTCCTCGTCCTCGATTCCGCTGCGCGCAAGCCAAGAGGGCCGAGGACGAGGACGAAGGACGAGAGGGCCGAGGACGAGGACGAAGGACGAGGACGATAGGGCAACCGAGGCTGGTCACCAGGATTGGGGGCCATACCCGGTAGGGACCGGCGCCCAACCCTCCCCCCACCCCCTCCCTGAAACGGAGGGTGGTTCTGCGTCTGCGCCTCAGCGATTCTCGATGCGATAGAGGTGGGTGTCGGTGCGAAGGAAGACGGCGTCGCCCACGATCGCCGGTGAGGCGACCACGGTGCCCTCGAGCTGGCTCTCGGCCAGCTTCTCAGGCTGCCGCCCAGCCTTGAACACCACGCACTTCCCGTCCTTCGTCCAGAAGTAGACGCGCCCTGCCGCGTGGACGGGCGAGGCCATCGCGGGGCCGGGGAGCCGCGTGCGCCACACGGGCTGCCCCGTCGCCGCGTCGAGGCACACCACGGCCCCCTCGTCATTGGCGCAGTACAGCTCCTTGCCGACAAGGATGGGCGAGGGCATGAGGGGGTAGTTGATCTCCTTCGACCGCCAGGCGACGTGCGAAGGCGTGACATCGCCCTCCCCGCCGAGGCGGATGGCCCAGAGCTGCGGCACCATCGCGCCCGTGCAGATGTAGACCCGTTCGGCGTCGGCCACCGGCCGCGGCGCGAGCGACCAGCCGTTGCCGTGGCGCACCCGCCAAATCTCCTTCCCCGTCGCAGGGTCGTAGGCGACGGCCCACCGTGCGCCAACGGCGACGAGCTGGGCCTTCCCCGCCGCTTCAATGGCCAGGGGCGTCGAGTACGCCTTGCGCATGTGGGCCGGCGCCTCAATCGGCGGCCGCTGCGTTTTCCACATTGTCTCGCCCGTCCTCTTGTCCAGCGCAGCCACGTATTGCTCGTCGCACCCGTCCCGCACGAGGACCAGGAGGTCCTTGTGGAGGAGCGGTGAGCTGCCCGGGCCGACCATGTGGTCTATGGGCAGGCGTTGCGTCCAGAGGGCCTTGCCCGTCTCGGCGTCGAGGCAGGCCGTGCCGAAAGTGCCGAAGTCGCAGTAGAGCCGTCCCGGCTCGGCCACGGGTGTGGGCGTGGCCCAACTGTTGAGCCAGTGGGTCGGGGCGGGCTTGTCCACCTCGAACACCGTCACGTGCCAGAGCAGCTTGCCCGTCGCGCGGTCCAGGCAGGCGGCTCCGAGGGCCACGTGGTCGGCCGTCTGCATGTCGTCCGAGCCGATCCGCTTCCGCACCACGCCCTTCTCAATGGCCGTCGTCACCCAGATGCGGTCGCCCAGGAGCACTGGCGACGAGCGCCCCTTCCCCGGCACCGCCACCTTCCAGGCCACGTTCTTCGACTCGCCCCACTCGATGGGCGGGTTCGCCGACCGGCTGAGCCCGTCGCCCCCTGGCCCGCGGAACTCCGGCCAGTCTCCCTCCCCTGCCGCCGACATCAGCGCCAACACCCACGCAATGCCGACCGCCATCGCTTTCTGCTCCTCCGCAACGCCATGGGTTCGCGTCGCAGCGCCGCGCCGGACCGCACTCAATGCCGCAGCAGGCAGGGCGCCCGCCTACCGGATGTTGCCGATGATGCTCTTCACTGTGTCGTGCTTGAACTTCATGATATTAGACATCAGCGTCATCTGGCGGTTCAGGCTCTGCATCTGCTGCTGGAGCTGGAGCGACTGAAGGTTGGTGAGCGCATTCACTTGGGGCATGGCGGCGGCCATGCGCGTCAGGTCGTTCGCCTGCGTCACGGGCTTGCCCCCGACCAGTTCGCCGGCCCCCTGGGCGGTGAAGCCGCGCGCCATCAACTGATTGGCCAGCATCCCGGTCTGGACGCCGCTCGTGGCGATCTTGCCCATCTCTGCTGCCCCCAACAAAGGTCGCGCCGGACCCCGGCCCGCGCGCCATTCTACGCGCCGCAGCCCGTGGCGTCAACGACTTTGCCCCACAAGAATCCGCAACACCACCTCCCTCCCGAAGGTTCCAGTACCTTCGGGAGGGTAGTCCTTGGCGCTGCCCTCTGTCCCATCATGCCCATCAGCCCCCGGGCGTCTTGGCGGCCCCCTCCTTCATCCAGGCGGAAGGCGGCATGCCCGCGTGGCGGCGGAAGGCGCGGGCGAGGGCCGACACGCTGCCGAAGCCTGCCAGCCGCGCCACCCCCGCCAGGCCGGCCCACCGGCGCCGGCCCCACCCCTCGGGCGGCGTGTCGGGCATCGGCAGGGGATGGCGGCGAATCCACTCCGTGCCGTCGGGCCGCGTCTCGACCAGGGCCGCGCGGCGGCGCGGGTCCTCGGCCCACTCGCGCCAGCCCTCGCCGCCGGGCTCGCCGGGCGGGCCGTCGAAGACGAGCTCCACGGGGCCGCGGCGCCCGCGCCGGCGCCGCTGGGCGCGCACGCGGCTGCGGGCCAGGTCCTCGAGCAACAGCTTGGCGTGCTCGACGCGGGCCTTCGCTATCTCCTGGGCAATCGTCCCGCGGCCTGCCGCGCGGAGGCGCCGCTCGAGCGTCCGCTGCGTCACCCCCATCCCGGCGGCCACCTGCCGCGAGTCAATCGCCTCCGTCCGCCGGTCGTCAATGAACCACAGGGCGCGG
>Ga0194112_10010074_pt1 | contig 11914 bp, 8 predicted proteins | sample TA2MahC400mmetaG_FD_146191 | JGI IMG/M metagenome (GOLD analysis project Ga0194112, IMG submission 146191) | Freshwater microbial communities from Lake Tanganyika, Tanzania - TA2015016 Mahale Deep Cast 400m | ecosystem: Environmental > Aquatic > Freshwater > Lake | place: Tanzania: Lake...
GCCGTGCTCCAGGAAGACGTCGGGGATGGCCAGGCGTTTTATTGCCACACCGGTGAGGTCCCAGTCGGCGAAGAGTTCCAGGACCGCGCTGCCGAAGCCGCCCTGGGCCACGTTTTCTTCCACGGTGAGGACCCGGCCGTGTTTGGCCGCCAGGTTGAGGATGAGGTTTTCATCCAGGGGCTTGATGAACCGGGCGTTGACCACGGTGGCGCTGAAGCCCTGCTGTTCCAGTTCCTGGGCGGCCTGGAGGGCGGGATAGACGGAGGCGCCCACCGCCAGGATGAGGAGGTCCTGGCCTTCCCGCAGCACTTCGGCCTTGCCGATAGGCAATTTTTTCAGGGTGGAGGAAAAGGCCACGCCCGCGCCCTGGCCCCGGGGGTAACGCACCGCGACGGGCCCGGGATGGTGCACCGCAGTGAACAGCATGTGGCGCAGCTCGTCTTCGTCCTTGGGAGCCATGAGAGTGAGGTTGGGCAGGTGGCGCAGATAAGAGAGGTCGAACAGCCCCTGGTGGGTTTCGCCGTCTTCCCCCACCACGCCGCCCCGGTCCAGGGCGAAGACCACGGGGAGGTTCTGGAGGCAGACGTCGTGGAGCACCTGGTCATAGGCCCGCTGGAGGAAAGTGGAGTAGATGGCGGCCACGGGGCGCAGGCCCTCCAGGGCCAGGCCGGCGGAGAAGGTCACCGCGTGCTGTTCGCAGATGCCCACGTCAAAGAAGCGGTCCGGGAAGTATTTGCGGAAGTCCACCAGGCCGGTGCCGTCGGGCATGGCCGCGGTGATGGCCACGATACGCTTGTCCTCTCGGGCCAGGCGCACCAGGGTTTCCCCGAAAACTTCGGTGTAAGACAGGATGTCGCTGACGCTTTTCTTAGGCTCGCCGGTGTCGGCGTTGAACTTCCCCAGGCCGTGGAACCCGGTGGGGTTTACTTCTGCAGGTTCATAGCCCTTGCCCTTGATGGTGCGCACGTGCACCAGGATGGGGCCCGTCAGGTACTTGACGTTGTTTAAGGTCTCGATGAGGTGGTCCAGGCGGTGGCCGTCCACCGGCCCCAGGTAGTTGAATTTCAGGGCTTCAAAGAGCATGCCGGGGGTGAAGAAGGCCTTGACGGATTCTTCGCTTTTTTTGGCCCAGGCCACCAGGTCGTCGCCGATGGCCGGGAAGGAGCGCAGCATGTGCTCCACCTGCTTTTTCAGGAAGACCATGGTGCGCCCGGTGAGCTTGCGGCTGAAGAAAGAAGAAAGCGCGCCCACGTTGGGGGCGATGGACATGCCGTTGTCGTTAAGGATGACGATGAGGTTTTTGTTCAGATCGCCGGCGTTGTTCAGGCCCTCGAAGGCCATGCCGGCAGTCAAGGCCCCGTCGCCGATGACCGCGATGACCCGGCCGCTTTCCCGCTTGATGCACCGGGCCGAAGCCATCCCCAGGGCGGCGGACACGGAGGTGGAGCTGTGCCCGGTGTCCAAGGCGTCGTAGGGGCTTTCGGCCCGCTTGGGGAAGCCGCTGATGCCGCCGTATTGTCGCAGGGTGTGGAAGCGGTCCTGGCGTCCGGTGAGGAGTTTATGGGCGTAAGCCTGATGGCCCACGTCCCAGATGATCTTGTCCCGGGGGGTGTCAAAGACGTAGTGGAGCGCAACGGTCAGCTCCACCACCCCCAGGCTGGGGGCCAGGTGGCCGCCGGTGCGGGACACGGTTTCGATGATGACGTCCCGGATCTCCTGAGCCACCTGGGGCAGAAGCTCCGGGGGCAGTTTTTTTAAGGCCTGGGGACCGCTGATCCGGGGCAGCAAACGTCCGGCAACCTTGCGGCTATCCATATTCCATCTCCTCCTTATATCCTCCTCCCCCGAGGATCACCAAGGAGAGTTTTTTTAATTTTTAATTTTTAAGTATACCCATAATTGAGTAATAAAGCCAGAAAATGTTGAGGCAGGGAATAGGGATTAGGAATTATACCAAGTTCAGTTTCAGATGCAACAAATTATATGGCTAACTTATTGATAATACAATTTCTTTTAACCGAAAACTGGAAACCGAAGACCGAAAACCGAAAACCGTATTAGATTGGCCGGATAGAGGAAACTTAAAAAAGGTTAACCACATTTTTCTCATAGGACAAACCAAACCGGGGGCCGGCGTGGCCCTGCCTTTTTTTGTGCCCTATATGACCGCACCCAGCAGGGCCGACCGACAAATTTCTCGATTTGGAGCACTGCCAAGATGCTGACTAATTGCCGCTCTTTCTCAGTTAACGGCCGCTCCCCACATTCTTCCAGGCACGGGATTAAATTCCGTTGCAAGGTCCCCATGGCCCATGATACTGCTTCCCTAAACTGCATCGGCGCCCCCTAAGCCTATGGTTTTTCTCTCAAAAAAGTACCGGAACGCCGATGAGGCTTAAATTGTCAATAAATCAACCCTAAAGAGACTTTTGCAAAAGGCTCAAGAGGAACCCCCTGGTCGCTGAACGGTGGTCTCACTCGTTCTTGATGGTGTAAGCGGCCTGGGCCAGCCGGGAAACCAGTTTGTCGGAGGTATAGGCCACGGCCCGGAGCAGGGTGCTTTGGTTGATGGTGATGACGGTGCCGTTGGCCACCTCGAAGCCCAGGTCCCGGGTGGGGGTAGTGCCGTCAACGGTATAGCGAATGGTGGCATCCCGGTCTCGGCACCACAGGAACACTTGCTGCTCCCCGGTATAAGTTCCGCTCGGCGGCCCCAGGACGGGGGTCGCGGTGACGCCTGCAACCGCCTCCCAGGTGCGCTGGTTGTTCTTCAGGTTGCTGTCGGAGGGCGTATTCACCTCCAAGATCCCCCGGAACTTATAGGTTCCCTTCACCGCCGGTGTATAGGGCGCGCTGATGCTGCCTTCCTCGAAGGGCAGGAGGGTCATCTTGTTCCTTTTCAGCTTCAGCGTGGACCACGCGCCTCCGGGGGGTTTGACCTGGAGAACCGCGGTGAGGCTGGTGTCCCGGCCTTGGTTGCGGAATTTCAGGATTACCTGGTTGCTCTTGCCATAGGTGAGCCTCAAGGGTGACTCCCCCTGGGACCTTCCCGGGCCTTCGACGATGACCAGGTCCTGGGGCTTCAGCCCCACATCCACCGTAGTCATGTCCTCGACCGTCACCCGGATTTTGGCGTTCCCACTCAGGCCCTTGGAGTTAGTGACGGTGAAGGTGATGTCGTGCTGGCCCGGGCTGAGCACCACCCCCTCGGCCACCTGCAGGGACCCGTCCCGGGAGGAATTCCACTGGCCGCTGGTGATCAGGCCGTCTTCCACATCGACGGCCTGGCCCTTAAAAAACCAGCGGGTCCCCGGCTGGGCCACATCGCCATCCAGGTACGGGCTGATGGCCACGTGCCGGGGTGGCCGCGGAGGCAGTCTGAGGCCGTCCACCTGGGCGATACCCGTATTCAGGCCGTCGCTGGAGAGCACCTTGAAGCTGATCTGGTCGCCAGCGGGCAGGAAGTCGGTGCTGCCCTTCCAGTTGGGGGCGTCCAAGATGGCGCCGTCGCCCATCCAGGTGGCCCCGTTGTCCGTGCTCCAGAGCACCAGGTGTTGCAGGGGCAGGGCCGGCGTCCCCTGCACCGTGCTCTCCCAGGTCAGCTGGAGCTCTTCACCCAGGGTGGCGCCGCCAACCGGCGCCGTGATCTCGGTGGCGACACCGCCGCTGGGCGCGAACTCCATAATTTTCTCCCCAGCAGGAGAGACGCCTTGATAAATTTCCACCCGGTACGTGTCCTGCGGCACGTCAAAGGTGGCCTGCCATTGACCCTCCGGCGGATTACCGCCGGTGGGGTCATCATACGGCGGGACGGTAAAATTCTCCACTTGCTGCCCCCCGCTAGGGGAAAGAGCTTGTATATAGTAACTGGTCCCCGGAGATACGTCTGGCGGCAGCGCATTCTGGGCCACCGCAGTAATATTGAGGGCTCGCACCGTCTCCGGCTTCAGGATTTGGGAGTGGCTGCTGCTCCCGTCCGCCGCCGGAAGGATCTGGGTCCTGGCAGTGAGGAGGAGGCGCTTGGTCCCCGCCGGAGGCGGGCCGGCGGCGAACGCCTCCCCGGCGGCCGTAAGGGGAGGCGGGCCGGCGGTCACCGCTTTCTCCGCGGCCGCGGAGGTCGAGGTTTTGGTTAAACCTTGGAAATATGTGGGAAAAGCCTGGAGCGTTGGGTAAATGGGCCAGGCTTCTCGTTTATTGCCCATCAGGTCATAAGCGGTTGGTGGGCCTCTAAACCAGATATCCGCGGCCCGGGCGAAATGGTAGAAACGGCCGACCCCTTTTGCTGAACTCACATCCCCAAACGGATCAGGATTGAAAGCCGTACAACCCACCAGGGGCAACCCGTTTTCACGATACTTTTCGTATTGCTCCTCCCCCTTCCCGCGCCAGAGGCCCAGGGAATGGCCCCACTCATGCAACACCGCCACTGGATATCGTTCATCCACAAATAAAATATTCGAACCGAGGTAATTCACCCCTTCGGCGTTTCCCGGAAAAGTGCCTGCCGGGACCACCGCCACCAGGCGGTCGATTGGCTCCTGGCTCACGACCCAGTTCAACACATTGGCCAGTCCCATGTCGGCGCGCAGTGCGGCGGCCAGAGGTAACAAGGTTAAACCCTGTGCGATTTCGCCTACGGGGTTATCCATTATGGTGCCACTGAAGGGATACGGCCTCGGCCGCCCACAATAGAGGTTGGGACGCCAGAGCGGCAGCATGCCCGGCATGAGGTTTGCCAGGGCGCTCTTCATCACGACAGGATCGGGCGTTGTGCCCCCCTCCATCACCACATCCGAGATAAATCTGATGGGAACCACCTTGACATTAACACGCCGCGGTTCCGGCCTAAACAATACCGAAGACTCAAACAACGTCTGCTCCCCGCGCGGTACCTCTTTGGCATAACCGGTCACCCCGGTGGTGTCCAGGACGACTTTCAGCGTGACAGCATCTTTGTCTGTGGCCGGCAGGTAGAAATTGAAGGTGCTAACTCCGAGGCCAATCTTTTCAGGAGAAGGACTCCTTCCGCCTTGCTGGGGAGAACCATAATAACGAGACAGGTCCCGGTAAATTGTCGGAGGCGCTTGGTCACAGGTCCAGGTCACATCCTGCCCGTCAACATAGACCCAGACCTTAGCCCCCGACACGGCTTCGTCCGTGGAGGTCACATCGACGGACACCAGCGTTTCACGGTTTTTTATTAACGAGGGAGACGTTTTAGTATTCCAGTCGATGGTGTTTTGGCCGTATATCACATTGGACCAGAAGCGGGGCAAGGTCTTCTGGAGGCTGCGGTGCTTCCCCGCAACCAGGGGGGTCTCGATCTTAAAGGGGAGCCCCGACTGAGAATAGCAAAACGGCCTGTGGTCGAGGAAACCGGGCAAGGTTGTGCCAATAATGGGGTCCCCAGGGCCCCCAAAATAGTTGCGGCCGATAGGGATGGGTGCGGTGGGCGCCACCGAGGGAGCATAAAATAGAGCATACCTCCCCACAAAACTGTTGCCGGCGAGGGTGGGGCTGGGGGCGGCGGCTAGGTCCCACTTCGGAATCTCGGCCAAAGTTGAGTTGGAGAAAAACACGCCCATGGCAAAGACATTGTTGAGATATCCGCCGCCATTGCGGCCCCAGAAGACCAACCACCAATCAAATTCGCAATCGGTGAAATTGGGTTCAAACCCGTACACGCTTACCTGGTAGTAAAAAAAACATTTATCGGCATTGAAGGAACTCCAGGCTCTTACCGTCACATGACACAAGGGGTCGAAGGTCACCTGATCTAATACTATTGCTCCTTTAGGCAGCATGGAGGTCAGATGAACCCAAGAACCTGTAAAACAGGTATCTTTATTGAGCTGAAGACTCCCATAAACTCGTAATTCAGGATTATTGGTTGATACATCAAGTTGCGTATTTTCAATGGTCCAGGTTATTCCCTCAGGCACCGTCACATTTCTACCGCTAACACCGTCCCAGCCTAGTTTAACCGTACCCATGCCATTTATCGTATCGTCAAATTGGAGCTCGCCCCAAATAAAGTTATCGATTTCTATAGGAAGCCCCACACTATATTCCCAACCCAAACTGGAAGTCATTAAATATTGACAACTTTTGGTCTTAGGCACATTTGTATGTAAAAAGGGCCCTTCAAAAATAACATTATCGTTTGCTTGAAAGTCCTTTGAAACCAGAACCTCCCTCTTGCCGTCCATTTCAGCGACAAGATACATTGTAAACGGTACATTCGGTCCCGGGTCTTGATCGTAGTAGTAATTCACATGGACCTTGTTCACCCCCACGTATGAGACTCCGTTCGTAGACGTTCTTTCCCCGGGCTTGAGTGCCCCCCTGGCCCGGGGCCGGCGGGAGGACGCGGCCCGGGCGGCTTCGCCGGCAGCCTGGTTATGCAGGCGCTCCAGGGCCGGGCCGTGCTCCACGGCCGGCAGGTCCCCGCAGCAGGTGGCGGGCTGGCCGCCCTGCCACTCCCAGGCTCCCAGGTCAGGGCCCTCCCAGGCTCCCAGGTCAGGGCCGGCGCCCTGGGGGCGGGGCAGGCCCAGAATGTCGGTGGCCGGCGCACCCCGGCCGGTTCCAGCTTTGATGCAGGGGCTCTGGTCCTGGAATTGCCAGGCCAGGCCCGCTCCCCCCGCCGCCGCCCCGGCAAAACGGGGATCCTGTTCCAGGTTGCTCTCCCGCCAGCCGGTGTAGTATTCCAGGCCCTGGGGCGCCACGATGGCCGCCCGGCCCCCCTCCACGTCGCAGTAAGCCAGGACCGGGTTGCTGGCCGGGTCGTCCACATACACCTGGTTGGCCCGGGTCCCCACCCGGTTGCCCCACAGGATGCTGTTGGTGAGCGCCGGCGCCGAACGGTAGCAGGCGATCCCGCCCCCGCCGAAGGTCGCGGCGTTGCCGGTCAGGGTGAGGTGGATGAGGGCGCCGGTCGCCTCCATGAAGCACAGACCTGCCCCGAAGGAGGCCTGGTTGTTGACCATCACGTTATTAGCCAGATAGGGCGCGGCCTCCTGAACATAGGCGGCCCCGCCGTGCACGGCGGCGTTCCCCTGCCAGATATTATTCAGGACCAGCGGCGAGGCCCGGCGGCAGTAGAGTCCCCCCCCGCCTGGGAATTGCCGTTTTGCATCGTGAAGCCATCGATGACGTCCAGGTGGTTCTGCAGGGTGTCAGCAAAGACAAAGGCCCGGCCATCGCCTTCGCAGTCAATGACGGCGCACAGAGGTCCGTTGGCCGATTTCACCGTGAGGTGTTTGATCCGGCCGTCCCAGGACAGGTTCTTGTTGCCGGCGCCCTGATAGACGCCGTTGGCTACCAGCACCAGGTCCCCGTCATGAGCCGCGTCAATGGCCGCCTGGATGGTGGGGTAGTCCCGGGGAACGTGCCTGACCTGCCCCTCCAGGGGGTCAAAGGAGCCGTAGCGGCCACCCCGGACGGTAGCGCACCAGGGCGGTTTGGCTTTTCTTCCGGGGTCGGAGTCCGGCGTCCAACCCGGCATAGGTCTGGGCTTGTTCCAGGTCTGCCGGTACGGTGCTCCCGGACCAATAGACCTTGCCTGGACGCTGCAGGTCCGCCGGCAGCAGCAGCAATTCCCCGGCCCGGGGGAGACGCCAGTCGCCATACCCCCCCAGATTCAGTTCGTTGCCGTAGCGGACGGCTTCCTCCCAGGTGCGCTCCACCCCATCGTCCGCCTGCTGCCACATCAGGTCGGTGAGCGGGTCGGTGAGAGCGTCTTCTTCCTGGAAGCCGTGGCAGGGCGGGAAAGCCAGGCCTAAACCGAGAATGACCAGAGCGGCAACTGAAACTAACCCAAAGAGAAAACCGGAGTTCCGAAGGGTGCTGCTTTTCATAACGCCCTCCTCATGGCGGTGCAAGCGTCTGATGGCATTCGTATTAGGCGGGATGATGCGGCGGCCTTGGCCACCGCAGTCAAAAGTTGGTTTTGGGGGTCTCTTGGCCCGGGGAAAATCCCCCAACGCTTTAGTTCTTGACGCCTAATTCTCTCAGTGATGGCACGATAGCACAAATTTCGCGGAAAAAATATTTTTTATTTTTATTTATATTTATTGAATTTTGGACATATCCTTACCATCAGAACCAGGACACCTCTTTGCTGGGAAGCCTAAGAACCCCAGGCCAGTACGCCCGGTATTGGTAAAGCAAAGTGGCCAGATATTATTGACGGATGCGCTGATGACTTGCCAGGTTCGACAATTATCCCCTCACCGGGGGGGGTGCAGTTTTCACGGTAAAGCCTGACGGCTAGCAAAACCCGGTGAACTACTCAACAAAAAACTGCAGCCGGATGGGACGCCTCCGGCTGCAGTTTTTTTCAGCCCAATCCAGTCCGCAGACCGCAGATTATACCATTTTCTCTTTCAAGTGCAACAAACTTAGTGCTTATCCGTAAATATCTTGACATTTATCAAATAATATGGCATGCATACCCATAAAAAGGCTCAAAGGAGGTGCGCATGCCAAGGTTGCCGTCATGGGCTGTTTCTGATGCTTTTTGGAAGCGTGTGGAGCCACTCTTACCGCAACCGACCAGGGATCCGGACAAATCTTATATCCGGAAAAAAGGCGGCGGCAGAAAGCCGTTGGATTATCGCCAAGTATTTGAAGGTATTGTTTATGTTCTCCGCACCGGCTGTCAATGGAAGGCTCTACCCAAAGAGATATATGGTAGCCCCAGTTCCGTCCATGCCTACTTTCGGCAGTGGGAAAGATCTGGGGTATTTCTGGCCATCTGGCGAGCCGGATTGGCGGAATATGATGAAATGGAAGGCATATCCTGGTCATGGCAGAGTATCGATAGCGCCATGACCAAAGCGCCTTTGGCACGAGAGGCGGTTGGTCCGAGCCCGACGGATCGGGGGAAAAAAAGGAAGCAAACGCCATTTGCTGGTGGAAGAGCGTGGCGTCCCTCTCTCGATCGTCGTCACCGGGGCGAATAGGCATGATGTAACTCAACTGGAAATCGTCTTGGATAGCATTGTCATTAAACGACCAGAGCCCAAAGCAGACCAACTTCAGCATCTTTGCGCCGACAAAGGCTATGACGGTAAGCCTGCATACCAAAGCATAGTGGACCGGGATTATATCCCGCACGTCCGGCGCCGCGGCGAGGAAATCGAGGCGAAGCAAAATGTTCCCGGCTACCGTGCCCGCCGCTGGATCGTAGAAGTTTGCAATTCATGGTTCAACAGGTTTCGCAAGATCTTGGTTCGCTATGAAAAGACCCTTTCCAGCTATATCGCCTTGCTTCATTTAGCAGCAGCCATAATCTGCTGGCGAAAAATTGGAGTTATTTACGGATAAGCACTAAGAAGATTTCTGTAAAAAAAATACGCTGGTGTTTTTTACACTGAATCTACCGTGCATAAGTGGCGGGAACGGCCCGACAGGTGTTACTGGGTTGCCTTCAAGGATGCCAAGACTCGAAAACTAGTTTGGGAGCGTTGCGGCTGGGCCTCTGAGGGCTGGACCCCGGAAGCGGCCCAAAAGCGGCGCTATGAACTTTTGGAGCAAGACCGGGCCGGGGCCTATAAGCCCAAGCAGGAGCGCAAGGGCGACCAAATGGTCTTCCGGGAGCTTATGGAAGAGCATTACCTGCCCTGGGCCAGGGAGAACAAGAAACGCCACGCCGGAGATGAACATCTTTATCGCAATTGGCTCAAGCCCCGGTTTGCCGACAAAGAGCTCAGACAGATTGCCCCCTTGGACCTGGAGCGCCTGAAAAAAGAAATGCGTGAATCGGGCAAGGCGGAAGCCACGATACGTCATGCCCTCTGCCTCGTGCGCCAGGCGTTTAACAAGGTTGTAGTCTGGCGTCTGTGGACTGGCGAGAACCCATGCAAAGGGGTTGCCTTTCCCACCCCTAACAATGCCCGGCAACGGTTTCTGAGCCAAGATGAGGCGGCCCGACTCCTTGAAGCCCTGCGGCAGCGAAGCCCCCAGGTAGCCCGGATTGCCACCATGTCCCTTTACGGCGGGCTGCGCTTGGCAGAAGTCCTGGGTCTCGCCTGGAGCAATGTTGACCTTAAGAACGGGATTATCATGGTCCAGGATACGAAGAATTACGAAAGCCGCCCCATCTTCATTACCGATCCTATCCGCCAGATTATCAGTGAATTGGCCCCCGAAGAACCTGATGAACTGCTGTTCAAGAGCAAGACCGGGAACCCTGTACAATGGCTATCGAAATCTTTTGCTGCTACCGTGAATGAACTCAAGCTGAACGAAGGCGTTTCGGACCCCCGAGAGCGAGTGACATTCCACACTTTGCGACATACCTATGCAAGCAGGGCGGTCATGGCCGGGGTGCCCTTGTATGTGGTGGGAAAGGCCCTGGGACACCGGACCTTGGTGATGACTGCGAGGTATAGCCATTTAGCCCCGGATAGTCACCGGGCGGCATTCGAAGCCGTAGCCCAAAATTGCAAAAAGACCAGCAATGACCTTCAAGTGGTGAACTTGGAAGAAGAGTAGAGCAAGTCATTAGGAAAACCGTTTCCTCTTAAAAAAATTGATTGACAATTATCATATCTATACTTATAAGCATATTATTAGGTTTATAAATTTATTGGGGAGGGCGGCCATATGTCTTTTGTGTTTGGAAGAAAGGCGGTTATCGCCCTGGTTGGCATAAGTAAAATGCAACTTGAGCATTGGGATAGAAGCGGGATCGTCAAACCTTCTGTCAAGGCCGGGGCTGGCAAAGGGACAAGGCGGGAATATTCCTTTCAAGACCTGGTGTCCTTGAAGGTTGCCAAGCGGCTGAGGGAGGAAGGAATTAGCCTGCAGAAAATTAGGAAGCCCCTGGCTTGGTTGAGAAAGAACTTCCCGGACGTGCGGCAACCCTTGGCCGAATTACGTTTTGTAACTGACGGCGTGAACCTCTTTGTTTTGGATCGGGACCCGGAAAAGATTCTGGACGTCCTAAAGAGCGGCCAGTTTGTCTTTTCCCTGGCCCTGGGGGAAATCATCGAAGGCTTACAGGGGGAGCTAAAGAAGTTTGCCGCCCCCAAAGAGGAAAAGGTTATGGTGCATGCTGGACAGTTTTTTGTGACCCTAACCCCGGACCTGGAGGACGGCGGCTATATGGCACAATGCCGGGAAATTCCTGGAGCCGTCTCCCAAGGGGAAACCGAGCAAGAAGCCCTGGACAACATTATTGAGGTCTTGGAAGAACACCTTGAATATGTTAAGGAGCGCCAGGCCGGGAAAGCCCGAGCGGTATGAAGCGGTCCGCTACAGACTATACCGGGAAGGACCTGGTAAGGGTGGCCCGCAAGTTAGGGCATATCACAGTTGAAGGCAAAAAACACATCCGGGTTTATGATGTCGAGGGCGGCTACATCATCACCATCCCCCGCAGCAAAATCAAGACGGGGCTTCTATCCGCTATCCTTAAGCAGTTGGGGATAACTGAGGCCGAATTAAAGAGATTGCGTTAACCGCTTGTGTAACCACCCGATGCTATTCCCAGACCCCGGCAGGATGCGGTAAAGATGAAGAATCCTACCCTTGATTTTCCCCCTTTCAACCCAAGGCAACTTGACCTTCTCGAAGAACTCAGGGAAGAGATAATAAACCTTGAAGCCTTTCCCCCAGGTGCCCCCAAAACAGGGATTCAAATCCCTGAATTTTATGAAATCCAAAAGAGGATTGACGAACTTTCGGTTAAAGCCCTGCGATTCGCGCTCAAACCTCGTTCTGCTGAATCCCGCCGTCCTGGCTTCGTCCTTGAGGTCCCTTCCTGTGGCGGCCGACTGCTATTTAATACTACTCCGACACATTAATGTTCAAATCAACATTTTCATTAAGCATTTTGCCAGTTGATGGCGTATATCGGGTAACGACGGCATTTTGTCGGCCCGTTGTTTTCGCCGCCATCTCTCCGAGG
>Ga0194112_10010080_pt1 | contig 11910 bp, 8 predicted proteins | sample TA2MahC400mmetaG_FD_146191 | JGI IMG/M metagenome (GOLD analysis project Ga0194112, IMG submission 146191) | Freshwater microbial communities from Lake Tanganyika, Tanzania - TA2015016 Mahale Deep Cast 400m | ecosystem: Environmental > Aquatic > Freshwater > Lake | place: Tanzania: Lake...
CCGCCTCCCTCCGCCAGAAGGCCGAGCGCATCGTCCGCCGCCTGGCCGAGGCGGGCCACTACGCGCTCTTCGCCGGCGGATGCGTGCGCGACATGGTGCGGGGCGATGAGCCGCACGACTTCGACATCGCCACCGACGCCAGCCCCGAGGCTGTCCAGGCACTCTTCGACCGCACCGTGCCGGTCGGCGCCCAGTTCGGCGTCGTGGTCGTCGTGGATGGCGACGACCAGTTCCAGGTCGCCCGCTTCCGTGCCGACCTGGGCTACACGGACGGCCGCCGCCCCGACGCCGTGCGCGAGGCCGACGCCCGCGAGGACGCGCTCCGCCGCGACTTCACCATCAACGGCCTCTTCTTCGACCCACTCAGGGGCGAAACGCTCGACTTCGTGGGCGGCCAGCGGGACATCCGCGACGGCGTCGTCCGCGCCATCGGCGACCCCGACGCCCGCTTCGGCGAGGACTCGCTCCGCCTCCTGCGCGCCGTTCGCTTCGCCGCACGCTACGGCTACCACATCGAGCCCGCCACGGAGGCCGCGCTGCGGCGCCACGCCCCCGAAATCCGCCGCGTGAGCGCCGAACGCATCGGCGAAGAGCTCGCCCGCATCCTCACCGGCCCCAACCGCGGCGCCGCACTCGGCCTCCTCCACGACGCCGGCCTCCTCGCCCACGTCCTCCCAGAGGTCGAGGCCATGGTCGGCGTGGCGCAGCCGCCCCAGTTCCACCCCGAGGGCGACGTGTTCACCCACACCCGCCTCGCCCTCGACGCCCTTGAGGAGCCGGGCGTCGTCCTCGCCTTCGCCACCCTCCTCCACGACGTCGGGAAGCCGCCCACCTGGGCCGAGGCCGACCGCATCCGCTTCGACCTCCACGACAAGGCGGGCGCCCACATCGCCCGCGCGGTCTGCGAGCGCCTCCGCGTCCCAGCCGGCCAGACCGAGGCCATCGCCGCCATCGTCCTCGACCACATGCGCTTCATGGCCGTGCCCCACATGCGGCCGAGCACCCTCAAGCGGTTCCTGCGCTCGGCCCACTTCGCCGAGGGGCTGGCCCTCCACCGCGCCGATTGCCTGGCCAGCCACGGCGACCTCACCAACTACGAGTTCTGCCGCGAGAAGCTCGCCAGCCTCGGCGAAGAGGAGATACGCCCCCCCCGGCTCATCACCGGCCACGACCTCATCGCCCTCGGCTACGACCCCGGCCCCCTCTTCACCGCCATCCTCACCCGCATCGAGGACGCCCAGCTCGAGGGGGAGCTCGCCACCCGCGCCGACGCTCTGGCCCTCCTCCAACGCGAATTCCCTCTGCCCTAGACCACTTTCCGCAACAGGAACTATGTAGCCTCCCGAAGGTGTTGGGACCCTTCGCGAGGCCCGGTGCAGGCTCTTCGGGAGGGGCTCGCGGGCGGCCGGCGGAGGCGCCCGGAGAGGAGGAACGCCCATAGTGGGTCAAACATCAGGCGCGCAGTTGACCCACTATGGGAGAAACGGCCCCGGATGCGTCCGGCTGGCCAAAATGCCCATACTGGGCAACGTCCGGGCTTGACCCAGTATGGTGGGACCGCCCCGGAAGCGTCCGGATCGCCAGAACAGCCATAGTGGGCCAAGTGTGAGGGGCGCGGGGTTGACACAGTATGGAGCGAGGGCACGGTGGGCAATCGGGGCGACTGGGCTCTATCGCGCCGCGGTGACTTTGACCGCTATGTCGCGGGTGAAGGGGGGGACTTTGAGGGCGAGGGGCTGGGCGGATGCGGCGGCCTTGCTCTCGGCCAGCGGCTTGCCCTCCCAGGTGTGCCACCACTCGACCCGGTAGCTGCCCGGGGCGAGGCCCTGGATGGTGAGGGTGGCGCCGCTGGTCTCGGCGGGCTTGACGCCCTCCTTGTGGATGTTCCACCAGGTGGCCTGGGGGTCGGAGAGCCAGAGGTAGGCGGCGGCGTCGGCCTGGAGGCCGACGAGGCGCAGCCCCTTGTCCACCGCGGCAGTGGCGGCGCGGAGCTTCGCCGTCGTGTAGGGGATGCCCTTCACGAACGCCGACACCGGCTTGTAGTGGTGGTACTGGTTCTTCTTGTGCATGTCGTCCCACCACCAGCTCATGACGGTGCTGGCGAAGCCTGAGAGCGCGGAGGCCCAGAGTGCGTTGTGGAGGTGGGTGTAGTCCTTGTCCGCGTCGTACTCGGGGGAGCGCATGAAGTTGTCGTCGGCTAGGCCGAACTCGCTGAAGAGGACGGGCTTGGCGGGCGCGGCGTCGCGGGCGAGCTTGGCGCGGGAGAGGACGCTCGCCACCTCGTCCTTGAAAAGCTCCTTCTCGGCGGGGCGCATGTAGAAGTGCAGGTCGGCGGTGTCGAGCTTCGGGTGCTTGTAGTCCTTCGAGGGGGAGTGCCAGGTGCTGTTGCACCTGATGCGGCGGGCAGGATCAAGCCGCTCGAAGAGCTCGCCAAGCTCGGTGTAGAGGCGCTCGGTGGGGAGGCCGGGGTCCTGCTCGTTGGAGTATTCCCAGGCGGCGACGTGGGGGGAGTAGCCCCACCTGGCGACGAAGTAGCGGACGAGGTTGCGGCCGTGGGCGAGCGCGCGGTCGTAGTCGCGGCTGTTGGCCCGCCGCAGGAGCTTCATGTAGTGGTCGCGGGTGAACATGGTGAGCTGGAGGTAGACTCCGCTGGCCTCGGCGGTCTCGACGAGGGCGTCGAGCATGCGGCAGTCGAGCTGGTTGTACCAGCCGAGGAGCGGGCGGTTGGCGTCGGCCTCCCAGAGGAGTTCGGGGCCGCCCGCGGCCTCCTTGAGCGAGAGGTCGCGGAGGTACATCGCGCACTTGGCGATGGTGCGGAAGGCGAGTCGCCCGAGCCACCACTGGCCGTCGCGTGAGGCGAAGTCGTGCTGGAAGGGGGTCCAGCCCTTGCCGCCCTTGAGGATGATCGGCTCGCGGGAGCCGTCGAGTTCCACAGCGATGCCGACTCCTGTGCTGGTCCGCAGTTTGCCCGTCAGGCGGTACTTGGTGTTGGGCTTGAGGGCGAGGGGGCGAGTGGGCTGGAAGGCGACGGTGGCGTCGGTCTCTCCGCTCGTGCCCACGCACCGGTCGTCGGAGTGGTAGCCGTCGCGGTCGGGCGCGGCCACGATGGGCGGGAACCAGCCCCAGGAGCGCGCCCAGCCGCTCTTGCGGGCCTCGATGCCCATCGCCCAGTCCTCGCAGCAGCACCAGATTCGGGCGTAGTTCGCCCCGTTCTCGCCCAGGCGCTGGAGCATCTCGCCCTGCTTGTAGGAGTCGGTGACGAACGCGACGTTCTGGCCGACTGGGAAGAAGGCCGAGCCGTCGTCGAAGGCCAGGAAGCGGGGGTCTTTGTCGGAGACACGGACGAAGCCCCTGCCTTCGGCCGGCGTGCACTCGAAGGCCACGGGTGCCGAACGGATGGCGCCATCGCGGGTGGCCACTGTGGCGATAGCCGTCCAGTTCCCCACCTCGGTGGGGGCGAAGCGTGCCCGCCAGCCCGGCGCGCCGCTGGGGTAGAGCCATTCGGTTTCGCGGCCGCTGTGCTGCCGCCGCTCGCGCTCGACGGGCTGGAACCAGAAGGCGGGATAGGCGAGCTTCCTCCCGCCGGGGGCGGTGAGCTCGAGGGACACCTCGACCTCCGCCGCGTCGTAGGGGTTCTCGGCGGGCACGCTCGTGGCGATGGTGAAGTCGAGCCGCCCGAGCCGCTTCACTTGCCTTGCCCCGGCCTCGATGGCCACCTGCCGCTCCGCGGCCGCCGCCGTCATCGAGCAGGCCACGGCCAGCGCCAGCACGCCGCGACGTGACTTCCCCATCTGGCGTCTCCTCGATGTCCTGAGGTACCACCCGGGAACCGCGTGGTGGACATTATATGCCTTGCCCCCCGCCTGGCGCAATGGCCCTACACTTGCACACAACGCAACCGCCTCGAGCAGAAGGGCTTGCGCTCGCGGCCGATTTCCCTATAGTGGCGGAGGGAGTGTCCCACGCGAGGAGAACAGCCGTGTCCAGAGAAGCGGATGGCCAAGGCGGGGGAGTTGCCCGCCGCGCGTTCCTCGCACTCACGGCGGCGGGCGCAGCGGGCCTGCTCGCTCCCGCCTCACTCGCCCAGGAGAAGACGCGAATGACCGATGACGAGTTGCGCAGGAAGCTGCTCGCCTGCCTCGGCGGGCCGTGGCCCGAAGCGTGCGACCTCAAGCCCATCGTGCGCGAGACGATGAAGAAGGAGGGCTATCGCATCGAGTCAGTGACTTACGAGGCGGAGCCAGGCGACCGGGTGCCGGCCTACCTCCTGGTGCCCGACGGGGTTGACGCGGCGCACCCGGCCCCCGCAATCGCAGTGTGGCACCAGCACAACGGCGCGTGGCACCTGGGCAAGGTGGAGCCGGCCGGCCTCGCGGGCATGCCCATGCACCAGACGGGCGTGGCCCTGGCGAAGGAGGGCTACGTGGTGCTCTGCCCCGACGCGCTCTGCTTCGGCGAGCGCCAGAGCAAACGCCTCCAGGGCGGCAACTTCGAGCGGTTCGAGTTCCTCCGCTACGTGGTCGCCGGCAAGTGCCTGGCCTGGAAGTACATCCTCGACATGCGGCGGGCGGTTGACTTCCTCTGCTCGCGGCCGGAGGTGAAGAAGGACAAGCTCGGCTGCTACGGCCACTCGATGGGCTCGACCTGCACCTGGCTCGTCGGCCCGTGGGAGCCGCGGCTGAAGGCCCTCGTGGGCAACTGCTGCCTGCCCACCTACGCCGGCATCCATCGCACCCGCATCCTCCACTGCTTCCCCAACTTCGTCCCTGGCTGGTTCCAGTATGGCGACACGCCGGAGATAGCCGGCCTCATCGCCCCGCGCGCGCTCCACCTGAACCTCGGCGAGAAGGACGGCGGCAGCCCCATCGAGGAGGCTCGCGAGGGCGTCAAGCGCATCGCCGCCGCCTACCAGCGCGCCGGCGCCCCAGAGAACTTCAGCCACTTCATCGAGGAGGGCGCCGGCCACATCCTCTCCGAGGTCATGTGGTCCCGCGCCAAGGCCTGGTTCGCAAAGCACCTCCGTTAGGAGGCCGGCCGTGCTCCGAACTTCTGCCATCGTCCTGCCCCTCGCCCTCTCCTGGTGCGCGGGCGCGGGGGAGGCCATCTTCGAGAATCCACGAATCCGACTCGTCCTGGGCGAGGACGCCGTTTGGCGAAGCGCGACGGATAAGGCGACAGGCAAGGACTACTGCGCCCAGGCCAAACGCCTGCCACTGGCCACCGCCCGCATCGCCGAGAGGACCTATAGGTCCCATAGGTCCTATTGGAAACAGGCCAGCACCACCGATATGTCGCAGCTCACCCTCGCCCTCGAGGGCTGCGACACGAGGCTCACCTACGCGGTCAAGGGCGAGCCAGATTGGATTCTCCTGCGGCTTGAGCGGGTGGAGGGCACGCGGCCGAGCCACCTCACGCTCGCGCAGCTCGGTGTCAGGCTCACCGAACACGTCGGGCCGAGGCTCGGCGGGGCGTGGAGCGACGACTATGCGGTCTGCCTGATGGCCGCGAACCTCCAGACGCAGTGCTCTGCGACCCGCCGCGGCGACTTCGCGGAGCTTTCGGCTACGACCCAGGACGCCCCAGGCCCGAAGCTGGAGGGGGCCGCAGCCGCAATCGTCGCCTGCCCTACAAAGGAACTCGACGCCATCCTGGACAAGCTCGCCGTCGCGCACGGCCTGCCGCGGAACAGCGACGAGAAGGTCACGCCCTCGCGCTGCCTGCCCCTCGCCCGCCAGAGCTACTGGTTCCTGTCGTTTGGCGAGAAGGAGGCCGACAAGGTGGTGGACCTGTGCAAGCGGAGCGGCTTCCGACAGGTCATGATGAACAGCGGCTCCTGGTGCCGAACCGTCGGACACTACACCTTCAACGCCAGCTACCCCGACGGGGTGGAGAGCCTGCGGCGGACAGTGGCAAAGCTGCACGACGCTGGGATTCTGGTGGGCATGCACTGCTTCGCCTCAAAGGTCTCGAAGACCGATGCCTACGTGACCCCCGTGCCCGACAAGCGGTTCTGGGTGGACATGACCGCGACGCTGGCCGCCGACGTTGGCCCGGACGCCACGGAGATTCGCACGTCGAGCGACCTCAGCCAGTGGCCCGGCAGCCCAGCCGCCAAGCAGAAGCTCTGGGAGGGCGGCGTGGCTAAGCACCAGGAGGTGATCATTGACGATGAGATAATCAGATACAAAGAGATCGGACGCGGAGCGTCCAAGACAGCGCGTCCCCACGCGGAGCGTAGGGACGAGAAAGGGGGGGCGGAGCGTGGGAACGAGAAGGGTGAGGAGGGGAAGCTCGACACCTTCCTCGGCTGCGAGCGGGGCGCCTGGGGGACGAAGAAGGCCGAGCACAAGGCGGGCGCCGCCTGCCGGCACTACGGCGTGGACGGCTGCATCAACGGCTATATCGTTGACCAGGAGACGACGCTGCTGGACGAGACGACGACCCGCCTGGCCGAGGTCTTCAACACCTGCGGCTTCGACATGGTCTACTTCGACGGCGGGGAGGACGTTGACCGCCGCCGCTTCAACCACTACGTCTCCAAGTTCCAGGCCACCGCGATGGCCAAGTTCAAGAAGCGGCCCCTCATCCACATGGGCACCATCATGACCCACAACCTCATCGGCTCATTCACCCGCAGCGGCACGGTGGACACCTACCTCAACACCCTCTATGGCCACATCATCGCCGGCGGCAAGGTGGAGACCTGGCCGACGGTGAAGAGCCACATAGACCGCTCCGTGGCCTACATGCAGAGCGTGGGCGAGGACAGGATTCCTGGCGAGCTCGGCTGGTTCGGCATCTGGCCCAAGGGCAAGAACACCGACGGCCTCCAGCTCGACGAGGCCGAGTACCTGATGTGCAAGAGCCTCGCCCACAACGCGCCGATCTCGCTCCAAACCAGCTTCGGCCAGATGGACAGCCATCCCCTCACCCCCGGCATCCTTGAGATCGTGCGGGCATACGAGGAGCTTCGCCTCGCGGGCATTGTGCCCGAGGCCACGCGCAAGCAGCTCCGGGAGAAAGGCAAGGACTTCCTCCTCCTTGGCGCGAGGGCCCACGGCTGGTTCACCGCAACGCCCGATATAACCTACCACCAGAAGGTGTGGGTGGACTTCGCCGCGGTCGAGCCGGTGCCGAAGGTTGCTGGCGGGAGCGAGGTGCGAGCCGTCGCCGGCAAGTGCGAGAGCGGCGCCGTCGCATCCGTCTGGCACCACACAGGCGTGGAGGGCAAGCTGGTCATGCCTACCCACACGATCGCCTTCGGCGGCATGACCGCGAAGAGAAGCGGCAACGCCGTGGCCGCTGAGAAGACGCCCGCGGGCGAGGCAGTGCCCATCGGCGGCCGGCGCACGCTGCTGACCTTCGTTGGGCTTGCCTCCGATCACGTCCGCCAGCTCCTCGCCGCGTCGCGCTTCGAGCCCACCAAACCCTTGGAGAAGAGCAAGTGAGAACCGTCGGCGTGCGCGATTTGCAGAGAAACATGGGGGCAGTTCGGCGGCAACTGGCTGAGGAGCGCTACCTGGTGCTCACGGCGAGTGACCGTCCGTTCGCCATCCTGTTCTCATCTCACCCTGACAGCATAGAGGACGACCTCCGGGCCATCCGCAGTGCCCGCGCACTCGAAGCCATGAGACGTATTCAAGCGGACGCCAAGGCCAGAGGGCTCGACAAGATGACGATGGAGGAGATCAACGCTCTGATCGCCAAGGTGCGGCGTGAGCGGAGCAAGAGGAAGGGTCGCTGACCGTGTGGCTTTGGATCGCCGAACTCGTGGCCGTGGCCCTCGTCGTGGCGGCGCTGCCCGTGGTGCTCGTGCAGCGGCGGGCGCCCGTGGCCACGTTGGCCTGGGTGCTTGCCATCCTGCTTCTCCCGTTCCTCGGCGTCCTGCTGTTCTTCCTCCTCTCGTGGCGGCGGCCCGAGCGGGTGCGCGAGAAGTACCACCGCAAGGCTAGGGCACTGGACGAGCGCGCCGGCGAGTGGCCATCGCTCGACGCGGCCGAGGAGGACGAGTTCGCACACGCGGAGTTCCGCACGCTCGCCGCGGCGCTCGACCGCATGGAGGGCTTCCCGCCGCGGCCCGGCAACGCCGTGGAGTTCACGGCCGACGGCCCGAGCTTCCACCAGATGCTCCTCTCAGGCATCCGCTCCGCAAGAGACCACGTCCACCTCGAGTTCTACATCTACACCAACGACGCCACGGGGAACGCCGTCACCGCCGCCCTCTGCGAGAAGGCCCGCAAGGGGGTCGAGTGCCGCCTCCTCCTCGACGCCCTGGGCGCCGTCTGGTTCCACAAGAGCTGCCTCGCCCGCCTGCGCGAGGCCGGCGTGAAGGTGGACTTCTTCCACCCGCTCGGCCCGCTGCGGAAGCGGTTCTACCTTAACTACCGGCTGCACAGGAAGATAGCGGTCTTCGACGGCGTGGCGGCCCTCACCGGCGGGCGCAACGTCGGCGACGAATACGCCACCCGCCGCAAGGGCAAGCGCGCCTGGCAGGACCTCTCGATGTTCATCCGCGGCCCAGCCGCGCTCGACCTCCAGCAGGTGTTCCTCAAGGACTGGTACTACACGACCGACGAGCCGATTGAGGTTTCCCGCTACTGTCCGCCCCCGCCGGCCGCGGGCGACGAGGTGGTGCAGGTGCTCCCCAGCGAGCCGAACGCGCTCGGCAGCGCCGCCGAGTTCGCACACCTCCTCGCCATGCGCTCCGCCCGCCGCTCCCTCAGAATCGTCACCCCATACTTCGTCCCCCCCGAGCCGATGGTCTCCGCGCTCATCAGCGCCGCGCTCTCCGGCGTCAACGTCGAGATCGTCGTCCCCGTCATCAGCGACTCCAAGCTCAGCCTCTGGGCCGGACGCTCCGCCTACCGCGAGCTCATCGAGGGCGGCGTCCGCATCTTCGAATACCAGGACGGCATGCTCCACGGCAAGCTGATGATCGTGGACGACCACTGGTGCACGGCGGGGTCGGCGAACATGGACTCCCGCAGCTTCCGCCTCTCCTTCGAGGTCACGTGCTTCGTCTACTCGCGGCACGACATCCCCCAGCTCCTCACCCTCTTCGACCAGTACCGCTCCCGTTCCACCCCCGTCGAGGACCCCCTCGAGTATGAGAAGCGGCTGCGCGACCGCATCTTCTGCGCCGTCACCCGCCTCGCCTCCCCGCTCCTGTGAGTGCCAGCCCTGTAGTGGAGGAGAAGATGGGACCCGCGCAGGCCTTTTCCGCAGTCCCGAAGGGACGCCAGTGGGTTGCCGGCGGCTTTAGCCGCCGGATCGGGGCGCACCCACGGCCCAGTCCCAAAGGGACGGCAGAAGCCCGCGGCAGTGGGGGCGGGCACTCCTTCTGCCGTCCCTTCGGGACTGCTGGTTCCCGCATCCGAGTCTTTTCCGCAGTCCCGAAGGGACGCCAGTGGGTTGCCGGCGGCTTTAGCCGCCGGATCGGGGCGCACCCACGGCCCAGTCCCAAAGGGACGGCAGAAGCCCGCGGCAGGGGGGGCCGGCCCACCCCTCTGCCGTCCCTTCGGGACTGCTGGTTCCCGCATCCGAGTCTCTTCCGCAGTCCCGAAGGGACGCCAGTGGGTTGCCGGCGGCTTCAGCCGCCGGATCGGGGCGCACCCACGGCCCAGTCCCAAAGGGACGGCAGAAGCCCGCGGCAGGGGGGGCGGGCACTCCTTCTGCCGTCCCTTCGGGACTGCTGGTTCCCGCATCCGAGTCTTTTCCGCAGTCCCGAAGGGACGCCAGTGGGTTGCCGGCGGCTTCAGCCGCCGGATCGGGGCGCACCCACGGCCCAGTCCCAAGGGGACGGCAGAAGCCCGCGGCAGTGGGGGCCGGCCCACCCCTCTGCCGTCCCTTCGGGACTGCTGGTTCCACCACCCGAGTCCGGCGGCTGAAGCCGCCGGCAGCCCACTACGCTCCCTTTGGGAGCAAGACAGCGGTGCGCCCGGCGGTTGCAATGCCCCTGGCGATGGGCTATGCTGGCACCCGGCCGTGGATTGTATGAGCGTCTGCGGGAATGAGCGAGTTCGTAGTGCGGGCTTCAGCCCGTGCCCTGGGAGACGGCCTGAAGGCCGCACTACAAACCACTCGACTTGGAAGGAGGGTTGCCATGCCTCGCGACTGGTTAAGCCGAAGCTGGCTGGCCTGGGCTGTTGCGTCGCTCGCGCTGGCGCTGGCGGCGGGGGCGCCCGACGTCGTGCCCGACCTCGACAAGGTGGTGGGGATCGAGCGCTTCGACGGGCCGCCCGCCGCGCGCCAACTCCTCAAGAAGAACGGCTTCGTCGTCGTCCCGCGCTTCTACCGCCAGATTTTCTCCCCCTACGTCCGCAGCGGTCTGCCCCCCTTCATTACCACCGACTCCCTCCATCGCACCTTCCACGTCATCTTCGAGGAGCAGGTCAAGCGGGTGGAGACGGCACTTGCGGCGGACGTGGAGGCGATCACCCAGATATGTGCGCGAAACTCATCGCCGAACGCTTGGAGCAAGTAGAGACGATTGAACCACCTTCGTTCTGTAGCTGTTTGCGACATGGGCGGTCGGATGATAGGATATGCTCTGTGATCGTTGGGGTTCTGCAAGCTGAATTGCTAGGAGAAGGTCGATGGCCTCGCATCGGGTAACAGAGACCAAGCTCTTCTCGATCCTAGGTGCCCGAGAGGCGCAGGAAGGTTTTGCCGGTTCGGAGGTCTCGTCTTGCGTGAATAGCGTCGTCGCCGAAGCATGGCCCATTCTGCAACAGGTTGCCAGGGCATTCCCCCTTTACACACTACATGATCCGGAGCATTCCTTCCGCGTTGCCGAGAACATGGGCCGAATAATCCCGGAGTGGACACTGGGCAAGCTCAATAGCGTCGAAATCTCGGTTCTGCTTTACGCGGCCTACCTTCATGATATAGGAATGGCATCAAGCCAAGACGAGTTCTATGGGTGGCTGAACTCAGGAGAGTACCGCACCTTTGCCTTGTCCAATGAGAGGTGGGAACGCGCTCTGGGGGCGATCGAATCGGGGAAACCGGAGCATCCATCACAAGGACGGGGGAATCGCAATGCAGGACACAGGATAGGGCCTAGCGATGGCAAGACTCTTGCCCCGACACGACTCAGGCAACTCCAGGATGCAATCTACACCGAATTCCTCCGCTCAAACCACGCGGCGCGTGGTGCTCAGTTTGTGACGGAGATGTTCGGCTCCCGTGGCAAGTCCCGCACCAGTATTCGATTGGGAGAAACCAACTACGCTGATAAAGTAGCGCTCGTCTGCAAATCACACGTAGCTGAAACAAGGTCACTGGCCGGTTCTGAGTATCGGCGGGACGCCTATGTCGGCAATAAGCCAGTGAACCTTCAGTACTGTGCGGTTGTCCTGCGATTAGCGGATTTTGTGGATCTGGACCCTGAAAGGGCGCCCCAGGTGCTCCTTGATTTCATCCTCCTCGACCTGGAGGCCAGATCGCCGGCCACATCCGATCCAAACGAGCAGGCGCGCGCACAGTCGGCACAGGAATGGGCCAAGCATCGAGCGATCATGGGCTGCAAAGTGACGCCCCAAGAGATACGCTTAGAGGCGCGGTGCTTTCATCCGGCGATTCAGCGAGGCCTTTTGGAATGGTGTGACTCGATTGACCGGGAACGTCGAGACTGCAGGCTGATCGTCCAAGAAAACCGCGGACCGATCACAGAGAAGTACCAACTCGATCTCGCTAACGAAGTGGCCAAGGATTACATAGAGTCGGATGGCTCATATGTGTACAGCGGTTTCAAGTTCCAGTTGGATTATGACCGAATTGTTGAGAGTGTAGCATCATTACAGAGTCAGTTCCACATGCAACAGGCCCTCGCGCGGTGAAGAAGGCCGATGGTCTGGGTTCGGCCGTCGGCCTGGGCGTCGCGTTGCATGTCGAGGGCGATGCGGCCAT
>Ga0194112_10010083_pt1 | contig 11909 bp, 9 predicted proteins | sample TA2MahC400mmetaG_FD_146191 | JGI IMG/M metagenome (GOLD analysis project Ga0194112, IMG submission 146191) | Freshwater microbial communities from Lake Tanganyika, Tanzania - TA2015016 Mahale Deep Cast 400m | ecosystem: Environmental > Aquatic > Freshwater > Lake | place: Tanzania: Lake...
AAGGTCTACAAGCTTCTGAGAGAATAGGAGGCCCAGCGTGGGCTCGCCATCGTCCCAGGTCATGGTGGCGCCTTCCGCATCGAGGGCAAAGTAGTCCATATCCAATTGAAACGTGCCGTCGCGCTGTAATCTCACGATCTGCCGGAACCCATCCAGATAGATTGGTTCCCCGTAGGGGGCCAGCCCCATCACCTTCCCCTCGTCACCATACTTGGGAAAACCAAGCCATTGGGAAACTGCGGTGTAGAGCCAGCCAAGAGAATGGGGATAGTTGATCATGCCGGAAACCGCAAAATGGTTGGCACGTCCTAGCCCCCACATAGTACTGACAAAGTCGCCCATGCCGTCCACGGAGAGAATCGCTGCCTCCTCAAAGGGGGAGACGAAGAAAGCGCTGGCCATGTGCGCCCGGTGGTGCTCCACGTTATGAAATTTAGCCTTCAGGTCCCCAGGGTTCACTCCAAGCGCCTGACAAAAAGCCGTCTTGGGGTCACGCACACGAGCCATATTGTCGAGCCGATCCTTGATGAAATCAAAGTTGGGGCGTCGGCGCAGAGCGAAAAGGACCTTCTTGTGCAAGTGGGCACTGGGATCACGAGAAATGCCAATGTGATCGAGATCGTTAGTAGCTATGCCAGCCTCAGCAAGGCAATAGCGGATGGCCTGCGCCGGAAAGCCGGCCCAGTATTTGATGCGGGTGAAGCGCTCCTCTTCAGCGGCGGCAATCAGTTGGCCGTCGCGGATCAGGCAGGCAGATGCACCGCCGTGGTAGGCGTTGATTCCAAGAATGTACATGGGCGAGTCTCTCCTTGCCTTCTATATTTGTCCCTCAAGATCCGGCCTACGCGAGACATATATCTTGGCGTCCACGTAGAACCGATACCACAGACCATGTAGGAAGTGGAAAATGAGTCCTTCGACTCCGTCCAGGAAACCCAGGCGCAGGAAGTAGCGATAGGTAAAATACACAAAAGCCCGCACGAACAGGGGTGAGCGACCGTATATATTTTTCTTCAGCCAGCGGCGACGTTGGTCCTGAGTGCCTCGGAGAGCGGGTAAAATAGATGCTTGAGCCGCATCCTCATTTCGAGCTTGCAACACTGTGTCCCTGGCCTCGTTGGTAGCCCAAGCGTTGTGCTTGTTGGTCCAAAAGGTCAGCCCTTTTCGGTTATAGTCAATGAAATCGTGCTTGAAGTGGACAGCTCGCCCCTTTAGTAAAATGACCCGATCCTCCTCGAACTCCTCGTTGCGTGCACAACCTCGCCGAAAAAGTCGGAGTAGCCAGATGGGATAGTAATCTCCGTGTCTCATCCACCGTCCCAGGAAGTAGACACGGCGCTTCATGTAGACGCCCGTGACGTCATCCGGCAGATGGGGAAGGGTCTGGCAAATCTCCTCCACCAGCTCCAGCGTGACCATTTCGTCAGCATCGAGCTGTAAGACCCATTCGCTGGCGATGGGCAGGTTCTCCAGCGCCCAGTTGACCTGCTTGCCGTGGTTCTCAAAAGGATGCTGATAAATCCTGTCGGTATATTTCCGGCATATCTCCAGCGTTCCAGCGGTGCTGAACGAATCCACGATGATGATCTCACTGGCCCACTCGTGGGCGCTCTTGAGGCAATGTTCGACATTGATCTCTTCGTTATAGGTGAGAATTAATACTGTTACAGGGGCACGGCTGTCCATCTACTGCTCCTTCCTCCGCGAAATAAGTCGCCTCTTTGGCGTCTCGTTGTATTTCAGTTCCGCCAAGATCCCCATGCAAGTGCCAAGGAGTCTATTGCGTAAACGAGGCAGCCCGGCATAGAAGTAGGTCACCCTGATGCTAAACCCGATATCTGCAAAGAGGGCAAGGTGTCGTGGCCTCAGCAGGTACTGGTTAGGGGAAGCATGTTGCCCAAAGACTTGGCGGTAGAGGACCACTGGGTTCCAAGGATTCGGCTCGATACCTATGTAGAGGCCATCACTCTTCAGAACCCGGTGGATTTCTGAGGCAACCTTGTCCAAGTTAGGAAAGTGATGCAGAATGAAACTGCCAAAAACAACATCGAAAGAGCGATCCTCAAAAGGGAGCCGGAAGCAATCGCCAGCAACGAAGCGCAAGGCAAGGTTTTGATTGGCCCGAAAAGCAGGCAACATACGCTCTGGGAAAAGCTCACAGGCCACCACCTCGCCAGCGCCAAACCTCTCAGCAATCAGTCTGGAGTAAACACATTCCCCAGCTCCGATGTCCAGCACTCGCTTGGCCGTGAATACTTGATCCATATCCAGCCAGCAACGTAGGTAAGGCTCCAGGTGGAGATAGGGAAGTGCCTGCTGAGGCCATTCTCGACTATAGTACTGTCGCTCAAGCTCGTAGGAATACTTTTTGCTTCCCATATCGCGTTGTGCCTTGCCCTCACCATCATAGCGCCGTCTTCTGCGTTGTCGCAACGACCTGCTGGAACAAGCGGACGAGCCGAGACACGTGTGCTTCCCAGGTGAACTGCTCATGGACCCGTTGTATTCCTCTCCTCACCAGCCATTCCCTATCTTGCTTCAGCAAGACAATCTTCTCAGCGAGATCTTCTGGATCCAGCGGGTCAAAGTAAAGGGCGGCATCGCCGCAAACTTCGCGACACACCGGGATGTCCGAGGCCAATACTGGCAAACCGCTCGCCATAGCCTCTACCAAAGGGTGACCAAAGGATTCAACGAGTGAGGGAAATACAAACACATCGGCTTGCCAGTATAGTTTCTGGATCTGCTCATATGGAACTGGTCCAGTTATCGTAGTACAAGATGCTAGACGATCATCCATCAAGAGCCGCTGATCAGTATCATAAGAGATGCTTTCTCCTAGCGATGAGAAAATGTGGCTCGGTGTCACAGTGGTCACCAGATGGAACGGAATGCCCTGTTCGTGCAGAACCAGCAAAGCCCGCAACAGGGTGCCCAAGTTCTTGAAATCGGCGTACTCCGAGACATACAGCAAGCGCAGTGGCCCTCTTTCGGTGGATGAGCTGCTTTCGGCATAGGCAATCGGACGGGCGAACTTCTCCAGCGGCACCCCAAACGGGTTCACTTTAGCCTTTCCATTCGGCAACGCGAGCCACCGCTGTGCTTCAGCCATAAAACTAGCCGTAGCAAACATAACAGTGTCCGCTCGCCGCGCTGATAGTACTACCATCCACCGTCGCAATCTAACTTCAGCTCTGAAACGCGCACTCTTATGAGGCAGGATGTGTTGCAGGTAACGAGTATCGAACCAGATAGAATTACGAACGGCAAGCAATTGAGGACAGGGACACCACCATAGACCAAAGTCGGATGTACAAAACAACAGATCAGCCCCTTGGTGCACTGTGAGTTGACGGAGATGGATCTGGTCCCACACCAGACGTTGCCAGGGTGAGCCGAAGGCAACATCTGTGCTCACAATCCTCACCCGTCCCGGCACACCCGCGATCGGCCGCAGTTGGCGTGTGGGAACGATAAAAATGTACTCGTGCTCATCTGTGGAGCCTGTTAGCGCTGTCGCCAGATTCTTGATGTATGTCACCGCTCCACCCGACTTGGCCGAGACGGCGTTGATGATGATTCGCCTAGGCAATAGGTAGCCCTCTCACTTCGTAGCCTCTATATAGATGCTATATCCAGGCGAGTGCTCTAATCGGGCCAATTCTTCCCTCTGGAACCACTGACTGTCCAAATATTCACGTTGCTGTACATCCCGAAAGCCAGCATCTTCTAGACACTCGGCCATGAACCCGAAATCGAACATACACTTGTGCTGGTCCCAATCCAGCATCAATCCTACAAAACACCGCCCGGTGGAACGCCCGGCATAGGCAGGGACCGAGGAAAAATCTTCAGAAGGTGCAATATTCCTCTGAAAATCTTTTCTGATATAAAAATCCACCGCGTTCTCCAGAGATGGAACCACGATCCTTGCACCCCCTCCGGGAATGAGCACACGATGCCATTCACGGAGGATACTTTCCACCTCGTAAATATAAAAATGTTCCAACACATGGCAGGAGAAGATAAGGCTTACCGTCTGATTACGAAAGGGCAAACGTCTCCGGAAATCAAGATACATATCTGGTCGGCATAGTGGATTACCGTCCAAGTTCAACATACCAGGCACACGTCTACTTCTGTCTTGACCACACCCAAAGTTCAAGGTTAATGGACCTGGCAAGTCTTTGATCCGCAACTTAACAACCCAGTATAAGTAAGAGGCATAGGAAACGGGCCAAGCCAGATCGAACAGTCGGTCTTTAATCCGCATTGGTGTCGTCATTACTCCGGCGTCTCCTTCGTCTCTCGCCGATACCACTCGACGGTTTGTCTGACACCATCTCCCAGGTCCGTCTTGGGTTCCCAGCCAAGTTCTACGAAGGCCTTGGCGTTGGAGATGATCTTGCGCAGGTATTGAAATTCACCGATGCGCGTCGGCTCCGGCCGGTATTCCACCTCAATTGGCCCCCACACGCGCTGGAAGGCTTCGGCCAGTTCGCGAATAGTGACGGCCCGCATGCCCTCCAGGTTGTAGGTCTGGTTGGTGGCCACTTCCTGTAAAGCCAGCACGTGGGCCTCGGCCAGGTCCTTGACGTAGACGAAGCGGCGTGAGGCGCTGCCGTCACCAAATATGACAATGGATTCCCCAGCTTTAGCGCGGTCCAGCCAATTGCGTAGCACCAACCCTGGCCACATGCCTGGCCCATAGGGGATGCCGTAGCGCAGGATGGTAAAGTTCAAGCCGTAGAGAGCCTGGAAGTCGTGAGCCAGCATTTCGCTGGCGATTTTGGTAGTGGTGTAGACGTGCCCGCCGCCGGCAGGATTGAAGGGGGCGGCCTCGTCCAGGATGCCGGAGCCCATGGCGTTGGCCACCCAACAGGTGCTGGCCAGGATGACACGTTTGACTTTGGCCTGTCTGGCCGCCTCGAGCACGCTGGCCGTACCTCCTATGTTGATGTTCACCGCCTTGATCGGATCCTTCAAGGCATCTCGGGCATCAGCGATAGCCGCGATGTGGAACACAACCTCTGGCCCAGCATCGGCGAAGGATTCTGCCACCTGGGGGGTATCGCAGATGTCAACCACATAGTCGGCGTTGCCATTGAGGTCGAGCACCTTCACCTGATGCTCAACCTGTCTTAACGCCTCTACCACATGGCTGCCGATGAAACCGTTTCCGCCTGTGACCAGGCATTTCATTTGACCATCTCCTTCAAAGTTTTCTTTAGCGTGTCCACGACGAACCTTGCCTCGTCGTTGGTCATGCCGTAGTAGAGCGGCAGGCAGATGTGGCGGCTACAGACATCGTCAGCCTCTGGGAACTCGCCGTCGGCCATCCCCTGGAAGATGGGCTGGCGATGCAGAGGGATCTCGTAGACCTCACCCGAAAGACTGACCCCTTGCTCCTTCATTCGCTGCTTGAAGGCGGCCCGGTCCACCCCTTGAGGCAAGCGGACGATGTACTTGTACCAGCTTGAACGGGCAGGGGGCAGGACGAGAGTGAGTTCTGGCACTTCTGGCAACCATTCCGTGTAGAGAGCAGCGATTTTCGCTCGCCAGGTGATGAACTCGTCCAGGCGTTTAAGCTGGGTGAGGCCGAGGGCGGCATTGAGCTCGCTCATGCGCCAGTTAGCGCCGAGAAGGGTGTGGTAGCTCACCCAGGGCTGCGGCTTGCCATGGTTGCGCAGCAGGCGCGCTTGCTCTGCCAGGTGGTCATCGTCCGTGACGATCATCCCACCCTCGGCGGTGGTCATCACCTTGGTGGCGAAGAAGGAATAGCCTCCGGCCAGGCCGAAGGTGCCGGCGCGCTTGCCGTTCCACTCGCTGCCGTGGGCGTGGGCGCAGTCTTCGAAAAGCCATAGTCCTTCGTCGTCGCACCAGCGGCGGACGGCCTCGATCTCCGGCGTCACGATGCCGCCGATGTGGACGACGATAACCCCAGCCGTATCCGGCGTGCGCCGGGCCTTCAGGTCCTCCAGGCGGACGGAGAAGGTAGCCGGGTCGGTATCCACAAAGCGTACCAATCCCCTGGCCAGCAGGACCCCCACAGCGGTGGCGGCGAAGGTGTTGTCGGGAACCAGCACCTCCTTCCCCTCTATACCCAGGGCGCGCATGGGGATCTCGATGGCGCTGCTACCGGAGCTGACCGCTACGGCATGCTTTGTGCCCACGTAGTCCGCCCAGCGCTGCTCGAACTCCTGGACGTATTTGCCCTGGGCGAGCATACCACTGGACAAGATATCTTCCATCCTGGTCCAGATTTCGCGGCGGTCTTCGTCACTGAAGACAACTCTCATAGGGGGAATCCTCATGTAGTTTCCTCCTCCTTGGGTCTCAATCTATGTTGATTTGCTGCTGCTCCAGCCATTGGCACAGCACGAAAAGAGTCCAGACACGAGACCAATTGACCCGACCGGTGGCGAATTGTTGCCAGATGCCTGCGAGACCTCCCCGGGCAAAAAGCAAAGCAGCGGTGTCACTGGGCTGGGTAAAGCCTCGCTGGATGGTTGGCAGTAACGCTTGGCGCAACCAGACTTCGAAAGGCAAGTCAAAGCCCTTCTTCGGTCGGTAGATGCATTCAGGAGGGATAGCCCCGTCCAGCGCAGCGGTCAACAGCGGCTTGGGATGAGTCGGATGCACCTTACACGCGCCAGGCAGACTAAAGACGTATTCGACTACCTTGTGGTCAATCAATGGCACGCGCACTTCCAGCGAATGGGCCATGCTCATTTGATCGGTATCACGCAGCAATGTGCTGACCATGTACGTTTGCAGTTCCAGCGCCGAGGCACGGTTAATGGAATCAAATCCCGCGGTCGCTTCGAGAAGTCGGGAAAAGGATGGTGGTTCCCAGTCACGCGAGGCAGCAAAGAGATCAGGGCGAAGCAAAGTGCTGACCTGAAAAGTGTTAAAGAGCAGCCGCGAGACAAAGTAGGGATGATGCTCACTGCGCAATACCTCAGCGACTTTGCGCATTAGCTCTGATACGAAGGCAACGGTTAGAAAGTCAGCCAGAGGATGGCGGATGCAAGATGGAATAGATTGCAGACAATGTCCCCAACGCTCTGTCCGCAAAGTCCTATTGTAGCCACCATAGCCACCAAAGAGTTCATCGCCACCGACGCCGGATAGACTCACGGTGAGCCCGGCCTCCCTGGCAACTTTGGAAACGAAATAAGTGTTGATGCCATCGAGGCTGGGTTGGTCGAAGGCAGCCAGAGCACGAGGCAATTCAGCACGCACATGGTTACCTGTAAGGAGCAACTCGGTGTGCTCAGTGCCGATCTTCTCCGCCGCCCGGCGAGAATACCGACGTTCGTCATACTCAGCTTCGGCAAAGACTACGGAAAATGTACGGACTGGAGCATCACCTGTTCTTTTCATTAACGCAACGACAGCCGTGCTGTCGATGCCGCCGCTCAAGAAAGCTCCCAATGGCACTTCGGCGATCAGACGTAGGCGAACGGCTTCGGACAGCCGCTCTCGGAGTTGGTCAGTCACATCCGGTGGAGCAGTCGCTTGCACTGCCTCAGGACCTGGCAGCCGCCAGTAACACTCAATAGTTGTTTGTACACCTCCTTCTGCCAACTGGACGCTCATGGTGTGGCCCGGTAGTAGAGAGCGCACACCGGCAACCAACGTCAGTGGTTCCTGCACCGAGCCGTATGCCAGATAGGAGCGCAGACCATGCAGGTCGAGCCGACGCAGCACCAGTCCAGAGGCAAGCAATGCTCGTACTTCAGAGGCAAAGAGAAACTGTCGGCCGCTACTGTAATAGTAGAGTGGCTTGATTCCTAGCCGGTCGCGTGCCAGGAATAGTGTTGGGGATTGAGAACCAGCGATTGGAGCTTGAGATGTCGGGCGATTGTCGTAGATTGCGAAGGCGAACATGCCGCGCAATCGTTGGACACAAGTCTGGCCCCATTCTTCGTAGGCATGAACTACAGCTTCGGTGTCGGTGCGCGTGGCGAAGCTATGACCGCGGGCCTGCAACTCACGGGTCAACTGCTGGTAGTTATATACCTCACCGTTGAACACAATGGCTACCGTGCGGTCTTCGTTGAAAATCGGCTGATCGCCCGTAGCCAGGTCTATGATCCGCAGACGCCTTATCCCCAACGCAACAAACTGCACAACGAGGAAGCCATCAGCGTCTGGCCCACGGTGGCGCATCGCATCGGCCATCCGTCGAACGACTGACCCAGACACATCCGGCGCCTGACCCATGACGCCACAGATACCGCACATCGCCCTATCGCCTCACAGACGCGTTATTATCTGCGGATTGCCCTCACGCAACGCTGTTAGCGCTGCCAGGGCGCACGCAGTGGCCCGCACGCCATCATCCACGGTCACAGCTAACGGTGCTCGGCCCTGCAGCGTTTGCGCGAACGAGACCAGATGTTGGGCGTGGCCTTTACCAACGGCGCGGTGACGGCGCGTGTGTTGCCCAGTACAGCGCAATTCGACCGCTCGAAAGTCATCTATGACCGCCGTCCGGTTGCCGCCCAGTATCTCCACGCGCTCTTTGGGCGTATCTGCCGCCGCCGCGCAGGTATAGATCAGCGTGCCTACCGAGCCGTGATCGAACTTCAGGGTGACAGCCGCGCTCTCCGGACTGGTCGGCACGCGAGCCGCCCACACACGTACAGGCTCTTCGCGCAGGAACCAGGCCATCCAGTCAAAAAAATGACAGCCTTCCCCCAGTAGCCGGCCGCCGCCACGTTCAGGATCGTCTAGCCAGTGGCCGACTGGCAGCGGGGCGGCGCACACCCGGTAGATCATGTGCCGTGGGGCACTAATGGTAGCAAAGTGCTCGCGAGCTAGCACTGAAGCTGGAGCGAAACGGCGATTGAAGCCGACGGTCAAGAGACAGCCGGATGCTGTCACCGCCTGACGCACTCGTTCACAATCCGTCAGCGTCAGCGCTAACGGCTTCTCCACGAACACGTGCTTTCCAGCTTCAAGAGCTTGCACGGATAATTCGGCATGGCTGTCGTGTGGCGTGACGATCCAAACAACCGCGATCTCTGGATCACCCAACAATTGAGCCACATCCGTTGTCGCATAAGTAGCGCGCACCTGAGCAGCCGCATTGCGCGCCGAGATGCCGTGGCGACTCATCACCGCATGCACCACAAAGTCTGGATTGCGGCGGAGGTTGGGCAGATGAACTGCTTGGGCAAAAGCACCAGCCCCGATCAGCCCCACGGAGATGCGCCCATCGCTCGGCGGCGTTTCGGGCAGTAGCATAAGCTTGTGAGCCGGGGTTCTGACCTGAACGGGCTCACTTCGGTCGGCATAGCGCAACAACACGGCCAGAGTATCGCCGCTGGCTTTCAGACTTTCGTAGGCGGCTGGTGCAGCCTCCAGATCAAACTCAGCCGAGACCAATACGCTGGGATCCACACGTCCCTGACGTACAAACTCCAGGAAGGCTTCCATATTGCGCCATTCGGTCCAGCGCACATAAGCAGGTGGATAATCGTATCCCTGTTCCTCATAAAGTGGGTCATAGCGGCCTGGTCCCAGTGAGCGCGACATCACCAGGTCGAGCTCCTTGCGGTAGAACTGCTCGCGCTCCAGTGCCATGCCTACGTCCCCCACCAACACCACCCGCCCTCGCTCGCGAGCTAAGGCAAAAGCCTGATTCACCGGAGCATCGCTGGCGGTAGCAGCACAAATGATGACCGCGTCAGCACCTAGCCCTCTCGTTAGTTGGCTGACGGTTTCAGCCAGGTCAGGAGCATCAGGTGTCAGCACAGGTGTTATGCCAAGCCTTTCGGCCATTTTGACTCTGGCTGGATGGGGTTCTATGCCAATGACAGTGCACCCAGCCGCCCGCAAAAGTTGGCAGGTCAACTGACCTAGCAATCCCAGGCCGATAACGACAACTGTCTCACCCAAAGCTGCCTGGCTACGACGCACTCCTTGCAGAGCAATGGCTCCCACAGATGTGAAAGCCGCTGACCGTAATGGCACGCCTTCAGGTACGAGTACAGTGAGCTGTTGCGGCACAGACACAATCTCGGCGTGATGAGCATGTTCAGCACCGGCACAGGCCACTCGGTCGCCGGGCTTAAACCCGGTTACACCCGGCCCAGTTTCCGCCACGATACCAGCCAGGCTGTAACCCACCGGGGTCAGCCACTCCAGTCGGCCTCGAATGCGATCGAGGACGACTTGTAGACCATCCCTTGTCGCCTGTTGGGCCACATCGCGTATCAGTTGCGGGTGGGCAAGAGCCCTCTGAACCAGCCCGGTGGACTGGTTACGCAGTGTGCCTATCTCTGTCCCAGAACTGATGAGAGAATAGGCCGTACGCACCAGGACATGGCCGGACGCCAGTTGTGGGGCCGGCACGTCAGTCACCGTCACTCGGCCGCCACCATCGAATACAACCTGCTTCATGCTTGGCTTATCCCAGTCCCAGAATAGCGTAAGGCATCCGATTGAAACCTGGCCTCCTTTGCGGCCAACGCTTCCTCGATCAAGGCGTCCACGAGAGCAAATCGTGCCTCCCAGGAATGGTTGCGCGCCTCAGTCATGCGCGCAGTTTTGGCTTCCGGCGTATCATTGCTGATCGCTCGTTCGAGCGCCGCTACAAATTCATCTGGGCAGGTCACCAACTCTGTTAGATGAGCCAGTGGTTCGAAATCGGGCAAGCGTGTGGCCACGACCGGCACGCCCGAAGCCAAGCACTCATAGAACTTGATCGGACTGGCGCGCAAAGTGACCGCATGAAAACGAAAAGGCACAATCGCCACGTCAAAACCTTTCAGGTAGCGCGGTAACTCGGCATAGGGGCGTGGGCCTAGAAAGCGGATGTTTGGCATTGCTTGTAAACGACTGACGTCCACGCCAGGAGGACCAACGAAGACGAAACTCCAATCCGGCCGCGCCCGGGCGGCATAGGCGATCATCTCCTGATCAAGCCACTCGAAGATAGTACCAATGTAGCCGACGAGGGGCCTGGGCAAGCGGCGCAACTCCTCGGCGACCTCAGTTTGAGGGTCTTGCGTCCGAGCAAAGTGTGCCACCTCTGCCCCGTTAGGGACGGTATATACGTTTGGGCTCAGGTGCGCTTTAGCTTGGCGTAGCTCCTCAGCGGTGCAAATCACTAAGTCAGAGCGGGCCATCAAATCACGTTCCAGTTCGGCAAACGAGGAGGGAAATGTCTTCTGCTCGGTGTAATCGTCGCTGCAATGGTACACTACTAGAGCTGGATTCAGACCATCAAGCAACGGTAGAGCATGTGCTGACCCTACCAGCACAATCGGCCGGTGGATGCCCAAACGACGACACAGCCGCACGAGCTGGGGGCGGACAATTGCCTGATTGAGTATATTGATCGCCCGCGATTCTGTCCATCGTGAGCCGCCCCGGTAGGGCCAGAGGTAGGCATAGGTTTGGAGGAAGAGGCGTTCACCTACCGGCACTGGTCCCTTCAGGTAACGATACATCAGCCGCCGAGCTTCAGCCGGGCGTGTAATGAACGAGAACAAGTTGAAAGGAGACTCCACGTATAACACACGACGATGCCTGGCCCAATGACGGGCTAGATGCTGCTTGCTCATTTGTGAGGGTGCATCCCAGGTGGGTCCATAGAGTATCACGATTGAGTGCGATGTAGGCACGGGCCTCTCTCCACAACAAGCGCTTCTATCCGCTGGTAACATTCCAACCACCTCTACGGGCCAACGAGTTCGTAGACCCATACCTCTTCCTCGGAGTACGTGCCAAGGGTTGCACTGTGAATGATGCGCACGGATGGATTATGGTACACCTGTCGAATCTGACCTTGGCTTTCCAGTTCCTTCACCCACGTCTCCAGAGAATATGGATTGCCGATGCGATACTGGATGAACTGCGAAGAGTCTTTTAGCCCCTCTCGCGTGACAAACATA
>Ga0194112_10010085_pt1 | contig 11908 bp, 7 predicted proteins | sample TA2MahC400mmetaG_FD_146191 | JGI IMG/M metagenome (GOLD analysis project Ga0194112, IMG submission 146191) | Freshwater microbial communities from Lake Tanganyika, Tanzania - TA2015016 Mahale Deep Cast 400m | ecosystem: Environmental > Aquatic > Freshwater > Lake | place: Tanzania: Lake...
GCGCCGAGGATCATGTCGCCGCTCGCGCCGGAGAAGGGATCGAAGTACGCGATTCGGGTCATGGAGTTCTCCCGGTCGTGGCGGATCGCCGGAGGATCCGCGCGCGAAAAGGGGAGGCTACGGGGCGGGGGGGCGGAAGTCAAGCGGAGGGACTGTGTTCACAACGATCGGCGACGAGGCAGGTTAGAAAACGGAGCCCGCCGGCTCCGGCCTTCAGGCTGTACGCGGGATGAAAGGGTCCCGCGTTGACAGCCGGTCGAGGGAATTCGTATAATCGTCGGCTCTGTGGCGATCTACGCGGGCGCTCGGCACTCGTGTCGTCCCCGGGACGGGCCGGGAGACGGTCGCGGAATCTCCTGCGCACGGGGAGACTGCGCACACGGTGCGATGGATCTGCGTTGAGCCGCTGGCAAGTAGAGGGAGGAAAAGAGGCATGCGTTTCCCGCGAATGGTACCCGTTGGGCTCGCCCTCGGGGCGGGCGTCCTCGTGGCGCTTTCGCTCGCACCCGCGCGCGCCGCGGACGGACCCTCCGAGGCCGTCGCCCTCCTCGACAAGGGGGCCTATCTCTTCGACGAGGGGAAGATCGAGGAGGCCGCCGGTCTCTTCGTCCAGGCCGTCGAGAAGAATCCATCCTCCCGGGAGGCGTTCGAGTGGCTCGATCGCATCGGGTTCGACAAGGCGGTCCGCATGCTGGCGACCTCGGACAAGGAGACCGCGGGCCCGGCGGGGGCGGATGTCGCGCGCGCGATCGGATACCTCCTGCGGCTCGGCCGCGCCGAGGCGCGCGAACGGAGCGCGGATCCGGAGCGGATCGACAAGGTCGTCGCCGAGATCTTCGCGACGAAGGACCTGGGCGAGCGCTACAGGCTGATGGTCCGCTCGGCGAGCGTCCATGGCCGTTACCTCGTCCCGAAGCTCGTGCCGGTGCTCACGTCGACGGAGATGACGAAGCGGGCCGTCGCGATCCAGTTCCTCCGCTTCATCGGCCACGATGCGGTGCTCCCTCTCATCGCGGCGGCGGGGGGCGAGGATCCCGTCGTCCGCCAGAACGTGGCGGCCACGCTCGGTCACATCGGGCATCCGCTCGCCCTGGCGACGCTGAAGGCGCTCGGGGAGAAGGACGCGGACGCGCAGGTGAAGGAGCGCGCGGCCGCGGCGATCCGGGAGATCACAGGGAAGGGGCCCGAGGCCCTGCCGGCGGCGAAGGAGATCTTCCGCCGGGACGCGGTCGAGTACATCCTCGGCCGGAACGACCTGCCGAGGTTCTTCTACGAGCCCGCGGTCTGGGAGATGCGGGACGGACAACTCCGGACGAGGACGGTCGCGGACTTCCAGCTCCGAGGGATGATCGCGGACACGTTCCTCCGGAGCGCCCTCGCGCTCGATCGGGAGGATCTGGAGACCCACAGGCTCCTCGCGGCGAACCTGGCCGAGCAAGTGGCGCTCTACAGTAGTACTCGAGCGTACGTGGAGAAGGCCCAGCCCGAAGGCGCCGAGCCGATCCTCGCCCTGCTGAAGACGCAGGAGACGGCGATCGAACGGATGACCCACCAGATCATGGGGAGCTCGCCGCCGGTCCTGAACGCCGCCCTCGCCTTCGCTCTCTCATCGAAGCTCGACGACGGTGCGATCGAGCTCATCCGCCAGATCGCGGCGCTGGAGCTCTCGAAGACGGTCCTCACTTCCGTCTCCGATGCCCTGGTCGCTGAAAACCGGCGCGTGCGGCTCGAGGCGGCCCTTTGCCTCGCGCACCAGAACCCTACGATCGATTTCGCCAACAAACCGCGCGTCATCGACAACATCAAGGAGGGGCTCGTGGAATCCGGGGCGCGGAGCGCGCTCCTCGTCTTCGGCAACGCGGACAGCGCGGGCCTCTTCGCGGGCCACCTCCGCGATCTCAACTTCATCCCCTTCGTCGCGCGGGATGAGTACGCCGGGCTCCTGCGGGCCCGGGAGTTCCCGCCCAAGGATCTGATCATCATCGACACCGATCTCAAGGAGAAACTCGTCCCCGAGATGATCCGGCTCCTGCGGACCTTCCATCAGGTGAAGGATGTGCCGATCCTGGTCGTCAGCCACGCGAATACATTCGAGAACGACAAGGCCCGCTTCGAGGTCCCGGCCGAGAAGGTCTTCGTCATCTCGACGCAGGTCTCCAAGGTTTCGCTGCGCGACGATATCCTGGCGCCGCTCTTCCAGGACGCGAAGGATGGGCGGAGCGAGGCGGTCCGGATCGCCGCCCGCGCGGCGGAGGCATCGCTCTTCCTCGCGGAGCGTGCGACGACGTATCCGGTCGCCGGCCTCGGCGAGGCGCTCCTCGCCGTCATGGAGAAGCGTCCCGATGAGATCCGGATCCCCGCGGTGCGCGCGGCGGGCCGGCTCGGCCTGGAGGCGGCGCTCTCCCCCCTCATCGCGATCTTCCAGAACCGCCAGGAGAACAGCGTCGATCTCCGGGAGGCGGCGATGAAGGCGATCGGCGACATCCTCGAGCGGACGGGCAAGGGGATCGACGTCATCGACGGACTCCTGCCGGCGATCCACGAGGGCCTGAAGGGGGACGAGGCGCAGATCCGGAGGGCGGCGGCGCAGACCCGCGGCAAGGGCGAGCTCGCCCCCGACGCGCGCTGGAACGCGAAGGAGTGGGCGGAGCTCGATCCATTCCCCGCATCCTGAATACGGAGGGCGCGGCGGGAGGGGCATGGCGATCCGGGACGTCTGTCCGCACTGCGGCCACGCGATCTGCGTGCCCGATGACCTGCGCGGCGAGCGCGTGCCCTGCCCGGGGTGCGGCCAGCGGACCCTCATCCGGACCGAGGCGGAGCGACGGCGCGACGAAGAGGGCCGGGAGGCGAGGGCCGAGGCGCGACAGCGCGACCTCGAGCGGATCGCTCTCCTGGAGAAGCTGGAGGCGGAGCGCCCGGCGCTGTCCGATGACCCGGCTCCGCTCTCCCCGCCGGCGATCCCGGCGGGGGGGCTCGTCCCGCGCCGCCGCCGCCAGCGCGTCCTCGCCGACTTCACGCTCCTCGCGGCGTACGTGGTCGCGGCGCTCTCGCTCGCAGGAGCCGGACTGACGGTCTACCTCGGCATCGAGGGGGCGATCGCCCGGCCGACGGTCGTCGTCCTCGCCTGCATCGGGTGGGGTGTGGCCGGCGTCCTCGGCTTCGCGTTGCTCAAGTACGCGGGCGAGCTCGGGCTCCTGCTGGGGGAGATCGCCGAAGGGCTCTCGGCGGCGCGGAAGGAGCGCGCCAGGCAGCGGGATGAAGGGTCCCGCTAGTCCGGCAGGAGCGACTCGATCTGCCGGCGGGCCGACTGGGCGAAGTCATCCCCCATCTCCGGATCCCTGCCGGCTCCGCGCCGTGCCATCTCCGTGAAGAGCTTTCCGAGCTTCTCGCTGGCATCCTTCGCGTAGAGACGGACCATGCCGATCGTCGTCCGCTCATCGAAGACGGTCGCCAGGATCGTCCGATCGCCGACGAGCGTGAGCTGGATGCTGTCCCGCCGGCCCTGGTGGAAGAGGACGCTGAACTCCTCCTCCCCGAGGAGCCGCGCCATCTCGCGGGTCGCCGCGTAGCTCCCGGCGACGAGGGCGGAGACGGTCTGGATGTCGAAGTCCTCCGTCGCCCCGACCTTGGTCACCAGGTGCCCATCCTTGTCGATCAGGAGGTTGCACTTGGAGTCCGAGAGCGCGAGGAACTCCTTCAAGACGGCGTTGATCCGGTCGATGTCGTCCTTGTAGAAGACGAGCCTGCGTTCCCGGATGGAGTCCGTGTCGCTCACCGAATGCGTGTCTTTCATGGGACGGCCGTCCTTCGCGGTGCGGCTCTCCTTCACGGAATGGCTGTCGTTCGGAATGGCGCCCTCCCGGGGGCTCACCCCCTGGCCGTGGGCCCGGCCGCCTCGGCGGCCGGCGCGCTACCTCTGTACGTAACCAACGACCGGCGGGGCTCTCTCATCCGAGGAGTCCCGCGAAGTACGCACCCGCGAGAGCGCCGATGGCGGCGACCCCCGCGGCGATCCAGACCCAGGGGATCCCGCGCCGCTTCTCCGGCCTGCGCCATCCGGCGCCGGCGGCGGGGACGGCCCGATGCCGTTCGATCGGCCGGATGCCCTGCGCGGAGGTCACCTCTTCGCGGACGATCTGCGCCGCGGGCGCGGGCCGGACCGGGCGGGACGGCGCAGGCGGCGCGGATCCCGGGGACGGCGATCCCGCCGATGCCCGGACGCCCGGGGCCGACCCTCCCGCGGCGGGCGCAGCGCCCCCCGCCGGCGCCGGCGCACCCCCTCCCGCCGGAGCGCCCACCGTGACCGGCGCGGGGGCCCGCTCCCGTCCGCTCGCGGCCGCGCGGCTCTGCCGGTTCAGACTCTCGAGCACCATGGCCGAGAGCTTCTTCAAGGTCGGGAAGACACCGACGCCCGTCTTGGCGACGGCCTCGAAGTAGGGCACCCCCTGGGGATTGAGCTTCTCCTGGAGCTCCTCGATCGAGGCGAGGCCCTCCATGTCGCGCTTGTTGTACTGGAGGACGAAGGGGGTCTTCTTCAGGTCCATCCCGTATTCGCGCAGGTTCTCCTCGAGGTTCCGGAGGCTCTCGATGTTCTCCTCCATCTTGTCGCGCCTCGAGTCGGCGACGAAGACGATCCCGTCGGCGCCCTGGAGGACGAGCTTCCGGGTCGAGTTGTAGTAGACCTGGCCCGGGACGGTGTAGATCTGGAACCGGGTGGTCATCCCCGCCACCTTGCCCAGGTTCAGCGGGAGGAAGTCGAAGAAGAGCGTCCGATCCCCCTCCGTGGCGATCGACGTGAGGTCTCCCGTCGAGGAGGCCGGGGCCTTGGCGTGGATGACCTCGAGGTTCGTCGTCTTCCCGCTCAGGCCGGGGCCGTAGTAGACGATCTTGCAGTTGACCTCTCGCAGTGCGAAGTTGATCTGTACCATCGCAGGGACGCTCCCGGTTCAGGCGAATGGTCCCGCCAGGACGTTCCGCGCCCGCAGCTTCCGCGCCGCGTCGCGGAGGATGCCGAAGGTCTGCGCCAGATCGATCCCCCGGCCGGTGACCGCCACGAGATACGCGCCGTCGACCTCCACGAAGACGAGCCTCCCGTCGCTCGCGCCGAGCGAGACCTCCTGGAGCGTCTCCGGACGGCCGAGCGCGCCGAGCGATCGCTTCCACGAGCCGAGGAGCCCCGAGGCGAGCGCCGCCACCGGTTCCTCCTCCAGACCCGCGCCGAGGTCCGCGGAGGCGATGATGCCGTCCTCGGTCATCACCAGGCTCCCGCGGATGCCCGGCGTCTCGTTGAGCCGGCGAAGGATCTGCTTCATGCGATCTCCTCCGGCCCGAGGCCCGTGCCGACGAGGGCGGCGATCCGCTCCTCGAAGCCGTCGTCCAGGGATGCCCCATCGCCTTCCACGAAGACCGTGGCGGCGCCCCGGTCGACGATGACGAGTTTGCCTTCCGTCCCGGCGAGCCCGGCGAGACTGAAGATGCCGAGCGACATCCGGCGTGCGCTCACGCGACCGGCGTCGCGCATCGCCCGCAGCGATTCGACCTTCGCACCATCGCTGGAGGGCCGGGCGAAGGCGACCTCGCCGTCCGGGCCGAGGACGATGACCGAGACAACCCCGCGGGCTGCGAGGAGCGGGGACAGGTTCTCGGCGAGGCGAGCGCCGTCCGGGAGCGGCGTACCGATCCCGCGCCCGGCGTTCGCGGCCTCGTGCGCATGGAACGGATCCTCGTGGCGGGGAGGGCGTAGGCGCTCCGCGCGCGGGAGCGCGCGGACGATCTCCGCGATCCGGGGCTCCCTCGGGAGCACCGGCTCCGCTTCCGCCAGGATCCGGCGCGCGTCGTCCACGGCGCCGACCCGCGCGTAGAGGGCGGCGAGATGGATGAGCGCCCCGGGATCGGATGGCGCGATCTCGCGCGCCCGCAGGAGGGCCTTCTCCGCCGCGCGGCCATCGCTTGCCGCCGCCGTGCGCAGGAACCGGCCGTAGTGGATCCGGGCGAGGGCGACATGTCCCGCGGGATCATCCGGGAAGGTGGCGATCGCTCGATGCGCCGCCTCGATCGCCTGCTCCGCATCGCCCGAGAGCCGGTACACCTCGGCCAGACGGGCGAGGATCCCGGGGTTCGGGTCCTCGGCCGCCCGCCGGCGGAGCGCGGCGATCTCGCCGGCGGCGCCGCCGCGCGGAGAGTGAGTCCCCGCGCGAGATGTGCGGCCGATCCAGCGGACGAGTGTGCGGAACACAGGCGGTGCCCTCCGGAACCATGCACGCGGAACACGCCGAGTGGGGGATCATCCCGGCAAGGATACGATGGCCTGGCGGATGCGGTCAAACGCGCGCAGTCCGTACGCGGGATGAAAGGGTCCCGCGTCGGATTCCGTGCCCGTTTTCGTGCCCGTGCCCGGGCCCGGGCGACGAATCCCCCGCGCCGGCTGAATCCTCTGCGCCTCTGCGCCTCTGCGAGAGAAAGCGAGACGCCCGGGGAAGACCCTTGAGGGATCGGTGTCAATCCTCCGCGAGGGAGAACGCGTACAGCTTGTGGTCATCGCATCCGACGTAGAGCGCGCCGTCCGCCGCACAGAGCGGGGCGTGGATCACGCCGCCCACGGCGCGTTCCCAGAGGATCCGTCCGTCCCGGCCGTCGATCGCCACCACGCGATCCGAAGCCCCCACGTACACGCGCGATCGCCAGGCCGCCGACCCCCCCGTGATCGGGCGGCCGAGGTCGATGGACCAGATCGGACGGCCGTCCCCCCTCTCGATGGCATGGAGGCGTCCGTCTCCTGTCGCCACGTAGAGGCGGTCCTTCTCCGGATCGAGGGTCGGGGGAGCGAAGATGGCACTCCCGAGATCCCTCTCCCAGCGCGTCCTTCCTTCCCCGGCTTCGATCGACCAGACGACGCCCGCATCGGAGCCGGCGAAGCATGCATCGTCGCGGGCGGCGAGTCCGTGCCGGAAGGCCCCGCGGAGTTTCACGGTCCATGCGGGTTGACCGCGATCGGCGTCGAGGGCGCGGAGAGCGCCGTCCGCACCGGCGAAGAGGAAGCGGTCGTTCCAGAGGAGCGGCGCGGTCGCGCCCGCGGCCGGGTGCCGCCACGCGATGGCGGCCGTGCCGAGGTCGACGCCGTATACGTTCCCATCGGCCGCGGCGACGGCGACGATCCCTCTCGCGCTCGGCTCGCTCGGCGTCGCCTTGATCGCGGCCCCTTCCGGCAGCTCGATGCGCGCGACGCGCGCGCCGTCGGAGCGGCGAAGGACGTACAGGCACTGGTCGAAGCTCCCCGCGTAGACGGTATCTCCGCGGAATCGCATCGCGCCGGTCACATCGCCGAGCCCCTCGATCTTGAATCCCCAGATGCGCGAGCCATCGGCAGGGTTCACGGCGAAGATGTGGCCGCTGCGGGAGCCGACGAAGATCCTCCCCGTGCAGAAGGAGGGCTCGCCCTCGATCGGGCCGAGCGCGTCGAAGCTCCACGCGAGTTCCTTGCGGAGGCGGATCTCGATGCGCGGCCCATCGGTGACCGACACCTGCCGCTCCTCCGCGACGAAGCTCGGCCGCGCCACCGTGATCCGGAGCCGCTGGGACGGGACCGCCCGCACGACGACCTCGTCCGTCCCGGCCTCGACTCCGTCGACGAGGATCCGGGAGCCCGCCGGCGAGGAGGCGATGGAGATGGGGATCCGGACATCCGGGACGACCGGAGCCTGGGGGAATCGCCGGACGAGATCCATGTAGCCGCGCCACGCCTCGTCGAAGGCTCCGCGGGACTCCGCCGCCTTCGCCGCCCGCGCCAGCGACTCCGCCTCCTCGATCGCCTTGAGGAGCCGCCGCCGGTTCCTGTCCACGACGTCCTGGTGGGCGGGCTCGAGGCTGCGCCCAGCCAGATCGTCGTAGATGGCGAGCGCGGCCTTCCAGTCCCCGCGGGATTCGCTCATGGCGGCGCGCGCCATCAGCGGGGCCGGATCGGCGGGCACCGCCGGCTCTTCAGCCGGCGCCGGATCGGAGGGCTCCGCCACGGTTCCCGCCTCGGCGGCGAGACGGGCCAGCTCCTCCTCGATCTCCTTCTCGCCGATCCGGCCGGGGAATCGGCCGCGCGCCTTCGCCAGAGCGGCCCGCGCCCCCGCCGCGTCTCCGGCGGCGATCCGCTCCGCCGCGAGCGCACGGGCCTTCCGGAGCCCGACGTGCGCGCGGAGCGGGTCCAGGAGGAGCCATGCGCCTGCCGCGAGGATGGCGAAGGCCGCGGCGCAGCACGCGATCCGGAGCGCCGGCGCGCGGCGCTTCTTCGATGTGCGCCCAAAGGAGCGGAACGGGATGGCCTCGCCGACGTTCAACGCCTTGAGCTGATCGTAGGCGCGCTTGATCCGGTTCGGATCCCCTTCGGGCCCGAGTTCCTGGAGGACGTCGACGAGGAGCGGGACCGCGTCCGCGGGCCGGCCGGCGAGGACGAGGATCTCGGCGCATTCCTGCCGGAGCATCGAATCGCAGGGCAACTCGCCGAGGATCCTCGGGATCCAGTGCGCGGCTTCGGCGAAGGCTCGTTTGCGATGCGCCGCCGCCAGGAGCGCGCGCGCCGATTCGATCGCCTCCTTCGGCTTCTTCGCGGCGTGATGGAGGAGGGCGAATCGGACATGCGCGTCGATGTCGTCCGGGTTGATGTCCTGGAGCTTCACGAGGGCGTTCTTCGCCTGGACGAGATCGCCGCCATCGAGCGCGTGCTCGGCGATCGCCCGGTAGTGCGGGACCAGGACCTCCGGATCGACCTTCTTCTCCAGGCAAAGGACGAGCTTCTGGCGCATGTCGATATCGCCGGGCTCGTCCTGGAGGATCCGGGCGTACGTGTCCGCCGCCTCCAGGAGCTTGAACTTCCTCCGCAGGCGGTCGGCCAGCTCCCGGAGGCGTTCGAGATCGAGCGGCCGCGCCGCGCCGGCCTCCCGGAGATGGGCGAGCGCCTTCTCCACCGCGAAGCTCGAGAGGGTCGTCGCCGCGACGATGGAGCGGACGTTCCGTTCGCCGTCCAGGGCTTCGATGACCTCTCGCATCTCCTCCGGCGTGAGTCCGTCGGGAGGATCGGATGGGATCGGCGCGTTCGGGATGATCTGGAAGACGTCCAGATCGGATGGGACGGCCCGCCGGATGACCGTCCACTCGTCCTGGCGCCGGGCGACCTCCATGAGGATCCTCGACGCCGGGATCGTGAGCTCCCGGCCGAGGCCGTTCGGGTCGAAGAGCTCCAGACCGTCCGGCGGCGCGCCGAGGGTGAACTCGTAGCGCGCGTTCGCCCACCAGAAGACCTCGATGACGGATTCCCGAAGCTGTCGCGCGATCCTCCCCGACACCTCCTCGGGTGCAATGATGTGGCGTTCGACGAGGAAGTCGCCGGCGCACGCCGGATCGCCCGGCCGGGTGGCGATCAGGTTCCGGAACTGGGCGGGCGTCGCGATCTTGAGTTTCGCCAGCGCGGTCTCCAGGAGCTCGTGGTCGTCCCGGGCCGCGGCGATCGGCCGGACGCAGTCGCCCTGGAAGAGGAGCTTCCGGCGCATCTTCCCCGCCGAGATCGTGAGGATCCCTTCCTGTCGGTTCAGGTTCAGGGTCTGCACGATGTTCGTCAGGGGGATCTGACTGGCGTCTCCGCGAAAGGCCACGGCTCTCTCCCCAAGGTCCGACGCCCGCCGGCCGCGATCCCGGACGGCACATCGCAGGAATCCTTCCGGAGCATGCGCTGCCGGCGGAGGATCCGACGCGCTCGGAGTCCGGCGAAGACTACCGGGGCCGAAGGGAGGCGTCAAACGCCGGTCCCGGCCGGCGCGCCGGAGGGGCGTACGATCGGCGGCCGGCGGCGCGCGGATCCGATTTCCGGATGGTCCCCGGAGGATGGGGGAGCCCGGCGCAGGCGTTGTGGGATGAAGGGTCGCGTTCGGACGGCCAGGGGCCCGCCTTGCCCCGACTCGCGAGCGTGATACTCTTCTACGCCTTCCCGCAGGGGAGTCCCGCAGGGGAGGGACCTCGATGCGGCGACGGCGCGCACCTCGCGCGGCGGGGCGCGGGCGGCCGCAGGAGACGGCGTCTCGCCGGGCCGGCCCGAGTCCGTACGCGGGATGAAAAGGTCCCGCGTAGTCCGGTCGCCCGGCGGATGGGAAAGGAGTCCTCCCATGCACACCCGCCGAGGCTGGATCTCTTGGATGGCGACGGTCGCGGCGGCCACGCTCATCGGTTGCACGCGAAACGACGAGGCGCACGCGGATCGGGCGCCGGCGGCGCCGGCGGCATCGAGTGAAGCGACGGCCGCGACGCGCGCCGTCGCATGGACGCCGAGCGAGTTCCTCCGCGCCCTGCCGCGCCGGACGGTCGCCTACGTGTGCGTGCGGAATCTCGATCGCGCGTGGGACACGGCCGGCGAGACGCGTCTGGCGCCGATCCTCGCCGATGCGAGGCTGGGGCCGCTCGCCGCACGCATCGCGGGCGCGATCGAGGAGGAGTTCGGTCTGAAGGACGCGGGTGGGGGCGCGCTCCGCTCGCTGGCGGCGGCGCGGATCGAGCTCGCCGTGGTCGGCGTCGAGTCCATGGATCTCTCGTGGTCCGGTGCGCCGAACCTCGATCCCTTCGATGTCGCCCTCGCGGTGACCCAGGCGAAGGAACCCGCCGTCTGGGCGAACCTCTTCGCTTCGCTCCAGGATCGCTGGGTCCGCGCGGGCGCCGTCGTCGTCTCCGGCTTCCGCGCCGGCGCGTGGAAACTCCTGGAGATCGGGAAGCCGGGCTCGTCGATCGCCATCGGATCCGCGCCGGACGGATGGCTCCTCGGGACCAAGCGGGACACCATCGAGACCCTCGTGGAGCGATGGGGAGGATCGGCGGAGGATGGCCTCGCCGGCGTCCCGGCCTTCGCGGACGCCCGGGGACATGCGGGGAGCGATCCCCTCCTCTTCGTCTACGCGGACCTCCAGCGGGTCGTGCCCTTCGCGGAGATCCCGGAGTCGATCGACCGCGTGCTCGATGCGACGGGCATCGGCGCCCTCCAGGCGGTGGCCTTCAGCGCCGAGGTCGCGGGGGGCGTCTGGCGGGAGAGGATCCGGTTCCAGGCGCCGCAAGAATCGCGGGGCCTCCTCGGCGCGCTGCTCCCGCAAGGGACGGGCGTGTCGCAGGGGCTCCGCCTCATCCCGGAGCGAGCCCTCTCCGCTTCGGTCCAGCGCATCGACGCCTCCTCCCTGTGGGCATCGGTCCAGCGGATCATCTCGGGTCTGGATCCGCGCGCGGCCCAGACGTTCCATCAGGGCCTCGCCTCCTTCGAGACACGGTTCGGCGTCTCGGTGGAGCGGGACATCTTCGGCGCACTGGGGGACCTGCTCGCGAGCTACGTGACGACCGGCCCGGAGGGCGGCCAGGAGATGGTGTGGATCGTCGCGCTCCGAGACGCGGGGTCGTTCCAGCGTGCGGTCCAGGGGATCGCGAAGGGTGTCGGCATCCCCGCGCAACCCATCGAGGTCGCCGGTTCTCCGGCGCTCGCGCTCGCCGCGCCGATCCCGTTCCCCGGGATCCCCGGCGGCGCTCCGGGAGCGGCCATGCACCCGTGCCTGGTCTTCGCGCCATCGCACGCCGTCTTCGCGACGAGCCCCGGTGCGGCGCAGGGCTGCCTCGACCATCTCGCGCGCGGACGGGCCTCGATCGCCGATCGGCCCGAATGGAGGAAGGTCGCCGCCGGGCTGCCGGCGGATGGCTGCGCGATCTCGTACACCGATCTGGGCGCCGGCGTGCGCTCCCTCTCTCTCGCGCTCGCGCAGGTCTCCTCTGTGCCGGGGGCGCCGAAGTTCCCGATCGACATGAAGGCGCTCTCGCTCGACGGGGCGAAGGACGCCGGGCCGGCGATCGCGATCATCACGTCGGATCCTCGGGGATTCGCCCTCGAGATCGGATCGGA
>Ga0194112_10010087_pt1 | contig 11907 bp, 9 predicted proteins | sample TA2MahC400mmetaG_FD_146191 | JGI IMG/M metagenome (GOLD analysis project Ga0194112, IMG submission 146191) | Freshwater microbial communities from Lake Tanganyika, Tanzania - TA2015016 Mahale Deep Cast 400m | ecosystem: Environmental > Aquatic > Freshwater > Lake | place: Tanzania: Lake...
TGGCCGACAGGAGCTTCCGTTGCTACCTCGCCTTCAGCGCCACGCGGGTGCTCAGCCTGGGCTACCTCGGCCAATACGTCTACCTCTACCTCACCGACGTGCTGGGGAAGGACAGCCAGACGACCAACCTGCTGGCCCTCGTGGTGCCCACGGTGGTCTCGCTGCTGGTGATCGGGGCGTGGGGGCGGCTGGTGGACCGCCTGGGCTGCAAGCCCGTGCTGATCATCTGTTCCCTCGGCGTGCTGCACGGCTCCGTGTCGTGGATTCTGGTCACGCCGGCCAGCCTGTGGGCGGGCTACGTCGGCGTGCTGCTCTCCGTGGTGGCGTGGACCGGCCTGGATGCCGCGAGCTTCACCCTGATGTTGCGGATGAGCGCGTCGCACGGCGGCCGCCGCCAGGGGAGCGCCTACCTGGCGGTGAACAGCGTGGCCATCGCAGTGGCGGCCGCCCTCAGCGGCCTCCTCGGCGGCGCCGTGGTCAGTTGGCTGGGCGAGGACTGGCACGCGACCCTCCTCGGCTACACGGTCACGTACCACGGCGTCCTCTTCATCATCTCCGGCCTGCTGCGGCTGGCCTGGCTCCCCTGGCTCTTCCTCCTCCACGAGCCGGGCGCGCACACGCCCTCCGCCGCCGTGCAATACGTCCTCACCTCCGCCCACGCGAAGCTGCGCAAGGCGGTCCGCAGCCCCCTCGACACGTTGAGGCGGCTGGGGCGCGATGCGAACGACGGACGTGACCCCGACTCTGGAGTGCACTGAATGGCGCGCCAAGGGCCGCTGACGGATCTGCTCGTGCTCGACGTCACCCGCGTCCTGGCCGGGCCTTTCGCGGGCATGGTGCTGGCCGACCTGGGGGCCGAGGTGATCAAGGTCGAGCGGCCAGGCCAGGGGGACGACGCGCGCGCCTTCGGCCCCTTCCGCAACGGCGTGAGCGCCTACTTCGCAAGCGTCAACCGCGGGAAGAAAGGCATCACCCTCGACCTCCAGAAGCCCGCGGGCCGCGACATCTTCCTGCGTCTGGCCGAGAAGGCCGACGTGGTGATCGAGAACTTCCGCCCCGGCGTCATGGCGCGCCTCGGCCTCGGCTACGAGCAGCTCCGCGAGCGGAACCCGCGCCTCATCTACGCCGCCTGCTCAGGCTTCGGCCAGACAGGCCCCTATGCCCATCGCCCCGCCTACGACGCCGTCATCCAGGCGATGGGCGGCATCATGAGCCTCACCGGCGAGGAGGGCGGGCCGCCCGTCAGGGTCGGCGTCTCCATTGGCGACATCGCGGCCGCCCTGTGCACCGCCATCGGAATCCTCGCCGCCCTCCACAAGCGTGGCACAGGCGTCCCGCCTGTGGACCACAGGCAAGATGCCTGTGCCACCGGGCAACTGGTGGACGTTGCGATGCTCGACTGCCAGCTCGGCATCCTCGAGAACGCCATCGCCCGCTACTTCACGAGCGGCCAGACGCCCGGCCGACTCGGCACCCGCCACCCCAGCATCACCCCCTTCCAGGCATTCGGGACCGCCGACGGCTACGTCGTGGTCGCCATCGGCAACGACAAGCTCTGGGCAGCCTTCTGCCGAGCCATCGGACGCCCCGAGCTGCTCGCCGACGAGCGCTTCGCCGACAACCACCTCCGCACGCAGAACCACGCCGCCCTCGAACCCCTCATCCAGGCCGCCCTTCGGACGCGTCCGACCGCCGACTGGTTGGCCGAGCTCGAGCGCCTCGGCATCCCCTGCGGCCCGATCAACTCCATTGGCCAGCTCGCCGCAGACCCCCAGGTGGCGGCCCGCGAGATGATTCAGGAGGTCCTCGACCCCGTGGCCGGCCCGATGCAGATGGCGGGGGTGCCGATCAAGCTCTCGGCCACGCCCGGCGCCATCGCAGGCCCGGCGCCCGCCCTGGGCGAGCACACGGATGAGGTGCTCGTCCGACTCCTGGGCCTGAGCCCGGAAGCGTTGGCGCGCCTGCACGATGAGGATGTGGTGTGAGGGATGGGGCCGCGTGTCACTTCCGAGTATGGTCCCTGATTCTGCCAATCAGTCGCTTGCCTGTCTTCTCGTCCTCGTCGTCGTCCTCGTCGTCGTCGTCGAGTCGCCGGGCTTCTCCATCTTCCTGGTTCGACGACGAGGACGACGACGACAACGACGACGATTCAGGATGAAGGCGGGCGCCAGAATTGGGGCCACACTCGTCACTTCCCCCCGCCGGGCCTCTCCGCGATGCCCCAGAGCTCCGCGAGCAAGGCGTGCATGGCAGGGTCGTGCTGCTTGAGCTCGGCCTTGACGAATGGGTAGATGTCGTTCGTCCCGAAGAACGCCTCGGTGTTCTCGGCGAAGTACTCCTTCTGGTCGGTCATGGCGTAGTGCCGGCCGACCTGGCCGTTCCAGATGAGCACCTTGTCGTACGTCCCGCTCTTCTTGGCCGCGTCGTAGGCTTCCTTGACTTTCGGGTGCTCGAAGCCGAGGACGCGGTCGTGGTAGGAGTGTGCCAGCTCGTGGAGCACCATCCACGGCTGGTGGCGCACGGCGTTGAGGAAGTTCCGCGCGCTGCCGATCTCCACGGCCTTCGCCTTGTCGGGGTTGTAGCCGTTCGCCTTGAGCCATCCGACCGACGGGTGGTAGTGGGCGTGGCGGCCCTTCGGGTTGTCATACTCAAGCCAGAGGACGACTTTCTTGAGTTCCTCCAGGGCCTTGGCCGGCACCACGCGCTCGATCCGGTAGAGGTGGTTGTCCAGCTCCTTGAGCGACTCGTCGAGAAGCGGCTGGTTCTTCTCTTCGAGCAGGTCCTTGTGGACGCGAAGCGTCCATCCCCGGAGCTGGCGTGGCTCGTAGTGTGCCGTCGGCCCGTCGGGCGGCCGCGGGGCCTTGGGCTGGGCCTCGCCGGCAACGGCGACGCCCAACGCCACAAGGAAGGACAACCCGATCACGATGGTAGGTTTTTCCATGCGAGACTCCACTTCGGTAGTGCTCAAGGTGCTCCGGCGCGACGGACCCGGCGGAAATGGCTCAGGCCCGCCAGGTAGATGTCGCGCCCAACGAAGGCAATGTGCCCGGTGTGGCCGACCTTGCTGAGCGCCGTCACGCCCAGCGTCTCAGGGTTGATCCGCACGAGGAGGTCGTCGTAGAGCGTGTAAACCTGGCCGTCAGGCCCCTTGATGAAGTCAATGTGGCCGAAGTACTCGCGCGGCGTCGCCAGAGTGCCGGGGAACTCGACGCTTCGCGTCACCGCGCGCGTCTTCAGGTCCACCGCGTAGAGCGTGCTGCCCGCGCCGCCGCCCGGGCGGCGATTGGTGGCGAGGAGCAACTCGCCCGGACGCCCCTCGACCACCATGCCGCACGAGTCCATCTTCGGGAACGGCTCGATGCGGTCGGTGGCGGGATTGTAGCGATAGACGGCGGCCGGCCCCCAGAGGCCGAAGTAGAGCCGCCCATCTGCCCCCCAGGCCTGCGACCAGGGGTCGCTCAGGCCCGGGAACTCCTCGACGCGGCTCTTGCCCGTGGCGAGGTCGAAGAACACGACCTGCATGGGCCGCGGGCTGCGGATGGCGGGCGTGTGGAAGAAGAGCGCCGTCGCCCCGCCGTCGGCCCTTGGCACGAGCAGCGGGTCGGGCCGCTTCCGCGTCACCGCGTCGCCCGGCACCTCCTCGCAGGGCAGCAGGCCCCCCGCGCGCTCGGCGATGCTGCCCAAGCCCTCCTCGCCCGCAACGGCCCATGCCACGGCGAACAGACGGGCCACCGCCGCGCGCTGTCGTGTGGTCATTGATCTCTCAAGTCGAAACGGAGGCTCCTGCCGTCCAGGAGCAGGACGAACTCATTGAGCACATCGCGCCCCACGAGCAAGCTCGTAGACGGTCGGGCTCTCCTCCACCCGCGCGATGAGAAGCACGTCGGAACCGAACTGGCGGTACATTCTGAGGGCAAGCGCCCGGTCGTCCGGGCCGTGGCCGACCAGGCGGCCGCCACGGATAGCCACAAACTGGCCTGCGTACCGGCGCAGCAGCAGGGGGAGTTTGCGCCGGAATGCCGCCTCCTCCCTCGCGAGCCGCTGTTCCGGAGACGCCGGACGGGCGGGTGGTTCCTTGACCTGCGCCATACTTACTCCTCCAGATTGGCCCCCGGCATTATACGCTCCGGCGGCGATGCTCACAAGCGCGCGTTAGCGCGAAGCAGGGGCTACTCCTGACGCGAGAGCGTGCGCAGGCCGTCACGGACGTCCACCACGGAGAACATGACCACCATTCGCTGGTTGTGGCGCAGGATGCCGATGGTCGCCATGTCGGACTCGAGGGCTTCCCAGCGGCCGACCATGTAGACCGTGCCCTTGCCGTCGGTGATGAGGTCGCCGGCCCACATCGGCTTGCGGCCCGCCTCGTCGGTGATCTCGCCGTGGTCGAAGTGCTCGGTGGGCTTTGCGACGGCGGCACTCATCAGCCGCAGCGGCGCATCGGACTTCTCGCGCAAGGTCCAATAGAACCTCCCGCCGCCGAGGGCGAAGCACTCGATCCTCTGGAGCGGGTCCACGTCGCATACTGGGGCAAAGGTCTTGGCACCGCGCGGGGCCTCGCGGGAGTCGAAGACCCACATCTTGCCGGCCATGATGATCAGCGCTCTATCTGCGTCGAGGGGCTGGGCGGCCTTCCAGGGGTCCCTGCTGCCTGACGCCACGGCGGCTTCGGGGAGGGCGTCGGGGAAGGTCTCCACCTTGCCCGCCGCCGCCCGGCCGACGCAGAGCGCCCGCTCGTAGCGGGTGGTGAGCCAGCAGTCGCCGCGGCCGTCCACGAAGCAGGCGAACGACGGCGGGCCGTGGTCCTTGCGGTTCTTCCAGGGCGCCACCAGGCCGGCGTCCTGCTTCTTCCCCGACGCGATGTCCACGCGGTAGAGGCGCGAGCCTTCGCCCTCGTAGAAGGGCGTGGCGTAGAACCAGATGGCGGCGCCATTTCGGATTTCGGATTTCGGATTTCGGATTTCAATCCCCGATCTGCTTTTCGCGTCTTTTCCGCGTGTTTCGCGGGCGACATCCAGGCCCAGGACGCAGTAGTTCGTGAAGTTCGGATGGATGACGCCGAAGTCGCGGAACTTGCCCGTGGCGAGCTGGTAGCCGACCAGGTGGCCGCCGGTGTATGCCTTGCGGCCCTCCTCGGTGTAGTTGGCCAGGTGGGTGCCGAAGTAGAGCCAGCCCTCGTGCTCGACGATGGGGCTGTGGATTTTGCCCTGGGGCGGGGTCTTCGCGGGGTCCTCACCGCAGACGGTGGTGATGTTCTCGATCAGCAGCTTCAGCGTCGCGGTCTGCGGCTCGTAGCGGAAGAAGGCGGCGCCGAGGTTGGGATTGTGCGACCCGCCGCCGACGTAGACGTTGCCGTCCGACGCCGCGATCATCCCCTGCCACTGGCCGTCGAGCAGGCGGATGTGGCTGTTCAGGGCGTGGTTCGCCAACTGCACGCGGCGCGAAGGGGCGGGCGGCTGCTCGCCGGCCATGACGGCTGTCGCGGCGCACAGCGCAGCCGCCAATGACAGACAGGCTCCCAGTCTCACTATCGTTCCTCCTGCTGCCGTGGTGGAGATGCCGAGTAGCATTGTAGCCGATACGCCACGCCCGTCAAGGTGGCCTCGGGAGAGGAGTATGGCCCCCGATTCTGGTAGACGCCTCTTTTCTCTTAAGGCGGCCCGTGGCCGCAACCAAAGAGGATGATTGGATGTATGGATGAATGGATGATTGTCTGACATTCATCCACCCATCCATTCATCCATCCATCCTCGCCAACATGTGCGCAAGACGCGCACGAGTCACGACGGAAGGTTCTATCGTCCTCGTCCTCGTCCCTCGTCCTCGTCCTCGACTCCGTCGGCGACAGGCCAAGAGAATCGAGGACGAGGGACGAGGACGACGGACGAGGACGACTGAAGAGGTGCAAGGCCGCCGCCAGGATTGGGGGCCATACTCTCGGGAGAAGGGGCGGCGGGGTTGACAGGCGGGGGAAGTGTGGTAGAATCCCTGCGGCAATCCGCAGAGGAGATGAGGGTGCGAAACGCGAGCTCGGCCTGTCTCAAGGGGCTACTGATGGCCACGACTGTGGGGACGGCGGGGGCAGGGGCGGAGCGCGGCGAGCCGCTGTGCATCAGCGGCATCTATCCTGGCCTCGCCGCGCTCTCGCAGGCGAAGACCGAGTGCGGCATCGGGGCCGTCGTGCCCTGGGCGGGGTCCCTCTGGTTCATCACTTACCCCGCTCACTATGGGGACGGCCGCCTCTGGCAGGTCAAGACCTGTGGCGAGCTGGTCCAGCGCCCGGAGAGCATCGGCGGCACCCACGCGGGGCGCCTCATCCACCGCGAATCCAACCAGCTCGCCATCGGCCCATACTTCATTGACGACAAGGGGAATGTCAAGGCGACGAAGTACCAGGCCCGCGTCACCGCCATCATGCGCCACCTGAGCGACCCGGCCAACAAGGTCTACGTGTTCGACATGGAAGGCGGCTTCGCCGAGGTGGACGTGCGGACGATGGCGTTCAAGGAGCTCTTCAAGCTCCAAGAGCGCGGCGTCACCGGCACCCACGGCAAGGGCGGCTACACCGGGCAGGGGCGGGTGGTCGTCGCCAACAACGGCCGCGGCGGCGCACTCGCCGAATGGGACGGCAAGGCGGCGAACTGGAATCTTGTCGCGCGCGACTTGTCCTGCGAGGTCACTGGGCCGGGCGGCATCCTGGGCGCAGCCGACGGCCTCAGCCCCGACATCCCGCTCTGGTCAACAGGCTGGGACACCCGCTCGCTGCTCCTGAGGGTGCTGGACAAAGGGGCGTGGCACGTATATCGCTTCCCCAAGAGCACTTACACCCACGAGCCGCAGCACGGCTGGTACACCGAGTGGCCCAGGATCAGAGAGGTCGGCGGCGGACGCTACCTGCTCGACTTCCCCTCGATGTTCTATCACTTCCCTGGCGACTTCCGCCCGGGGAAGACCGCCGGCTTCCGCCCCATCGCCACCCACCTGCGCATGGTGCCCGACTTCTGCGACTGGAACGGGCGCCTGGTGCTGGCCTCGGACGACACGTCCGTGATGGGGAACCCGCTCGGCGGGCAGCCGCAGTCGAACCTCTGGTTCGGCTCGCTCGACGACCTCGGGCTGTGGGGGCGGCCCGCCGGCTGGGGCGGGCCGTGGGTGGGCGACGCCGTGAAGGGCGGGACGCCCTCCGACCCCTATCTCCTTGACGGCTTCGAGGGGCGGGTGCTCCACCTGTCGCACCGGAGCGCATCCGAAGTGGCGTTCGACATCGAACTCGACGTGGCCGGCGATGGTAAGTGGAGCAGTTACAAGACCTTGCGTGTTCCGCCAGCGGGCTACAGTTGGCACGACTTCCCCGCCGATCTCCGCGCCGTGTGGGTCCGGGTGACGTCTGACAGGGAATGCGTGGCGAGCGCGTACTTTCACTACTCCACGCCCGGCCACAAGTCCTATGATACCAAACGCTTCCAGAGCCTGATGGCGATTGGAGACAAGGCGCCGCACACCGATGGCGCGCTCATCCCCCACGCCGACCGCCTCTGGTTCCAGGCCGAGGCAGTGGGCGGCGATGGCAGGCGGGGTGGGCCGAAGCTCCTGGTGCTCGACAAGGATGCCGCCATCCGTCCGGCCGACAAGTCCCCCGCCGCTGAGGAGGCGGCTGCCCTCCTAAGTAAGCTCCGCGACTATACTTATGGCTTCACCATCGGCCACGACGACGCCTCCGTGGTCGTCAAGGCCAAAGGCAAGACGTTTCGCCTCCCGAAGGGCGACAAGGCGTATGATGCCGCCCCCTGGTTCCGCCGCATCCGCGAGGTCGTGACCGAGCGCTACCTCCTGAATGCCCACGGCACGTTCTACGAGGTGCCGCGCGACGATCCCGCCGGGGTCCGCCCCGTGGCGACGCACAACCGCTGGATAGCGGATTACTGCACCTGGCGCGGACTGCTCGTGATGTCGGGTGTGCTCGCCGGTGCGAAGCCCGATGGCAACTGCTTCACAAGTGCCGATGGGCCAGGCATTTGGCTCGGCGGAGTCGATGACCTCTGGCAGCTCGGAAAGCCCCGCGGCCAGGGCGGCCCCTGGCTCAAGACACCCGTCAAGGCCGGTCAGCCATCCGACCCTTACCTCATGACCGGGTTCGACAAGAAGTCGATCGAGCTCTCTCATGATGCCGCGTCGGAAGTGGCATTTAGTGTAGAGGTGGACTTCCTCAACCGCGGCGTCTGGCGACCCTATCAGGAGTTCCATGTGCCTGCGGGGCGGACCGTGCGGCACGAGTTCCCGCCCGGCTACAGCGCGCACTGGCTGCGCCTGACCGCGAGCAAGGATTGCGCCGCCACTGCGTGGCTGGCCTATGAGTGAGCGTTCACGAAGGATGGCTGGGCGGGGCGGATCGGCACCTGGGCGAGACGGGTTCTCAGCCCTGCGTCGAAGAGGGAGCTACAACTCGGGCAGATGAGCCAGATCGCCGTGTCGTTCCCGTGCCTGTCGGACGCGAGGCGCTTCAGGCTCAGGTGGAAGCCGTTCTGGTAGCCGCATTGGGGGCAGGCGTGTTGCCACGCTTCGGCATCCAACGCCCTGGCTTCTGGCATGCGCTTTCTCCTTGGCGCCTGGCGTGACCCATAGATTAAAATACGTTAGTGCAAATTGCGGGCCGGGCCGACAGCGCGCCGTAAGTGCTTGACAGCGCTGAGCGAACAAGAACAGCAGCCGGCCGGGCTGAACCGTTTGGTGCACAGGCGGACGAGAAGGGAGACAGGCGTGAGGAGTGCGGATTCCTCGGGCGGCCGGGGAGGGCCGTAGCCTGAAGTGCGCGGAAAACTCTTGACAAACGGATCCTGCCTGGTACAATAGTGAACGGAGACGGCGAGGCGGCGTGAGGAGGCGGGCGCCCGGCCGGCCTGCTGGTCCGCGGGGCGATGGCTGGGTTGGGCATGAGGCTGCGCCATCGCAGGCACTCAACCGCGGACAGGGGGCCACCCGCGCGGTCAGCCGCGGCCGAGTTGCTTCAGGGAGCGCGCCGGCCTGGTCGGGCGCCACGATTCGTGGCGCTCTGTGAATGGCCTGTCCTGGGTGGTAAGTGTCGAGAACACAAGCACTTATGTGCAGGCCCGGAATGAGGTGCAACTAAACGTTGCGCAGGCGAAAGGCGTCGTAAGGCCCCGGTTTCCGGGGAAGTCCGACCCCTTCAACATAAAGGAGTTATCCGCAAACACTTAGGTTCACAGGACGATTCGCTCGCCTTCCGGAGAAACGGCACACCGTTTGCGGCTTCCGGCCCACATGAGCCGGGCAAGGAGTGGAGAGCCGACAATCCGGGGGTGAGCCATGGCGACGCAACTCGAGCGTGTGGTCCAGCCGGGCCACGAGGCGGCGTCGGCACTCGACGCGGTGATGAGACGCCATTTCCTCTTCGAGACCTATGAGGACATGGCGGCGCGCGCGGGGCTGACGCCAGAGGAGGTGGAGGCGCGTTTCCGAGAGCTGTTCTCCTGCGGCATCCGCAGGAAGCGCCTCGAGGTCAGGCGGGCCTACATTGCGAGCGGGCCGCGGCTGCCCGACGACGATATCGGGCGCAAGCTCGGCATCTCCCGCAAACAGGTCGTCGAGATACGCTCCCAGTTGCGCCAGGGCGGCCTCTACGACGGCCGGAAGCCCGGCCTGCCGACCCGCGACGGCGCCCAGCGCCGCCGCGCGCGGCACGGCTACATCCTCGAGCACTATGGCGCGCAGACCAAGCAGCAGATCGCCGAGGCGCTCGGGGTGTCGGCGGAAACCGTGCGGCTGGACTTCGGCCAACTGCGTCGCCGGGGGCTGGTCCAGCCCCTCTACAAGTGCCGCTTGGACCACGTGGCGGCGCACCTGGGCGCGCCCGAGCGCCAGACCGCCGCGGAACTCGGCATCAGCATATACGGCGTCAGGTTCATCAAGCGGAAGCTCCGAACACTGAGGGCAAAAATGAACCTTCTTCGGTGCCAGGTCGAAAAGGAAATCAAGAACCGCTACGCCCCGGCGACCGGGGAGTACATCGTGGACTGCATGCGGCGCGCGCTCAACGTCCTTGAGCTCCCGCAGCAGCGGGTGCTCCTGGAGAACGCGGGGCGCTTCAGGGACGGCGAGCTACAGCCCATCTTCTGGCACCTCGTCCGCACCGACGTCCAGGGCCGCGCCCGCATCATCCGCAAGATCGAGTCCGGCGTCACCGACCTCAAGGAGCTCGAGCGCACGAACTGAGCCATCCCCCGGGCCGCCCCCACGACCCGCCGCGTGTCCCCCCACGCCGCGGGTCGTTGCATGCACGGGCCGGGGCACGGCTTGACACGCGCAAGCCACTGCCCTATCATGCAAGCAGGACGTGGGACAAGCAGGACCCTGGGAACAAGCCGGTGCCTTCCCCATGAAGCCACCTCTCCGCACTCCGCATCCTTCACTCTCCACTCCTCACTCCTCACTCCTCACTCCTCACTCCCCCCTCCGCATCGGCACGCGCGCGAGCAAGCTGGCGCTCACCCAGACCCAGTGGGTGGCCGACGCGCTCGTGGCCGCACACCCCGGGCTAACCTGCGAACTCGTCCACATCACCACCTCGGGCGACCGCCAGCGCACCCAGCCCCTCCCCCAGATCGGCGGCAAGGGCCTCTTCACCAAGGAGCTCGAGGAGGCCCTCCTGCGGGGCGACGTTGACCTCGCGGTCCACAGCTTGAAGGACTTGCCCACCCAGCTTCCCGACGGGTTGGTTGTGGCCGCCGTGCCCGCGCGCGCCCCGGCCAATGACGCCCTGATCGTCAGAGGACAGAGGACAGACGACAGAGGACAGACGGCAGACGGCAGACGGCAGACGGCAGAGGACGGAGGACAGAGGACAGAGGACAGACGGCAGACGACAGACGACAGAGGGAACATGGAAGAGGAGCGAGGGGCGGATTTGCTGTCATCTGCCATCTGTAGTCTGTCGTCTGATGGCCGCGTCCCGCGTCTGGGAGGTCCCTTGGCCCTGCTCCCCCACGGGGCGCGCATCGGGACCAGCAGCCCGCGGCGCGCGGCGCAACTGCGCCTCGCCCGCCCCGACCTCGCCGCCGTGCCGATGCGGGGCAACCTCGACACGCGCCTGCGGAAGCTGGCCGAGGGCCAGGCCGACGCCATCGTCCTGGCCCTCGCGGGACTGGTCCGCCTGTCGGCTGTCATCTGTCCTCTGTCGTCTGACTTGCTGATCGAGGCCCTGCCTTTCGAGCTGATGCTGCCGGCGCCGGGGCAGGGGGCGCTCGCCATCGAGGCCCGGGCCGGGAGCGAGGCGGCGGCGCTCGCTCTGGCGGTCTCCGACGCGGCGGCGACCGCGGCCACGGCCGCCGAGCGCGCCCTCCTCGACGCCCTGGGGGGCGGCTGCTCCATGCCGCTGGGGGCCTATGCGGAGTTGGCCGAGGCGCAAGAGGAAGATCGAGGACGAGGACGAGGGACGAGGACGAGGACGAGGACGAGGACGATTGGGTCGGAGGGCGGCATCCTTCGCCTGCGCGCCGTGCTCCTGCCCCCCGACGGCTCATCCGCCCGCCGCGCCGACCGCACCGGCCCGGCCTGCGACCCCGAGGGGCTCGGACGGGCCGTGGCACACGACCTCAGCCAGCCATCCTAGGTAGTTTCTGTTGCGGAAAGTGGAAGGGGCTGCTGCCCCAGTCACGGGCCAGAGGCCTGTGCCACCAAGCCCCTTGTCTCAGCGGTGGCACAGGCGTCCCGCCTGTGACCGCACTTTCCGCAACACAAACTAGGCCCAACTCAAGCGTGTTTTTTTGCGGAACCCGCGAAAAATGGCTCGAAATGCCCGATCCCTGTGGGTAGAATATGTTTGACGGAAAACGCTTCTTCCCTCAGGAAAGGGCATTTCGAGTGAAGATCAAGGATACCAGAATTCTGGTG
>Ga0194112_10010094_pt1 | contig 11902 bp, 10 predicted proteins | sample TA2MahC400mmetaG_FD_146191 | JGI IMG/M metagenome (GOLD analysis project Ga0194112, IMG submission 146191) | Freshwater microbial communities from Lake Tanganyika, Tanzania - TA2015016 Mahale Deep Cast 400m | ecosystem: Environmental > Aquatic > Freshwater > Lake | place: Tanzania: Lake...
CTACGCCGCGCCGTGGGTGGCCGACTGGAACCGCGACGGCCGGCCCGACCTGATCGTCGGCGAAGGCACCTACTCCGCCAACAGCGTCTGGATTTACCTCAACAGCGGCTCCGCCCAAAACCCCATCTTCGAAGAAGGCTCGAAGTTCCCGCTGGCCTACGGCGAAGGCAAGGAACAACTCACGCCCATCGTCACCGACTGGGACGGCGACGGCATTCCCGATTTGCTCGCCGGCGAACGCGAGGGCCGGCTAAGTTTCTTCAAAGGCAAGAAAACCGCCGCCGGCACCAGCCTCGCCGCCATCCAGGGCAAGGCCGCGCCCACCCTGCTTGACTTCACCGAGTATATCCCGGTCGGCGGCCCGACCAACACCTTCATCCACCCGATGGTCTGCGCCTATCCCTGCGACTGGAACGACGACGGGCTGACCGACCTGCTCTTCGGCCGCAACGACGGCCGCGTGCTCATCGCGCTGAACACCGGCAGCAAAGGCAAACCTGTCATTGGCAAACCCGCGTTTGTGACCGGCGTGGACACCGAGAAAGACAGCCAGCAAGCCGTTGGCTGGGGCTATTCCTACTCACGTTTCTCCAACTCCTCCTTTCTGGCCGAGACGTTGGAATCCGACGCCGGCGCGGGCGGCGAGCAAATCAGGCCCAAGAGCGGCAAGTATCTGCTGAAGTGGTCCTACCTGCACGGCTATCCCGGCTACAACATGTGGTGGGAGGCCAGCGCCAGTTGGGGCGGCTACTGGCTCAGCCGCGACTGGGAGATCGGCGGCAAGTGGCTCAGCAACGTCACCGCTCCACTGACCATCGGCAAGACCTACACCCTCTCCTTCTGGTATCGCGGCCAGGACATCCGCGTCAACTGGTTCCTTGGCATGGTCGAGGTGGTGGACAATCCTGCCCGCCGCGGCACCGCCAGTTGGGAGGTCCACAAAGTGGACGGCCAGGTCGCCGCCAGTCCCTCTTGGCAGCAATTCACCCGCACCTTCATGATCCCCGGCTCCAAAGCCAGCCGCGGCGAGTCATGGCCCTTCCAGTTCTTCCTCCAAATGGTCGGCACCGGCAAGGTCTATCTCGACGACTTCCAACTCACCGGCCCGCAGTAGGAACGCCGCAGCAGCGGCGGAGTGATGGAGTATTGGAGTAATGGAGTCTTGGGGCAATGCGGCAACTCACTCGTCGCGTATCTGACACGTTCTGTAGGCGCCGACGTAAGGAGGCGAGTGGCTTTGTTCAATGACAAAGCGACTTTGCCGACTGACAAACTGAGTTTGCAGGCGAACAAACTGCCCTTGTCGGTGGACAAACCGGCTTTGTTGATGGACAAAGCCCGTTTGTTGACTGACGGACCGGCTTTGACAGGAGGGAAACCCGCCGGAGAAGACCAGCCTCCCCCAAAGTCGTCCGTCCCCATCCGCATGACACCGCCCCCCAAAAAAGGTGGAGCGCGTTCTCCGAACGCGCTCATCCTTCAACCAACAACAGCCACCGCGTTCGGAGAAGGGCGCATCCGCGCACTGCCCCCAATCAGCCCTGACGCTGGGTTTGGAGTCCCGGCTTTAGCCGGTTGTATGTGAAGGGTTGGAGGTTGCTGAAACCGGCTAAAGCCGGGACTCCAAACCCTGCACACATCCGACTTCTGCAAACGCGGATTCGGGGGCAGTACCCGGGTGCGCCCTTAGCAGAACGCGGTCCACCACAGCAGTTGCCGGCGGGGCCGCAGAGGATGTAAGATGCCAGCCATGCTCTAGGAGTGATGCGATGAACACCCCACCCATGACCAGCCGCCAACGAATTGCCGCCGCGATGGAGCATCTGGCGGGCGACCGCGTGCCGGTGATGTGCCAGCTCGCGCTCGGTCATTACTTTCTCAACACCGGCCTGCCGCCGCACCGCATCTGGTTCACCAGCGAGGGCTTCGCCGAGGCGCTGGTGATGCTCCAGCGTCGCTACCGGTTCGACGGCATCCTCATCAACCTCCCCGGCCGCCCCGCCGACATCCTCGACGAGGTGGTCACGATCCAGAAGACCGCCAAGGGCGAACTACTGACTTGGCGCGACGGCCACGCGACACTGGTGCCTTGGGACGACAACGCCAGCCTGTTGCCCGCCGACCCCTCCAAGCCGCAGCGGGCGGACTTCGACACGATTGACCCCGACAACCTCGACGGCCTCGACGCTCTGTCCGGCTACGTCTGGAACACCTACCATATCCCATGGCTCGCCGGCAAAACCCGGCCCGGCCCGCTGAACAAAGTGCCCGACTATTTCTTCCGCACCATTGACCTCGTCCGCGCCGCCGTCGGCGACGATCTCTCCGTCCACGGCGAGGTCTTCTCGCCCTTCACACACTTCTGCGAACTGTTCGGCTACGAAGCGGCCCTGATCGCCCTACTGACCGACCCGCCCAAGGCCCACGCGCTGCTCGACCGGCTCACGGTCGCTTCCGTCACGTGGGCGGTCGCGCAGGCCCGGCGCGGCGTGGACGCGGTGCTGAACTCCTCCGCGTTCGCCGGCGGGTCGTTCATCTCGCGCGAGATGTATCGGGAGTTTGTGACGCCCTACGAACGCCGCCTCAGCGACGCCGTTCGCGCCTGCGGCGTGCCGATCTACACCCACACCTGCGGCAAGATCGGCGACCGGCTCGACCTGATGGTGGAAACCGGCGTGGACGGCCTCGACACCCTCGACCCGCCCCCGCTCGGCAACGTCGAACTGGCCGAGGCCAAGCGCGCCATCGGCGACAAGCTCTTCATTAAAGGCAACATGAACTCCGTGGCGCTGCTGAACTACAAAACGAAGGAGGAAGTCATCGCCGAGGCCACAAACTGCCTGCGTGTCGGCTCCCCCGGCGGCGGCTACATCCTCAGCACCGCCTGCTCGGTCGCCCCGCGCGTGGAACCGTGGAAGTTGGAATTGTTGGTGGAGTTGGCGGAGAGCGTCCCGCAGGCCGCTGCCTGACAAGCGAGACCTTTCACCGGCGGCAATGGGTCGGTCGTGTGTTATACCGGTTGGCGTTTGGGACTGCACTATTGCTGTAGCGGCGGTCTGTGACCGCCGGCTGTTCGTTTCGCGAAGGATTTCGGCGGTCGCAGACCGCCGCTACAGTGCAAAAGCAAACTTCAAATGGTATTACTTCCACGGCCACCATGCGGCCAGCAACGGCGCGATGGCCAGGGCGGGCAGGAAGTTGGCGATCGGCAGGCGCTTGATCTCCAGCAGCATCAGTCCGATGGCGACGATCATCAGGCCGCCGGTGGCGGTCATTTCGTCTATCATCATCGGGGTGAGCGTGCGTTGCAGGGGCGCGGCGGCGAGGGTGAGGCTGCCTTGAATGATCAGCACGCTGCCGGCGGAGAAGAGCACGCCCCAGCCGAGTTCGGCGGCGAACACCATTGCTGCGAAACCGTCCATGCAGGCTTTGATGGCCAGGGTCTTGAAGTCGCCGCTGATGCCGTCCTGTATCGAGCCGAGCAACGTCATCGGGCCGACGCAGAAGAGCAGCGTGGTGGTGATAAAGCCCTCGCTGAAGCGGTCGTGCCAAAGTGGGGCAGGCGTCTCGCCTGCCGAGTGGTTTGTGGATGAGCCAGCGAGACGCTGGCTCCACACTTTGAACCGCGTCTCCAACCATCGGCCCAGCGTATCGAGACGGTCCTGCAGGCGCCACCATTCGCCCAGCAGCGCGCCGAGGAGCAGGCTGCCGAGGACGATGAAAATCTGCCGGGTTTTCAGCGCCATCTGGAGGCCGAGCAGGATGGTGATGAGACCCAGTCCCTGCAGGACGATGCGTTGGAACCGCTGCGGCAGCGCGCGACGGAGGACCAGCCCGACGGAGCCGCCCGCCAATACGGTGCCGACATTGATGAATGTGCCAACCACGCGCGCGACTGTAGCGGCGCAGTCGAAGGTTGTCGAGGACGCGGAACAAATGCAGCCGAACGCGCCAGCGTTCGAAACAAACGGCGAACCGAACGCTGGCGCGTTCGGCTACGTGTCGGACGATTTGAATTGCACCCGCTATGGAAGAATGCGGTTTCGGCTCAGCGCTTGTCGAGAACGCCGGTCGCGGCGGCGGGGACGATCTGGACGGGCGGCGGCCCCGGCTGGCTCGAAGAAGCGTCGGAGCGCGGGCCGCTCGACGCGACGGCGGGTTTGCGGGTGGCGACACCGAAGGAAACTTGGTTCACCTGGTTGGAGCGCAGGACCTGCATTTGGACCTGTTCGCCGATGCGCATGTAGAACATCGCCTCGGTCAGATCCGCGAGAACACGAACGGGTTTCTGATTGACTGCCAACAGGAGGTCGCCGGGTTGCACGCCGGCTTGCGCGGCGACCGTGCCGGGCACCACTTGGTCAACACGAATGGCCGGTTGAAGAGCAGCGTTGGTGCCGGCCCGAACGACGACCTGGCTGACGCCGATGCCAAACGATCCGTAGCGCGGCTCGCCGAACTGGCGCAGATCGGCCGCGACGCGCTGGGCCGCGGACGCCGGCAGGGCCAGCGCGAGACTGGGCATCGGGGCCGAGGAACCGTAGAGCATGCCGACAACTTCGCCGCGCGTGTTCAGGAACGGCGCGCCGATCTCGCCGGGGCTGGCGTTGACGCGAGTCAAGATCACGGGCGTGTAGCGATACATTTCCACGCTGCCGACGACGCCAACGGTGGGCAACGGTGGCAGATCGCCGGGAAAACCGAGCATGGTGACAAACGAGCCGACTTTCGGATAACCCGTCGTGTTCAACTTCAGCGCCGGGAACTTCACCGTGGGCGGCAAACCCGTCAAACTGAGCAAAGCCAGGTTGCTGCGATCGCGGTCCATCCCGACCAGCCGCGCCTCGAACCGCTGGTTCTGCCACTCCACGAACACTTTCTGCGCGCCCACGACCACGTTGGCCGCGGTGAAAATCTCGCCCTTGGGATCCACAAAAAAGCCGGTGCCCGCGCGCAACTTGACGCCCGGCTGGTTTGGCTCCAGACCACCCGCGTCGTCCGGCAGGACCGCCTTCACACGCACCAGGGCGGGCGTGCTGCGCTCGCACAGTGCCGCGATGGAGCGCTCAAAATCCTGCAGGGTGAACTCCTGCGCCTGCAACGGCACAGCGTGCGCCACCGACAACGCAGCACAAAGCAGATTAGTAGTGGACCAGAGTCGCATACTGTCTTGGGGAGAAATCAACGCTGTCGCTGACGAAATGCACGCCGGGCCGCGCTTCGGGGAACGGCAGCTTCATGACGGGCGTCTCGACGGGTTCTTCCTGCCGAGGCTCGGTCGCCGCGTCCACATAGACGACGCGCACCGGCTCCTCGTGCGACGCCGGGGCTGACACGACCGTCATGGGGCCGAACTCGGACTTCGCCGTCAGTTGGCGCGTCCAGCGATCCACGGCGAGTCCCGCCAGCAACACCACCACCGTCGTCGCAACCGCGAGTTGCGCGACCACGGCGGGCCGCACGGTCAGCGCCTCGCGCCAACGCGCCCAGAACGTCGCCGGTTGTTCGTGTTGCGCCGCCATCCGCCAGCGCAGGCGCGCCAGGAAATTCTCGAAATACACCGCCGGCGGCGCTTCGTATCGCTTCAACGCCAACAACCGTCGCAGCGCCGGAAACGCCTCATCGCCGGGCACCGACGGCGGGATGCCGAGCCATTCGCGCAGCCGCAACGACCAGCGGTTGGCCTGGCGCGCGATCTCCGCGGCGCGGTCCTCTTCCTGCCGCCGATGAAACTCCGACAGGAATCCGTCCATCGTCTCCTTCGGCGGCGTCTCGTGGCGCTTCAGCGCCAGCAGCCGGCGCAGGTCGTCGAACCGGGGATCGTCAGGTTGTTGTGGGGTCGTGGACATGACTCAAGCTTTCTCGGCCAAAAAGGGTTTCAGCAACTGCTGCAATTGCAGTCGCGCATAGAACAGCCGCGACCGGACCGTTCCCTCGGAGCAATTCATGATCCTGGCGATCTCGGCGTGGGAAAATCCCTGCACATCGTAAAGCGTCACCACCAGCCGGTGCGGCGGCGATAGTTTCTGGACCGCGACGTTGAGCGCGTCCATCAGTTCGTTCGCGTTCACCTGCCCGGTCGGGCCGTCCTGCCGCGTGGCGGCAATGAAAGCGGGGTCGTTTTGGATGTTGGCGTCGGCGTCGTCGAGGCTCATTTGGTTGGCCGTGCGCCGGCGTCGGGCCAGGAAGTTCAGCGTGGTGTTGACGGCGATGCGGTAAATCCACGTGTAAAACGACGAGTCGCCCTTGAAACGGTCCAGATACTTGAACGCGCGAATGAAGGTCTCCTGCGCCAGATCGTTGGCGTCCTCGTGGTTGGAGGTCATGTGGTAGCAAGTGGAGTAGATGCGTTGCTTGTAACGCTCCACCAGCGCATCGAACGCCGCCGGATCGTTGGCCCGCGCGCGCGCCACCAGCGCCGCGTCCTCGGATGGGGCGGACGTATCTGCGGGAAGACTCACAGCTCGCACCGCAGAACTTACCAAGCTCGATACCATAATCAACTCACCAGTCTCAGTCGTGGATTCGGCCGGTAACCGCGGCCGACCTTTGCGCACGGCCGGCCGTCCAGCTTGACGATGTCGGCCGTGAAATCAATCCGGTCTTTGAAGAGGGCGGACCCGACGCCGACCGCGTCGAAGGGCACCTGGCCCTTCACGAACCGGCTCACACGCCTGGCATTGAATCCGCCGCTCACGACGATTTTGACCCACGGAAACCCTTCCGCGTTCAATGCCGCGCGCACGTTTCTCACCAACTCGGCGCAGACGCCGTAACTGCTGGGGCCGCGGCCTGTAACGCTGCGGTCGCGCAGACCAGCCGCCGTGTCGAGCCGCACGCCCCAGAGGCGTCTGCCCAACGCCCGGGCGCAGGCCAGCGCGGTGTTTACGCAGTCGTTGTCCCAGTCCACCAGCGCAATCCGGGCCACGTCGTCAGGAATGTGTCGGTCAAACGCGCGCGTTGCCGCGACCGTGTCGCCGCCGTAGGCCCCGATCAACCCGTGCGGGATCGTGCCGATGCCCGCGCCGCGCCAGAACGAGGCGTTGGCGTCAGTGGACACGCCCGCCGCGCCGCCGACCTTGGCCGCCCAGCCGTCGCCAGGCTGGTTGGCCCAATGATCGAAGCGCGCCGCAAAGTAGAAAACCGGTTTGCCGCCGGCCGCGTCCACCACGCGCCGGACGTTGGTGGCCACCGCCGACCGCCGCGCCAGGATGCCGAGATAGACCGTCTCCAAGTGCGCGAACGTGGCGTAGTCGCCCTCGATGGTCATGACCGTCTCGCCCGCCCGCATCGTCATGCCGTCCCGCAACGCGCGGATGCGCAGCGCGCGCGGATTGTCCGCGCAGAGCCGCAGGACGGCGATGGCCTCGTCGGTGCCGCACACGATGCCGTCACCCCGGCTGAACACCTGCATCAACACCTGCGCGTGACGCCGGTCGCGCAGGAGCACGTGCCGCGTGCGTGTGAAATAAACGTCGGTGTAGAACCCCCGCCGGATGGCAGCCACCGGCAGCCGAAACACCCGTGGGTCAAGCCGCGCGCCCATCAGCGTCCGCTCAACGTCCCGAACCGCCCGCCGCGGCGGCGGACATTTGCTCATCGGACTGCGCCAGAGCTTGGCTGCGCTGGTGCAGGAAAAGCGCCAGCGTGTGCATCGCCTGACGGTAGGGTGAATCCGGCAGCTCGCGCAGCGACTCAATCGCCTCGGACAGATATCGCTCGATGGTTTGCAACGACGCGTCCAGCGTGCGGTGCTTGCGGACCAGCGCGTTGAGGCGCGCGTGGCCGGGCGTCGTGTAGCTGGTCAGGTCCAGCGCAATCTGGTCGCGTTCCGCAGGACTGGCCCGCAACAGCAGCGTCAGGATCGGCAGCGTCAGCTTGCCCTTGCTGAGATCGGTGCCGAGCGATTTGCCCGCCTCGGACTCCTGCTCGAAGATGTCCACGCAGTCGTCGTAAATCTGGTAGGCCGTGCCAAACGCCCGCCCGAAGGCCCGCAGCGTCTGCCGCATCCGCGCCGGCGCGTTGCTGAAGAACGCCCCAAGGTCGCAGGAGACCGCGAACAACTCGGCGGTCTTCATCTCGACGAACTTGATGTAATCGCCGATGGAAAGGTTCAGGTCGAACCGCCGTTGTGTTTGCAGAATCTCGCCCTCGCAAACGACGTTCGTGGCCGAGGCGATGGCGCGGCAGGGTTCGTTGGTCGGATACTGCGCAGCAAGCTCCAGCGCGTGCGCAAACAGACAGTCGCCCAGCAGCACGGAGATTTCGTTGCCCCAGCGCGCGCTGACCGTCATCCGGTGCCGCCGCAGGCTGGCGCCGTCCATGATGTCGTCATGCACCAGCGTCGCCAGGTGGATCACCTCGACGATGATGGCCAGCTTGACGTGGTCCTCGGTCAACGGGCCGCACGCGGCGCCGCTGAGCAGGGCCAGCGCGGGCCGCAGGCGTTTGCCCTGGCTGCCGAGCGCGTAGCGGACGTAATCCGCCACGTCCGGCTCGAACGCGCTGACCTGTTCAACCAACCGCTCCTCGACTTGTGCCAGCGACGGATCAATCAAACCCAGAATCTCACTGAGCTTCACCGACCCGGCGCCCTTTGCCTCCGATTTCATGTCGGCGCAATCTAGAAACCCAGGCGGCGATGGGCAAGCGGAAAAAGCTTCTCGCAAGAAAACTTCTGTGTTTCGCGGACCGACTTTTTCACTTGTAACGGCGCGGTGAGTTGACAAGATGCGGCCGCGTTGATGATGACGAGTTTCGAGTATTCCGAAGAGTTCAAGCGTTTGATCGTCGGCGCTCTGAAAGGGACGGAGACGTGGCCGAACTACCAGAGGTATCTCAAGGCGCACTTGGGCGGTCCGGAAAGCCGGGTCGTGAAGTCTGTCCGGTTGCTTTGCCCGGAGATCGAATATCATTGTGGCAGGTTGAAATCGAAGTGTGTGCTGGACTTCGGCTGCGGCACCGGGGCCACCACGGCAGCTTTGGCGCTTTTCGGCGCGGATGTCTGCGCATTCGATATCTCTCGCGAAAACATGGAGATTTGCCGGCGTCGGATCGCGGAACATTCTGTCGAGGCCCGCGTGGCATTCCACTGTGCGGATGATTTTGAGCAAGTCAAAGGCGCGCTGGGCGCTTTCGATCTCGTTCTGCTGAACGGTGTCGTCGAGCACATCCCGATCTCCAAGACCGGACTGAGGCAGAGACTGGCGCAGTCGTTGTTCGATCTGCTGAAGACGCCCGGCTACCTTTACATCAGCGACACCCCGAACCGACTGTGGCCGTTCGATTTTCACTCCACCCAACTGTGGTGGATACCTTGGACAAGGCCCGGCTCGGCTTGGGCATATCGAGAAGCCCTTGCAAAAGGACGGCACGCCGAGGTGTCTGGCATCAGTCCGGGTCCGCTCGGACTTGAGGAGGCGGGCGCATGGGGCGCCACCTATTGGGAGATCCAGCGCTATCTTCGGGGAAGGAATTTCCTCTGCCTCAACACCGTGCCCGGTCACGATGGGCGCTTGTGTTACTGCATGCCAGCAACCGATTACGAGGTCATCGGCAGGAATTTGGGGTTTCCTTTTGGCGGACGCACGCTCTATCACCTGACCCGGCTGTTCGAGTTCATCGTCCAACTCCTCGGCTCCAAACTGCTGCGCGTGCCCATCACGGCGTTTGCGCCGAGTCTCACCAATCTCGTGTTCAGGAAGTGCTAACAACAGGCCAAGGGCGACCGCGACCTACGGGCGACCCGGCGGGGTGTTCTGGGAGGATTTCTCCTGTTCATGAAGCGCGAGGCGGCGGACCAGTTCGGTCAACTGCTTCTCGACATCCCGGATGCGGATGTAGGTGCGGAAGGCCAGGTAGCAGAGCGCGGCGACGGTGAGGTAAAGGATCGCGTCGGTGCCGCGGGCGACGCCCAAAAGGTTGGCCAGCAGCATGGTCACGGCCGGCCACATCACCACGACCGACGCGGCCAGCCAGAACAGGCAGATGCCGACCAGCTCGCGGGCGCTGATGTGGCCGTCGCGAAACCGCAGCACGGCGCGCGAGAGGCTGAACAGGAAGAAGGTGAGCAGCAGGACCTTGATGACCATGGCAGGCGGCGCTATCGGCGCAGTTTCTCGAACAGGAAATGCCAGACGATCTGCAGGCTCGCCCAGGAGCTTTGGCCTTTCTGGCGGGAGTAGTCGCTGTAACGGACGCGCACGGGCACCTCGCAGTAGCGCAGCCGCTGGCGGGCGATCTCATCCAGAATCTCCGAGGCGTGGGCCATCTGGTCCTGGTTGATCTCGATCATCTCCGCCGCCCGGCGCGAGAACGCGCGGAACCCGTTATGCGTGTCGGTCACCTTGATGCCGGAGACGACGCGGGTGAACCAGATGCCGCCGCGCAGCACCAGCCGGCGCAGCCCGGGCACATTGCTGCGGCGGTCCTGGAACCGCGTGCCGAGCGCCACGTCGCATTCACCGCGCAGCAGCGGCGCCACGATCGCCGGCAGGTCGGCCGGGTCGTGCTGGCCGTCGGCGTCGAACGTGACGATGACCTTCGCGCCGCGGCTCAACGCGAAGTCCATCCCGGTGCGGATCGCCGCGCCCTGGCCGCGGTTGATGAGGTGCCGCACCACCTGCGCCCCGGCCTCGCGCGCCACCGCCGCCGTCTGATCGCGGGAACCGTCATCCACCACCACGACGTTGCGGCAAAAAGCCAGCAGCCCCGCGATCACGTCGCGCAGCACCGGCGCTTCGTTATGCGCGGGGATGACGGCGAAAACGCTCTCGTCCAACCGTTCTGGCGTCGAATCTCCCATGCAGCCACACTCTACCAGCGTCGCTGCGCGCGGTTCAAGAACAGAGTCGGCGACAGTTGAAAACCGGCGCATCTCAAAAATCTAACATCCCGCCACGGAGTGGCGGACTACGTAGCCCGCCACTCCGTGGCGGGATTCAGAAACTGAGATGCGCCCTTGAAAACCGGCTTGTCTATGCGCCGTTGCGGAGTATCGTGCCGCCATGCAAGCGACGAAGGCATGGTCGGGTTGGTGGATGATTCCAGCGCTGATGAGTTTGGCTTGGCCTGTGGCCGCTCACGGGCAAGAGACCGGCGCAAACGCCCTCCTGCAACGGCGGCCGTTTCTTCAGATTCCCGGCCCGAACCCTATCCTGATGTGCGGCGCGAAGGGCGCATGGGACGAGTCGGTCATCGAGGCGTGCGACGCCGTCGAGGACTTCGGCAGTTACTATTTCTTTTACCACGGCGTCGCCAAGGACAAGCAACGCTGGCCCGGCGGCTATCGCATCGGCCTGGCGAAGGCGCCGCATCCGCTCGGCCCGTGGACGAAACACGGCGACAAGCCCGTGCTCGACCTGGGGCCGAAGGGCGCTTGGGACGATGAGTGCGTCGCCTGCGCCGCAATCCTGCGCGAAGCGCCGGGGAAGTATCTGATGTGGTATTCGGCCCGCAGCAGCGCGGAGTCGGGCAAAAAGAGACCGCCCGGCCACACGCCAAGGTGGGACATCGGACTCGCAATCGCGCCGAAACTCGAAGGACCGTGGACGAAACACGAGAAAAATCCGGTCCTTCCCAACTTCGGCTACGTCGGCGGCATCGTGAAGCGCGCCGGCAAGTATCTGCTTTACACGGCGCATCCCCTCAACTCAACCGCGCCGGACTACGGCCCCATTGCGCTCGCGACCGCCGAGAGGCCCGAAGGCCCGTGGACGCCCTGGGAGCGCAACCCGGTCCTGCCGCCGAGCGACAAAGGCGCGTGGGACGACGGCGGCTGTTCCGAGGCGAAGGTGACGTTCTGGGACGGCGCGTTCCACCTGTTCTACGGCGGCGCGAAGGAATACCTGCCGCGCATCCAGACGCGGGAGAGCATCGGCTACGCGTGGAGCCTCGACGGGCT
>Ga0194112_10010098_pt1 | contig 11899 bp, 7 predicted proteins | sample TA2MahC400mmetaG_FD_146191 | JGI IMG/M metagenome (GOLD analysis project Ga0194112, IMG submission 146191) | Freshwater microbial communities from Lake Tanganyika, Tanzania - TA2015016 Mahale Deep Cast 400m | ecosystem: Environmental > Aquatic > Freshwater > Lake | place: Tanzania: Lake...
CCGGAGGTTGCGTAATGCCACGACCCGAACGGCCACCGGTAAGCCGTGTGCGGGAAAATCGCATGCACGGTTTGAACGGGGGCTCTGCCTCCGTCCGCTACGGATAGGAGGCAGAGTCTACCAATGAAATCCGGCGAGATAGCGACGAGAAGAGCCAAGCCCGCAAACATCGACGACTATATCGCCGGTTTCCCGAAAGACGTCCAAGAAAAGCTTCGCACCCTTCGGGCGACCATCCGCAAGTCGGCTCCTCGAGCCGTCGAAAAAATCAGCTACGGAATGCCGGCCTTCGCCCTCAACCGCGTTTTGGTCTATTTCGCGGCCTTCGAAAATCACATCGGATTCTATCCGACATCATCCGGAATCGAGGCCTTCCAAAGGGAACTCACTGCCTTCAAAGGAGGCAAAGGTTCGGTCCGGTTTCCCCTCGACAAGCCGCTCCCCCTGGCTCTCATAGCCAAAATCGTCAAGTTCCGGGTGAGGGAAAACTCCCGTACACCCGCGAAATAAGAAAGCGCCCGCCCGGCTTTGACAATTTCGTTCAATCCGGTTATCGTCGGGGCAAATCGACCGAGGAGGCCGCAGCCATGACGCTTAGAAAAACGGCGGTTTTCGCCCTGGCGATCGCCCTCTCCCTGGCCTTTCTCGCGGCCTGCCGGAAGGCTCCCTCCGGCGCCGCCCTCGAGACCTGGGACCAGGTCTACGCCCTCTTCAAGGACCCTCCGGCCGAATACCGGAGCGCCCCGCTCTGGGTCTGGAACGACCGGATGACGAACGCCCAGATCGACGAGCAGCTGGCCGACTTCAAGGCCCGCGGCCTCGGCGGGGTCTTCGTCCATCCGCGCCCGGGCCTGATCACGCCCTATCTCTCGGAGGAATGGCTGTCCCTCTTCAAGCATGCCGTCGACGCCGGCAAATCGCTGGGGCTCAAAATCTGGATTTACGACGAGAACTCCTATCCCTCCGGGTTTGCCGGCGGACACGTTCCGGCGGCCATGCCCGAGGCCGTCCGCTCGGGGCTTCACATGAGAAAGATGTCCGAGCTTCCGGCCTCCTTCGACCCTCCGCCGGCCGTCGTCCTCCGCCGGGCCGGCGAGGGCTTCGAAGACATCACCGCCCGGTTCGACAGCGGATCTTTCGGAGCGGGGGAGTATTGGATCTTCGACATCCATCGCCAAAAACCGAGCCCTTGGTACGGCGGCTTCACCTATGTCGACCTCATGCGCCGCGACGTGACCGAAAAATTCCTCGAAATCACCCTCGAGGCCTACAAGCGCGTCGCCGGGGCCGAGTTCGGCGGCGTCGTCCCGGGCTCGTTCCAGGACGAGGCCGAAATCAATCCCGCCGGCGGGCGGGGGATGGCCGTCGCGAATTACACCCCGGCCCTCTTCGAGGCCTTCGCCAAGAAATGGGGCTACGACCTCCGGCCCCACCTGCCGTCGATCTACGAAGACACGGGCGACTGGAGGCGCGTCCGGCACGATTTCTACGCCACGCTCCTCGACCTCTTCATCGATAACTGGGCCAAGCCGTATTACGACTACTGCGAACGGAACAACCTCGTCTTCACCGGCCACTACTGGGAGCACGAATGGCCGCGGCCGGTCGTCAACCCCGACAACCTCGCCCTCGCCGCCTACGCCCACATGCCCGGGATCGACATCCTGATGAACGAATTCGGGCTCGACCCCCACGCCCAATTCGGCAATGCCCGGGCCGTCAAGGAGATCCGCAGCGCGGCCAACCAGATGGGCCGCCGGCGGACGATGTCCGAGACCTTCGGCGCGGGCGGGTGGGACATGACCTTCTTCGACCAGAAGCGCATCGCCGACTGGGAATTCGCCTTGGGCGTGAACTTCATCAATCAGCACCTCTCCTACGCGACGATCATGGGGGCCCGGAAGCGGGACCACCCCCCGGCCTTCACCTACCACGAGCCGTGGTGGCCGCTCTACAACGTCCTGGCCGATTACTACGGCCGGCTGTCCGTGGCCATGAGCGCCGGCCGCCAGGACAACCGGATCCTCGTCCTCGAGCCGACGACGACGGCCTGGATGCATCATGCCGCGGCGGCCCCTTCGGACAAGATCGGGACGATCGGTCTGGAGTTCCAATACTTCATCCATGCCCTCGAGGCCGCCCAGGTCGAGTACGACCTGGCCAGCGAGAACACCCTCCGGGACTTCGGGTCGGTCAAAGGGAGGACGTTCCGCGTCGGCCGGGCGGACTACGACCTCGTCGTCCTGCCTCCGGCCATGGAGAACATCGACGCCCCGACGCTCGCCCTCCTCGAGAAATACCTCGGCCGGGGCGGCCGGGTTCTCTGCTGGGGCGGGCCGCCGGCTTACCTCGACGGCCGTCCCGACGGCCGCCTCCGGGATCTGGCCTCTTCCGCCCGGAGCTGGACGAGCGCCGGCCCGCCGGATTTCTTCGCCAAGCTGCGGGAGGCCGTTCCGCCGGCCCTGGAATTCGCCTTCGAGGGAATGGCCGAAGGCGACCCGAACCTCTTCTTTCATCATCGCCGGACACTCGCCGACGCCGAGCTCGTCCTTCTCGTCAACACGGACTCCCGGGAAGGCGTCCGCGGGGTTTTTCTGGCCGAGGCCGAATCGTGCGACGCATGGGACGCCTTCGCCGGCTGTCAGCGGCCCTATCCGTTCCGGAAGTCCGGCGACCGCCTGGCCGTCGAGTTCGACCTTCCGGCCGGCGGCAGCCTGCTTCTCTGCCTGAAACCCGAGGCCAGGCCGAGCCCGCCCCTTGCGGAGGAGGTTTGGGAAGATGTCGATACGCCGCCGTCCAAGATCGCCCGCGTTTCGGACAATGTCCTGACGCTCGATTACTGCGACCTGACCCTCGGCGGAACAACCGAAAAAGACCTCTATTTCTACGAAGCCCAGCTCCGGACCTTCCGGGCCCACGGCCTTGACCGCAATCCCTGGGACAGCGCCGTCCAGTTCAAGACGAACATCATCGACCGGGACGTCTTCCCCTCCGATTCCGGCTTCGAGGCCACCTTTCATTTCGACGTTGCCCCGGGTTTAGAGGCGAGGCCCTTCGCGGTCGTCGTCGAGAGGCCCCATCTCTTCCGCGTATTCATCAACGGCCGCGAGACCTCTCCCGAACCGGGCCGTTGGTGGCTCGACAAAGCCTTCGGCGTCTACACCCCGCGGGCCTGGCGGACCGGACGGAACGCCGTCACCCTATCCGCCAAGCCGTTCACGATCCACACCGAGCTCGAGCCCGTCTATATTGTCGGCGATTTCGCCCTGCGGCCGGAGCGGCGGGGCTTTTCCGTCGCTCCTTCGGCGGCCCTCGGGCTCGGGGGCTGGGCCGGCCAAGGGCTGCCGATGTACGGGCGGGAGGTCGCTTATGCCAAGACCGTCATCGTCCCCGAAGGAGCCCTGAAGGAGAGGCTCTACGCGGCGGAACTCGGACGGTGGCTGGGCGCGGCCGCCGAAGTCCGGGTCGACGGCCGGACGGCCGGGGTGATCGTTTCCCCGCCCTACCGGCTCGACCTCACGGCGATGCTTGAAGAAGGCCGGGCCAACGAGGTCGAAGTCCGGATTTACGGGACCCTCAAGAACACCCTCGGCCCCTTTCACAACGACCCGCCGCTCGGCCGGGCCTGGCCGGGCTCCTTCCAGCAGGGGGCGAAGGGCGGACGCCCGCCCGGCTCGGCCTATGCCGTCGTCGGCTACGGGCTGTTCGAGGACTTCAAGGTGACAACGCGGCGGCGTTGACGGAAGCCCCGGTCGGTGGTATCTTCCGACGACAATGAAAGACTCTCTGGGATTTCCCCCCGGAGGCCTTTCGGCCGGCGGGGCCTTGGCCCGGCCTCCGGAGCGAAAGGCCGAGGCCGAGTCCCCGGCCGAAAGCGTCGAACGGCTCCGGCAGTCCGTGCGGGGGCTGATCGAGGTCCTCGGCCGGATGATCGAAAGGCGGGACCCTTTCGTGGCCGGACATCAGCGGCGGGTCTCGGACTTGGCCCGGGCCATCGCCGCCGAGATCGGGCTTTCCCCGAAGGCGGTCGAAGGCCTCGGGATCGCGGGCCAGATTCATGACCTCGGGAAAATCGCCGTCCCGGCCGAAATCCTGAGCAAGCCCGCCCCCCTCTCCGCCCTCGAGTACGACCTCGTCAAAACCCATGCCCAAGCCGGCTTCGACATTCTCAAGGGCATTTCCTTTCCCTGGCCCGTCGCGGAGACGATCCATCAGCATCATGAACGGCTGGACGGGTCCGGCTATCCGCGGGGACTCCGGGGGGAGGCGATCATCCCCGAGGCGAGGATTCTCGCCGTGGCCGACGTCGTCGAGGCGATGTCGGCCCACCGCCCCTTCCGGCCGGCCCACGGTCTCGAGGCGGCCCTGCATGAGATCAACCGGAACCGCGGCCGGCTTTATGATCCGGCGGCGGCCGAGGCTTGTTTCAGGATGTTTCGGGAGAAGGGCTTCCGGTTCAAGGAATGAGGAGAGACATGATGATCGCCGCCCTGGTCGGTTTGTTCCTGGCGGCCGTCGGCGCGCCGGGGGCGATCGACGTCGCCAAAGTGCCGAATCCCCGGACGACCTCCGGCCTCTGGGTCGAAGACGCCGGCGGCGTCCTCGGGGCCGAGTACGTCGCCCTCATCAACGCCGCGTGTCAGAACCTCAAGGACCGGACGACGGCCGAGTTAGCCGTGGTCACCGTCGACGACCTCGGGGGCCTGGCGATCGAGGATTTCGCCGACCGGCTCTTCCGGCGGTTCGGGATCGGCGAGAAAGGCAAGGACAACGGCCTGCTCCTCCTCTTCTCCCGCGACGACCGCCGGGTCCGGTTCGAAGTCGGCTACGGGCTCGAGGGGGTGATTCCCGACGCCCTGGCCGGCCGGATTCTGGACGAAGAAGCCGTCCCTCTCTTCAGGCAAGGGGAGTACGCCCGAGGGATTTTCCAGGCCGCCCGGACGGCGGCCGAGGCGATCGGCCAAGCCGCCGGACAAGACCTGAGCTTCGCCTCCCCGACGACCTGGCCGTCCCAGATCGCCTTGACCGGACCCCTCCCCGGGGCGGATGAGGAGCGGACGCGGGCGAAAGCGGGGAAGGCCGATCCTCTCACGGCCGGGCTGATTTATGCCGCCGCGGTCATCGGCTTCATGGCCCTCGGGCTGGTCTTCGTCTATGTCCGGACCGGGACCAGGGCGGCCAAGACGGCCAAGGAGAAGGCCTTGAAGGGGGCCGGCTTCTTCACGGCCTTGAACTGGATCGGCGGCTTCGTCGGCTTCATCGTCCTTGGGAACATCATCGGCAAATTCTGGCCCGCCCTCCTGGCCTTTGTCGCGGCCCCGACGGCGGCCGCCTTCGGCCAGGCCGGCCTGCTCAAGCCCCTCCGGCGGAGAATCGCCGGCTATCGTCTGACCTGCGCGAATTGCGGTCAAAAGATGAGCCTTCTCGACGAGAGGGCCGACGACGCCTTCCTGACGGCCGAGGAGATCGCCGAGGAGACCGCCCAGGGCATGAACTACGAGATCTGGAGATGCGGGAACTGCGCCCACCTCTCCCGCTTGGCGGTCAAGCTGGGCAAGGCGACCCCTTGTCCGAAGTGCCGCCGCCGGACCCTCGTCCGGACGACGACGACGCTCATGGCGGCCACGACATCCCGCGGCGGCCGGGTCCGCATCACCGAATCGTGCCGGAATCCGGGCTGCGGCCACACAAAGTCCGTCGAACGGTCGACGGCCCGCCTGGGCTCCGGGACTTCTGGCGGATCGGGCCTGGGAGGGTCTTCGTCCCGGGGCGGGTCCTTCGGCGGAGGCCGGTCCGGAGGCGGCGGGGCCTCGAAAGGCTGGTGAGGCGGGGCCTGCGTGTCTCACTCCGAAATTTGGAAGTACTTGTAGACGGGGTAGACGAGGCTCCGCCTTTCCGGGCCTTGAGCTTTCAGCCAGGCGTCGAACACGCCCCATCCGACGAACCCGTCGGCCGCCTGGGGTTCGAGACAATAAAAGGCGACATTGGCCGACGGCTGGGCCAGGTCCACCCGGAACGTCCCGGCCGGAAATTCCTTCCCGGCCGAGGCGGCGAACGCCCCTTCGAGCCTGGTCGTCGGACTTCCTCCGCTCCGGCCCGGATTGACGGCCGTCTTGTCGACCACGAATTCCTCTCCGGAGGCCTTGACCGGCTTGGCCAGGACGTCGACCCTGACGTTGTGGAGGCGGAGCTTCTCGACGACGAAATCGAGCTCGGCCGGGAGGAGGTATCCTCGCGGCATCCTGGCCTCGACCGTCCCGACCGGCTTGGCCAGGAACTCGACGTCCCGGACGAGCTCCGGGGGCTGGAGCATGTGGGGAGCGATTTTGGCCCGGACGCTGGTCCCGGGGATGAGGGAGGAGATGTTCCTCTCCTTGTACATCAGGATATCGACCTTGCCGTAGGATGCGTATTTCCCGGCGACGAAGTTGCGGAGCTCGCCGCTTTCGGCCTTGGCCTTGACGGCCTCGACGACGGCCTCGTCGGCGGCCCGGCAGACCTCCCTCATCTCGGCCCCGCGGGCGGCGGCGTAATCGAGGACGGCGGCGATGAGGGCGTAATGGGCGTAGATCCGGCGCTCGAAGGACTCGTGCCCCGGCGTCTCGGCCAGGATGGCCATCCTGTTCCGCAGGCCGTAGGCGTTGGCGATGAACTTGGCCTCGGTCGTCCACATCGCCGCCTCGGGCGTCCAGATCGTCGGCGGCCAGCGGTTGTCCGTGCCGCAGTGGGTGAAGACCTCGAGGCCGAACTCCTTTCGGGCCGCTTCCCGGACGGCGGGGAAGAGCTTGTCGAAGACGTAGTCCCGGGGGCCGGGATGGGCCGCCGGGACGGTGCTGCCGATATAGCCGATGGCGTAGCCGTGCTGGACCCGCCCCATGAGATGCCCGTCATAGATCAGCGTCGGGTCCCAGCGGTTGAAAACCGCCCGGTAGAGGCCGGCGACCTCGGCCGTCTCGACCTTGACGGCGTCGCGGTTGAGGTTGAGGTTCTGGGCGTTGTTGCCCGAGCCGAGGAGATGAGGCGTGCCCTCGTTCAAGCTCAGGGTGTCCGTCCCGTCGACGTTGAGGCAGGGGCAGACGATGATGACCAGGCTGTCGAGAAGGGCTTTCCGCTTCCCGAAGAGAATGTCCCGCATGAGCATCATCAGGGCTTCCTTGGCCTCGGGCTCGTAGGCGTGGATGTTGCCCTGGAGATAGACGACCGTCTTCCCGGATTTGGCCGCCTCCTCTGGCGTCGCGAGGCGGGGATTGGCCAGGACGGCGGCGACCCCGTTCTTCCGGAGCGGGGAGGTGAACATGTTGATCAGGGCGACGTTCGGGCTCGACCAGCGGAGGACGTTGATGAACTCGAGGACCTCGGTCGACGAGGCCGTCCTTTCGTAGCGCGTTTTTTCGGCCACGGTCAGGAACTTGGCCGGCCAGCTTCCGTTCCAGCCCTTGGGGACGGAATCGCCCCAGTAGATTTTCCCGGATTCGGCGGCCAGCCATCCGCCCAGGGCGATCGAGACGGCCGCGGCGAGGAAGACGGGTTTTTTCATCGCTGAACCTCTCTGTCCGATTTCGGCGGTATTCTACCAAAAAGTTCGAATCGCCCGATAGCCGCCGGGCGGGGATTCGGGACATGAAGAGTTTCCCGCGGCCGTTTCGGGAAAAAGCCCTTTGCCGGACAGGAGATATCCTGGATAAATCGCGGTCGACATCCGCTATGTCCTCTGGGTGACGGAGAAATTCGGGGGGGCGTCCCGGCGGCTCGAGGAGATGGGGATCCGCTAGGCCTTCGCCGGGCGCGGCGGCCGGGCCCAGGCCGTCCGGAGGAGGGTGAACTCGCGGCCGTCCGAGGCCCGGGACAACCGGTGGAGGAAGGCCGGCGGATCGGCCTCCGCAAGGCGCGCCGTTTCGACGACGATCCCGTCCCCGTAGAAGGCTTCGCTCCGGTAGTTGACCTCGATGGAGGACGGCCGGGCGTTGAACAGGACGTCTTCGGGGACGGTCTCCAGGGCCCTCTGGATGTAGACCGTCGAGGTGACGTGCCGGTTGATGTCGAGGTCGGAGAAAAAGACCGGATACTCCCGCCCGAGGTCCGCCCGCGTCGGAGCGGGGAGAGGGGGGAAGTCGTCGGCCACGGCCCGGGCGGGGCGGAGGGGGTAGAGAGGAAAGTGATCGGTCAGCTTGACCGGCCTTTTCGTCTTGAGATCGATGACGATCCAGGACGAGGTCGCCTGAATCGCCGGGCCGGCGGCGTCGGCGATCTCGAATTCGCGGAGGGCGTAAAGCGGCAGCTGGGCCGACGGCCAGGTCCGGAGAGTCACCGCCTCCCCCCAGCGGGGATATCGGGCGAACCGGACGTGAAGGCGGGAGAGGACCCAGGTCAGCCCCTTGCCGAAGAGGTCGATGACCCCGACCTTCAGGGCGGCGGCATGGTCGGCCGCGGCCTCGAGGAGGTAGTCCACGGCGATGACCGGCTGGAGCCGTCCGGAGAGGTCGAGGTCGACGGCCCTGACGGCGAACCTCTTGACGTGCTCGAATTCGCTCATCTCGCTCCCCGCCGCCCATTCTATAAGATTTCCCGCGGAGGATGAAGCCTCGAGATTGACACTCCGCGGGCCTTGGATTACATTGGCGCCCGGAGGTGGCGGACGTGCCTTCGCCCATCGGCTTCGACAACGAAAAGTATCTCGACGAGCAAACGGCGGCGATCCTCGAACGCGTCGGGCGGTCCGAAAACAAGCTCTATCTCGAGTTCGGCGGGAAAATCCTCTACGATTTCCACGCCGCCCGGGTCCTGCCCGGCTTCGACCCCAACGTCAAGATGCGGCTCCTTCAGGAGCTCCGGGACCGGGCCGACATCCTTCTCTGCATCTTCGCCGGCGACATCGAGCGGAAAAAAGTCCGGGCCGACTTCGGGATCACCTACGATGCCGACGCCCAAAAACTCATCGACGACTTGTCCGACTGGGGACTGGACGTCCGCGGCGTCGTCATCACCCGATTCGACAATCAGCCCTCGGCCCGGGTGTTCAAGAGCAGGCTCGAGCGGCGGGGGATCCGGGTCTTCACCCACGGGTACACCAAGGGCTACCCGACCGACGTCGACCTCATCGTCAGCGACGCCGGATACGGGGCCAATGAGTATGTCGAGACGGCCAAGCCGCTGGTCGTCGTCACCGGCCCGGGCCCGAACAGCGGGAAGCTGGCGACCTGCCTCTCCCAGCTCTATCACGACCATCGGCGGGGGCGGCGCTCGGCCTACGCGAAGTTCGAGACCTTCCCCATCTGGAACCTCCCCCTCAAACATCCCGTCAACGTCGCCTACGAGGCGGCGACGGCCGACATCAAGGATTTCAACCTCGTCGATCCGTGGCACCTCGAGTCCACCGGCCGCGTCGCCGTCAACTACAACCGGGACGTCGAGGTCTTTCCCGTCCTCCGCCGCATCCTGGAGAGAATCACCGGGGGGGAGGCCCCTTACCGGTCGCCGACCGACATGGGGGTCAACCGGGCCGGATTCGGGATCGTCGACGACGCCGTCGTTCGCGAGGCCGCCCTCCAGGAGCTCATCCGGCGCTACTTCCGCTACCAGTGCGAATACGTCCTGGGCTTCGTCGAGAGGGAAACCGTCGAGCGGGCCGAGCTCATCATGAGGGAGATGAACGTTCGTCCCGAGGACCGCCGGGTCGTTCCCGCGGCCCGGGAGGCGGCCAAGGCGGCCCCGGAGAAAGGCAAGGGGCACGAAGGGATCTATGTCGGCGCGGCCATCGAGTTGGCCGACGGCGCGGTCTTGACGGGCTCGAACTCCCCCCTTCTCCATGCGGCCTCGAGCCTCGTTCTCCACGCGGCCAAATCCCTGGCCGGCATCCCCCGGGCGATCCCCCTCCTGTCGACGGCGACGATGGAGGCCGTCGCCCGCCTCAAGAAGGACGTCATGGGGATGAAGGCGGTCAGCTTGAATGTCGATGAAGTCCTCATCTGCCTCAGCCTCAACGCCCCGGCGAACCCCGCCGCTCAGATCGCCATCGAAAAGCTCAAGGAGCTGAGGGGCTGCGAAGTCCATCTGACCCACATGCCGACCCCGGGCGACGAAGCCGGCCTGAAGCGCCTGGGGCTCAACCTGACGAGCGAGCCGAATTTCGCGACCAAGAACCTTTTCGTCTCATAGCCGGGCGGGCCGTCGGATGATCGAGGTCAAGGAGCACATTTACGACGACGACCCGAGGGACGGCCCTCCCGACGTCAAGACGGCCTTGAGGGACGTCGAGTACTTCTTCCTGGGCAACGGCCTCATCCAGGCGGCCGTCCAATGGGCGAGGGGAGGCGAGGGCACGCCGCTCGGCCTTCTCGTCATGGACCCGGAATATCTCGGGAAGAAGCGCGAAGCCTTGACGATGGACCCGTCGGAGGGCTTGGCGCCGACAAGACTCGAAATCCGGGGCGATTCCAGCCGCGTTTTCCTGCCGGGCGGGAGCGGATTGGCGGTTGCGTGGGACGAAAGGGGCGGCGTCCCGGCCGCGCGGGCGGAATGGCGGGGGGAAGGATTCGCCGTGTCCGAGAGATTCTTCGTTCCCGGCCGCGACGAGTCCGAACTCGTCCGGGAGGTCGAAATCGCGAACCTGTCCGGCGGGAGGCGCAGGCTTCATGTCCGAACGGGCGTCCCGCGATGTCGCCTCGAGCGGACGGTCGTTCTCGGGCGGGAGGAGAGGCAAACGTTGTTTCTTGCCTATGTCCTCGATCCGGCCGCCCGGGCGATCTCCCTGGAAATCCGGGAAAAGGCCGAAATCCCGGAAGCGACGAGGGCTTATCGGCGCTCGCTCGCCGAAACTTCTTTCGGCCATCCTCTTCTCGACCATTTCTTCCGGGCGGCGCGGGCCCAACTCCCCGCGGCCGTCTCCCGGACGGGACGGGCGGACGGAAGCATTTGGCAGTACAACCGGGAGTGGCTCCGCGACCAGTCCGTCGTCGCCCAGGCCCTGGCCGTCCTCGGCGAGCGCGGCCTCGCCCGGACGATGTTCGGCCGGCTGTTCGCGGAGTTCGTCACGGACGAGGGCGGCGCGGTCGATTCGAGCGAGAGGCGCCATCCGGATGAAGTCGAGCTCGACCAGAACGGCTTCCTTCTCCATGCCTTCCGCCGGTACGTCCTTTGGACGGGCGACCGGGATGCCATCGGCGAACATTGGCAAAAAATCGCCGCCGCGGCCGAGTTTCCGCTCCGGCCGGTTTTCCGCCACGGGCCGTCGGGCTTGCTGGCCAACCGCCGGGAGTTTTGGGAGCGCCACCGGGTTCACGGCATCGAGCCGGGGCTCGAGCTCGCCCACCAGCTATACGTGTCGGTGGGGCTTGAAGCCGCGGCTTCGCTCGCCCGGATGACGGGGCGGCCGGACAAGGCGGCCCGTTGGGAAGCCGAGGCCCGGCGCCTCAAGACGGCCGTCCTGGAGGACCCCGTCTTCCGAATGGTCGACAACCGCGGCTTCATCAAGCGCCGCGGCCTCGACGGCCTCGTCCAGGAGCGGATCAATCCATGGCCGGAGGCCGGCCTTCCGGCGGAGGCCCCGCTCCGGGCCGAAGCCGAGCATTTCCTCCATCCCGACGCGTCGGCCGCGCTCCCGCTCGCCCTGGAATTCGTGCCGATGGGCTCGCCCCTGGTCTCTCTGACCTTATCGTCGCTCGAAACGCTTTGGAACCAAGCTTGGACCGGGGGCGGGTACGGACGCTATCATTTCACCTCGGAGCCGGACTCCGCCGGCCCCTGGCCTTTTCCCTCGCTGTTCGTCGCCCGGGCGGCGGTCGAAGCCGGCGACTTCGACAAGGCCTGGCGCGTCCTGGAGTGGCTGAACTCCCTGCCGGGGGGGAAGGCCGGGGCCTGGTTCGAATTCTACGGAGATCGGATCGCCCCGCCCTTTCCCCAG
>Ga0194112_10010100_pt1 | contig 11897 bp, 10 predicted proteins | sample TA2MahC400mmetaG_FD_146191 | JGI IMG/M metagenome (GOLD analysis project Ga0194112, IMG submission 146191) | Freshwater microbial communities from Lake Tanganyika, Tanzania - TA2015016 Mahale Deep Cast 400m | ecosystem: Environmental > Aquatic > Freshwater > Lake | place: Tanzania: Lake...
AATTTGTATTGCCTATGGACAGCATGGTGATGCTATAAATCAGATTTTTTCTGCTGCCAAAAAAAATCGGGTAAAAATTTCTCAAGTCTCTTCGCAAAAATTCAACCAAGTTTGTGATGCTGAAAATTCTCAAGGAGTAGTTGCATTAATTAGCACTTATATATTCATTGATAGTAATGCACTGATTAAAGAATCCCTTAGAAATAAATATCCATTTTTACTTTTGCTGGATTCAATTCAAGATCCACATAACCTAGGTGCAATTTTAAGAACCGCAGAATGTGCCGGAGTAGATGGGGTAATTGTTACTACAAGTCAAAGCTCTCCAATAAATGAAACAGTTGAAAAGATTTCTGCTGGGGCTGTATCTCATTTGAAAATATCAAAAACTTCAAACCTTAATAACTTAATTAGAACATTAAAGGATTCTGGGTTTTGGATTGTTGGAAGTTCTTTACAAAACGCTAAGAATTACAACGAAGTTGATTATAAAATTCCGACTGCAATTGTAATCGGGAATGAAGAAAAAGGAATAAGAAGACTAATTGCAGAAAATTGCGATTACCTTGTAAAAATTCCTATGAAAGGAAAGGTTGATTCTTTAAATGCGTCCGTAGCCACTGGCATATTACTTTTCGAGATTAATCGACAAAGATCCTCCTGAAAATGAACGTAAAAGAGATTTCTGATGTTAACAGAAATAAATCTTGATAATTTTTTCAAGATTAATTACGTTTCTTATGGAAAATTTAGAAAATAAGGGAAAATGAGTGATTTAAAGGAAAAAAATGTTAAGTCAGACGAAGTCTCTGATGATATGAAAGTGCTTGATGATCTGACAAGTTCAGAGTATAAATGGGGATTTGTTACTGAGATTGAATCAGAGACAGCACAAAAAGGCTTGAATGAAGAAATTGTTCGGTTCATTTCTAAAAAGAAAGAGGAACCTGAATGGATGGCGGAATGGCGTCTGAAAGCTTTTAGATATTGGCAAAAGATGATAGAACCTCACTGGCCAAATGTTGAATATCAACCGATAGATTACCAGAATATCAGTTATTATTCTGCTCCAAAGCAAAAACCAAAATTAAATTCTCTTGATGAAGTTGATCCAGAATTATTGAAAACTTTTGAGAAGCTTGGTATTCCGATAGAAGAACAAAAAATTCTTTCTGGTGTCGCTGTTGATGCTGTTTTCGATTCTGTTTCTGTTGCAACTACTTTTAAAGATACGCTTAAGGAAAAAGGAATAATATTTTGTTCCATTTCAGAAGCGATTAAAGAATATCCGGATTTAATAAAAAAGTATTTAGGATCAGTCGTTCCCTATACGGATAATTATTTTGCAGCGTTAAACTCAGCAGTATTTAGCGATGGTTCTTTTGTCTTTATTCCCAAAGGGGTTCGCTGCCCAATGGAACTTTCAACTTATTTCAGGATTAATGCACAAGAAACTGGTCAGTTTGAAAGAACTTTGATTGTAGCTGAAGAAAATTCATACGTAAGTTATTTAGAAGGATGTACTGCACCAATTCGCGATAATAATCAATTACATGCTGCAGTTGTGGAACTGGTTGCTCTTGATGATGCTGAAATTAAATATTCAACTGTTCAAAATTGGTATCCGGGCGATAAAGAAGGGAAAGGCGGCATTTACAATTTTGTTACAAAGCGAGGAGCTTGCAAAGGAATTAATTCTAAAATTTCTTGGACTCAAGTTGAAACCGGTTCTGCTATTACTTGGAAATATCCGAGCTGTATATTACAAGGGGATAATTCGGTGGGCGAATTTTATTCTGTCGCAGTTACAAATAACAAGCAGCAAGCAGACACCGGAACAAAAATGATTCATCTTGGCAAAAACACACGCAGCACAATCATATCAAAAGGAATTAGTGCCGGTAAAAGTCAAAATTCATATAGAGGATTGGTGAGGATAGGAAGAAATGCTGAGGGGGCACGCAATTTTACTCAATGCGATTCAATGTTAATGGGCGAAAAATGTGGTGCTCATACTTTTCCATATATCGAAGTTGATAATGAATCAGCAAAAGTTGAACATGAAGCTACAACATCTAAAGTTGGCGAAGACCAAATTTTTTATTTAAACCAACGAGGAATTTCTACTGAAGATGCGGTAAACATGATTGTGAATGGATTTTGCAAAGAAGTATTTAAAGAACTGCCAATGGAATTTGCTGTAGAAGCGCAAAAATTGCTTGCAATAAGTTTGGAAGGTTCTGTAGGTTAAAAAATTATTATACAAAAGGGAAAAAATGTTAGTAATAAAAAATCTAAAAGCAAAAGTTGAAGGAAAAGACATTCTAAAAGGAATTGATTTAGAAATCAACAAAGGCGAAGTCCATGCTATTATGGGACCGAACGGTTCGGGAAAAAGTACACTTGCAAATGTACTTGCCGGAAACGAAGGTTATGAAGTAACCAGCGGAGAAATATGGTTTGAGGGAAAGAATTTACTCGACATGGCTCCAGAAGATAGAGCACGTGAAGGAGTTTTTCTAGCGTTTCAATATCCAATTGAAATTCCAGGTGTAAGCAATGCAACATTTCTAAAAACAGCTATAAATGAGATAAGAAAATATCACAACCAGCAAGAATTAACTCCAAAGGAATTTTTAGACTTGATTAAAGAAAAGTCAAAAGTACTTGGAATGGATGATTCATTAGTTAGTAGAGCAGTAAATGTTGGTTTTTCTGGAGGGGAAAAGAAACGCAATGAGATTTTACAATTGCTTACATTGAACCCAAAACTTGCATTACTAGATGAAACAGATTCTGGACTTGACATTGATGCATTAAAAATTGTTTCAAGCGGAGTTAATGTTTTTAGAAACCAAAATAATGCAGTTTTATTAGTTACTCATTATCAGAGATTACTTAATTACATTGTGCCAGATTTTGTTCACGTTCTATCCGGAGGAAAAATTGTAAAATCTGGAGGAAAAGAATTAGCACTTGAACTTGAAGAAAAAGGTTATGATTGGATCTCTTCAAATGAATTTGAAAAAGCTAATGTTTAATAATGAGATGAGCAATCAGAAAATGAATAAAAATAAACAAAATCCAAATTGGTATTTAGAAAGTTTTGTATCATTTGAAGAGAGTTTAAATGGTCATTCAAAAACTTTTTTACATGATTTACGAAAAGAGACGTTGCCAAGCCTTGAACAGCTTTCGTTCCCAACACTAAAAGATGAAGAGTGGAAATACACAAATATTTCATCCATTAGCGAACAAAACTTCATCCCGGTTTCAAAACTTCCTCAAATTATTTTGAGTAAAGAAAAGCTAAAAGATTTCTTATTCCAAGGTTTTGACTATTATTTGTTAACCTTTGTTAATGGAATTTATTCGAATGAATTAAGTGATTTAGAACGAATTCCAGAAGGAATAATAATTGAGAATATTTCAACAGTTGCCAAAAACAATCCTCAAATTCTTCAAAAGTATTTTAGTAAACTTTCTAAAACTGAAAATATTTTCAATGCAATTAACTCTGTTTATTCTGTTGATGGAAGTTTCATAAAAGTAAGCGATAATATTGTATTGGATAAACCAATTCAAATTGTTCATATAAATGGAGCTGAAGATAACAAAGTTTTATCCGTTCCACGGAATATTATTGTAGTAGGAAAAAATTCTCAAGCAAGCATTATAGTAAATTATTTTGGACATGGAAGTGAACCATATTTTACAAACATAATTTCAGAGGTTTATGTTGATGAAGGCGGAATTGTTGATTTAATAAAAAATCAAAGTGAAAATGAAAACTCATTTCATATCGAAAAACTCCAAGCTTTTCAAGAAAAGAACAGTGTTTTCAATCATTACAATTTTGAATTCGGTGGAAGCATTGTCCGTAATGATATCAATTCAGTTTTAAACGGTGAAAATATTGAAACTCATTATTATGGTTTATCTTTAGCCAATGGTAAACAGCACATTGATAACCATACATTTGTTGACCATGCAAAGCCTAATTGTATGAGCAATGAAGTTTACAAAGCAATATTGGATGATGAAGCACACGGCGTTTTCAACGGAAAAATAATTGTCCAGAAAGATGCTCAAAAAACGAATGCTTATCAGCAGAACAAAACTATATTGCTCTCTAAAAAAGCAAAAATTGATACGAAACCTCAGCTTGAAATTTTTGCTGATGATGTTAAATGTTCTCATGGTGCAACAGTTGGGCACTTGGACGATGAAGCTTATTTCTATATTCGTACTAGAGGAATTCCGGAAAACCTTGCTAAATCAATTTTGATTAGAGCATTTGCTAACGATGTTGTTGAATCAGTTAAAATAGAACAAATACGTGAGCAACTGAACCATATGATTTTTGAACATTTACACAGAGTTGAAATCATAAGTGAATAAATAATAATTCATGAAAAATTTCTATTTGTAAGTTAGACTTTTCAAACGTCTTTGTCAGAGGCGAAACAGCAAATTGGAATTATTCATAATTTATAAGTGATGAAATATATAAGACTGTAAATGATCAATACAATTTCCGACATCAAAAAAAAGTTAGACGTTCACAAAGTCAGAAATGATTTCCCAATCCTTTCGCGATCAATAAATGGAAAGCCATTAGTTTATCTTGACAACGCAGCAACAACTCAAAAACCCCAAACAGTAATTGATTCATTAAATCACTACTACACATTTGATAATGCAAATATTCACCGGGGATTATATTTTCTAAGTGAATTAGCAACTGATCAATATGAAAATGCACGATTGAAGGTAAAAGAATTTATTAATGCTATCAGTGCCTCAGAGATAATTTTTGTTCGTGGTGCAACGGAAGCAATAAACTTGGTGGCTTCTTCTTTTTGCCGTGCAAAGATATTCTGCAACGGAGATGAGGTAATAATAACTCACATGGAACATCATGCCAATATTGTTCCTTGGCAATTGATGGGCGATAGAAAGCAAATAAATCTAAAAGTAATTCCAATTAATGATTCTGGAGAAATTGATTTAAACAATTTTGCAAATGCAATTACTGAAAAAACAAAACTTGTTTCGGTTGTTCATATTTCAAATACACTTGGCACAATAAATCCAGTAAAAAAAATAATTGAAATTGCACATAGTAAAAATGTTCCAGTATTAATAGATGGTGCGCAAGCAATTCCGCATATGAAAGTTGATGTACAAGAACTTAATGCAGATTTTTATGTTTTTTCTGGGCATAAAGTTTTTGGTCCAACCGGTATTGGAGTTCTTTATGGTAAGGCAGAATATTTAGAAATGATGCCTCCTTATCAAGGTGGCGGCAGTATGATAAGAACCGTAGATTTTGAAAAAACTACTTATGATGATATCCCTGGAAAGTTTGAAGCCGGAACACCAAATATTGCCGGAGGCATTGGTTTAGGTGCAGCTATTGATTATATAAATCAATTTGATAGGTTAGAATTAAGTTTATATGAAGAGGAATTATTAAAATATGCTACGAATGAACTTCAAAAAATAGATGGATTAAAGATTATTGGAACTGCAAAGGAGAAAGCTTCAGTAATTTCTTTTGTAATCGATGGGATCCATCCATATGATATTGGTACAATAATAGATACTGATGGAATAGCAATTAGAACTGGTCATCACTGTACTCAGCCTATTATGAAAAGGTATAACGTGCTGGCAACTGCAAGAGCTTCATTTAGTTTTTATAATACTAAAGATGAAATCGATAAACTTATTCACGGTTTATTGAAAGTTAAAAAGATGTTTTCATAAGGTTCATTAAGGATAGAGTTAATAAATCAGATATCTCACATTGTTCGATATGACAATAGATGGTTATTTCGAATCAGTCGATAAACAAATGAGAAATCTGAATAACTATTTTTGAAATAGGCATATTTAAATTATATGATTGATAAAGGGAAATTAGAACAAGAAATTATTCAGAAAATTAAAACATGTTATGATCCAGAAATACCGGTAGATATCTGGGAGCTTGGTTTAATTTATGATATTAAAATAGATGAGGATGGAAATTCATATATAAAAATGACATTAACTTCACCTCACTGCCCAGTTGCCGAATCTCTTCCAAAAGAAGTTAAAGAAAAAGTTAAAAGTGTAAAGGATGTGAAAGATGTTTACTTAGATTTGGTTTGGGAACCGCCGTGGAGTATGGATAAGATGACTGAAGAAGCAAAACTTGAATTAGGATTTTTATAAAAATGTTGAAAAACTTCATATTGGGTTTATTGAAACATTACGTTATTTATTGATTTTATTTGTTTTAAAAACATATTAGTTGATAAGAAAGGGAAAAAATGTTCACTATAAATCAAAAACCGCCGATATATGATCCTGAAGCTGTTCAACCAATGAGGGATGAATTAATTTATGTCGGATTCGAAGAATTAACATCTCCTGAAAAAGTTGAAGAAAAACTTTCTCAGAAAAATGATGAAACTGTTTTTGTAATGGTAAATTCAGTTTGCGGATGCGCGGCCGGCACTGCCAGACCTGGAGTTACTCTCGCATTGCAGTACAATGTAATTCCTGATAATCTTGCAACTGTATTTGCTGGTCAGGATCGCGAAGCGGTTGATTATTTGCGTCAAAATTATTTATCAAATTTTCCTCCATCATCTCCATCATTAGCGCTGTTAAAAAATGGAGAAGTTTTATTTATGATGCCGCGTCACCATATTGAAGGAAGAAGTGCCGAAGAAATTGCAGATGATTTGAAAATGATTTTCGATAAATTCTGTTCCAAGCAAGGACCGTCAATTTCTAAAGAAATGTATGATAAATTAATTCATGCAAAAGCTTGTGGGTCTAAAATACCTTTGAATAAAGTGTAAGAGAAAGATTAAGAGCAAGTATTTTATTCAAACTGATCCTTGCTCATGTTCTAATGAAAAGAGGTAGTTATGAAATTTAATGCACAAGAAGAATATGGTTTGAGATGTCTTTTAAGGATTGGTAAATTTCACCATGTTGGTAAGTCTCTTACCATTCCCGAAATCAGCCGAGCAGAAGGAATTTCTGAACATAACACTGGAAAAATATTAAGAGTCCTGAGATTAGGCGGATTTTTAACGGCAGAACGTGGTCAACTTGGAGGGTACACTCTTTCCAAATCACCAGATGAAATAAAAATAAAAGATGTGTTAATTGTACTTGGCGGAAAATTATTTGATGATTCATTTTGTCAGTCACACAGCGGTGTATCAGATTTCTGTACTAATTCTATAGATTGTTCTGTTCGCTCACTTTGGAAAATTATTCAAGATGCAGTGGATTCTGTTGTCGAGAATTTAACTCTTAGAGATTTACTCGGTTCGGAAAATTATTTATTTGAAATAGTTAATTCTGGAAGTGATAATAAAGAATCACTTTAGTACCAATACACAATGGTATTTTTTACTCCTTTAGTTTTTTTGTGTAAATCGTTATCTTGAACAAGCACTTCAATGGGAAAATTAATGAATCACAAGAAATCGATCGTTTTTTTAATGTTGTTCATTATTCCGTTTATATTTGTTTCTTGCTGTAATTGCGGTTCAAATAATGAAACTTATTTAAACGGAAAAATAGTTGTTGTAGGTAATGAACCTTTTGCAAAACTCGCTTTAGAAATCGAAAACAATAAGCTGTATATTCTGGAAGGCGATGAACTGATTATTAAAGAACTTTGGAAGCAGCAAGGAAATAATTATTCTGTGATGTATAAACAAAGCCGCGTTGAATCAGGTCTTCCAATTTTAGTAATTGAAAAAGCTTTACCTTTATCACAAGAGAAAAAATAAAAGGTATTTATGAAAAAGATAAATGTTAAATCACTTTTTGTGCTTACGATAATTTCCTTTTTCAATTTAAATGCACAAAATCTGTTGAAAGTTCCAGCATATCAAATGACCGAATTGCAATCTGTGGAAAGTTTCCCGGTCAATGCACATTCATATATTGAAAAATTTAATCGAGCAAATGGAATTGATCTAAATAAATTTGGTCCTCCAATGCCGTCTCTCCAAAAAAGTGCATGGAATTTTACCGTTGGATCTACAAGAAGTTGGTTCGCTTCCAATTTTGAAAACAATCAATTTTATTCTGTTCCATCAACTTGTCGGGCAGTTGGTACAAATTGTTATATTTTTGTTGAAGATGCGTTGTGGACTAATGGCAGAGTAGATCAACCAGCAGTGGATGCAGTTAGAAATGCTTTTGATAACAGCACACCAGCAAATGCAAGCAAAGGTATTTATCAAATTGATGTTGAGACATTCGGAAATCCACCAAACGTTGATAATGATAACAAGATTATAATTCTAATTTTAAATATTAAAGATGGATATACCGGCCCCGGCAGATATGTTGCTGGATATTTTTATGGATATAATCAATACCAACAAGTGAATAGCAATGTTGCAGAAATCTATTATCTTGATGGAGATCCATTAGATTTTAAAAAACCAACTGGTAACGCAAGTTTACAGACTGGTTTAGCTACAACCGCACATGAATTTCAACACATGATTCATTTTAATTACTTTGGTGGAAATGCTGATTATACATTCTTTAATGAATCATGGTCATTGGCTGCTGAAGTAGTTTGTGGTTATTCTCTTTATTCTCCTTCCGAGTACGCAAATGAACCAAACCAATATCTTTTTGAATGGCGCAGTAGTGACAATACTTTAGTTCTTAATGATTATTCTAGAGCTGCTAGATTTTCGCTTTACTTAAAAGAGCAGTTTGGAATTCAAATTTTCAAAAGATACCATGAAAATAAATTAAAGAATGAAAACGGGATCAATTTTGCGCTGAGCAGTTTAGGTTTAAGTGCAACTTTCCCTGGCTTTCTGGAAGACTGGTATGTAGCAAATTATTTTAATGATTATGCACATAATCCTAAATATGGTTACCAATATTCCGGTCTTCCTAAAATGACATCTGTTTTATATTCTAATCCAAATGTATCAGTGACACAAGATGGTGTTTTTAAATATGGTGCAAAATATATTACATACAAAGGCGGAAAGAATTTATCTATAACTTTTAATAATCAAGGAAATACTGGTATAAAAGTTAAAGCAATGAAGATTGGTACTGCATCAAAACAAGTTGTTGATGTTCCAACAAATTCAGTTTTTAATGTCCCTGATTATGGAACAACCTATTCAGAAGTAACATTTGCTATTTATCATCTTGATCAAAATGAGTCGATAAAGGGTCCTCATGCATTTTCTTATACTTCCTCTGGTCAATTTGTAAATACTGTAACTGAATTAGCATACGATTCAAAAGAACCCTCAGGTATTTTCAGTTGGTCTGTTGGAGATTCCGTTGCAGTAATCTTTGAAGGTATGCCAGGTGCTAAATTGGATTCCATAAGAGTAGCTTTAAGAAACTTAAGTTCGCTGAATGGTAGTATTCTTCGATATTCATCAACAAAAATGACTGGAAAAACACTTGCTGCACCCATTACTGCTACTGGAAAAGTATATCCATCAGTTCCATATCCCGTACCATGGACAAATTGGGTGAAAGTTGATTTAAGAGATAGAAATATTGATGCAAGTACATCTTTTGTAGCTGCATTCGGCATCGACGGGGTTTATCAGGTGAATGTAAGCACTGGTCCAAACCGTGTGATGCATACTTATCAACCAGTTTCAAATAGCAGAACACTAACAACTAATAATGGTACACGCGGATGGTGGAATTTTTATGTAAATCAAACTACCGCGCGAGACTCATTTGTGGTTTATCTAATACGTGCATATGTAAGTTTTGGTCCAAGCGACGCAAAAGAAACAGTTGAGCTTTTACCATCTGCATTTAATTTGAATCAGAATTTTCCAAATCCTTTTAATCCAGAGACAGTTATTAGTTTTACTTTGCCCAAAGCAGTTGATGTAGAAATAAAAATTTTCGATGCGCTTGGCAGTGAAGTCCGCACGCTTATAAATGAAAATCGAACAGCCGGTAAACACAATATCTATTGGAATGCAACAGACAATTTTGGAAACCGCGTTTCAAGTGGCGTTTATTTTTACACGATAAGAGCAGATAACTTTGTTGAAACTAAGAAAATGGTTTTAATGAAATAAAATCGGAATTCCGAATAAAGAACTCAGGAGGGTCGTAATTATGCGGCCCTTTTTTTATCCAGTTCTATTGGTTTACTTCTTTGAACTCTATATTTTACTGTCAACTAATTTAAAAGTATATAAAATGTTAATGAAAAAACTGATTAAAGTAATTTTTGTTTCGGGATTCGTATTGTTTATTTCTTGCAGTTCTCAGGAAAAAGCTCAAGAGAATATGGAATTGACTAACGAAAAAATTCCGCCCGGTTCTGTTATTGTAAACTGTGAAATACAAAAATTTGAATTTTCAAAAGACACCTACTTGATTTCTGCTGTTGTGAAATCAGTTCATGGTTACGGCTCAGATACAAAAATTGTTATTGAAGGAGAAAAAATATTTTTCAATGTTTCAGCTGAATTATTTGAAAAGAATACTTTTACAATTGGAAATGTCTTGTTATTTGAATTATCCCAAACCGGAAATGGTACTGAAACTGGTTTGGATATGAAGTCAAATGAAATTTGGAATTATGTTCGTGTAGTGAAGAGGTAATAGTAATATAAAAAGTATCTCTTTGAAATTTGGTCACGCTTCGACCAGTTTCGTTTTGGCGCGCCAAGGCGGATCTACTCAGCATGACATATTATCTTGAATTTAAATTGGAGTAATGATGTTTTTGAAAAAATATTTTTTAATTATTCTAACTGCGTGTGTGTTGTTAACTTTTTTCCATTTGAAAGATAATATTAAGAATCATTTCGTTAAATCGAACCCTGAAAAAAGTGAAGGTGAAAAAGAAGAATTAAAAGTTGCGCGTGATGAGTATTTTTTCAACATCATGAAGGATCCATACATAAATGCAATACCAGAAAACATCAGAATTAATGAATTAGAATTTGCAAAAAAAATTCCTCAAAGCACAAATCTTTTGTTAAAAGAAAGTTCATCAAGCAAAATTAATTGGCAAGAAATTGGTCCGTTTGATGTTGGAGGAAGAACGAGAGCTATTGTAATTGATGCTGCAAATCCAAATATAATTGTTGCCGGCGGAGTATCTGGCGGAATTTGGAAATCAACTGACAAAGGCAATACTTGGAAAATGAAAAGTAGTCTGTCTCAAGTTTTAAGCGTAACATCTATTGCTCAAGATATACGTCCCGGTTTTAGAAATAATTGGTATGCGGTTGGAGGTGAATACAGAGGAAATTCTGCAAGTGCTCGCGGAGGCTCAGGTTCCTTTTATGGCGGAGGTTTTCTAAAATCAACCAATAATGGTGAAACATGGATTGAGATACCAACAAATATTGTATCGCCAACTGGAGTTTTTTGGGACAGCGATTTTTCATATGCATCAAAAGTGATTATCAATCCAACAACCGGCACATTATTCGTTTGTGCAAATGGAAGCGGAATTTTACAATCTGCCGATGGCGGAACTACATGGGGCGATGTAACCAATACATATATTATTGGCGGAAGAAATGATCATTATTATTCTGATATTGTTGTAAACCAAAGCGGTGTTTTAGTTGCCTCGCTTTCTCAATTTTTTCCTAATCAAAGCGGTAATCCTCAAGATTATTCACCAGGAGTTTACAGATCAACAAATGATGGACTCAGTTGGACTAACATTACTCCTTCCTCCTTTCCAACTTCACATGCAAGAAGTGTAATGGCATTTGTTCCGTCATTCCCAAATTGGTTTTACATTTTCACTTATCAAAATACTAGGACAAATGATAGAGAAAATATTTCTTTATTTAGAATAAACGCGTTGACTGGAGAATTTTTTAATCTTTCTGCTAATC